>Ga0265316_10004104_pt1 | contig 14587 bp, 15 predicted proteins | sample 4522metaG_FD_202092 | JGI IMG/M metagenome (GOLD analysis project Ga0265316, IMG submission 202092) | Rhizosphere microbial communities from Carex aquatilis grown in University of Washington, Seatle, WA, United States - 4-5-22 metaG | ecosystem: Host-associated > Plants > Roots > Rhizosphere >...
ACTCGGCGAGCATGTCGGGCGGGAGCTCGTGCGAGACGAGCTCGCCCTTCGCGTCGATGACGCCCAGCCCCTCGAGGCGCGCGCGCTCGGCGGTGATCCTGACAGCGGCGAGTGCCATCACGCGGCGCTCCCACTCCTCTTCGTCCTCGGCGCTGTCGAGGTCGACGATGGTCGTCACGACCACGCTGGCAAATTCGTTCGGCTCCGCACTCTTGGAGAGGCAGCGAAACCAAGCCGGGACCACCTTCCCCCAATCGACGCCGACCTGCCACGAGCCGCCTTCGTCCGCGACGAAGACGACGTCGTCGTTGCCTTCGTCGATGTGCCGGAGCAAGGCGAAGATCGTGTCGAACGCCTCTCGCGTCTCGGCCGCCGCACCCTTGCTCGCTCCGTCCTGGGCTCGACGGCGAGGGCTGGTCGAGGCCGAAGACCACCGGGATGCAGCGATCGAGCTGACACCGGCACTCGGCGAGGAACGCGCGGGTGCCCGTCGAGCTCTCCATGGAAATCGCAGAAGCATACGGGCAGGAAATCGAGCGCGCCATCCGAGCTCCAGACCGACGCTCCAGTACCATTTGACCCTGAAGGCCGCGCTCTCGACGAGGTTCTCCACCGCCTTGCCTTCCAGCCCACGCTTGACGCGCACCCGTCTCGGCGAACTGCAGATCGTTGATGGCCGCCAGGACGGCGGCGAGCGAGGGCGTGGGGTTGGGGAAGGTCGGGTTTCCCATCATCCGTTTCACGATGCCCTGGGCATACGAGACGAGCGCGGGCACGCTCTTCGGCAGGGCGAGCGTGATGGTCGGGCGGCGGATGGATTTGTTCGTGTCGGTCATGGTCATTCTCCGTTTTCAGTTGGGGTGGGTTGGTCAGCCATCTTTCGGTTTGTGGAATTCGGCGTGCTCTTCGTGAAGTGTCTACCGTTGTTTTTAGCGAGCGGCTTTGTGATCGAGAAAGCCCTATTCGAGTCTCGTGAAAGTTGCGTGTTCGATTGTGAATCCCTCCTTTCCTTGTGACAAAGCGTGCTTTTTCTCGGCGAAGCGCCACTTGCAGTCAGCGACGCGGCTTTTGTTATTGGCAAAGACTCTATTTTGTTGATCAAGGACTCATTGATTGTAAGAAGCTCGTCTATGCTTGCTGGCAAAGCATCGTTCGTCGTCGGCAACGTGTCGCTGATTGCCGGTAGCGACTCGCTTGTCGTTGGACATGCGTCTCTGCTCGTTTGAGATCATCGTTTCTTGTTCGCAGAGCGCCATTGTTCGTTGGCGATGCGTCGTTCCTGGATGACAGCGCATCGTTTCTCGAAGACAACGTGTCGATGCTCGAAATCAACGCGTCACTCTTCGAAGACAACGAACCGGTCTTCGTTGACGATGCGTCGCTCCTGAAAGAAAACGCGTCGTTCTCGCTTGGAAGTGAGGCGGTTGCCTCTTTCCGCGCTCGGCTCGTCGAAGCACGAGCTCCAGTTGGTGAAGTCGAAGGCGCTCCGGCTCGAGCCCGAGTGACTCTTCGTCGAGCCAGAGCCGCTCTTGCGAAACGCAATGACCGCTCGCGGAGGACAGCGGAGCGAGGCGAAGTGCCCTCGCTGCCCCTCATCTGCTTAAGCGCTCAGGGCGCGATTTCGTTTGACGAGCGAGGACGATTTTCCCGATGTGGGCGTACCCCCATCCCACGCGGCTTCCTCCGACGCCGAGAGCGCTCATTATCCGGTGCGAGTGGCCTTCGCGGGGCACATCACCGCGGAAGTTCTGCTGCCGGAGGACGAGGCTCCGTCAGGTCGATCTTTCCGCGCTGCAGAAGGTCTTCGGCCAGCGCGGTCAGGACCCGGTCGAACACGCCCTCGCGCTCCCACTTCGGGAAGCGATCGTGGCAGTTCTGGTACGGCGGGTAACGCCGCGGCAGGTCCGCCCAAGGCGCTCCCGTTGGAAACGGGGGAGGATCACCCCGATCCGAGCAGCCACGCCCCAACTCCCGTTCGGGGCAGGGCCAGACGCCGGCTGATGCCCGCGCTTCGGCGCGCTGTTGAGTTGCCCAACGCGGTCTCGCACGGCATCGTTTTGCGTTGTACCCCGGTCGGGGCCCGGGTTCACGAAACCAGCAGACTTTCGCGGATCGCGCGTGAATGACCGCCCCTCTGTGGATGCCGGTTTCGGAACCCTTCTCCCGCTAATTGGAAAGACGCCGGTTTCGAGCGACGCCTCAGCGGCTTTTTTATTGCTGTCCACCCGTGCCTGCCCGTGCGGGACTTTGTTTTTCCGGGCGCCACGTGCCGGCTGCTTCCGTCCGTGGCACCCGGCCGCCAAGGTCGATCAGCGTCTGACGGATGTCCTTGGGCGATGATCTACTCGTCTTTGACTAGGAGGATGGTCGCTTCAGCGTTCATCAAGACTCCCCCATGCCTTGCCGAAACTTCCTTGCGAAGTCCCCTTCTTGTCCCGCGTTCGTGGCGGGGGGCAGTTTCCGACGCACACACCCGAAAGCCGCCGTCACAATCGACGGGGGCCTCTCCAACTGAGGCCAACGGAGCGCAATCGGTCGTGACGAGCGATTTCAAGACGCCGAGGCTACCCCACCAGCACGGACATGTGGTATGCGATACTGGAAAGTGTTAAGTGGAATTCCCGGGGAGACAACAAACGAGGGGGAACGCCAATGAATATCCATGGGAGCACGGGCAGTCCCAACGCGACCGACGGCTTCGGGGCTTTGTTTCGCCTCCGGTCGCTGGGTATACTCATTGGTTCGCCGGAGGATTTCATCCTCGACACGAATTCCATCGCTATCAATCTCCTGGCGTACGCCCTCGAAGAGATGATTGGTCGAACAAGCGTCGACCTCCGTTTGTACCCGGTGACAGACCGAGAGCGAATTTTCGCATTGGTGCCGGCGCAGGGGGTCGTTCTGGATCTGGAATTGGGGATCAAAGGAAAATTCGCCAACTTTCTCGACATGGGCGTGTCGGTTAAAAATGTCGTGATACGTCGAGAGCCTGAGCACGTGTCGGCCGGGCTGGACAGCGGGGCAAGGATAGGAGGTTCACGTGCCGCAGGAATCCTATAGACCGCCGAAGATCCCGAGCGCCGTACTGGCGCGGGCGCGCCCTCTCGAGCCGTTCTTCGCGCCGAAGTCGGTCGCGGTGATCGGTGCGACCGAGAAGCCCGGCAGCGTCGGGCGCACCGTGTTTTGGAATTTGATCAGCTCACCCTTCGGGGGAATCGTGTTCCCGGTGAACCCGAAGCGGGGCTCGATTCTCGGTGTCAAGGCGTACCCGAACCTCGCAGCGCTGCCCGAGCCGGTCGAGCTCGCGGTCATTGTGACGCCCGCTCAGGCGGTCCCGGCCGTCATCCGCGAGTGCGCGAACGCGGGGGTGTCGGCCGCGATCGCCATCTCGGCCGGGTTCAAGGAGGCCGGCGCCGACGGCGCGGCGCTGGAACAGCAACTCGTCGCCGAGGCAAAACGAGGCAAGATCCGCGTTATCGGCCCGAACTGCCTGGGCGTCATGAGCCCGGTGTCGGGGCTGAACGCAACGTTCGCAGGTGCGATGGCGCGACCGGGCAACGTGGCCTTCATCAGCCAGAGCGGCGCCCTCTGCACGGCGGTTCTCGACTGGAGCTTGGGCGAGTCGGTCGGCTTCAGCGCGTTCGTGTCCGTCGGCTCGATGGCCGACGTCGGCTGGGGCGATCTCATCGACTACCTCGGGGACGATCCGCGCACGAAGTCAATTGTTCTTTATATGGAATCGATCGGCAATGCGCGGTCCTTCCTCTCCGCGGCCCGCGAGGTTGCGCTGAACAAGCCGATCGTCGTCATCAAGACGGGGCGTACCAAGGCCGCCGCCAAGGCGGCCGCCTCCCACACCGGCGCGCTGACCGGCAGTGACGAAGTACTCGATGCGGCGTTCAGACGCTCGGGCGTGCTCCGCGTCACGTCGATCGCGGAGCTATTCTACATGGCGGAGGTCTTGGCAAAGCAACCCCGGCCGTCCGGACCGCGACTGGCGATCGTGACCAACGCGGGCGGTCCAGGCGTGCTCGCGACCGACGAGCTCGTGGCGTGCGGTGGAGAGCTCGCGGCGTTGTCGCAAGAGACCGTCGGGGCCTTAAGCCGCGTCTTACCGCCGCACTGGAGTCACGCCAACCCGGTCGACGTGCTCGGCGATGCGGAGCCGGATCGATATGCCCAGGCGCTCGACATCGTCGCGCAAGACCCCAATAGCGACGGGTTGCTCGTCATCTTGACGCCGCAATCGATGACCGATCCGACCGGGACTGCCGAGCGGCTCAAGGCGCGCGCAACTACGTACGGCAAGCCCGTGCTCGCGAGCTGGATGGGGGGCGCGGACGTCGCCGCCGGCCAGTCCATCTTGAGCCACGCCAACATCGCGACGTTCAAATACCCGGACACGGCCGCCCGCATATTCATGTACATGTGGCGGTACACGGACAACCTGCGCGGTCTCTACGAGACGCCCACGCTTCCTACCGGGCCGAGCGACCCAACGGCCGCGCGCGGGCTCGTGGACGCGCTGCTGGCCGAAGTCCGGCGCAAGCGTCGCACGCTACTGACCGAGATCGAATCAAAGCAAGTATTGAGCGCGTACGGAATCCCGACGGTCGATACCGTCCCCGCGTCGACGGAAGACGACGCGGTCCAGGCGGCCCGCGCGCTCGGTTACCCCGTCGTGCTCAAGCTGCTGTCGACCACGATCACGCACAAGTCCGATGTGGGCGGCGTCGAGCTCGACGTGGTCGGCGACCGCGCGGTGGGCGCTGCCTTCCGGAGAATTCAGGCATCGGTGGCGGCGAAAGCGGGCTCCGCCCACTTCGAAGGTGTAACGGTCCAGAGGATGGTCAAGGCCGACGGATATGAGCTCATCCTCGGTAGCAGCATCGACCCGAGCTTCGGACCCGTTCTGCTCTTCGGGTCCGGCGGCCGGCTCGTCGAAGTCTACAAGGACCGAGCGCTCGCGCTACCGCCGCTGACGACCACCCTCGCGCGCCGCATGATGGATCGCACGAAGGTCCTGACGGCGCTACGCGGCGTACGCGGGCGTCCGCCAGTCGACTTGGCGCCGCTCGAGCAGCTCCTCGTTCGTTTCAGCTGGCTGGTGGTCGAGCAGCCCTGGATCAAAGAAATCGACATCAACCCGCTGCTCGCCTCGGGGGATGGGCTACTCGCGCTCGACGCGCGCGTTCTGCTGCACGAACCGGACGAGACCGAGGACAATCTTCCGCGCTCGGCCATACGCGGTTACCCCGAACAATACGTCGGAGAGTGGACGGCCAAGGATGGCACGCGGATGATCATCCGCCCCATCCGGCCGGAGGACGAACCGGCGATGGCGACGTTTCACGCAACGCTCTCGGAGCGCGCCGTCTACATGCGGTATTTCCGGGTTCTCCACATCGACCATCGGACCGCGCATGAACGGCTCACGCGGATCTGCTTCGTCGACTACGACCGAGAGATGGCGCTCGTGGCCGTCCCGCGGGACCCGAACGGCGGCGAGGGCGAGATCGTCGGCGTCGGCCGGCTGACCAAGATCCCGGGCGGCCGGGAGGCCGAATTCGCTCTGCTCGTGACGGACCGCTACCAGAACAAGGGGCTTGGCACCGAGCTCCTGTCGCGCCTCGTCGATATCGGGCGGCGCGAGCACGTAGAGCAGATTACGGGCGATATCCTGCCCGAAAATAGCGATATGAGGCGCGTTTGCGAGAAGGTCGGCTTCAAGGTCGTCGGCCACGGCGAGGACCGCCTGTGGACCGTCGCGATGTCGGTCGACCATGTCGCCGAGCGGACGAGCGCGACGAAGCCCTAGTCTTTGCCGTTGGAAACATAGGCCGAGACGTCGAACAAGGATCACACGTTGCCCACGTAGATTGGGGCTCGCGGTGCTTTGGCGCGTCGCCCACGGGGAATCGCGGCGTTGAGAGCCTCGGCGTCATTCTCACGGGGGAAACGCACCGTGGGTCCAGTGTGGGAGAAAAATCACGGGGCTCCCGCAATTGTGTGTCGCTTTCCCGGCATGAGGGGGTACGGTCCCGCCCGCAATCGCAGAGCTTGACGCCGAAGGGCAATGGGAGGGGGTAACCCGATGAGCTCAAAACGGATCGGAGTGTCAGGGCTTTTCATCACACTCTTGGCATGCTCAGGTCCGACCGGCCCGGCGGGCCCCCCGGGCCCTATGGGAGAGGCAGGGCCACCAGGGGCGACCGGCCCGGCCGGTGAGGCGGGTCCTCCCGGTCCCCCAGGCGAGGCGGGCGCGCCGGGTCCGCAGGTGATGGGGGGCGACAGCGGCTTGGTGAGCGCCATCATTCCAGTCTCGTGTCTTTCGCCGTGCCACGGCTTCAACGGCGTCGTCTCACAATACCAGGCTAGCGTCCATTTCACGACGCACTTGAGCACCGCGGGCGGACCCGAGGCTGCGCAGTGGACGACGTACGGCAGTCCCTGCGGCAACTGCCATGCTATCGACGGGCTGTCGCAGCGGGTTGCCGGCGCGGTCGGTACGAGTCAGGGCGGTGTCGTCGTCAACCTCGCCCACGGCGAGCTCGAATACCAAGTCCCGGATTCGGGCGCTCTCGGTGAGGCGAATTACACCGGAAGCGCCGCGGTCGCCGAGGTGTACTGCACAACCTGTCACGCGGTGACCAACGCGAACGACCCGCACAAGACCGGTATCCCCTGGACGCCCGGATCGTTTCCCCTCATCGTCCCGACCGACGACACCGCGCAGTCGTACGTCGAGAAGAGCCCATCGACCGCCGCGGTGACCGGAACGGTCATCCCGGGGCTCGTCGACGGCGGGTCGCTCGGCACGAGCAACACGTGCGCATGGTGTCACCGGTCGCGAAAGGACGTCACCAATTACATCAAGGCGAGCAACACGATCACGAGTACTTACTGGGGACCGCACGAAGGACCGCAGGTGGACGTGTTCTCGGGCGTCGGCGGCTACCACTTTGCGGGCAAGACTTATGGCCAATCGACCCATCAGCTGAAGCTTCAGTGCGCCGACTGCCATATGGGACCGGTCGCCGACAACAGCAACGTCCCCGATCACTCGTTCGACCCGAAGCTCAGCGCCTGCATCGGCTGCCACGCCACCGCCGTGAGCTTCGACGTCAACGGCGGCCAGTCGCTCGTCCGAGCATCGATGAACGAGCTCCGAGCACTCCTCAACAGCGCGGGATATCTCACGCTCGCGCCCGCGGCCCCTTTTCTGCCCCTCCAGCCTTCCGACCTGAGCGCTCCGAGTGCGAACTTCGCGCTCGATCAAACCCGCCCCGGCGGCGGGGCCGACGGGGGGCCGACGGTGCTCACCGCCGATCAGGCCGGAGCGCTCTATAACTACATCATCATCGCGCGCGGCGGCGCCCTCGGTGTGCACAATCCAAAGTACACCCAGCAGCTCATTTATGACTCGATTGTTGCAATGGGAGGCTCGCCCGTGGCCGTTGCGGTTCGACCGCAATAACGAATGATCGCACGCGACGCGCTCGCCCTGGCGTGTCTCTCGCTCGTGCCGTCCTGTTCGGAAGACCGCCCGGTCGGAGCGCAGATTCCCGCCTACCAGGAAGACGTGGCGCCCATATTGATGGCGCGCTGCGCGGGGTGCCACGGGAAGAGCACACCCGCGGCAGGATGGAGCGCGACGTCGTTCCTGGAGACGATTGGCTGCATCGCCCCCTCCGGCGCCCCGGCGACGTTACCGCGCGATGGCAGCGTCCCTATCCTCGCGGCCCTCGACCAGGATCCCCATCAGGGATTGCTGACCGCGCCGGAGCGGGAGCTGCTCACCAAGTGGGTGTCGGCGGGCGGGCCGGCTTTCCGAAGCACGGTTCACGCGCCTGGCATTGTCGACCCTCGGTCCGATGGATGGCACGGCAGTCTTCTTCGCGACGGGCGGTGGTCGTCCATGCTCGACCCGAACGACTCGAACGCGTGCGGACGCTGCCACGACGGAACGCGTTCGCGTCCGCCCGGCATCGCGTTCGCCGCTCCTGGCGCTACGGCGTGCACGACATGCCACGACCAACCAGGGGGGATCCTCGCATGCCCCACGTGCCATGGGGCCGGTGACCGCAACTACCCGCCCCGCGATCCATGCTTCTTTCCTGCCGATTCGGTCCGCCCGGGGGCGCACGCGGCCCACGTGCTGCCTTCCCAAGTCAGGAGTATCGGGCTTCCTTGCTCGACGTGTCACCCCATGCCCCCCGCCCAGGTCATTGGTGGTACGCACGGCAATGGCACGGTCGATGTCATTTTCGACCCGATGGTCGTCGCGCCTGGGGCGAGTTACGACGCCGCCACCGGCGGCTGCACAGTCTCGTGCCATGATGTCGGCGGAGCCCGGCCGCGTCCTCTGTGGAGCGACACCACGCCCCTCGGCTGCGGCGACTGCCACGGCTCGCCGCCGACGGGTCACTTTCCCGGGCCCTGCACGAACTGCCACGAAGAGCCCAACGCCGATGGGACGGCGCTGAGCGGCGCGCTTCTGCACCTGAACGGCAAAGTGGACTTGGGAGACGGAAGCGGCCAATGCGGCGCGTGCCATGGGCGCGGCGACGATCCCTGGCCGGCGACCGGGGCACACCCCTCTCACGCGAGCCCGACTCTGAGCGATCCGGTGGCTTGCTCCAATTGTCACGTCGTGCCAGCGACGGTGATGGATCCGACGCACCTCGACGGCGTGGTTCACGTGACATTGGCTGGGCTCGCCGTGGCGCGCGACGCCGGTGCTTCATGGGACGGCGAGAGCTGCACTTCGGTAGCTTGTCACGGAGCGCAACTCGCCGATGTCCCCGCCGTCGTCCCCCGGTGGGACGACGATTCGGGCGCCGCCTCGGCATGCGGCGCTTGCCACCCCATTCCGCCGAGCCAGCACACGTCTTCGACGTCGTGTGACCGCGCCACCTGTCACGGTAGGGAGGTGGTGCGGAACGCCCAGGGCGTCCCGTCGATCGCCGCCGCTGGTCGGTCCCTCCATATCGACGGCATCATCGAAGTGAGCCCCTGAGCGCCCACCCGACGGCAGCTCATTTTCGGAACACGTGGCACCCGTTGCAGACTTGGGCCTGCGGCTGGTGATTGCGTCGATCCTGGTGGCAACCGGTCGTGCACGTGGCGCGGTCGGGGTGCGGCGGCGCGTGCGAAGTGTGGCACTCGGTGCAGATCGCGTGACCGTCGAGCGCGTGCAGGGCGGGCAACGCATCGCGCGTGTGGCACGTCGGACATGCCGGGGGATGGACGGGCCCGTTCGGCCCGTGCGGGCGGTGGCAGGTCTCGCAGCCGGTGGTGAGGTTCTGGTGCGGCCCGGTCACCTTGTTTGCGTGGCACGTCGTGCAAGCGGCCTGCGGAAGTCGGGCCCCCGAGTGGGCATCGTGACAGCCGAGGCATCTCTGATGGCCCGTCGGCGCGGTCGATTGCTCGGCGCTGTGGCAGGTCCCGCAGGCCGGAGCCGCCGCCGGTGCGTGAGCCGCCGCTCCGTGACACGACGCACAGTCCGAGTGGCCCTTGTTGGAGGAGGCGAAGGTTGCCTCGGGAACGTGGCAGGTGGCGCACAACACGCCCGGATCGGGTCGAACGAAGTCGTGTGGCTTGTGGCAACTGGTGCACGCAACGCCGCCCGCGTGCGCGGCCGTGTCGACAGGTGCCACGGCGCGATGGCAACTGGTGCAGGCGTCGACCTTGCGGGCGGCGTCTTCGGGATGTGGCTCGTGGCAAGCGACGCAGTCGGTCTTGCCGTCGTGCGTGGGTTTGATGGCGGCGTGGCAGCCAACGCAGGCCGCGGCCGCTTGCGCCGGCGCGTGGGGCGTATGGCAGCTCGTGCATGAGGCGTGCGCCACGACCTGCGCCGCCGCCAACGTCGTCTTGGCGCCGTGACAACCGATGCACGCACGTTCGCCGCCCGCTACGAACTCATGGGGCTTGTGGCAACCGATGCACGAATCGTGACCCGCCGGTTTGGGGCCGGACGGCTGCGCGTGGCAAGTCGAGCAGAGCGACAGGGCGTTTCGCGCCGGCTGGTGCGGCGCATGGCAATCGAGGCATCCCTTTGATTCGGGGTGATCCGCGTGCGCCGGTGCGCGCTCCTTATGGCACGTCGCACAGTCTGCGGCCACGACACTCGGCTCCTCGTGCAAGCGGTGGCACGTGATGCAGGGGGTCGTGGCGTGAGCCCCCACGGCGGGCGCTCGCCCTTGGGGTTCGCGGTGGCAGCCAATGCATGTGGGCGCGGCTCGCGTCGGCTCGAAGACATGGCAAGTGAGGCAGTCCGTCTTTGCTTGATCGTTGCCCACGTGAGAATGCGCTGCGGCTTTCTCGTGGCATCGCAGGCAGGGTGCAACCCCCGGGTTCTTGAATCCATCGTGCTCGAAGTCGTGACAGTCCTTGCACACGGCTTTGCCGCGACCCACATGCGCCCGGTGCCCATCGCTTGTCCGGAATTGCGTCCATGACGGTGGCACGAGCTGCACCGGAATCCCGGGAGCGCCTTGCCGCAGCACTGTCACGACGCCGACGATGGTGCCGGCGACGGCGCAGAGCGCGAGGATAGCCGCGAGCAGCTTGAGGGACCGGCTCACGGCCCGACTCCGTGGCAAGAGCGGCATGGGACGTCGTGAAACTTGTCTTTGCGGCTCGAGAATCCGTTCGGGTGCGGGTTGCCGCCAGGCCCTCCCACGCGATGACATCCGACGCAGAGCTGCTCGCCGGCGCCACCGTGGCAACCCGCGCACGACACAGGGTCGATGCGCGCCTGCACGCCGTGCTCACCGCCACCGGGGCCCGAGGTGATCCACCCCGGCGGGTGGGGACTCCTGGCTGCGGGACCGGCGGCAACCCCCTGCGCGGCGTGGCAATCGAGGCAAGACGTCTCGCTGTGGCACGTCACACACAGGCCGGGATCGGCGCGCGCTTCCTCGGCATGCCTCGAGCGAAACCCAGCGCGGTGAAGGCCCGCGAGACGCGGCTCGTCAAAGGCAAGCGACGCGGGCAGAGCGGGGACCGTGTCGCCGCCGTGGCAGGCTGCGCACGAGCGCTCGCTGTGGCAGCTCGCGCAAAGATCGCGAGCGCTGGCGGCCCGCACGCCGTGCTCACGAACGAAGTCCGAGTCGTGCACCAGGTGGTCGTCGGGCATCGTTCCTTCGTCCGCGAGCGCAACGTGACAGCGGTCACAATCGCGCAAGCCCCACTGGTCCTGGTGCTCGTGACAGCCAAAGCAGCTCGCCATCTTCGGCAGGATCGACTGCGCGTCCCGCTGGGTGACCTCGATGTGACATCGAACGCAGTCGCCCCTGGTTGCCGCCATGTGCTTGCGGTGCTCGAAACGCAGATGCTCGCGCGCGAGCTCGACTCCCTCGCGCACGTATGACTCGCCGTGACAGCCGCCGCACGCGCGCTCGTCGTGGGGTTTGGCGTGGCAACGACGGCAGTCCGCGTCGGACGGAATGTGAAGGGGGCTGGTGTTGTCGGCGACCCCAACCCCCCGATGGCACTCGACACAGTTGATCCCTTTCAGCGAGTGCGCGCGGTGCTCGAAAGGATGGGCACCCGAGGTACGGCGCAATCCGAGCACGGTTGCGCAAGCAGCCGACGCCAGCGCCAGCAACAAGATCAAAGAAAAGCGCGCCGTCATGGGAGCTCCAGCGCGCGCGAGATACGCACGAGCGCGTCGGTCTCGTACCGATGCTGTGGCGTCGAAGACGCCTCAAAGCCCGAGGCGACTTCCCAGCCCGTTCGCGAACGCCACGAAAGCGCGACCAGTCCCCAAGGCCAGGCGGCGCCCCGCCCGTTCGGTTGGTCGGGCACCACCACCTCGACCTCGGACGAGTAGCGGAATCCACGGCCGAGCGGCAAGGAGAGCACGGCCCGCACCCCCGTCCATCGCGCTTGATCGACGTCTTGCCGCCGGATCTCCAGGCCGAGGGTGCCTGCCCCGCGATCGTCGAGGCGCAGCGATCCGCGCGCCCACCCGTTGCCTCCCAGCCGCGCGCCGACCGATTGCGCCGCGCCGCTCGCCAGCAGGTCGAGCCGCGGCGCGGCTTTCCAACGCATTGTGCTTCCCAGCATTTGCGATGGAAAATCGCCCAGCACGGAGAAGAGGGACGTCGCGGGCAGAAGCCTCGACGGCGAGCGCTGCGACGCGAAGAGCTCGACACGCCAGGCTCCCCACCTCCCCGCCGCCGACGCGAGCGCGTCGCTCACGCCAGGGTACGTGAGATTGTAAGCACCGCGCGCCGCGAGATCGAACCATGCGACGGGCGCCACGGCGAGGTCCGCCCCGACCTCGTCGTTCGCGACCTCTCCGTCCTCACGGCGCTGCACGTAGGAGACGCCGAGCGTCGCGCGCGACGCGACGGATTGCGCGACGCGGCCCCCAGCGATCCAATCGTACGCCCGTGCCCCGAACCGCGGCACGACGGGCACCCCGCCGAAGGCTTCGACCGTCGCTCCCCAGCGCGTCCGACCGATTGCCTCGGCCCCGTCGATTGGCACGGGCAAGATGGCGCCTGTCGCGACGACGAACCGCCCAGCGCGGACCTCGCCGTAGCCGTGCGGCTCGCGCACGCGCACGGTCAGCACGAGAACGTCCGCCGTGGCGTTCGGCTTGGCACCGCTCCAGACCAGGCCTTCGGCATCGATCCACGGAGTGACGCGATCGTGCCCTTGAAGGACGATGAGCCCCGCGGCGGACTGTGTGTCGGGTTGCGCTTGGGCGAACGCGTCGGCACGGAGCCGGAGAGGATCTGCATGCGCGAGGCGGGTCGCCGACGCGGCGCCGAGGACAGCCACCACGGCGGCCCCTGAACGCAGAGCACGCGAACATACGCTCTTGCGTTTATGTGCAGCCCCGGGCGATCCTAAGAAAGGGAGGGCGCCTCCGGCGAGAAGACAGTGACCGCATTGCATTTCCCCCTCCTCGCTGTCATTGCGCTCGCCTTCGCTTGCGCGTCCGCCGCGATCATCATCGGTTATTTGATTGTGCGACCCGAGCTTCGACGAGCGGCAAAAATATGGCTCCTCTTCGGGCTTGGCGTGTTTCCGTTGGGCGTCGCCTTCACAGGGAACATACAGGGATTCGAGGCGACAAAGAAGCGCCAATTCTGCGGCTCCTGTCACGTCATGGTCCCGCACGCGTCCGACTCCGATGCGACCGACAGCTCGTCGCTGTCGTCGCGTCACGGGCGAAACAAGCTATTCGGAGACGAGAACTGCTACGGGTGTCATGCCGACTACGGCATGTTCGGCACCGTCGTGACGAAACTCGGGGGGATGCGGCACGTCTGGCTGTACTACACCGAGTACCGGACCGTGAGCATTGCGCAAGCCAAAGAAACTATTCACCTTCTCAAGTCATATCCGAACGACAACTGCATGCAGTGCCACTCGACCGAAGTGAAGCTATGGAAAGAACAATCCGACCATAAGGCCACCCTCGATGATGTGCGCGGCGGCCGGGTGAGTTGCGCCAGCGCGGGGTGTCACGGCTACGCCCACCCGAACTTTCGCCCACTCGAGCCGGTGGCGACGCGCGCATCGAACGGGGAGCCCGACGGCGGGCGCGCACCATGAAACCCCGCACTGCCTCGCGCTTGATCGGTGTCTGCTGCCTGCTCACGCTGATCGCGCTGGCTCTGATGGCCTGGTCTCTGTTCGATCCGACGCCGATTCCGATCATCGCGACGATGTCGCTCGGGCAAGTCGTCGGCACCGTGTCGCTCGGCCTGTTTGGTTACGTCGTCATGGCCGATTTGCGAGCGCAGATCGCTCGCCGCCCGCGCGGAATCTCGCACCCACCGAGCGACCGTGTCAGCTCGGGGTGATGCTGTGCACCAGAGCAATGAAGGACGGACGCGCCGCACGCAGCGTTGCCTGCGGGCCAATCAGCTTGAAGAAGTACGGCAAGCCTCGCCCCTGTACGATGGCGCCCACCAACGACCACCCAGGATGCGCCGCCGGCGGGGCCCCACCCATCATCGAGCCCGCCGAATAGGTTCCACTCACTTCGACGAGCGTGACTTTCAGCCCAGAGACGGTTTCTTCGGCGCGTGTATCCTGGCCGGCTTGGTCGAACTGCCCGAGCCATCTCTGGATGTTCGCCTCCGGTGTGCCGCCAGCGCGCGAAACGCTCGCCTCCGCGTCTTCGGTGTCGCGATCCGCCGCGGGCACCTTGTAGGTCGCGATCCGCATTGAATTGGGATTTGGAGCCACCTTCCAATTGGCGGGCACTTTCCAAGTGATCGCCGCCGCGTCGTCGGACGGAGACGCAGCCGCTGCATGCGGCGCCATGGTGTCTCCGACCGGCGGGTGGTTTGGTGGAAGGGCGCCTTGAAGAGACGCGCCTTCGCCTTCGTGGTCGGCCACGGGGAGCTCCACGTGCGCCTGTGCCTTGGCGTCCGTGGGGCCACCGTTACGGCCGAGGGCAAAGCCTACGGCGCCGCACAGAGCACCTACGATAACGATCGTCCAGACTTGGTTCGACATGATAGAGCCCCCCTTGAGGCTGGTTCTGCGACGCCCTGGAGGTTCCCTCCTACGGGGCGCAACGTCCACTGTTTTTGGCTCGGTCGCTCCCAGACCTGAT
>Ga0265316_10004105_pt1 | contig 14583 bp, 15 predicted proteins | sample 4522metaG_FD_202092 | JGI IMG/M metagenome (GOLD analysis project Ga0265316, IMG submission 202092) | Rhizosphere microbial communities from Carex aquatilis grown in University of Washington, Seatle, WA, United States - 4-5-22 metaG | ecosystem: Host-associated > Plants > Roots > Rhizosphere >...
ACGACTCCGCGGCCTTTCGCGCGCCCTCTTCTGCGGCTTCGCTCAATGGCAACGTGGTCGCCGTGACCATCACTCCCGCCGCGACCGCAGGCGGGCCAGCGCGGGTCGTACTGGAACCCGCATCCGCGGCCGTGTTGCTGAGCGGAACCGTGATCACGGCAGGCAAGGGACCTGCCGTGCCCGAGGTCGAAACCAGCGACGCCGGCAGCGGTCTGACCCGAGTCACCGTCGCTGGCCGCATCCTGCTTGGCTCCGAACCGCGCGTGATCCAGCGCCGCGTGGCCACCCCCGAGAGCTATTTTGCTCAGACCTTCAAGCAGGTTCTCGGCAAGCGCGGCATCGCCATCGACAAGCCCGCGCGCATCGACAATGCGCCCAAAGACGGCCTGCGCGTGCTCGCCACCCACGAATCGCCGACCCTGGCCGTGGTAGTTCACGATCTCGGCAAGCGCTCCAGCAACTTCGCCGCCGAACAACTCCTGCGCACCATCGGCGCGGAAACGCAGGGCCGTCCAGGCACCTGGGAAAAAGGGCTCGACGCCGTGGCCCGCTACCTCGAGGGCGCCGGCGTCCCGCGCGGCTCCTATGTGATGAAGAACGGATCGGGTCTCTACGATTCCAATCGTTTTTCGGCCGAACAGATCGCCCTGGTGTTGCGCGCCGCCGTCCGCGATTTTCGCATGGCCAGCGAGTTTCTAGCATCGCTGGCCGTGGGCGGCGCCGATGGCACCCTGGCCCACCGCATGGCCGGATCCGCCTCCGAACGTTACGTGCGCGCCAAGACCGGCACGCTCGCCAACGTGAGTTGTCTGTCCGGGATCGTCGGCGCGCCGGGGAGCAAGCCGCTGATCTTTTCCATTCTCATGAACGACGTGCCATCGCCGCTGGCGGCGCGCGCGGCGCAAGATCGCATCACGGCGACGTTGGTTGCGTTTCTCGATCCATCCCTCGCCAGGTAGATCCTCTGGGCCGGATCCGCGTCGGGCCTGGCAGCGAGGCCGGTGATGTGCGAAATACTGGCTATTCCATGCCCGACAAGCCGAACTTGCCCGTTCCCCGTCCGAATGTAGCCAAGATGGTGCCCTACGTGCCAGGCGAGCAGCCTGGCCCAGGGGAAAAAATCATCAAGCTCAACACCAACGAAAACCCATTCCCGCCGAGTCCGAGCGTCCTGGAAGCCATCCGCACGCTCGATCCAGAACACCTGCGCCGCTACCCGAGCCCCAAGGCAGACGTTTTTCGTGCCACGGCCGCGCGCGTGCATGGGGTTTCGGATGACATGATCCTGGCCGGCAACGGCAGCGACGAGATCTTGGCCATCGTCATGCGCACCTACCTTGGCCCGGGCGATGCCCTCGCGTACCCCGACCCCACCTATTCGCTCTACCCCGTGCTCGCCGCGGAGGGAGAGAACCGCGTGCGCACTGTGGCCTGGGAAGCGAACTGGGACCTGCCCATCGATGCCCTCTTGGCCACCGGCGCGCGCGCAATCTTCTTTGCCAACCCGAACGCGCCGACTGGCACTTTGGTAAAGAAATCCCGAGTGCGCGAACTGGCCCTGGCCTTCGATGGCCTGCTGCTGGTCGACGAGGCCTACGTGGATTTCGCCGATGAATCCTGCCTGGATCTGGTGCACCAATTGCCCAACGTCATTCTGTGCCGGACCCTTAGCAAAGGCTACGCGCTGGCCGGCCTACGCTTCGGCTACGCCATCGCTGCGCCCACAGTTGTGGCCGAGATGATGAAGGTCAAGGACAGCTACAACTGCGACGCGATTTCCATCCTCGCGGCAACTGCCGCTCTCGGAGACCAGGACTACGCCCGACGGTCATGGCAAACCGTTCGTGCCGAGCGCGCCCGGATGTCCAGCGAACTCGGTAAACGCGGCTACGACGTCATCCCCTCGCAAGCCAACTTCGTGCTCGCCCGCTGCCCGGGCGGAAACGCCGCCGCAGTCTATCGTGCGTTGAAGGCGCGCGGCATCCTGGTGCGATTCTTCGACAAACCTGGCCTGACCGACAAACTGCGCATAACCATCGGTACGGCAGAGCAAAACGATGCCCTCCTTGCAGCTTTGCCCGATTAACAAACATGAAGCGACCGCGCGGTAAGAAAGCAACCGCCCCGGCCCCAAGCGCCGAGAATCCTGTGCGCCCGGATGTCGTCGACGACGAAGCCAATGAAGAAGACATCCTCGCCGACGCCGCCCCACCACCGGCCGTCGAGGAAGCCGCGCTTGAACGCATACTACCCGAACCGGAAAAGCACCTTGTCACCATTCGCGATCCCGTGCGCCGCTTCGTCGAGGAAGCGCGCCGCTACGCGCGCCTCGACGAAAGCGAAGAGCGCGCACTCGGGCATGCGGCCCGCGATCGTGGCGACCTGGACGCCGCGCGCCGACTGGTCGTGCACAACCTGCGCCTGGTGGTCGCCATCGCCTACCAGTACCGGCAGGCCTGGCTCAATGTCCTCGATCTGTTTCAAGAGGGTTCGGTTGGCTTGATGGAGGCCGTTCGGCGCTGGGATCCCGAAGTCGGCACGCGCTTTGGCTCGTACGCCGCCTACTGGATTCGCGCCTACGTTCTTCGCTTCCTGATGACCAACGCACGCCTCATCCACGTCGGCAACACGCGCGTCGGCCGAAAACTATTTTTCCGCCTGGAAAAAGAGCGGCAAAGACTGCTCTCGGCGGGCTTCGATCCCACTCCCAAGTTGCTGGCCGCTAAGCTGGACGTCGATGAAGCCGACCTCCTCGAAGTGTCGGGCCACCTGGCTTCGCGAGAAGTCTCGCTCGAGCCGCGTCCCGACGACGAGGGCGTTTCCCTCGCTGAGCGCATTTCCCGCCACGAACCTTCCCCCGAGGATCAGGCCGCGCGCAGCGAGCTGGCTGAAGCAGTTCGGCGGCTCATGAACAGTTTTGAAAGCCATCTGTCCGACGAACGCGAGCGCGCGATCTGGCGCGAGCACCTGGCCACGTCTGCGGCCGAGCCCGTCGCGCTGGCGGCCCTCGGCGAGCGCTACGGCGTCTCCAAACAACGCATGGGTCAGATCGCCGAAAAGCTGAAGACTCAATTCCGTGAAAAGGTGCTGGCCGAACTGGGCGCGGACATCCAGATGTCCTGGCAGGCGGAAGACCGATAGAAAATCAAGCGACGGTAGAAAGCCGAACGGCCGGTCCCCCCTCAGGCACCGGCCGTCCTCCTTATTGGAACTTCTGGTTTGAATCGCGTGATTGCCGTGCTCAGCTCGGAGCCTGAGCCTCTTGCCTTTTCACGGCAGTCGCCTGAAGTCCCTTGGGTCCCTTGGTGATTTCGAATTCCACCGTCTGCCCCTGGCTCAGAGACCGGTACCCTTCGGCCTCGATTGCCGAGTAATGGACGAAGACATCATCTTCTCCATCCCGTGCAATGAAGCCATATCCCTTGGCGTCACTGAACCACTTCACCTTGCCAGTTGCCATGCACAACCTCCTACTACTAAGTCCCTATTTCGGCGCGCCTCAACAGAATTGTCTGAAGTGCCCGAGAAGCCAGAGTACGTTTCTTCATATCTCTGTCAAGCATCGCGAGCATTGCAGCAACAGCGACAATGCGCCTTGAGAACGTCGCGGCTGACGCAACAAATCTGCCGTGTTTGCAGATCTGCGACGGAGATCACAAATCAAGGTTTGTCTCGGTTGTAATCGCCAAAACGAAAACAAGTCGCGAAGTTTGCCATCACTTTTTTGCGTTGTTTGAAACGTCGCGCCGGACGAGCAGCGCGCAGTTCGTGAATTCTGGTGATAGAAAGCCACCTGAACCCTCGCCATGCGCTGCCCCTTTTGCTCAGCCACTGAAGACAAAGTTGTCGACACGCGACCGTCGGAAGACGAGCAATTGATCCGACGGCGACGCGAGTGCATCGGCTGCGGCCGGCGCTTCACGACCTACGAGCGCGTGGAAGAAGCCATGCCCATGGTCGTGAAAAAGGATTCGCGACGCGAGCCCTTCGACCGGGGCAAGGTCCTGAGCGGCCTGCACAAGGCCTGCGACAAACGTCCGGTATCCGCGGCACGCATCGAACAAGTCGCCGACGAAATCGAGCGCAGTTTGCGCGAACTTGGCGACAAAGAGGTTCCGTCGTCGCAGATCGGCGACGCCGTGTTGTCGCGTTTGCGCGACATCGACGACGTGGCCTACTTGCGCTTCGCCTCGGTCTATCTTCCGTTCAAAGACGCTGGCGAGATCATGCACGAGGTACAGCGCCTGATTCGGTCAAAGACGGAGGGCTCGTGAAGGATCGTTTTAGCGAGGCCGATGGCCGCTTCATGGCCCAGGCCATGCGCCTGGCCGAACAAGGGCGCGGCGCAACCACGCCCAATCCGGTCGTGGGCGCTGTCCTGGTCAAGAACGGCAAGGTACTGGCACGGGGCTTTCACCGCCGGGCCGGCCTGCCCCACGCGGAAATCGAGGCACTGGCCCAGCTTGGCATGCGCGCACCCGGCGCCACATTGTATGTGACGCTGGAGCCGTGCTGCCATCGCGGTCGCACGGGGCCTTGCACTGAAAAGATCCTCGCATCGGGAATCGAGCGCATCGTGGTCGGCTGCTGCGACGAAAACCCGCTGGTGAGCGGCCGCGGGATTGCAATCCTTAGGCGGGCCGGGTTGCAAGTGGAAGCCGGCTGCCTCAAGGACGAATGCCGACAACAAAACCGCGCCTTCTTTTCCTGGGTCAAGAACAAGCGCCCCTGGGTCACCATGAAGGTTGCCGCCACTCTCGACGGCTGCATCGGAGATCGCCAGGAGCAGAAGCGCTCCGGCAAAGAGCGCTGGATTACCGGCAACGCCGCCCGCGCGGCTGCCCATGAGTTGCGGGCTGGGCACGATGCCGTCCTAGTCGGCGTGGGAACCATCCTCGCCGACGACCCGCGGCTCACGGTTCGCCTGCGCGGTTCGGCCGCGAAAGCCGGCCCCCTGCGCATTGTGCTCGACAGCCACCTGCGCACCCCGCCGACGGCAGCGTTGCTTGGCGAAAGGCGAGTCCATGCACCGCTGATTGTCTCGGCCAAGCCGGGCAAGACGGATCGCGGGCTTGCCTTGCGCCAGCGAAAGCTGGAAGCCTCTGGCGCGCAGATCTGGTTCGCCCCGGCGTCCCGCGACGGCAGGCCGATGCTGACCGCGCTTCTACGCTATCTGGCGGAGCGCGAAGTGCAGTCGTTGCTCGTCGAAGGCGGCAGCCAGATTCACGGCGCATTTGTCGCCGCGGGCCTGGTGGATTCGGTAGCGTTATTTCTTGCGCCGCGCCTTGTGGGATCCGGTGTCTCCGTCGTAGAAGGCCGGGGTCTTGACTGGCGCAAGCCAGCCACGCTCGGGCCAATCTCGGTCCGCGCGCTGGGTGAGGATCTTCTGCTCACTGCCGATGTCGCCACCCGAGGACAGCGCCGTCGTCCGTAGCAAAGCAACCAGGTCGTACATCGTGTTTACCGGCATCGTCGAAGGCATAGGGAAGGTGGAGTCCTTGCGTGGGGGCACAGGCGCCGCACGCCGACTGACGGTGAAGACGAATTTGGAAGTGGGCAAGCTGCCCATCGGCGCCAGCATCGCAGTCAACGGCGCGTGTCTGACCATCGTGGCACGAAGGTCAGGCCGGCCGTCGACGTTCCAGGCCGACGTTGGCCCCGAAACGATTGCCTGCACCACCCTAGGCAACCTTGCACCGGGGGCTCGTGTGCATCTCGAACCGGCGCTGCGTCTCGGCGATTCACTCGGCGGCCACATGATGAGCGGCCACGTCGACGGCACCGGTCGCGTCGAAAGCGCGCGCAAGCAGGCAGGCACCCTCGCCCTGCGCGTGTCTGCGCCCGAGGACATCGCGACCTATCTTTTCAAGAAAGGCTCCATCGCCATCGACGGCGTCAGCCTGACCCTCAACCAGGTCGAGGGCTCGTCGTTCGAGGTCTTGCTCATCCCGCACACCCTAGAAGTCACACTCCTCGGCGAGCTTCGAGCCGGCAGCCGTGTCAACCTCGAAGCCGACATGATCGCCAAACAAGTCGCTCGCATCGTTGAAAGGATCCATGCCCGCTAGTCCCCACATCTCAGTAGCCCAGGCCATCGAAAACATCCGCGCCGGCAAACTTGTCGTCGTGGTCGACGACCAAGATCGGGAGAACGAAGGCGACCTGACGATGGCCGCCGATCTGGTCACGCCCGAGGCCATCAATTTCATGGCCAGCCAAGGCCGCGGACTCATCTGTCTCGCACTCGCCGAAGATCGGGTCGACGAATTACGACTGCCGATGATGACCCACGACAATCGCTCGCCGCACGGCACGGCGTTCACGGTCAGCATCGATGCCAAGCTTGGGATCAGCACCGGCATCTCGGCCCGCGAACGCGCGCACACCATCCGTGTGACGGTCGACGCCAAGACGAAACCAGAGGATCTGGTCACGCCTGGGCACATCTTCCCGCTGCGGGCCAAGCGCGGCGGCGTGCTCGTCCGCTCGGGGCACACCGAGGGCGCCGTGGATCTGGCCCGCCTGGCTGGCCGAACCGCGGCGGGCGTCATCTGCGAAATCATGCGCGAGGATGGCGAGATGGCGCGCGTCGCGGACTTGGAAGACTTCGCGTCTCGCCATGGTCTCGGCATCGTGCAGATCGCGGATCTCATCCAGTACCGCCTGGCGCAGGAGATTCTCGTCCGCCGCGTGGCCGAAACCGAAATCAAGCCACGTGGACACGGACTGCAGGCCACGTACAAGGCCACGCTCTACGCCAGTGAGGTCGAGGAAGCGGAGTACTTGGCACTGTCGCTCGGCGATGTCACCGCTGGCGACCCCGTCCTGGTTCGCGTGCAAGTCGCCAGCCCGCTGCGCGACATCTTCTCCTTCGCGCTTCCCGGAGACACCCTGCCCGCCACCGACTGGCTGAGACAAATCGAACGCGAAGGCCGAGGCGTGATGATCTATATCTTGCCCCGTGGAGGGCGCTCGTTCGCGTCCGAACTTGGGGCCGCGTCCGTCGAGAACGAGCCCGCAAGCGCCCCCCTGCGCGACATCGGACTCGGCTCGCAGGTTCTGGTCCAGATGGGCATCAAGTCCATCCGCCTGCTCACCAACAACCCGCGAAGACTGGCGGGCATCGAGGGTTACGGTATACACGTTGTCGATTGTGTCCCCAGCGGTCCACCCGCAGAGGTGGTATCGCTCCACGAAAGAGAGGCCAAGTAATGCCGCACATCCATCAGGGTACCTGGAGCGCCAAAGGCAAGCGATTCGCCATCATCGCTTCGCGCTGGAACGAGTTCATCGCGGACAAGCTCATCGAAGGCGCGCTCGATGCCTTGGCCAAGACCGGTGCCGAGGACGATGCCATTGAGGTCTTTCGCTGTCCCGGCGCCTTCGAATTGACCGGCCTCGCTCGCCGGGTCGCCGATTCGGGAAAGTTCGATGCCCTGGTGTGTTTGGGCGTGGTCATCCGCGGCGCGACTCCGCACTTCGACGTCATCGTCAACCAGGTCACGCGCGGGATCGCCGGCATCGCGGCCGAGGCCAAGCTGGCCATCGGATTCGGCGTACTCACATGCGACAGCATCGAGCAAGCCATCGAGCGCTCGGGCAGCAAGGGTGGCAACCGCGGCTCCGACGCGACCATGGCGGCCATCGAGATGGCAAACCTTTATGCCGCGCTCGCCGGTGACAGCAAGGGCGAAGCACCCGTCGCGGCCAACGCGACCAGCGTAACAAAGACCCGAAGAAAATGACCCCTCGCCGCCGCGCCCGATGCGTTGCCTTGCAGGTGCTCTACGCCCTGGATGGCAGCGACGTGCTCGATCCGAGCGCGGCCCTGGCTTCGCACTTGCATCAGTTTGGCGTCCCCGAGGAGGAAACCGATCTGACGCCCGAGCCGGTGTCGAGCTACGCGGCCATCGGGAAAGACGCCGCCCCCGTCGCGCCCTTCGACGAAGAACTGACCGTCGATCTGATTCGGGGCGTGTGCGCGCATCGGACCGAAATCGACGAAATGCTCACCAAGCTCTCACGCAAGTGGCGCGTCGAACGCTTGGCCCGCGTGGATCGCACCATCCTGCGCATTGGCATCTACGAGCTCGGCCACCGCAAGGAAACCCCGGCGCGTGTGGCCTTGAGCGAGGCTATCGAACTGGCCAAGCGCTTCGGAGCCGAGGAGGCGCCCGCCTTCGTCAACGGGTTGCTTGATTCCGCGCTGGAACTTCTGGGCCAGCATCCCTTGCCTTAGCTGGGGTGTGCGCATGTCAGCCCTGTCGCCGCCGATCACCTTCTTGCCCATCGACTTGTCCCGATGGGACCACGGTCCGGCCGGCGATGCCCTGGTGGTGCCGGTATGGAGCGACGTGCGTCCCCTACGCGGAGCCGCCGGTCTTCTCGACTGGCGTCTGTGCGGCCGGCTATCGCAGATGATTCGCGAGGGCCGCGTCTCGGGCGCTCTGCACGAAAAACTGTTGCTCGTCACAAACCGGATTCCCTGGCGACGCGTCCTTGCCATAGGGATAGGCGTGAGTACCGCCTTTGACGAGGATGCCTTCCGCTCGACTATCGATTGCAGCCTGCAAGCGCTGCGCGGAATCGGAGCGAGCTCGGTGGCCATGGCCCTTCCCGGCCGCGACGTCGATCTGATTCGTCCAGATCGCGCCGTTCGGCACTTCATGGCCGCTCTTGCCCAAAGCGAAGAGACCGGTGGCGCTTGGCTAGAGCGACTGACCATCATCGACGTACCCTCCGTCTCCAAGACGCTCGGCGACTCTTTCCGCGCCTTGTACGCCGCCCGATGATTGCCGCTGTCTTGCCGCTGTCTTCTATTGACCTGCGTCCCATCTCTTTGTGATACTCACCGAAAGTGGCAGGCATATTGCCTTGCTGACTTGTCGCGGCATCCAAGTTGGGTACCTGCGCTATTTGTGGACCATGGGAGTGAGGATGAGTGGAGCGCAAAATGACTTTCCGTCATTGAAGCCCGGCGCCCACGTCTGCCTGCTCTACGCCAAAGAGGAGGAAAAGCAGGAGGCCATTGCTGGATTTGTTCACGATGGAATTCTGCGTGGCGAGCGCTGCGTTTACTGGGGACATGAGTCCGGATTTGCAGCGCTCTTGCCTTGCCTCGAACAGAAGGGCGTTCAGACTTCCGCCCTTCGCGATCGTGGTGCTTTGGTCTTCGCAGATTCCACGCCAAGCGACCTGCATTTCTACGACGAGCAAAGTCTGTCGGCTTCACTTCGGACAGGCGTCGCATCTGCTCGTTCCGAGGGCTACGCGGGGCTGCGGGTGGCAAGCGATCCGCGCTTGAGAGACAGAACAGCCGTGGGTCGTGAGCAGCTCACATCCTTCGAGAACGCCCTGTCCCGGACTTGCGAGGAACTCCATGCCACGGGGCTGTGCGCGTTCGATCGGCGCGCGACCGATGGCTCGTTCCTTGAGGTGGCGCTGGCGACCCACGAACTCGCGATCATCGCCGGCCGCCTTTGTACGAATCCGTATTTCAAGGCCCCGAGCGACGACCCGCGTTCGCTCTTGCCACAACCATCCAGTTGGATGACCGACAACATCCTTGAGACGGCCACATCGCGCGAACTGCTTGAGGCCGAGAGCGCGGCCTTGATCCTGGAAAACTCGCGCTCCGCTAGGCGCGACATGGAGCATCGCCAGCAGATCGCCGCGCTCTGCCGCGCCGTCGAGGCCCGCGATCGGCTTATCATCACCGCCGCGCGCTGGCTGTCACGGCCGATGCCTGCCCTATGTTCCCACCTCGAGGAGCTGGCCAAGGACCAACGCTTCCAGCACTGTCATGACGAATTGCAGACCTGTGATGAAAACCTAGCGGCGATGACGAGGCTATCGCGCGGGCTGGACGAAATCGCCAGCTTCTTGCAGATGCAAGTCGTCCTGCGCCCCGAAGACCTCGACCTCGTGGGAGTTGCTCGTGCCGCCATGGCCGAAATCAAGGAAGATCGAGCACCCGACCAAGTCGAAATCGCGTTGGAAGGCGCGACGCGAATCACCGGCACCTGGGATCGCCTCCGCCTCACCCGATTGTTCTACTCGCTTATCCGCACCGCGCGCGAACAGGGATTCGGCGCGGGCATCCGCCTGCGCCTCGACGATCTTCTGCAATTCGCGCGCGTCCGCATCGAATTCATGTTGCCCCACGCCCCCGCGCTTTCCGACAGCGGCGAGCGCGTGCGCTCCTTGGCCTATGGGCCATCGGGCGAATCGGACTATGAACGTTTGGCGGTCCAATTGTGGTCGGCGCGAGAGATCGTGCGCATGATGGGCGGCACCCTGGGCATCTCGACCTGGGCCGATGCGCGCGTGATCTTCACGCTGGACCTGCCCAAGACCTCTCCGCTCTTGCCATCGGAGGACAAACCGTCGACTTCCCTGCCGTTGGAAGACAGGCCGTCCCGACAGTAGTGCGCGCGGCACAGCTACTGCGCGGCCACGGTCACGAAAAGGAAGGCGCCCGCGCGCAGGACCTTGAGTAGATGCTTGGCCCTGCCGCTCGCGTGCAGCGCCGAAGCGGCTTCCTCTGCCCCCGCCACCGGCTTGCGATCGATCTCCACGATCAAATCCTCGGGCTGAAGTCCCGCCTTGGCCGCGATGCTGTTCGCTTCCACATCCGTGACGACCGCGCCCCTGGCGTCCGGCGCAAGTCCAAGCGCGCTCGCCATGTCGGGCGTCAGGGTTTGCAGGTGAACACCAATCTTCTCTTTCGCAACCTCGGGTTCAGCCAGGGCGTACGGGTTAGCCGGAAGTTCCGCCAGGGTCAGCTGCGACTTCGACGCCTTGCCCTCGCGAAGCAGGGAAACCGTCAGTTTCGCGCCAACCTTTTGCCCGGCCACGTAGTCGATCACGTCCGCCGCGCCCTCGATCTTCTGCCCGTCGATCTGGGTGATGACGTCACCGACGTGAACGCCAGCCTTGTCGGCCGGGCTACTCGGCATCACGCGGCTGACCCATGCGCCCTTGGCAGGCAATCCCTTGCCGGGCTTTTCCTGCTTTTGTTCTGGTTCGCCGTCGTCGCCCAGCTTGACCCCGTTCTTGAGGTCGCCGATGCCGACGCCCATCCACGCATGTCGCACGCGCCCGTCGGTGATGATGGCCTTGGCCATCTGGCGCGCCTGATTGATGGGAATGGCGAAGCCATAGGCGCCGCCCGGGCCGACGTTGATCAGGGTATTGATGCCGATGACCTCGCCCTGCAGGTTGACGAGCGGACCGCCCGAGTTTCCGGGATTGATCTTGGCGTCGGTCTGGATGTACTCGCGCATGCGCTCGCCCGACATGTGCACGTTGCGCGTGACCTTACCTCTGCCACTGATGATGCCGGCGGTGACACTTTGATCGAGGCCAAGCGGGCTGCCGATGGCGAGCACCCATTCACCGACTTCGAGATTGCTGGAATCGCCGAGACGGGCCGCGACCAGTCCCGGTGGCGGATTCTCGATGCGCACGACGGCGATGTCGGTTTTGGGATCGGCGCCCACGACCTTAGCGGGGAATTCCCGCCCGTCGGCAAAGATCACGGTGACCTTGGCCGCGTGCTCGGCCACATGGCTGTTGGTGATGATGTTGCCCGCGCCATCCATGACCACGCCCGAACCCGTGCCACGACCGGGCGTCGAGGGCATCGGGAAACCGTCCCCTTGGCCGCCGAAGAAGTGCTCGAAAAAGCGCTCCATCTCGGGCGGCACGTCATCGCGGCGAAGATGCCGACCGCCACTGGCTTTGGGCGCTTCCATCTCAATGTCCAGGCGAACCACACTGGGACGCAGGGCGCGCGCCGTGGTGGCGAACGCCTGGGACAGCGATCGTGCTTCCTGCGGCACCTGAGTCTTGGGCGTGATGGCCGCCTGCGGCTGAGCCTCGGCCCTAGGGATGGCTCGCAGCCCAATCCCAAGGCCCGAGGCCAGACCGACGATTCCCAGTCCCATAGAAAACAGCACGGTTGTCTTGCGCATCGTCTTTGTCCTTTGGTTGCCGCGCCACGCAGGCCGAGCGGCGAAGTGATCGTATGCGTAAAACCGGCGAGCGGCATGATTTCTTCCCGCAACTCCTCTCTTTACAAAGTGACCACAGACGCGCGAAAAGTCGTGCGACCGTGCTCTTCCATCAAGCCATCGTCCGACTCAAGTCGCGCCCGCGCGGGTTTCATCTCGTGACCAGCGAAATCCTGGCCGCGATTCCCGAGATTTCCAAGGTTGGCACCGGGATCTTGCACCTGTTCCTGCAGCACACCTCGGCTTCGTTGCTCTTGAACGAGAATGCAGATCCCGACGTGCGCCGCGACTTCGAAACCTGGAGCAACCAGGCCATGCCCGATGGCGCACGCTACTTCGTTCACCGGCTGGAGGGAGCGGACGACATGCCCGCGCACCTCAAATCCGGCATCTATGGTACATCGCAGACCATTCCGGTCCGCGATGGACGCCTGCTCCTCGGCACCTGGCAAGGCGTTTATCTAGGCGAGCATCGCGACGACGGCGGCAGCCGAACCGTGGTCGCCACGTTGATGGGCAAGGAGTGAGCCATGTCGAGCGATTCTGACAAGCCAAGAAAAGGACTTACCTACCGCGATGCCGGCGTGGATATCGACGCGGGCGATTCGTTGGTCGAACGTATCAAGGGCCACGTCAAACGCACCATGCGCCCCGAGGTGCTGAGCAACTTGGGCGGCTTCGCGGGCCTATGCGGCCTGCCCAAGGGCTACAAAACCCCACTGCTCGTGGCGTGCACCGACGGCGTGGGGACCAAGCTGAAGCTTGCGTTCATGATGAACAAGCACGACACCGTGGGCGTCGACCTAGTGGCGATGAACGTGAACGACTTGGTCGTGTGCGGTGCCGAGCCCCTGCTCTTCCTCGACTACTTCGCCGCCGGTCGCTTGGAAGTCGGCGTGGCCGAGCAGGTCATCTCGGGCATCGCCGACGGATGCAAGCAGGCGGGTTGCGCCCTCATCGGCGGCGAGACTGCCGAGCTGCCCGGATTCTACGCAGAAGGCGAATACGACCTCGCCGGCTTCTGTGTGGGCGTGGTGGACAAAGATAAGGTCATCAACGGCAATACGCTTGAACCCGGCGATGTGCTGCTCGGCCTCGGCTCAACCGGCTTTCATTCCAACGGCTACTCGCTGGTGCGGAAGGTTTTTCTCGACGAAGCCAAACTGGATCTCGCCAGCAAGCCCGCCGACTTGAACGTCTCGCTCGGCGAGGCCTTGCTCTGCCCGACCCGCATCTACGTCAGGGCCTTGCGCCGTCTGTCGGCCTCGGGCCTGATGAAGGGAGCCGCCCACATCACGGGCGGCGGCCTAGTCGACAACCCCACCCGCATGTTCGCCGCCGGAGCCAAGCTGAAACTGCAAATCGATCCACGCACCTGGCAACCGTCGCCTCTGTTCGCCATGCTGGCCCGCCTTGGCCGCGTCGAGCCCGCGGAAATGCGCCGCACCTTCAACATGGGCATCGGCATGATCGTCGCCGTACCCGCAGGCGCCGCCGACGCCGCCCAGTCCATTTTGGAACTCGAAGGCGAAAAGGTCTTCACCATCGGACAGGTCCAGCGCTCGGACGAAGCGGACGCACCCGTGGAATTCGTCGCATGAAGACCGGCGTCCTGGCGTCAGGCAGCGGCACCAACCTGCAGGCGCTCATCGACGCTTGGAAAGCCGGCGCCCTGGCCCCCGCCGAATTGGTCGTCGTCGGCGTCAACATTCCCGGCTGTCTCGCCCTCGAACGCGCGCAAAAGGCCGGCATCGAAACCTTCGTGCTCTCGCACAAGGCCTTCGCCGGGCGCGAGGATTTCGATCGCGCGCTGGTCGCCGAACTGCGCGAGCGCGGCGTCGAGCTGGTCGTGCTGGCCGGATTCATGCGCGTGCTCACCGGCACATTCCTCGACGCCTTTCCCCTGCGCGTGATCAACATCCACCCTGCCCTACTGCCCGCGTTCCCCGGTTTGCACGCGCAAAAACAGGCGATCGACTACGGGGTCAAAGTCGCGGGCTGCACCGTGCACTTCGTGGACAAGGGCACCGACACCGGCCCCATCATCGCCCAAGCCGCGGTCCCGGTGCTGCCCGGCGACGACGAGGACAGCCTGGGCAAACGCATCCTCGGTGAAGAACATCGACTGCTCCCTGCCGTGGTCCGCGCCGTGGCCAGCGGACAGATCAGCGTCGAAGGCCGGCGCGTGAAAATCGCACCTCCGCGAGAGTTTGCCGACGCTCGCTTGCGCAGCCTCTAGAACGTGTAGAATTGCCGCGCCCGCCGGGGTGGCGAAATGGTAGACGCCGCGGACTTAAAATCCGCTGTCGCGAAAGCGGCGTACGGGTTCGAGTCCCGTCCCCGGCACCGAGCAGGCTTCCGCAGTCGTTCGCAGGAATCCAGACAGAGCATAGATTCCCGATGTTTTCTGGCAAATCACGCCCGCTGGCGTCCGTGAACGTCCGTTGACAGCCGTGGGTAACTGCGGGTAGCTTTGAGGGTAACTCGCCACTCTGAAAAAGGAGTTACCCACAAATGGCACTCACCGACACCGCGATTCGAAAGGCCAAGCCCACGGGCAAGCGAAAGC
>Ga0265316_10004106_pt1 | contig 14579 bp, 16 predicted proteins | sample 4522metaG_FD_202092 | JGI IMG/M metagenome (GOLD analysis project Ga0265316, IMG submission 202092) | Rhizosphere microbial communities from Carex aquatilis grown in University of Washington, Seatle, WA, United States - 4-5-22 metaG | ecosystem: Host-associated > Plants > Roots > Rhizosphere >...
CATGCGATTTGCGCAGGCGCTCGAGCAGAGACTGCGCCTTCGTCGCGGCGATGGAGACGACGCGCAGATGAAGCTGCGGAATCGATCCCGTCTCGACTGCGCCGAGACGTGTGAGCAACTGCTGCTGCTGCGCGTGCGAGAGGCCGGCGCGGAAGCGTACGGTGACCGAGGCGCGTGGCGTGGAGCCGCCACCCGCGACGTGCACGAGCGTGTTCGACTCCGGCCAGCTCGGGAGCTGCGCTTGGCCGGACGTAACCGCTCGCTTGCCGCTGCCCGCGAGCAGGAGGACGCCGAAGGCGACGAGCAGACATGCTGCCGCTCCGACGACGATGCGAATGCGGCGCGCGTTCACGCGGCCACCCGCTCGGAGAGCACCGGCGACCCGACGAGAGACGCTGCAGGTTGCGACGCCTGCAGCGTCCTCGCCAGGTTCGCGTTCGGTGTGTGGCACACCATGACGCCCCGGAGAGTGGCGAGCTCGGAGGGGGCGACTGCGGTGTTCACTGCAACCTGGAGTACGGCTGCGATGGCGGCCCGGTCGCGGAACGTGCAAAAGCCCTCGGACATGTCCGAGGGCTCCGCAGGACGCCGCAGTTTCGGGAAGCTCGCCATTTCCATTCACGCACGGGGTGTGCGCGATCTCCAGCCCTTTCATCGACGTGAACCTGGTTCGGACTCAAGCCCTTGCAGGTTGGAAACCGGTACGAATTGGGGTCTGGATAGGGGAATTCGCGGAAAATCCCCCTCTTGGGTGACGGTTTGGCGGTTTCGGGGTCACCGGTTCGGCGTAGCGGAGCCCGTGTCTTCGGTGACGGGGTGTCTCTCGCTCCGCCTCGCGTCGTCTGCACGAACGAGTGGCTAACCCTCGACTCGAGGGTTACGTGCGGACGTTCACGGACGGTCCGGAACGTCGTTTGGGAGAATGCGCGCATGACGACGACGGAGGACCCGAAGTCGCCGCGCGACGCCTCCGTCGACGGCGTCGACGAGTGGCGTAACGAGTCGTACGACACGTCGCCCGAGCGGACCGGCGAGTTGTTCTCGACCATGTCGGGAATCGAGAACGAGCCGCTGTACGCACCCGGCTCGGCAGAGGTCGACTACGCGCGCGACCTCGGCTATCCGGGCGAGTATCCGTACACGCGCGGCGTCTACCCGTCGATGTATCGCGGGCGGCTGTGGACGATGCGCCAGTTCGCCGGCTTCGGCACGGCGGCGGAGACGAACGAGCGGTTCCGCTATCTCCTCGAGCACGGGCAGACCGGTCTCTCGACCGCCTTCGACATGCCGACGCTGATGGGCTACGACTCGGACCATCCGCGGTCGCTCGGCGAGGTCGGCCGCGAGGGCGTCGCGATCGACTCGCTCGACGACATGGAGACGCTCTTCGCCGGCATCCCCCTGGCCGGCGTCTCGACGTCGATGACGATCAACGCACCGGCCGCGATGCTGCTCGCGTTCTACGCGTGCGTCGGCGAGAAGCAGGGCGTGCCGATCTCCGCGCTGCGCGGCACCGTGCAGACGGACATCCTCAAGGAGTACATCGCGCAGAAGGAGTGGATCTTCCCGCCGGTGCCGTCGATGCGCCTGGTCGTCGACATGATCGAGTGGTGCTCGCGCGAGATGCCGCTGATGCACCCCGTGTCGATCTCCGGGTACCACATCCGCGAGGCGGGATCGACCGCTGCACAGGAGCTCGCGTTCACGCTCGCCGACGGGTTCGCCTACGTCGACGCGTGCGTCGCGCGCGGCATGGACGTCGACGAGTTCGCGCCGCGACTGTCGTTCTTCTTCAACGCGCATCTCGACTTCTTCGAGGAGATCGCGAAGTACCGGGCGGCGCGGCGGATCTGGGCGACGCAGCTGCGCGAGAAGTACGGCGCCAGGAATCCGCGCTCGCTGCTCATGCGCTTCCATACGCAGACGGCCGGCGTCTCGCTGACCGCGCAGCAGCCCGAGGTGAATCTGATCCGCACCGCGATCGAAGCGCTCGCGGCCGTCCTCGGCGGCACCCAGTCGCTGCACACGAACTCGTTCGACGAGGCGCTCGCGCTGCCGACCGAGCACGCGGTACGGCTCGCGCTCCGCACACAGCAGGTGATCGCCCACGAGACCGGGGTCGTGAACACGATCGACCCGCTCGGCGGCTCGTACTACGTCGAGCACCTGACCAACGAGCTCGAGCGCCAGGCGTACGCGTACTTCGACCGGATCGAGCGGCTCGGCGGCGTGATCGCGGCGATCGAGCAGAACTTCTTCCAGCGCGAGATCGCGGAGGCGTCCTTCCGCTACCAGTCGGAGGTCGAGGCGAAGCAGCGCATCGTCGTCGGCGTGAACGGCTACGAGCTCGAGGAGGAGCAGCCGATCGAGATCCTGCGCGTCGATCCTGCGCTCGAGCTCGAGCAGGTCGAGCGCGTCCGCGCGCTCCGTGGCCGCCGCGACAGCGCGACGGTGGAGGCGGCGCTCACGCGATTGAAGCAGGACGCGGCCGGAGACCGCAACCTGATGCCCGCCGTCCTCGACGCCTCCCGCGACTACGTCACCATGGGCGAGATGTGCGACGCGCTTCGCGAGGTCTGGGGCACCTGGCGGGAGACGCCCGTCTTCTGACGTGAGGGCGTGGCTCAGCAGGTGGGCGCCGTGGCTCTCCGGCGCGGTCCTCGTCGCCGGCGTGTGCGCGTACGCCGTGGCACGGTTCGCCTCCGGCGGCGGCTCGGCCGTGACGGCGAAGACCGTGCCGCTCGACCCACAGGCCCGCACCGTCGCGCGCGCGTTCGTCGCCACCGCCGTGGCGAGAAGGGACCTCGCGCGCGCGTGGACCCTCGCCGCGCCGGAGTTGAAGCAGGGGCTCACGCTCGCGCAGTGGGAGACGGGCGCGATCCCCGTGCAGCCGTACCCCGTCGCGAAGGCCACCGCCCGCTACACCGTCCAGTCGTCGCAGCCCGGCATCGCGTCGTTGCGGGTCAGCTTCCTGCCGCCGCCGGCCTCGAGCACGCCCGCCGGCGACTACACGATCACGCTGCGGCGCCTGCACGGCCGCTGGCTCGTCTCGAGCTGGACGCCGCAATCGGTGGTCAAACCGTCAGGTTGAGCCCGGCATAGACTGCTCGACGTGGCGAAGAAGATCCGGGTCGTGATCGCAAAGCCGGGCCTCGACGGGCACGACCGCGGGGCGAAGATCATCGCGCGCGCGCTGCGAGACGCCGGCATGGAGGTGATCTACACGGGTCTGCACCAGACGCCCGAGCAGATCGTCGAGACCGCGATCCAGGAGGACGCGGACGCCGTCGGCATCTCGATCCTCTCCGGCGCGCACATGACCCTGGTGCCGCGCATCGTCGAGCTGCTGCGTGCGGACGAGGCCGGCGACGTGCTCGTCGTCGTCGGCGGGACGATTCCCGCGGACGACGCGGACGAGCTGAAGAAGCTCGGCGTCGCCGCCGTGTTCGGGCCGGGCGCGCCGACCTCCGAGATCGTCGACTTCCTGCGCGGGGCGGTCCTGGCGTGAACGTCGAGATCGAGCGGGACGGCGCGGTCGCCCTCGTCACGATCGACCGCCGGGACGCGCTCAATGCGCTCGACGTCGCAACGCTGACCGAGCTGCGCGACGCGCTGCGCGCGCTGGCCGGCGATTCCGACGTCGGCGCCCTCGTGCTCACGGGTGCGGGCGACCGCGCGTTCGTCGCCGGGGCCGACATCAAGTACATGAGCGGCCTCGACGTGGAGCAGGCGACGGCCTGGGGCGTCCTCGGCCACGAGGCGGGCACCCTGCTCGAGACGATGCCGAAGCCGACGATCGCCGCGATCAACGGCTTCGCGCTCGGCGGCGGCTGCGAGCTCGCGCTCGCCTGCGACCTCCGCTACGCGTCCAGCCGCGCCAAGCTCGGGCAGCCCGAGATCAACCTCGGCATCGTCCCCGGGTGGGGCGGCACGCAGCGCCTCGCACGCATCTGCGGCGTCGGGGTCGCGAAGGACCTGATCTTCACCGGGCGCACGATCGACGCCGCGGAGGCGCTGCGCGTCGGCCTGGTCAACGCCGTCTTCGAGCCGGACGAGCTGCTTCCCGCGGCGCGCGAGACCGCAGCCGCGCTGGCCGCCAAGAGCCCGGTCGCGCTCGCGCTCGCGAAGCGGCTCTGCAACCTCGGTCTCGGTGCAGACCATGCCGCCGGGCTGGCCGCCGAGATGGGGGGATTCGGTGAGCTCTTCGCCGGCGAGGACGCGAAGGAGGGCCTCACCGCCTTCGTGGAGAAGCGCGAGCCGCGCTTTGTAAGGCGCTAGCAAAGCGTAGGAGGAATCCCCGCGAAGGCGGGGTAATCCGAGATCCGATGCGCTTCCGGCTCGCATTCGCGGCGGCGCTCGCGGCAGGCCTTGCGGCGGCCGCCCCCGCGGGCGCCCTGAATCCGCAACACGCAGGACTCCAGGTCGCGCTGCGCGCGCAGGGCCTCTATCTGGGCCCGATCGACGCGATCGTCGGCCCGCGCACGCTGGCCGCCGTCCGGTCGTTCCAGCGCAGCCACGACCTCAGGGTGACCGGGATCGCCGACGTCGACACCCGCCGCGCGCTCGGCCCGCTCGGGGTTCCGCTCTTCGGCTCGCGCCAGCTCGATCGCGGCAAGTTCGGGTGGGACGTCGCCGTCCTCCAGTACTTGCTCAACCACCACGGGATCAACGTCCCCGTCAACGGCTACATGGACGGGCCCACCGTCCGCGGCCTGCGCCGCTACCAGCGCGAGCTGAGTCTCACGTCCGACGGGGTCGCAGGCCCGGCGACGTTCGCCGCGCTCGGTCTGCAGACGGAAGTTCCGGTGAAGGTCGCGCGCGTGTCCGCCGTCCGGCGGTACGTCGTGAAACCCGGCGACTCGCTCACCGCGATCGCGAGACGGTTCAGCACCACCGTCTCGAAGCTCGCGCGGCTGAACAAGCTCGACCCCGCGCGGCCGCTGCTGATCGGCACGGAGCTCCGCTTCCTCGCGACGGCCGCCGCAACGCCGGCGGCGCTCACCGCGACGAACGCCGTCTCCATCCGCGACTCGCTCGACAACTGGGCTGCGCACTATGGCATCGACCCGAAGCTCGCCCGCGCGCTCGCCTGGATGGAGTCCGGCTACAACAACAGCGTCGTCTCGTCGGTCGGCGCGCAGGGCGTCATGCAGCTGCTGCCGGCCACCTGGTCGTACGTCGAGACCGTGCTGATCGGCCATCCCGTCGACCACGGCGCCGACGGGAACGTCGAGGTCGGCATGGCCTACCTCCGGCACCTGCTCGACGCCTTCGGCGGCGACGAGCAGCTCGCCCTGGCCGGCTGGTACCAGGGGGAGAGCTCGGTCAAGGCCCAGGGGCCGCTGAAGGTGACCGACACCTTCGTCGCCGACGTGCTCGCGCTCCGCCAACGGATGTGACCCGCGCCGGGCCGCGGCAGGGATAGAGTCTCGCCCGGCATGAAGATCGCGGTCTGTGTGAAGCACGTCCCCGAGGGCCCGGCGCGGATCGACCCGGGCTCGAAGCGTCTCGACCGCTCCGGCGAGGGGATGCTCAACCGGTTCGACGCGAACGCGATCGAGGAGGCGCTCCGGATCAAGGGCGACGGCGACGCCGAGATCGTCGTCGTCTCGATGGGCCCTGCGAGCGCTGCGGACACGCTGCGCAAGGCGCTGGCGATGGGCGCCGACCGCGCCGTGCTCGTCAGCGACGATGCCGTCGCCGGCTCCGACCTGCTCGCCACGAGCAGGGTGCTCGCGAAAGCGCTCGAGCGCGAAGCCGCAGATCTCGTCCTCTTCGGGCAGCAGGCGAGCGACGGCGACGGCGCCGTCCTCTGGGCGGCGGTCGCGGAGCGCCTGCACCTGCCGGTCGTCTCGCAGGCCCTCGAGCTGACGCTCGCGGACGCGACGCTGCGCGCGAAGCGCCAGAACGAGTTCGGCTACGACGTGATCGAGGCGCCGCTGCCGGCGGTGGTCGCGGTCAGCGACGCGATCAACGAGCCGCGCTACGCGTCGTTGAAGGGGATCATGGGCGCGAAGAAGAAGCCGCAGGACGTGCTCTCGCTCGCGGATCTCGGACTCGGCCCCGACGATGCCGGAGACGCCGGATCGCGCACCGAGGTGCTCGCACTCGCCGCACCGCCTGCGCGCGGCGGGGCGCAGAAGATCGAGGACGACGGCAACGCGGCGCAGGCGATCGTCGACTTCCTCGCGGAGAGGCGGCTGATCTGATGTCGGTCCTCGTCTTCCTCGAGCATCACGGCGGCGAGCTGCAGAAAGGTGCGCTCGGCGTGCTGACGAAGGCAGCGTCGCTCGGCGAGGCCGACGTCGGCGCCGTGCTCGTCGGCGGGGGCGTGCGCTCGCTCGCCGACGACGCGGGAAGCTATGGCGCGACGAACGTGTACGTCGCCGACGACGCCTCGTTCGATCCGCCGTTGCCGCAGTCGCGCGTCGACGTGCTCGCGAAGGTCGTCGGCGATCACGGCTACGAGACGGTCATGTTTGCGAACTCCGTGCTCGCAGCAGACGTCGCCGCCGGGCTCGCAGCGCGCCTCGACGCCGGCCTGAACTGGGATCTCGCCGACCTCGTCAGCGAGAACGGCACGCTCGTCGGCAAGCGGCCCGCGCTGCAGGACTCCGTGTACGTCGACGTCGGCTGGCGCTCGACGCCGCGCATCGCGCTGTTCCGGGCCGGCTCGTTCGACGCCGTCCAGACCGGCGGTGGCGCTCCGCAGGTGGAGGACGTCGCGGTCGAGCTCGAGGCGCACTCGACCGGCGCGAAGGTCGTCGACCAGCAGCTCGAGGAGTCGACCGGGCCGTCGATCGAGGACGCGGACGTGATCGTCGCCGGCGGACGCGGTCTCGGTGCTCCGGAGAGCTTCGCGCTCGCAGAGGAGCTCGCTCGTGCGCTTGGCGGTGCGGTCGGCGCGACGCGCGCCGTCGTCGACGCAGGCTGGTATCCGTACTCGGCCCAGATCGGCCAGACCGGGAAGACGGTGTCGCCGAAGCTGTACGTCGCGCTCGGTATCTCCGGCGCGATCCAGCACAAGGTGGGAATGCAGAGCTCGAGCGTGATCGTCGCGATCAACAGAGACGCGAACGCGCCGATCTTCGAGTTCAGCGACCTCGGGGTCGTCGGCGACGTGCACGAGGTCGTCCCGAAGCTCACCGAGCTCGTGACGCAGCGCAAGAGTGCATGACCGGCGCGACGCGTCCTAGCTCCTATCCGCCCCCCTTCGACCCGCGCGAGTTCGTCAGCGAGCCGACCGATCCCGCCGACGAACGGATCGAGGTCGGCGTCCTGATCGTCGGCGCCGGCCCCGCGGGCCTCGCCTGCGCGATCCGGCTCGGGCAGCTGCTCGAGGAGCACCCCGACGTGGCCGAGCGGCTCGGAGAGGTGCCGGTCGCCGTCGTCGAGAAGGGCAAGCAGCCGGGCTCGCACCTTCTCTCCGGCGCGGTCGTGAACCCGCGCTCGCTGCGGCGCCTGTTCGGCGCGGGCTTCCGTCTCGAGGACGTGCCCTCGTACGGGCCGGTGCACGGCGAGGCGGTGTACATGCTCACGCGCCGCGCGGCGCTGCGGATCCCGCCCCCGCCGACGATGCGCAATCACGGCAACGTCGTCTTCTCTGTCTCGCGTCTCGGGCGCTGGCTCGGCGAGCGCGCCGAGGAGGGTGGCGCGATGATCCTCCCGGAGACGCCGGCCGGGAAGCTGCTGGTCTCGCACGGCCGCGTCGTCGGCGTGCGCACCGGCGACAAGGGACGCGGGCGCGACGGCGAAGCGCTGGGCAGCTTCGAGCCGGGCTCCGACCTCGTCGCGAAGGTGACGGTGCTCGCCGAGGGGACGCAGGGTCATCTGACCGGCGTCGCGCTCGAGCACTTCGGGCTGCGCGGCAACGAGCCGCAGGTGTGGGAGCTCGGCGTCAAGGAGGTCTGGAAGGTCGCGAAGCCGCTCGACCGGGTCATCCACACGATGGGCTGGCCGCTGCGCACCGCTGCGAAGTACCGCGAGTTCGGCGGCTCGTTCATCTACCCGATGGGCGACGACATGCTCACGATCGGGATCGTCGTCGGACTCGACTACCGCGACGCGGAGCTGTCTGCGCACGATCTGCTCCAGGAGCTGAAGACGCATCCGAAGATCCGCGCCCTGCTCGAGGGCGGCGAGCGCGTCGGGTGGGGCGCCAAGACGATTCCGAGCGGCGGGTTCCACGCGCTGCCGAAGCGGCTCCATGCACCGGGCCTGCTCATGTGCGGCGACGGCGTCGGCATGGTCAACATCCCGACGCTCAAGGGCGTGCACTACGCGATCGAGTCCGGGCGGCTCGCCGCCGAGTCGGCGTTCGCGGCGCTCCAGCGCGGCAACACGCCGGCGACCGCGCTCGCTTCGTACGACGACGCGGTGCGCTCGAGCTTCATCTGGAGCGACCTGCACGAGGTGCGCGACATTCGCCAGGTCTTCGGGCGCGGCTTCGTCGTCGGCGGCGCGCTCGCAAGCGCGATGACGGTCTCGAAGGGCCGGATCGAGATCGGGAAGCTCCCGGCCGAGCCGGACGCGGAGCAGCCGCTCCTGCGCACGAGCCGCGCGGAGCGCTATCCCGTTCCCGACGGCACGCTCACCTTCGACAAGCTCTCGTCCGTCTTCGTTTCCGGGAACAAGACGCGCGACGACCAGCCGAACCACATCCGCGTCGAGCAGCGCGTCCCGCGCGAGGTCGCCGAGCTGTGGACGTACATGTGCCCGGCGCAGGTGTACGAGGTCGGCGCCGACGAAGGCGACGGGATGGTCACGGTGCAGCTCGCACCGTCGAACTGCGTCCAGTGCGGCGCGATCACGGCGAAGGGCGGCCGGCTGACGCCGCCCGAGGGCGGCTCCGGGCCCGAGTACACGCTGACGTAGCCGCGCGACCGGCTTGACTCTCGCCGCCGGCGGTCCATGCTGGACGGCAAGGGGGGTGCCCGGTGCGGCTGGCGTCGGCTGTTCTGTTCGTTGCGGTGGGAGTTGCGCTCGTTCCGGTGACGGCGAGCTCCACGCCCGTACGGCTCCACGCTCGAGATCGACCACATCGTCTCCCTCGAGCTCGGCGGCAGCAACGACATCGCCAATCTCTTTCCGGAGCGCGCCGCCGCGCATCCAGGCTTCCACGTCAAGGACGTCCTGGAGAACAAGCTGCACGCCCTCGTCTGCGGCGGACAAGTCGCCCTGCGGACCGCACAGCGGCAGATCGCGGCCGACTGGGAGGGGCTCTACAAGGAAGTCTTCGGTGCCCTGCCGGCGCGCTGATCGAGCGCGTGCGTACTTAGTAGACGCGCGAGGGACCAGATGTGTTTTACAGACGCCTTACCCTTCGATCGGCCAAAGGGGACGATCATGTGACCATGAACCGGCGTCGCTTCATGATCCTCGCTGTATCCCTCGTTGCGCTGAACACCTTCTTCTGGGTGGCGCAGGGCGGCTTCGCGCTCCCGAAGGCGCTGATCCAGAACTTCTTCGGGTCGCGGATGGTCCGGGCCGAGGTCGTCTACGTCAACCCGGACGGCACGACAGGCGACGAGCGGATCGACCGCGGCGTGATCACGGCCGTGACGCCGGCGCTGATCACCCTCCGCGAGGCGGACGGGACGACCGCCGCGATCGCCATCGCCCCCACCGCGCAGGTGCAGGGCGGCCGCATCAACAGCGTGTCCCGGCTGCGCCGAGGCCTGCGGGTTCTGGTGTCCCACCCGGCGAACGCGCCCGCGGATTCCGTGCAGGTCGAGGGCGTCGGCGGCTAGAACTCAGGGTCATGGCTGCGACGGCGACCGGGGGCGTCCTTCTTCTCGTCGAGGACGACGAGGCGATCGGCCGCCTCGTCAAGGCATACCTCGAGCAGCAGGACGGCTGGCGCGTCGTCTGGCTGCGGACCGGAGAGGAGGCGGTCGCAGAGCTGCGCCGCCACCCGGTGAGGCTCGTCGTGCTCGACATCGGGCTGCCCGGCATCGACGGCTTCGAGGTCTGCCGCCAGATGCGCGCCCACTCCAAGGTGCCGATCCTCATGCTCACCGCCCGCGACGAGGAGCCCGACCGCGTCGCCGGGCTCGAGCTCGGCGCGGACGACTACGTCTCGAAGCCGTTCTCGCCGCGCGAGCTCGCGGCGCGCATCAAGGCGATCCTGCGCCGTGCCGAGCAGCGGAACGAGGACGAAGTGCTGACGTCCGGCGAGATCGTCGTCCGCCGCGACTCGCGCGACGTCACCGTCGCCGGCTCCGCCGTTGACCTCACCGGCAAGGAGTTCGACCTGCTCGCGTGCTTCCTCGAGCATCCGGGGATCGTGCTTTCTCGCGAGAAGCTCCTCGACCTGGTCTGGGGGATCACCTATCCCGGCGGCACGCGCACCGTCGACGTTCACGTCGCCCAGCTGCGGCGGAAGATCGGCGACCCGGAAGCGATTCGCACCGTGCGCGGGGCCGGGTACAAGCTCATCGCAGCGTGAGATCGAGGTCGAGCCTCCGCTCGAGGCTGTTCGGGGCGATCGCGCTGGTCGTCGTCCTCTGCGTCGGGTTGACGCTCGCGCTCGGCCTCGTGCTCACGCAGCGGGCCGTCGACGAGGCGACCCTGCAGGACGTCGTGCACCAGGCGTCGCTGATCGCCGCCCGCGAGCGCGTCGCCGTCTCGCCGTTCACCGACCTCCAGCAGGTCGTCAGGGACTTCGACAAGCAGCACGAGACCTACCAGCTCACGGACCGCTTCCTGCCGGACTCGGCCCGGAACCGGCTCGCGCGCGGCCTGTCCGCCGACGGAAGCGTGATGTTCGAGGGCAGTGCTCAGTTCTTCGCCGCGCAGCCCGTGGGACGGCAGGTGTTCGTCCTCCTGCGCCCGAAGAGCGTGACGAAGTCGCAGTCGTCGCCGTTCGTCTACGGCCTGCTCATCGCCGCCCTCGCCGGAGCCGCCCTCGCCGCCGTCGCGGCGCTTCTCCTCGCCCGCCTGATCGCCCGCCCGGTGCACCGCGTCGCGGAGGCGAGCCGCAGCCTGGCACGCGGCACGCACCCCGAGCCCGTGCCCGTGGAGGGAGCCGCCGAGCTCGCCACGCTCGCGACCGCGTTCAACGACCTCGCCGAGCAACTCGCGCGCGCGCGCGAGGCGGAGCGGTCGTTCCTGATGTCGGTCAGCCACGAGCTGAAGACGCCGCTCACCGCGATCAAGGGCTACGCCGAGGCAATCGAGGACGGCGCCCTCGACGCTCGCGAGGCGGCGGCCACCGTCGCGGTCGAGGCCGCACGCCTCGAGCGTCTCGTCAAGGACCTGCTCGACCTCGCGCGCATGAACCGCACCGACTTCAGCGTGCACAACAGCGACATCGACCTCTCCGAGGTGGCCGACGACGCCGTCCGCCGCTACCAGCAGCAGGCCGCCGGCTTCGGCGTGTCGCTCGTCGCCGCCTCCGACGGGGCCTCGCCGGCCGTCGGCGACGCCGACCGCGTGCTCCAGGTCGTCTCGAACCTCGTCGAGAACGCGCTGCGCATGACCCCGCGCGGCGGCGAGGTGCGCGTCTTCACGGCGCCGGGCCTGCTGCGCGTCGAGGACAACGGTCCCGGTCTGAAGCCGGAGGAGCACCCGCGCGCGTTCGAGCGCTTCTACCTCCACGAGCGCTACGGCCATGAGCGCACGGTCGGCACCGGTCTCGGGCTCGCGATCGTGAAGGAGCTGACCGAGGCGATGGGCGGCACCGTGGAGGTGGCGAGCCACGAGGGCGGACTGACGACGTTCACGGTGCGCTTCGCGGTTCCCCGCGCCCAGCCCGCGGGCGTCACCGTACGCTAGGCCCGTGGTTTCGCTCGCCGACGTCGAGCGCGCCCGCGAGACGATCGCCGGGCGCGTCCACCGCACGCCGTTGCTGCGCTCCGGCACGCTGTCCGAGCAGCTCGGAATCGACGCGCGCTTCAAGGCGGAGCTGTTCCAGCGGACGGGGTCGTTCAAGGTGCGCGGCGCGTTGACGAGGCTCGCGCAGCTCGGCGACGGGGAGCGGCGGCGCGGCGTGATCTCGATCTCGGCCGGAAACCACGCCCAGGCCGTCGCCTGGGCTGCGCGGGAAGCCGGGATCGACGCGCTGATCGTGATGTGGCAGGGCGCCTCCGAGCTCAAGGTGGCGGCAACGCGAGGCTACGGCGCCGCCGTCGACCAGGAGGCGGCCGATCCGACCTCCGCCTTCGCCCGCCTCGAGGTGCTGCTCGAGGAGACCGGCCGCGTGCTCGTCCACCCGTTCGACGACCCGGCGGTGCACGCGGGCCAGGGGACGGTGGGGCTCGAGATCCTCGAAGACGCCCCGGGGGCCGACGTCGTGCTCGTCCCGGCCGGCGGCGGCGGCCTCGTCTCCGGCATCGCCGTCGCCGTGAAGGCCCTGCGGCCGGAGGCGCGCGTGATCGCCGTCGAGCCGGAGCTCTCACCCGCTCTGCACGACGGACTCGCGGCTTCGGCCTCCGTCCCGGTCACGCCGCGCAGCGCCGCCGACGCGCTCAACGCGCCGTTCGCCGGCGCGAGCTGCATCGAGACGTGCCGCGCGCTCGGCGTCGAGTCCGTGCTGGTCGACGAGGACGATCTGGGCGTCGCCTTCCGCTGGCTCTACGCCCGGATGAAGCTCGCATGCGAGCTCGGCGCAGCCGCCTCGACCGCGGCGCTGCTCTCCGGAAAAGTCGTCGTCGAGCCGGGCCGCACGGCCGTCATCGTGGTCTCGGGCGGCAACGTGGCTCCCCGACAGGCCGCTGCTATCCTGGCTGAACCATGAAGGCCGACATTCATCCCGAGTACGTCCTCGCGAACGTGACGTGTTCCTGCGGGAACTCGTTCCAGACGCGTTCGACGAAGCCCGAGCTTCACGTCGAGATCTGCTCGCAGTGCCATCCGTTCTACACGGGCAAGCAGAAGCTCGTCGACACGGGCGGCCGGGTGGAGCGCTTCCAGCGCCGGCTCGAGCGCGCCGAGCGCGCGAAGCGCGCGCGCTAGGAGCTGGCATGCCGACTGTGGGAGGACAGGCCGTCCTCGAGGGCGTGATGATGCGCGGCCCCGGAAACTGGGCCGTCGCGGTGCGCACGCCGGGTGGCACGATCGCCCAGGTCTCGCGGACGATCGACTCCGGAATGGCGCACCACTGGGTGCTGCGGCTTCCGGTCGTGCGCGGCGTGATGGCGCTCGGCGAGTCGCTGGCCATCGGCTTTCGCGCCCTCGCCATCTCCGCGAACTACGCCGCGCAGGAGGCGAGCGCCGACGGCGAGGAGGTCGACACCGAGCTGTCGCGCGGCGCACTCGTCTTCGCGTTCGTGATCGCCATCGGCTTCGCGGTCGCGCTCTTCAAGGTGACGCCGGCGCTCATCACGGACTGGCTGCCGATCAAGAGCACCGGCTGGTTCGTGATCGTCGAAGGGTTGATCCGCGTGACGATCTTCGTCGCCTACCTCGCCGTCATCTCGCTGCTGCCCGACCTGCGCCGCGTGTTCCAGTACCACGCCGCCGAGCACAAGGCGATCAACGCGTACGAGGCGGGGGAGGAGCTCGAGCCCGAGATCGTGCAGCGCTACTCGCTCATCCACCCGCGCTGTGGCACCGCCTTCCTGCTCTGGGTGATGGTGATCGCCGTCTTCGTGTACGCGTTCTTCGGCCGGCCCGCCTGGTACTGGCTCGTCGCGACGCGGATCCTGCTGCTGCCGCTCATCGCCGGCATCGCCTACGAGCTGATCCGTTTCGCCGGCAAGCACCAGAACCGCGTCGTGATGACGATTCTCGCGCCCGGCCTGTGGCTGCAGCGCCTGACGACGCGCGAGCCCTCGCTCGACCAACTGGAAGTCTCGATCCGCGCGCTCCAGGCAGTCCTCCTGAAGGAGGAGTCGCGCGCGTCGGACGTCCGCATCGAAGTGATGGCGTAGTTCAACGTCAGCGACCAGGTCGCACCGCGACCTGGTCGCGGTCGTAAACCGTAGGCTCTCACCAACACTTCGACCAAGGGGGAACGAACGATGGCGACCGACCGGCGCGCAGACGTAACGTGGCTGGGCAGCCTCATGGAGGGCAGCGGGACGATCACGGCAACGACGAGCGGCGCGATCGGCGAGCAGCCGGTGAGCTGGGCCGCGCGCTCGGAGGACACGACCGGCGGCAAGACGAGCCCCGAGGAGCTGATCGCCGCCGCGCACGCGTCGTGCTTCTCGATGGCGCTCTCGGCCGGCCTCGCCAAGGCGGGAACACCGCCGGAGGAGCTCAAGACCTCGGCGACCGTCACCTTCCAGCCCGGCGAGGGGATCACGAAGATCGCGCTGACCGTGGAAGGCCGGGTGCCCGGCATCGACGCCGACGCGTTCGCCGCAGCGGCTCAGGGCGCGAAGGAGAACTGCCCGGTCTCGAAGGCGCTCGCCGCGGTGCCGGAGATCACGCTGGACGCACGGCTGGCGTAGCCGCTAGACGGCCTCCAGACGGCCGCTTTCCACGTGGTAGACGAAGCCGGTCGCGCCGAACGAGTCCGGCAGGAGCGACGAGTTGCGGATGGTCGCGACGCTCTCGCGGACGCGGTCCTCGAGGTTCGGGAACGGCTGGAAGTCGATCCCGTGCGACTCGGGCCCGAGCTTCGCGTGGAGGTC
>Ga0265316_10004107_pt1 | contig 14579 bp, 8 predicted proteins | sample 4522metaG_FD_202092 | JGI IMG/M metagenome (GOLD analysis project Ga0265316, IMG submission 202092) | Rhizosphere microbial communities from Carex aquatilis grown in University of Washington, Seatle, WA, United States - 4-5-22 metaG | ecosystem: Host-associated > Plants > Roots > Rhizosphere >...
CCAATTGTCCGCGACCAGGCCTCCGGCCTCGCAGTGGTCGAGCTGGAGGACCTGCCGCTCCGCCGCGACCAGGGATATGCGCTCCCGGTCCGCGGTCGACATCGTACGGACGTACTCGTCGGCCAGGGCGTTGTTGAGCGGTATCTTGCCGATGTCGTGGAGGAGGCCCGCCGCGAAGTATTCCTCCAGGCCCTTGGGGTCGATCCCGCGGGTCTTCGCGATGAGCTTCGCGGTGACGCCGACGCAGAGGGAGTGCCGCCAGAAGGCGTCCATGTTGAGGGCGCGAAAGTCCTTCTTGCTCGACACGCGGTCGAGGACGGCGCTGGAGAGGGCGAGATTCTTTACAGTGTTCACTCCGAGCATGATGATCGCGCGCACGATGCTGGTGACCTGGGTCCCGAGGCTGTAATAGGCCGAATTGATGAGCTTGAGCACTCGCCCCATCAGGACGGGATCGAGCTGGATGACGCGATCCAAGTCGATGGGGCTCGCCTTGGGATTGTTGCAGACCTCGAGCACTTTCGAGACCGTCGTGGGCAGGCTCGGCATGCCGCCCACGTATTCGCGCACGCGCCGCGCGCCATCGCCTTCAAGCATCGTCCCTGCCTTTTTCCTGCCGCATGATGCGGATGAGCTTGGCCATGCGGGGCGAGATGGTCAAGCCCGCTATCTCGGTCGGCGTGCCGTCGGAGGAGACGACGACGGGCGCCGCGTCGGGGGAAATGCGGGCATTCGAGTCGATCTCCGGAATGGGGCCGCGCCGCTCCGACGCGCGCCTGTCCTGAATCTCGCGCCGCTCGCTGGTCTCTCTCCTGTCGTTCCTGGCGTCGCGCCTATCCGCGGGCTTCCGCCGCTCTCTCCCGGCGCGTCTGCCCAGGGCCGCGCGCCGAGGATCCTGGGCCTCGGAGGACTCGGATGCCCGCAGGGCTTCGCCGGCCATGAGCAGCCCTACGCCGCTCTCCCGAGGCGACGAAGCCGGAGGCTCCTCAGCCAGCTCGGCCTCGCGCTTTATCTTGCCGATAAGGTCGTCGATCTTGCTCTTGAGCCCCTCGACGTCGAATTCTTCCTTCTTTTCCGGAGGCAGGTCGTCCGTGAGGCTCTTGAGATACTCGAGGAGCTCGGCCGTCGGCTCGCCGAGGAGGGCTTCCGCTCCCTCGGGCGCTTCCGACGCCGATCCCTCGCCTTGAGCTCCGCCGACCGGCTTATCCTCAGGCGATCCTTCGACCGGGGCGCCGTCACCCGGCTCCTCATCGAAATACGGCGTCCTATCTCCGGCGGAGGGAGCCTCCTCCGGCTCGAGGCTCGCCTCCAGGGCATCCGCCGCGTCCTCGGCGCCTTCGGCGTCCCCGACGAGTTCGGGCTCCTCTTCGCCCAGGTCCGGTTCCTCGATGTACTCGAGCGTCGTCTCCTCGTCCTCTCCGTCATAGGGAATCATGTCTTGAAGCTCGGTTAGCTCTTCTTCGGACTCGGACTCGGACTCGGGCTCAGGAGCAAGCTCAGGAACGAACTCAGGTTCAGGAGTGGGAGCAGGAGCGAACTCAGGTTCAGGAGCGGGCTCGGGTTTATGAGCGGGCTGGGGAGCTAGCTCCAAGCGCGGTTCTTCCTCGCGAGGAGGGCTCCATGCATGAGGTTGAGGTTGAGGTTGGGGTTGCGGCTGGGGAGGCATGAATACCGGTGGATATTGGGGATATTGCGGATATGACGGATATTGCGGAGGCGGAGGTGGAAAACTCGCCTGCGGTGGATAACTCGGCTGCTGCGGGTAGTTAGGCTGCTGCGGATAGTGCGGCGGCTCCTGTGGCGGCTGCGGATATTGCGGCATCGGTTGAGGCGAGGGTTCCGGAGCGGAGCGGCTCTCGCCGCGTTCGCCCTCGCTTCCTCCGCTCGAGCTTAAGCCCTCGTTCTCGATGAGCCCGTCGTACGCGCGCCTGGGTTCGTCTATCTCTTCCGTCATCTCCTCGAAGGAAGGCTCCGCGGCCTCGTCGAGGGGCTCGCCCTCGAAATCCTCTTCCCGTTCGTCGAGGAAGAGAAGCTCCTCCTGCTCGTCTATGGGAATAGGCTCGGGGTTCATGGCGATGGCAGGAAGCGCGAAGGGATCTACCGCTACGACCGACGACGCGGTCTCGCCGGCCTCTTCAGCCTCGCGCTCGCCCGCGAGGGAGGAGCGCAGGATGCGCAGGTTCTTGTCCCATGCCTCGCGCACGTCGGAGGAATACTCCTTGACAGCGCCCTCGAGCACGTCGAGGCTCGCGAGGAGGGCGTCGGGATCGTCCTCGCCGACCTTGCCCCGGAGAGTGACGAGGCGCTCGGCCGCCCCAACGGACTTCTGCTTCTCGCCGAGGACGCGGTAGGCGGCCGAGAGCTCCAGCTGTACGTCGGGATCGTCGGGGAAATCGCGCTCGAGCTCGACGAGGGCGGCCTTGGCCCCGCTCCAATCGCCCTTCCCGGCTCGGGCCTTGGCCAGCTCGAGCCTCGCGACCTTGTCGCCCGGCCTCGCGCGGAGGTATTCGACGAGCTCCGATTCGGCCCGGGCGAAATCGCCCCGCCCCGCGGCGAGCCGCGCCAGGTCCACCCTGAAGGCGACTTCCTTGGGATCGAGGCGGAGGATCTTCTCGTAGACCATGCGCGCCCGCTCGGAATCGCCCAGCCTTTCGAGGGCGAAGGCGTAGGGCTTGAGGGCCTTGATCTCGTCGGGAGTCTTGCGCAGGACTTCGCCGAGGGCGTTCTTGGCCTCGTCGTGCCGGCCCAGGTTCGAGCAGAGGGAGGCGAGGCGAATCCGCAGGTCGACGTTGTCCGGCATCATCTCGACCAGGCGGGTGATTTCCTGGAGCGCGGCGTCCCACCTTCCCGACTTCTCGAGCAGCTGCTCGATGTTGAGCGCAGCCTTCACGAAATTCGGGTCCGCCTCGAGGGCCTGCCTGAACCAGCGCACGGCGTCGTCGACCCGGTTCTCGTCGGCGTAGACGAGGCCGATGTTGTTGCGCGCCTCCGCGTTGAGGGGCTCGATCGCGAGGACCTGCTGGAACTGGTCGATCGCCCGCTTGTGGTTGCCGTTGAGGAGGAGGGAGAGGCCGAATTTATTCATCGCCTCCACCCAGCCCGGCCTCGCCTTGACCGACTGCTCGTATTCCTTGAGGGCTTCCTGGTGCTTGCCCAGCGAGTCGTAGGCGAAGCCCAGGTTGTAGTGGAAGGAGGGATAGTTCGGGTCGACCTGGAGGCCCTTCCAGAAGACGCGCACGGCCTTCTCGGGATCGCCCATCGCGCGGTAGACGGCCCCGAGGTTGTTGTAGGCGAGGACGTGCTCGTGGTCTACCTCGATGGCCCTCGAGTAGGCCACTTCCGCCATCTTGAGGTTGCCCGTCTGCCTGTGCGCGTTGCCGAGGGTGAACAGGACCTCGGCGTTCGAGGGATCGGAAGCGAGGGCCTTCTCTAGGGCGTTGATCGCGTCCTTGTTCTTCCCGAGCCGGAGATAGGCGGCGCCGGCGTTGAGCAGGGCCTCGACGTGCGCGGGCTTCCTGGCGAGCACGCTCGAGAAGGCGGAGAGCGCCTCCGCGGCCCTGTCGGTGCGGAGGTAGACCGTCCCCAGGACGATGCGCGCCTCGTCCGAATCGGGCGAGGCGACGAGGCAGGCGCGGGCGTGCCGCTCGGCCGACTCGAAGTCGCGGAGCTTCAGCGCGGATCGCGCCCTGTCCAGGGGGGAACTCATGCCGGCTTCATGCTTGCTGCTCATTTGGCGGTCCTCGAGGGACGGGCTGCGGTCTCGGGGGAGAACTCGCCCGCGCGTGATTCGGCGCGCTTATTGTCGAGCGCCGTACCGGGTACGCCCGATTCGGCGCTTTTTTTCGGCGCCGTACCGGGTATGCCGGCGTCGGGATCGGGGCCCGAATCGTAGGCGGCGACGACGAAGTACAAGAGCCTGCCGTTGGGAATGCCCGTCAGGGTCAGCGTAGTGGTATTGCCGACGTCGATGGGGCTCGGACCCTGGTCGGCGCCCGCGCCGAAGTATTCCCCCGGCCTCTCGCCGTAATACACGAGATAGCCCGCGAGGTCGGCTTCGGGAACCCTAGTCCAGCGCAGCTCCACGGCCCCGTCCTTGGGGTAGGCGAGGAGCCTAGCGGGCGCTGGGGGCGGAGGATCGGCCTCGTAGCGCAGGGTAATCGAGGAGAGCGCGGGGGAGAGGCGGCCGGTACCGTCGGCGTAGAGCTCGGCCTTGACTTGCACGTACCTGCCCCTCGTCGTCTCGGGGAGGACCTCGCCTGCCCGGATGGGCGTCCAGGCCGCGTCGCCGGATCGCCAGGCAGCCCAGGAATCGGCTATCCGGTAGGCGAACTCGACGCTCGTCGTGCCCGGCGCCTTGTACTGGGCATCCACGGCGACGAGGCGGCTGTTGCCGTAGCCGAGGTCGGCGATAGGACTCACCACGAGCGAGGGATCGCGGCCGAAGGGCCTCAAGGACGGCTCCTCCACGAAGCGCCGGGAAATCCTGAGCTCGTCGGCGAGGCCCGAGAAGTCGGGGCAAAACTTCAGGGGAGAGGCGGCGCCGACCGCGGGCTCGAAGACGGTTCCGCCCTCGCGGCCCGAGGCGGTGGCGTAGGCGGTGGCCTCCGGGCGCCCGTCGACGAGGTACTCGAGGAGGCCCGTGTCGCCGTCGAAACGCAGGAGGTGATGGGACCAGGCGCGAGGCACGAGGGCGGCACGACCGCGGAGTTCGACCCTCGCGTCGGCGTCGGCGGGCTTCGCTCCGCCCGGCCCGCCGCCCCCGTAGGGGCGGGAAAAGAAGCCCGCGAAAGACCACAGGAGCCTGCCGTTCGAGACGACGCAGGAGAGCTGCTGGGGCAGGACGCCCGAGGGAAGCTTGCGGAGGGACTGCCAGAGGAGGATCACTTCGCCGTTGTCGGCGTTGGCGGGAAAGAGCCAGAATTCCACCGAGAAGTCGCGGAAGCTCGAGTCCTTGCCGAAGAGGGAGTTGGGCCCGGGGACCAGGGCGAGGGAGGAATCGGGACCGCGGAAGGAGGCCGATCCCGCGCCGAGGAGGGCTCCGTCGGCATGGAGCGAGAAAGCCCGGGCGGGGCGAAGGGCCCAATTGCCCGTCTCGTCGGCGTCGGAAGGAGCGTCGAAGTGGAGGAGGAGGTCCACGGAAGCGTCGCTTTTATATGAAGAATCGGCGATGACGTAGTCCTTGGCGCCCTTGAAGCCCTTGCGCAGGACCGCGCCGTCGGCGAGCCAGTCGCCTACGGCGCCCGCAGTGCCGGGCAGGAGCGTGATGCGCTCTTCCAGGGCTAGCGCCGGGATGGCCGAGATGAGGCATATCGCGAGGAGGCTTATTCCCTTTAGGTTCATTCTTCCGTACATTTATTATCGTACAATATGAACGATACTAAAGCGGGCGGGAAGCCCCGAGACCCGAGAATGGCCAGCCTCAGGGTCCTCGCGAGGTCGGCGCCCGAGGTTCCCGGCGTCTATATCATGCGGTCCTCGGAAGGCGAGATCATCTACGTAGGCAAGGCGAAGGTCCTGCGCAATCGCCTGTCCTCGTATTTCTCGTGGCGCAAGGACATCAAGACCCGCCACCTAGTGTCGCGGATCGAGTCGATAGAATGGATCCTCGCGGCGAGCGAGTACGAGGCCCTCCTCCTCGAAAACACCCTCATCAAGAAGCACGCGCCCAAGTACAACATCAACTTGAAGGACGGGAAAAGCTATCCCAGCGTCCGGGTGACGAACGAGGAATTCCCCCGCATCTTCCGCACGCGCCGCATAATCCGCGATGGCAGCCTCTATTTCGGCCCCTTCCCGAGCGCCGAGACCGTCGACACCTACCTCGACCTCGTCAAGAAGATATTCCCCCTCCGGCGCTGCGCGGTGATGCGCAAGCGCGAGAATCCCTGCATGTACTACCACATCGGCCGCTGCTCGGGGCCCTGCGCGGGAAAAATCACCAAGGAGGCCTACGCCGAACAGGTCGAGGAGATCAAGAAGCTCCTCTCCGGAGGGACCGAGGAGCTCCTGGCCGACCTGCGCGGGAAGATGGCGGCCGCCTCCGAGGGCCTGCGCTTCGAGGAGGCTGCGAGGCTCCGCGACGCCGTGGCCGCCATCGAGCTCTTCGCCGGGCGCTCCAGCGCCGTCGACTTCGATCCCGAGGCGCGGGACTACATCGCCTGGGCGGCCGACGGGGACCTCGTCTGCTACGTCGTGTTCAGGATGCGCGACGGCAAGCTCTCCGAGCGCGACCTCCTCAGGGGCAAGCTCTACGCCACGGAAGGCGAGGCCCTGCGGGGCTTCCTCATGAGCTACTACGGAAGCGAGCGCCTCCCACCCCCGAAAGTCTTCGTGCAGAGCCTTCCCGCGGCGCCGGAGGACGCGGCCGCCGAAAGCGCCGCCGCGGATACCGCGCGCGACGAGGCCGCGGAAGCCGGGGCGGCGCGCGAATACGCGGCGGCGCGCGATTTATCGCTCGTGGCCGAGTACTTCGAGCGCGAGCTCGACGCAAAGACGGCCTTCCTCCTTCCCGGCGAGAAGCGGCACGAGGTCGCGATGAATCTCGCGACGCAGAACGCGGCCGAGGACCTCGCCAAGCGCCGCCGCGAGATCGGCGACATCCCCGCCCTCGAGGAGCTGCGCAAGGAGCTCGGCCTCTCCTCGCTGCCCGCGCGCATCGAGGGCTTCGACATCGCTCAGCTCTCGGGCAAGCACACCGTCGCCTCGCTCATATCCTTCAAGAACGGCGTGCCCGACAAGAAGAACTACCGCTATTTCAAGATCCGCAGCCTCGAGGGCGCCATCGACGACTTCGGCGCGGTCCGCGAGGCGGTGGCCCGACGCTACACCCGGCTCGTCAACGAGGGCCTCGAGCTGCCCGACCTCGTGCTCATCGACGGCGGGGCTGGCCAGGTCTCCGCCGCGAAGGAGATCCTCGAGGCCCTCGGCGTCGACTCGGAGCTGGCGGGCCTGGCCAAGCAGAACGAGGAGATCTACCTGCCGGGTCGCCCCGACCCGATCGTCCTGCCCAAGGACTCGCCCGCCCTCCGCGTCCTCGTCGCAGTGCGCGACGAGACTCACCGCTTCGCGACGGGCCTCAATCAGAAGCTCCGGGCCTCCGAGCTGAAATTCGGCCTCCTGGAGGAGATCGAGGGCGTGGGGCCCGCGCGGGCAAAGCGGCTCATGCGCGAGTTCGGCTCCCTCGAGATGGTGGCGGCCGCGTCGGTCGAGGGCCTGGCCCGGGTCGGCGGCATGGGGGAGGAAGTCGCGAGCCGGGTCAAGGCGAGGCTCGCCGAGGGGCGAGGCCGCTAGCCGGATCCGGGCGCGGGCAGCCGGTCCCGGGAGCCTTATAGACGATTGTCTATACGTCGGGGCGCGATCAGCCCTTGCGTTCCGCCGAATCGGCTGCGACACTCCCCGCATCAGTCCTACCCGGGACCGGGGGCGCTCGCGCATCCTCCAGCCTTGCCTCGTCGGATCGGCCCTCCCGCTCTCCGAGGCTCGGGACAAGGAGGCCTTGCCATGTCGACCTATCGTTTCGGGAAGCATCCTTCGAAATGCGACTATCGCACCCTGCGCTTCAAGAATTACCTCATGCCTGAGCTCGCGGCGCCGCCCGCTTCGGACAGCGTGCTGAAGCGGGTCTACGGGAACCTGAAGGTCAGCGAGCCTAAGGCGCTATTCCCGATGGACGGCAACGACCAGTGGGGAGATTGCACGATCGCGGCCCTCGCCCACGCCGAGACTGCCTTCGGAGGGCTCGTAGACAGGAAAAAGATCATGGCGGAGAAGGCGGTCGAAAAACTGTACTTCCGCCTATCGGGCGGAGTCGACAGCGGGCTGAACGAGCTCGACGTGCTGAATTACTGGCGACAGCACGCCGTCTCGGGGGACAAGATCATTACGTACACCAGTATTGACCCTAAAAGCCGCGACCACATTAAGCAGGCCATCCACCTCTTCGGCGGCGTGTACCTCGGATTCCAAGTCCAGCAGAACTGCCTCGAGGAATTCCAGGCCCGCAAGCCCTGGGTGCCGGGGCGCCTGACGAAGCACGGGCACGCAGTCTACGCGGTCGAGTACGACCATGAGGGAGTGACGGTACTGACCTGGGGCGATATCCAACGGGCGACCTGGGCTTGGTGGGACGAGTGCGTCGACGAGGCCTACGCGATCATCCCTCCCGAGGCGAAGGAAAAGGGATTCGCGCCGGGCTTCGATTTCAAGCAGCTGGAAGCCGACCTGGCGGAAGTCGCGGATTAGCCCCGAGGCGACGGCGCGAAGTCGCGGTATAGCCGGCCCCTACTCCAGGTAGACGTCCGCCAGCTCGGCCTGCAGCTCGCGATAGTTCGGGCAGAGCTCTCTCAGGAGGGCGTAGAAGCGCGGACCGTGGCTCCGATACTTGAAGTGCGCAAGTTCATGCATGATCACGCAATCTATCACTTCGGGCCGGAAGCGGAGGAGCCGGGCGTTGAGCGTGACTAAGCCCGTGCGCGTATCGCAGCTGCCCCAGCGCGAGCGCATCTTTCGAACGCGCAGCTCGGGCCGCGGAAAGCGCCTATGCTCCGCCTTCTTAAGGCAGGCGTCCAGCATGGCGGGGAAGCGCGCGGCGGCTTCCCTGACCAATGCCCTCTCCACCGCCGCCTGAACTTCGGCCGGATCCTGCGGATCCCGGGCCGTGGCGATCACGATATCCCCTGCGAGCCTCGCCTGCGCGCGCGAGCCCGCCTTGACGCGCAGCTCGATCGATTCGCCCAATAGGCTCAGGCGGCTGCCGTCTTTCCAGGACGGCGCCGTGGCCATGATGCGCTCCATGCGCTCGAGGTGCCGCTCGACCCAGGGACGCCTCCGCTCGAGGAAGTCGCGGAGGAAGGGCTCGGGCGTGTCGACCGGGGCCTTCATGACGAGTGAGAGGTCCGTGTTGACCTGCAGCGATACGGTGCGCCTGGAGGAGCGCACGAGGAAGGCGCAGAGATTGCCCGATCGGATCTTGTCAGAGCCCGCCTCTCCGCGCCTCGCCATTACCCCGCCTCCAGTTGAGAAGATGCCCAAAAGCGAGTATCCTGACCGGCGTAAAATCGATCAAGGAGCTGTCATGGACATCAATTCTCTCGAGAAAATTGCGCTCTCCGCCAGAGTGCTCGCGATGGACGCGGTCCAGGAGGCCAATTCGGGGCATCCCGGCCTTCCCTTGGGCTGCGCGGAGCTCGGAGCCTTCCTGTACGGCTGCGCCCTCAAGCACGACCCCGCCGATCCGGCTTGGATCGACCGCGATAGGTTCGTCCTCTCCGCGGGCCACGGCTCGATGTTCCTCTACGCCCACCTTCATCTCGCAGGGTACGCGATCAGCCTGGACGATATCAAGAGTTTCCGTAAGGTAGGGAGCAAGTGCGCCGGCCATCCCGAGTACGGCATGGCTCCGGGCATCGAGACCACTACCGGCCCCCTCGGCCAGGGCATCGCCAACGCCGTCGGCATGGCCATCGCCGAGAGCATGCTCGCCGCCCGCTTCAACACGCCCAAGCGCAAGGTCATAGACCATTACACCTACGTCCTCGCGGGCGACGGCTGCCTCCAGGAGGGCGTGGCCTCCGAGGCCTCTTCCCTCGCCGGCCACCTCAAGCTCGGCAAGCTCATCCTCTTCTACGACTCCAACTCCATCACCATCGACGGCTCCACCGATCTCGCCTTCACCGAGGATGTCGGCAAGCGCTACGAGGCATACGGATGGCAGGTCCTCCGCGGGGATATGTACGATTTCGCCGGGCTCGAGGCTCTGGTTGCCGAAGCGAAGAAAGACGCGGAACGCCCCAGCATCATCATCCTCAAGAGCGTGATCGGCAAGGGTTCCCCCAAGAAGCAGGGCACCGCGGGCGTCCATGGCTCGGCCCTCGGGCCCGAGGAACTCGCCGCGACCAAGGCCGCCATAGGCGCTCCCGCGGAGCCTAAGTTCTGGGTAGCCCCGGAGGCTTACGCCTTTTACGAGAAGCGCCGCAAGGAGCTCGCCGCCGCGCACGAAGCCTGGAAGAAGGAGTTCGCCGCCTGGAAATCCGAGGAGCCCGCCCTCGCCGCGGAGCTCGAGGATTACCTGGCCGGCAAGGCGCGGAAACCCCTCGACCTCCCCGCCTTCGCGAAGGGCGAGAAGGTAGCGACCCGCAACGCCTCCGGCAAGATCCTCGCGGCCGTATGCAAGGCCTGGCCGAACCTCGTCGGCGGCTCGGCCGACCTCACCGGCCCCAACGTCACCGCCCTGCCCGGCGACTGTCCTCACGGGGGCGACTACGGTCCCGCGAACCGAGGGGGGCGCTACATCCACTTCGGCATCCGCGAGTTCGGCATGGCGGCGATCGCGAACGGCATCGCCCTGCACGGGGGCCTGCGGCCCTTCGTCGCCACCTTCCTCGTCTTCGCCGACTACCTCAGGCCCGCGCTGCGCCTCGCCGCCCTCATGAAGCAGCCGGTAGTCTACGTGCTCACCCACGACTCGATCTTCATAGGCGAGGACGGACCTACCCACCAGCCCGTCGAGACGCTCGCCAGCCTCCGCGCCATACCCAACGTCCGCGTACTCAGGCCGGCGGACGCCGAGGAGACCGCGGTCGCCTGGCGCATGGCGATGGAGAAGAGCGACGGGCCGACGGTCCTGGCCCTCTCGCGGCAGAACCTGCCCGTATTCGAGAAGGCCGACCCCGAGTGGGCGCTGTCCATGGGACTCGGCGCCTACGTCGTCAAGAACACCGAGGCGGCGCCGGACACGGTCATCGTGGGCACGGGCTCCGAAGTCGCCATGGCCCTCGCCGCGGTGGACAAGCTGGGCGGCGCCGCCGCTTGCGCGGGCATCCGCGTCGTCTCCATGCCGAGCCGCGAGCTCTTCCTCGCCCAGCCCAAGCCCATCCGCGACGCCATCCTGCCCCCCGGAGCGCGGGTCGTCGTGGCCGAGGCGGGCGTCGCCCAGGGCTGGGAAGCCATAGCCGAGAGCGAAGACATCCTCTCGATCGAAGTCTTCGGCGAGTCCGGCCCCGGCGACGAGGTCGCCAGGCACCTGGGCTTCACTGTGGACGCCCTCGTCGCGAAGATAAGCAAGTAATGCTCGTCGGCGCGCGCCTCGGGACCCCGAGCCGGGGCCCCGAGGCGCGCGCGTTCTCGGGGCCTTTCCCGCGTGCAGGATGATCGGCCAGGGAGTATACTGAAAAAGTGGAAGCAGAAGAGCATGGGCGGCAGGTAAGCAAATCCTTCCTCGACCAGTTCAACTCCCTGCAGAAATCGGGAGCCCTCGACGACCTCGCCCTCCTGCGCAACGAGAATCGCGTCCTCGACAGCCTCATCAACGACGCGGCCGAGCTCTACGTCCTGACCTCGATCGAGGACATCCTGGCCTTCACGATCGATCGGGTGCTCCAGCAGTTCATACCGACCTACCTCCTCGTCGTCATCGAGCCGCTTCACGGCAAGAACCTCATGCAATACTGCTACGTCAACCTGAAGCCCAGCGAGGAGCGCTTGTCGGCCAAGGCCTACGAGGCCCTGAAGGAAGGCTTTTCGGCCTCTCCCTATCTCGCGGACTACCGCGCCCTGACCCTGGACGGCTCGATCAAGGACGAACTGTCGCGCTTCAACCCTGACATCATCGTCCCCATGGTCGGCATCGAGGGGGCCTACGGCCTCGTCCTCCTCGGAGGCAAGGTCCTGGGAGGACCCTACTCCGAGCTGGAGCGGATGTACGTCGACAAGCTCACGCGCTTCATCTCCATCGCGATCCAAAACAACCTGCACCACGAGAGCGCGATAACCGACCCCAAGACCGGCCTCTTCAATCACGGGTATTTCATGCAGCGCCTCGAGCAGGAGATCGCGCGCGTCATGAGGCACGGGACCAAGGCCGGGCTCGTCATGCTCGACGTGGACCATTTCAAGCGCTTCAACGACACCTGGGGCCACCTCGCGGGCGACGAAGTGCTCAACGCCATGGCGCTCACGCTCAAGCGCGCGGTCCGCTCCGAAGACGTCGCGTCCCGCTTCGGCGGCGAGGAATTCTGCGCCCTCGTCATCGAATGCGACGACGCCAGGATCCTAGACGTAGCCGAGCGCATCAGGAGCGCCATCGAGCTCATGGGCGTCCGCTACAAGGGAGAGACTCTCTCGGTCACCGCCAGCCTCGGCTGCTGCATCATCGATCCCGACTTCCGCGCGAAGGCTTCGGAGTATATCGACATGGCCGACAAGGGTCTGTACCTCTCGAAGTCCGGCGGCAGGAACAGGTCTACGCTGTACAGGCCGGGACTCCTCGACAGGGCGCGGGCGATCAGGAACGCGAGCGCGTCCTAGGAGTCCCAAGCGCCGTCGCCGCCCGCCCGAGCTACGGCCGGCCCGAGGGCGATCGCTAGGCCTGCGCCTGCGCCTTCTCCATCCGCTTCAGCTTCCGCATCTCGCGCACGAGCAAGATCACCGTGATCGTGAAGGACAGGAGATCGGCGACCGGCTGCGCGTTCCATACCCCGTCGAACCCCCAGACGATCGGCAGGGCGAAGAGCAGGGGGACGAGGAAGAGGAACTGTCGCGAGAGCCCCAATACGAGGGACTTGGTCGGTTGCCCCGCCGCCTGGAAATAGCCGGAGCCCAGAACCTGCAGGCCCATGAGAGGCAAGAAGGCGAAGTAGTGCCTGAGCGCGTAGACGCCGACCTCGCGCACCTGAGGATCGGAACCCGCGAATAGGGAGATGAAGCCGACGGGGAAGAGCTGAACGAAGGCGAAGCAGAGCGTCGAAAAGATGGTCGCGGCCCCGATCGCCGCCAGTTCCACCTTGCGTACCCTGCTGTAGAGCCTCGCCCCGATGTTGTAGCCGACGATCGGCTGCACGCCCATGGCCATTCCGATGAGAGTCAGGAAGACGAGGTTCGCGATGGCGAATACGATGCCCATCGCCGTCACGGCTACGTCTCCGCCGTAGCGCTCGAGTTGATTGTTCATAACACCGTTCGTCGCCGAGGACGCGAGGTCGGAAAGGGCGACCGCCGACCCCAGGGCCATGATGGGGAAGGCGATGTCGCGCCTGGGAACGAAGTTGCCGATCTTGAGCTTCAGGACGCTCTTTCCCGAGAGATGGTAGGAGAGCACCCAGACTGCCCCGACCGCCTGCGAGATCACGTTGGCGAGCGCCGACCCGACTACTCCCAGCTTGAGGACGAAGATGAACAGCGGGCAGAGGAACACGTTGAGCGCAGGCCCGATGAGCTGAGTCACCATAGCGGTCTTGGGATTGCCTTCGCTCCGGATGAAGCCGTTGAGTCCCATGCTGATGGTGCCCAAGGGAGTACCGAGGAGGACGACGAAGGTGAAGGACCGGGCGAAGGGCAGGACTTCCTCGCTCGCGCCGAAGATCCTCAGCAGGGGATCGAGAAAGGCGATGCCCAGCGCGGCCACGAGTAGGGAGATGCACATGTTGAGCGCGAAACCGTTGCCCAGGACTCTCTCGGCCTTGTCCCTGTTCCCCTCGCCGAGGCTGATCGAAATGAGCGAAGAGGCTCCGATGCCGATGAGCACGGCGAAGGCTATTTGTATGAGCTGGACGCCGAAGGCGATCGTGACGCCGGCGAGGGCGAGCGGCCCGACGCCGCGCCCTATGAAGATGCGGTCTACGATGTTGTAGAGCGCCCCCACGACCATACCAATGATCGAAGGAAGCGCGAATCGCGCGAGAAGGGGGCCGATGCGGCCCTCGCCGAGCTCACGGGTATTGTCCATCGATCCGACTCCTATAGCTTCGCGAGAGCCGATCGCCCTATCGCTCGAGCTTTCGATACACGATACGGTGGGGTCTGTCCGCTTCCGAGCCGAGCTGCTGGCGGCGCCATTCCATGAATTCCGTGAAGTTCCCGTCGTACCAGATCGCCTCGCTGTTGCCCTCGAAGGCCAGGATGTGCGTGCACACGCGGTCCAGGAACCAGCGATCGTGGCTCACCACGAGGGCCGCTCCCGCGAAGTCGTCCAGCGCCTCCTCGAGGGCGCGCATCGTGTTCACGTCGAGGTCGTTGGTCGGTTCGTCGAGGAGGAGCACGTTCGCGCAGTCCTGCACCATCATCGCCATGTTCAGGCGGTTGCGCTCCCCGCCCGAGAGCACGCCCACCTTCTTGGACTGGTCCGTGCCCGAGAAGTTGAACCAGGAGCAGTAGGCCCGGCTCGGCACCTCCCGCTTGCCCAGCTTGATGATATCCAGGCCCCCCGAGAGCTGCTCGAAGACCGATTTTTCCGGATCGAGGCCCGCGCGGTTCTGGTCCGCGTAACCGAGCTTCACCGTATCGCCCAGCTTGATCGTGCCCGAGTCGGGCTTCTCCTGCCCCATGATCATCCGCAGCAGCGTCGTCTTGCCCGCGCCGTTCGGCCCGATGAGCCCGACGATCGCCCCCGGCGGCACCTCGAAGGAGAGGCCCTCGTAGAGGAGCTTCCCGTCGTAGCCCTTCGCGAGGCCCTCGGCCTTGATGACCACGCTGCCCAGCCTCGGCCCCACGGGCAGCACGATGCGCGACACCGCCACCTTCTCGCGGCCCTCGTCGGCCACGAGCCTCTCGTAGCGCTCGATGCGCGCCTTCGACTTCGCGTGCCT
>Ga0265316_10004109_pt1 | contig 14573 bp, 16 predicted proteins | sample 4522metaG_FD_202092 | JGI IMG/M metagenome (GOLD analysis project Ga0265316, IMG submission 202092) | Rhizosphere microbial communities from Carex aquatilis grown in University of Washington, Seatle, WA, United States - 4-5-22 metaG | ecosystem: Host-associated > Plants > Roots > Rhizosphere >...
CCGCTCGCCCGGGCACTGGGGGAGCCGGGCGTTCCTTCCTTCGGGTGCAGCGACTGCCGCTGCCCATCCCACCTGTTGTACCGGGAACAGGATCCCCGCCGCGGGATCGCGGCAGCATTCCGGAGCCTCGGGCTCGTTCCGGTTACCACAACTATCATGAACCAAGAGGGCAGTAAGGGTAACGTATGAAGGAGGGATCAGGATGAAGGTTCTGGGCATATCGGGAAGCATGCGCAGGAAGGGGAACACGGCGATCCTTGTCAGGGAGATCCTCGGCCGCTGCGAGGAGGCGGGAATACGGACCGAATTCGTGTCGCTTGCCGGGAAAAAGATCTCGCCCTGCCTTGGATGCGAAAAGTGCAGGGAGAAGAAGTGGTGCGTGATCGGGAACGATGACTGGAACGAGGTGATGGAGAAGGTGATGAAATGCGATGTCCTCGTGATAGGATCGCCCACGTATTATTTCGATGTCTGCGGGCACCTGAAGAATTTCATCGACCGCTCCTATTCCCTCTACCACGACCGCAAGCTCGCGGGCAAGAAAGGGGTCGCGGTTGCCATCCATGCCAACAAGGGAGCGAGCCGCGCGATCCAGACCCTCGAAGGTTTCCTCTCATCGCACGAGTTCTCCTCGCTCGGGTCGGTGAAAGGGACCGGGTATCACGAAGGTGACGTGCTCAACGATGACGAGGCCTTGCGCAGGGCGCAGAAGATCGGGGACAAGATCGTCCGGCTGCTCAAGCCCCACGACGATTAGATCCCTTCAATAACCGTATTTTTTCCCGGTCATCTCCTTTATCTCAATTTTCATCACGCAGACGCGGTCAAGATCCTCGTCGGTGAAATGGTATTCCCCTGCCCCATAATGCTGCATGATGCAGTTCAGGCCTTTTCTCTTCTCGTCGTGATCGTCCACGAGTTGCGCATCGCCGGTGCAGATGACGCTCCGGTACCGGAACTCCCAGCGGCAGGGTTTTTCACCCGGGAGAGGCCCGCCGCAGGAGTCCACTTCGACGCAGCAGTGCGGGTTCTTCGTGAGCAGGGTGCACTTCTTTCCCTCATGGGCGGAGTGGAACCAGATCGTGTTGTCCATGAAGCCGAAACAGAGCGGGACGACATAAGGTTCTTCGCCGTCAGTCATCGCGATCCGGCACACGGTCGCTTCAGCGAGGATCGCCGCCATCTCGGCCGGATCAGCGATCTCACGGTCTTTTCTTCGCATCATTTCACCTGCAGGGCCATTCGTACCGGAAAGTCGGGCTGTCAGAGCAGTTCGTAGAGGGTGCTGCGCCGGCGCAGGGTCCTCCCGAGGTCCTCTGCCACCCGCTGCATCTCGGCCGGGTCCAGGTAATCGGTATTGGTCGCCCCCGCTCCCTTGGAGATGCTCTCCTCGAACACCGTGCCCCCGAGATCGTTGGCTCCCGCAATCAGCCCGAGCTGGGCCATCTTGATCCCTTCCTTCACCCACGAGACCTGGATGTTTTTGAAATTGTCGAGGAAGAGCCGTGCCACGGCGACCATCAGGTGATCCTCCCTGCCGGTCGCTCCTGCCCGTGCCTTCCCCTGCCGGAAGATCGGCGTGTTCATATGGATGAACGAAAGCGGGACAAATTCGGTGAAGCCCCGGGTCTCGTCCTGGATGTCCCGGAGGATCGCAAGGTGCGCCACCCGGTCTGCATCGCTTTCGCAGTGCCCGTACATGATGGTGGCAGTACTCGGGATCCCGAGGCCGTGCGCCTCGGTGATGATACGGACCCATTCTTTCGTCGGGATTTTTTCCTTACAGATCTTCTTCCGGATATCGTCCACGAGGATCTCCGCAGCCGTCCCGCACATCGAGTTGAGACCGGCCTCTTTCATCGCCCCGAGCACTTCGACGGTGCTCATCCTGCTCTTCTTTGCGGCGTAGGCAACTTCCATCGGGTTGCTCGCGTGGAGGTGAACGCCCGGTGCCGCCTCGCGGATCCAGCGGTACACGTCGGTATAGGACTGTGCGGTGAAGTCCGGGTGGAGGCCGCTCACCGTGCAGATCTCCGTGACCCTGCGCTTTTTCGCCAGTGCCACTTTCGTCTGGATTGCCGCCTTGTCGTGGAAATAGATCCCCTCATCGCCGGGCTTTTTCGAGTACCCGCAGAACCCGCAGGCGTTCACGCAGAGGTTGGTCACGTTGATGTTCTGGTTCCGCACATAGGTCACTAGGTTCCCCGCCCGCTGTTCGCGCATTTCGTCAGCCGCGGCGGCGATCTCCCATACCTGCCGGTCACGGGTCCGGAAGAGGCGGAGTGCCTCATCCCCGCTCAGCCGGTATCCTTCCTTCACATCGTCCAGTAACGTCTTCAGATCCCGAACCTTTCCGTGCCCCGCGCTCATGTTACGGAGAGTAGCGTCTCCCAAAAAGTAAAGGTATCGAATCCGTATGCCGCAGGATTATCATCCTTCACGTCAACCATTCCTAGAGAAATATGCACCAGATTGAAGTGAAACTGACCAGGAAAGTGGCGACCGGGTTTGTCATCCCTCTCGGCCCGGCCAACCTTGTCGCCATAAAGACCGATGTGGGCCTGGTCGGGTGCGGCGCCTTTGACGTGGCAGCGCTCGATTCATTCAGCTATCCTGCGGTGAAAGTGCGGCCGTCTCTCGGTCCGTCCATTGTCGATACCGACGATATACTCAGGGGGATCGTCAAGGAAGCAAACCGGTCCGCGCTGGGACGCGGGATCAAGACGGGAATGACCGGGCGGCAGGCGCTCGAACTCCTCTGATTTTTTTAATATCCTGCCCTTCCACCAGCCGGGGATCCGGCGGTGTTCAGACTATTTCGTAGAGAGTCGTCCGCTGCTTCAGCGTCCGCCCGATATCGGTGGCGATCCGCTCCATATCCTTGGGATCCAGGTAATCCGATCCTGAGGCACCGGCATTGCCGGTGACATCGTCCGTGAACATGGTGCCGGCAAGGTCGTTCGCACCCGAGAGCAGGGCGAGCTGGGTCATCTTGAGGCCCACTTTTCCCCACGCCACCTGGATATTGTCGAAGTTGTCGAGGAAAAGGCGGGAGACCGCGATCATCAGCAGGTCCTCCCGGCCGGTGGGTCCGGCCCGGGCGATCCCCTGCTGGTACAGGGAGGTGTTGGTGTGGACGAAGGGGAGGGTCACCAGTTCAGTGAACCCGTGCGTCTCCTCCTGGATGTCCCGCAGGATGCCGAGGTGTTCGGCCTGGTCTTCCGCCGATTCATAGGATCCGTACATGATCGTTGCGGTGGATCGCAGGCCGATCCCGTGGGCTTCTTTGATGATCCGCACCCATTCGGCGGTCGGCACCTTGCGGGGGCAGATCACCTCCCGGACGGAATCGACGAGGATCTCGGCCGCCGTGCCCTGGATGGTGCCGAGTCCTTCTGCCCTGAGCCGCGCAAGCACTTCGGGCGTCGTGATCCGGCCCCGGTGTGCCGCATGGGCGACCTCGTCGGGACTGAACGCGTGGATATGGACACCGGGGGCCGCTTCATGGATCCAGTGCATCATGTCGACAAAGGTATCGAGCGTGAAGCCCGGGTGGACTCCCGAGAGGAGACAGATCTCGGTCACTTCCCGTTCGTAGGCAAGCCGCGCCTGCGCCTGGATACCGGCTTTGTCATGGCAGTATGCCCCCGGATCGGTCGCCTTCCTCCCGAACCCGCAGAAACCGCAGAGGTTCTTGCAGATGTTGGTCACATGCAGGTTCTGATTCCTGACGTAGGTGACAACGTCCCCCTTCCGGCGCTCCCGCATCTCGTCGGCTGCTGCGGTGATCTTCCATGTGTCCCGGCCCCGTGCATTCAGGAGGAGCGTGGCTTCCTTATTGGTCAGCCGGTGACCTCCCAGCACGTCGGTAAGCAGTGGCGGTATCCCGGTCATGGTTCCTTATCCCTGGTTCTGTTTCCTGCCTGATCGCTTCTTTGTTTTGCCGCGTTCACTGCCCTTCTCTTCCCCGCCCTGCCGGGAGCGGAGGTAGAGCTCGTGCAGGACCATGATAACGATGACAACGATGATCACTTCCCCGATGTGGAGGGGGAGGTACCCGACAAGCGGCACGGCGAAGAGCGCCTTGCCGACAATCCACTCGTCTTTGACGGGTTCCGGGGTACCGATCCCGGGATAGGCGACGAACTGGTCCGGGGCCGGGTTGTTGTCGCCCCACGTGATGTACCCGTCATGGGGGGCTGCGTATTCTGTCCGGAGCGTGCTGCCGCGGATCTCCGTCAGCGGCGTGGCATTCGTTGCATATACCATCGTCCGGTGAATGATCGGGTGGACCGAGGTCAACCCGTTGGGTTTGTAGATGATCACATCGCCGTAGCCATTGAACTTCGAGACATTCGCCTGCTTTGCCTCCTCCCAGGTCATGAACTCCCCGAACCGGTCCTTCTGGACAACCACGACAAGGTCTCCGACATTCATGTTGGGCGCCATGCTCCGGGATTCTATCGTGACAACCGCGGGCCATGTGCCGCAGATGAGGTAGAGGCATAGTGCAATGGCGCCGACAACACAGATTACCCAGAGGAGGTCGCGGGCAAGCGAGACGGCCCAGTGGTCACTGGTACGGAACTGGGTGAATAGCGAACGTATATCCCGGGCTTTTTCTTTCTCTGCCATGGCTGTACCTGCCTTTATTGGATTCTGTATAGTGTTGAATCCCGCACACATTAACCATACGGGATGTAATGAGCCGGGAAGCCTGGTCAGCGGGGGATGAGGATGCTGGAGAGATAGTAAAGGCCGAACAGCACCAGGAACACCCCGCAGGCCGCCATGACCCGGTGATAGGTCCGGTCAGACAGGATGGTTCTGCCCCGCGAGACACCGGTGGAGACGAAGGTGTACCAGCCGGTATCCGCACACCAGTGGCCTATCATGAATACCCCGGCGAGAACGAGTCCCCCTTCGAGCCCCGCGATTACCATGGCACTCCCCACCGAGAGCCACCAGATCCAGAAATACGGGTTGGCCGCGCTGGTAAGGAGGCCGGCCATATAGGGATTTGCGACTGCCCCCGGGGGCACTGTCGTGGCGAGCGTTGCATTCCTGCTTCCTGCAAGCGTCATAATACCGAAGATCACGAGGGCAATACCGCCGATACCGGCAATAACTGCCGTATACGGCTGGGCTGCTGTCGCAAGCCCGAGGACAATTAAGAGGAAAACGATCGTCTCGACTACGATATGGCCGAAGGATATCTTCAGACCGGTCGTCCAGTCTCCCGACAGAGAGGCGTTGATGGTAGCGACCAGCGTCGGCCCGGGTGCAAGCGCCCCGGTAAGACCGATCAGAAACCCCAGCACCAGCATCGAGAGAAAGTCGTACATGGTTGTCCAGTCAGTGTACAAGGTATGCCGGGCAGGATTATCAACCATATGAAGCACCCGGATGACACCTGCCGGCCCGTGTGCATGTTAGAATGATAGTCTATATTTTACCGGCAGCCAATGATCTGGTATGCTATCTGCGCAGGAGATTACGCTCCGGTTCCTCGATACCAGGCTGCAGGTGCACCCCGACGTGGTGCGGTATATCCAGGAACAGGACGAGCCGGACCTCATCGACCGGATCCTTGCGCAGGTGCCGGACCACACCGTCGTGGTATCGGCAAAACATATCCCCGGAATGCATGCCACCCGGGACGGGACCCGTTTCCTCCTCGATCCCAGTGTCGAGGTCGTAAGCGGCAGTGCAGGCACCTCTGGGCCCGTGAACGGGACCGGCGATTACCTCCATTATTTCCGGGACCGCTATGCCCGTCTTGGCGGGATGATCCGGGCACGGGTTGGTGCGATGCCTATCGAAGCGCTGACGAAGAGCACCCGATACCGGCAGGAAGAGTGCACCATCATCGGGATGGTCGTGGATATGAGTACTACAAAAAACGGCCACCGCATCGCCGAGATCGAGGACTCCTCCGCGAGCATGTCCGTGCTCTTCCGGAAAGGCACGCCGTCGTTTCCCGATGCCGAGAGAATTATCCATGACGAGGTAATCGGGGTGAAGGGGAAGCTCTCGAACGACGGGCGACTCTTCTTCGCCGGGCAGCTCTACCGCCCGGACATCCGCATCGACAACACACCGTTCAGGAGCGAACAGCCGGGAAAGGCCGTCCTGATCTCGGATGTCCATGTCGGCAGCAACACGTTCCTCGAGAAGGCCTGGAACCGGTTCGCGGACTGGCTCTCGGACTCCGATTTCGGGTACCTCCTCATTGCAGGGGATCTCGTCGACGGCATCGGCATCTACCCGAACCAGGAGAGCGAACTGACGATCAAGAATATCTACGAGCAGTACGATGCGTTTGGTGTCATGCTCTCCGATCTCCCGTCACGGATAAAGATTATCGTGTCACCGGGCAACCACGACGTGGTACGGGGTGCCGAGCCCCAGCCCGTGATCCCGGAAGCCTTTACGAAAAAATTTCCCGCCAACTGCACGCTTGTCGAGAACCCGGCGGTCGTCAACCTCCAGGGGGTCCGGGTACTGATGTACCACGGCAGGTCTATCGACGATATGATTGGCCTGATCCCGGGTGCATCCTACGAGCAGAGCGGGATGATGATGGAGGAGATGCTGGTCCGCCGCCACCTCGCACCCGCATACGGCCGCAGAACGCCGATCGCTGCCGGCAAGACCGACCGGCTGATCATCGATCCCCTGCCCGAGATCCTCCATACCGGCCATGTCCACATCAAGGGCATCACGAACTACCGCGGGGTACTCGGGGTCAATGCCGGTACCTGGCAGTCCCAGACCGCGTTCCAGAAGCAGATGAACGTGAACCCGACGCCGGGGCTCGCTGTTGTCGTTGATTTGCAGACGCTGGTGCCGGAGACGTTCTCGTTCGCGTGAGTAACCAACGGGTATTTTCCAGTTTTACGCCGGTTTCCCGGGGGGAAAACGTGCTTACAGGCTCCGGTCCCGCAACACATCTGATAATTTCCGGAGGTTCCGATGCAGGTATTTCCGGTCTTCGTCTGACAGGTCTTTCTCGGGATTTCCGCTGTCCGGCTGTATCCCCAGCAGCGTGACTCCTGTTCCTGCTTCCTGTTCAACATAGTCCATCACCACTGAGAGCGGGAGGACGTGCGTAGAGACAAGGCTGGCCTGGATCCGGTCCGGGCCGATCACGGCGATGGTGCCAGGCCGCTCCCCCATTTCAGCGGCGTCCAGAAAAAGGACATGTTCCGGCTGGAACCTGCGGAGGGGGCCGGTGATGCTCTCCGGTACTGTCCCGGCCAAAAAAACCCTGATGCCCGGGATTTGTCGCTGTTCGATCGCCCGCGCCAGGGACATGCCCAGCCGATCTGCTGGCAGGAGTTCGTCCCCGACACCGACAACGGCCAGCCTGCGGATATTCTTTATCCTGCCCCGCAGGGTATCAATTACCGGGTCAGCATCTTCCATCAGGATACCTTGACATCCCGGTCAGTACCGGTGCCCGCGTGTATATGCTCCAGGTGGATTGACCCGGTGGGACAATGCCGCTCGCAGAGCCCGCAGCGGATGCATTTGTACAGGTCCACCTGCGGCCGTTTCTTCCGCGCAATTTTCTTTCCCCTGAACTCGACGTCCCGGGGCCCGTCGATCATGGCAATGACCGTTGCAGGGCAGACCTGGGCGCATTTCGAGCACCCGATACAGATCTCATCGGTGTTCGCGATCCGCCCCCGGAAGGTTTCCGGGATCGGCACTTTCGTCCATGGATAAAGGATCGTGACCGGCCGTGAGAGGAGGTTCCCGATCATTTCCCGGAGAACGCTCATAGCGTCACCCAGAGATAGTCGATAACCAGCACGATCCCGACCTGCACCAGCGCTGCACTGGCAATGTATTTCCAGCCGATATCGTTGAGCTGGTCGATGCGGAAACGGCCGGTCGCCACCGTGATCGAGGATAGCACAAAGAGCACGGCAAGAGTTTTGGCAAGGAAAAGGCAAAAACCAACAGCCGCGTTCATCCACGGCGGCGAAAGGGTCCACGGGAGCAGGGGGCCGCCAAGGAACAGGGCGGCGATCAGGGAACTTCCGACTACCAGCGATATCTCGGAAGTGAGGTGCATGAGGGCAAGCCTGCGCCCGGTCAGCTCTGTCCATGGCCCGGCAACGATCTCGGTCTCCGCCTCGGGGATATCGAAGGGGGTCCTCTCCAGTTTTGCCTGGAGCCCGATCAATGCGACGATGAAGCCGATCGGCTGAAGGAAGACGAGCCAGAGGTTCTGCTGTTGCCAGAGAACGATCTCCGAGATCGACCAGCTGCCGGCCATGATAGCGGGTGTAAGGAGAGCAAGAAAAAATGGCACCTCGTAAATGAAGAGCTGGGTGACTGCCCTGATCCCGCCGATGGCGGAAAAGATGTTACGTGAGAGCCAGCCCAGCAGGAAGAGGCCGATGGTCGGGAGAGCCATCAGGTAGAGGACTACTACAAGGTCTCCCTGGAACGCGAGCGGACTCGCGCCGATTACCGGCACATAGAGATATGCGGTCATGACGGCGGCAAGGGCAACGACAGGGATCGCGTCAAATACCCTCACGTCCACACCATGCGGGTTGATCACCTCCTTGCCCAGCATCTTGATAAGGTCAGCTAACGGCTGGTAGACTGGCGGCCCGACCCGGTGCTGCATGCGGGCAGCGATCTTCCGGTCCAGGTACGAGAGGAAGAGGGCGTACGCAAACAGGAAGAAAAATCCCGGGAACACGAAGATATAGAGGACGGTAAGCACGGGATCGGTCATGGTCTCCCCCGGTTTCGCCAGCCTCCGGGATCACTGGCGATCCCCACATTCGTCGCATCCGTACCTTTCGTGCTGCCTTTCTGGTTCACGACGACCATGCGGCACGTGCAGGAGAGGCAGGGGTCGATAGCTGCAACAATCACCGGTATATCCGCCAGGTTCTGGTTAACAAGGCACATTGCCACTGATGTCCAGTTCGCCAGGGTCGGCGAGCGGATATCGACGCGTTCGACTCTGTCCGTACCGTTCGTCCGGATGTAGTGGGCCAGCTCCCCCCGCGGGGCTTCGTATCGCGATAAGATCTCGCCTTTTGGCGCATTTTTCGGTGCATCGATACGGATCGGTCCTGCCGGAATATTCTCAAGGCAGTTCCGGACAATCTGTGTGCTTTCCCACAGCTCCCCGATACGGACCCGCGTGCGGCCGTACACATCTCCGTGGTCATCTGTTATGACGTTCCACGGGACTTCTGCATAGGCAAGGTATGGGTCGTCCCTGCGGACATCATAATCCACCCCGCTTGCCCGGGCCGTCGGCCCGACTGCCCCGTATTTCAGGGCCTCTTCCTTACTCATCCGGCCGACCCCCCGGAACCGGATCAGCAGGGTCTCCTCGCTGTTCACCATCTCCACGTACTTTTTAATCCGTTCCTCAAGATTGGGCAGCCTCGAGAGGGCCGCTTCGATCTGGGTCGGGGTCAGGTCCCGGCGAACGCCCCCGATCTCGTTCATGCCGTAATGGACCCGGTTTCCGCTCATCTCCTCGAGCGTATCCTGGACCGCCTCGCGGTCGCGCCAGGTCCACATAAACAGGGTGTTAAACCCGATTTCGTGGGCGGCAACTCCAAGCCAGAGGAGGTGGCTGTGCATTCGCTCAAGCTCGGCAATGATGGTACGGATGTACCGGGCCCGCGGTGGAATCTCCAGCCCCATGATCTCCTCGATCCCCTTGGCAAAGACCGTGGCGTGGGAGTGCGAACAGATACCGCAGACCCGTTCAAGGAGCGGGAGAACCCGGATAAAATTCCGCTGCTCGGCCGCTTTTTCAATGCCCCGGTGATTATAGGAAAGGTCGAGCTCGAGCCGCACGATCTTTTCCCCGTCAGCAATAACCCTGAAGTTGACAGGTTCCTTAAGCGCAGGGTGGTGCGGGCCGATCGGAACTACCACTTCGGCCATTTCAGACCCTCTCCACTTTTATTCCCCCATAGAATTCACCGGGACTCGGCTTCCAGTCCTTCCGCAGAGGATATTCGTTATCGGGCCAGTCCTCGTTCAGGAGGATCTTTTTCAAGCCGGGGTGTCCGGTAAAAGTGATACCGAAGAGGTCGTGAATCTGCCTCTCGTAGATACCGGCAGGCGGGAGGAGAGCTGATGATGTCATCGTCACCGGCTCATCGCGTGGCAGATTGAGGGCAAGGGTGATGATGATGCGGTGCGGTCCGATCAGGTGGTACAGCAGTTCAAACGTTTCGCCATTGTCAACGGTACTGATGGTGATAAGGCGGTCACATCCCAGCACTGCCTGCGAGGTCGTAATCGCGTCGTGGAGCTTGTCAGGAACGGTTTTAACCCTGATGCGGTTTTTCCGGACCTGCTCAACACTCCCGAATTCTTTCATCTTTTCTGTTATCGTGTCTAGGGTGACCGGACGGATCATGATACCTCCGTGGGGCTTTTTTCCCCGGGAGCCATACCCGGTAAAAGCTTTTTCTGCCGCCATTCCTTCCCGCCATGGGCGGCATCCTCAACAAGCAGACCCAGGCAGGTCACGACCGCATTAATGATCTCGTCCGGGCGCGGCGGGCACCCGGCTACATACACATCCACAGGGAGGACACTCTCCACACAGTCCACGACCTGGTAGAGTCCGCGGAATACTCCTCCGGACGCACCACACGCACCCAGGGCAATCACGTATTTCGGTTCCGGCATCTGCTCCCAGACCCGCCGAAGACGTGAGGCCTGCTTCAGGGTGGGGATACCGGTGACTATCAGGATATCCGCGTGACGGGGCGACCCTTTGACAAGGATCCCGAAACGCTCGACATCGAAGCGGGGCATCAGACAAGCGATGATCTCAATATCGCAGGCATTGCAGCCCCCGCTGTTGTAGACCGTGACCCATGGGGATTTGGCCCGCGCCCAGTTCACGAGGTGCCGGCTCATGCCGGTGTCCGGGAGTGCCATGGTCAATCATCACCTCTATTCACGGAGATTAAGTCACGGATCGACATACTTCCGTCGCCATATGTGTTCACATCTCCAGTCATTGCTCCCACCTCAGGACCGTTACCGCAACCGCCATGATGATCAGGTACCCGAAAGGACCCCAGAGAGGTGCATCGGGAGGGGAGGTTGCGAGGACAAGTGCGGCCACATGCACGACCGTGAAGAACAGGGCCACGTAAAAGAACTGGTAACCGGGCTGCCAGACCTGTGCCTGTGCCACCTCGCCGCCGACGTATGGCATTGACTTGTTAACGGAAGGTACGGACAGCGGTGCAATGGTGCGGGACCACCAGTAGATCAGGTACCCGATCACAAGGGCAGCCGCCATGATGGTGATCGGCGAGGCGAGGATATCCCCTAGAGACATTCATGTCACCCCCACGTGAAGATCTGTTCGGATGCATGCGTGATCCAGTCAAAGGACTCCGGGAAAAGCCCGAAATAGACCGTGACAAGCGCGAGAAATACCACGGCTGTCAGGGTCCCCAGCGGAACTGGTTTCAGATGTTCGGGGAACTGACCTCCCTTCATCCCTGAGAAAAACAGTGTAGAAATAACCGGAATATAGTACGCAAGAGAGAGGGCGCTGTTCAACGCGAGGATAAGCGCGAGGACGACACCGCTCATCATGGAGGTGACCATGCCTGCCTGTTCAAGGAGCATCTTTCCCAGGAACCCGTTGGTGAACGGCACGCCGGCAAGCCCGCATATGAATATCGCAAAGGAGAGGCCCAGGAATGGGTACCTGGCCCCAAGGCCCTTCATCTTCTCCGTCTCAAACGATCCGGCACTGGACGCAAAGGCATCGGTGGCGATAAATGCTCCCGCTTTCATCATCGCATATGCGATGGCGTAATAGAGTCCGGCAGTGAAACCCAGCGGCAGGTTATAGATCAAACCGATCCCGAACCCGAGGAGGATATATCCCATCTGGGCCACGCTGGAGTAGGCAAGGACATACCGGAGATCCCGATGGTTGAGCGCAAGGAGATTCCCTGCTGTCATGGTCAGGACTGCAAAAAACGTGACGATGATGCCAAGGGTATGGGGAATAGAACCTGCAGGCATGGCCGAGAGGGTCAGGAACATCGCGATCAGGACACCGATCTTGGTCGGGCCCACCATGATCGCGGTTACACCCACAGGTGCCCTCGCATAAGCGTCCGGAAGCCAGGTGTGCAGTGGAACGATTGCCAGTTTCACCCCATACCCGAGCAGGATCAGGATGGCTGCGAAGAGGACCAGCGACGGGTCTGCACCGGCAAGGGCCTTCGGGAGTTCCGCGAGGTCCAGGGTATGGCCGATAATATAGAGGAGGGCCACACCGAAGAGGGCGGTCAGCGTCCCGACGACGCCCTGCAACAGGTACTTCATGGCTGACGAGAGCGCTGCCGGGTCCTCCTTATGCCGGTAGGCGCACAGGGCATAGACCGGGATAGCCGAGAGCTCGACCATCACGAAGATGGTAAAGAGGTCGGTTGCAAACCCTATCGCCATCGCACCGGCAAGGGCAAAGAGGAAGAGCGGGTAATAGAGGTGGACCGGCCCTTTCGGGTCAAGGTCCGCTTCGGATGCCCATGCAGAAACCGCGCCAATCCCCGTGACAAGAAGTCCCCCGGTAATACCGATAAAAGAGATATGGGTGAGGGTGGCGTGCCGGGCGATCACGGAAAGCAGGATGACGAAGGTCCCGAGGAGTATCAGGGCGGTCAGCATCCCGCTCCAGTGCCGGAGGTTCCTCGGAAGAAGTTTCGTGATGAAATAGAGCGCAATTCCGCACATTGCGACAACGAGAGGCGTGGCCGCTGCAATATCAGCGGGTATCACAGGCCCACCACCAGGATGACTACGGTGACGAGGGCGACAAGGATGCCCCCGAACAGGGCAATGTTCCAGTTCGCATCGCGGTCTTCCATACCCATGGCATACCTACCTGCAGTGAAGAGGGTAAAGGCGGCAGCGACGGCAGCGCGGTAGACTTCCGCGAAAAATGCCTGGAGGCCGCCGGCAAACACGGTGATGCCGTGGGCAAGCCCCCCGTACGCCACATCAAAGTCCCTGATGTGCGCTTCATGGGGTTCCAGAATCTTCCTGCCGAACGCAAAGAAGAATACTGCGGCAGCGCCGAGAATCAGGAGGGCGCTTAACAGATGCTCCTGGGCATATGCCAGGTAGGTGGTCGGGTAAGGCAGGATACCATAAAGGACCTGCGGGTAAATCCCGAGGAGGATGCATAATCCGGCAGCGCCGAGCATGGCGGCCTGCATGAGAAGGGGCGGGTCCGATGCTTCGGTGTTCCCCGGCCTCAGGAAAGCAAAATAACCGAGTTTCAGGAATGAAAGGAACGTGCCGAAGGATGCAATCTCGAGGAGCACCCAGAGCCAGATGTTTGTTTGTTCCGCGGCCATGAGCACCATCCCCTTGGAGACGAATCCATTGAAGAGCGGTACTCCCGAGATCGAGAAAGCCGCGACCCAGAACGCCAGCGCCGTGACCGGCATCTTCTTCTGAAGCCCGCCGATACGGCTGAGCGCGTTTTCACCGGTTTTCCATATGATGACGCCAACCGCCATGAAGAGGAGCGCTTTGTAAAGGATGTGGTTAAAGACATGGGCCATGCCGCCGTCAAACCCGAGCTGCCCGGTCATGCTTGCTGCTCCCAGCCAGCCCAGCATCCCCACACCCGCGACCATGTAGCCGACCTGCGAGATGATGTGGTACGAGAGGAGACGGCGCATATCGTTCTGGAAGACGGCAAATGTTACCCCGTAGACCGCCATGATCGCCCCCATAAAGGCGATATACTCCGTGCCGGGCTGTGCCCGTGCAAGGAGATAAACGGCCGCCTTGGTCGTGTAAACGCTCAAAAACACGCTGGCGACGAAGTTGGCCCGGGGGTAGGCATCCGGAAGCCAGGTGTGCAGCGGGATGAACGCAACATTCACCCCGATGCCCAGCACGATAAGGACGGTAGCCCACAGTTGGTATGTCGCGCTGGGAATACCGGTGAGAGGACCGACAATGGGGGAGCCTGCTCCCAGAAAGAGCAGGGCGATCCCGGCCCCGAGCAGGGTTCCCCCCAGACCGTGGAAGAGGAGGTACCGGTATCCCGCCCGTATCGCTTCCCCTCCTTCCTGCCAGATGAGAAACGTCGAGGTGATCGCCATCAGCTCCCAGAATACGAGCAGGGTAATCCAGTCCCCCGCAAAAACAACACCGAGCGACGACCCGGCATAGAGCAGGGCAAAGAGGTGGAGGCGGGGTGCGGCAACCGCTGCGGCGTAGATGATGGCAAGGAACGTGATGATCGCGAAGATCACCCCCGTCATATATGAGAGGCTGTCAACTCTCAGGAGGACCAGGCTATACCCGGCAAAGGGAAGATTCCACTGCATCACACCGGAAGCGGCCGTGCCGGCGATGGCGCCGCCGGGGAGAAGGAGGACATCAGCAAGCGCGAGCCCGCCGAGCACGATGAGCCCGGCCTGCCGCGCACTCCCGGTCAGTGAAAGAACGAGCGGAGCACCGATCAGGAAGATCAGGAAAGGCGGGATCGCGGTGCCGGGTACAAAGGTTCCCGTGAC
>Ga0265316_10004111_pt1 | contig 14570 bp, 11 predicted proteins | sample 4522metaG_FD_202092 | JGI IMG/M metagenome (GOLD analysis project Ga0265316, IMG submission 202092) | Rhizosphere microbial communities from Carex aquatilis grown in University of Washington, Seatle, WA, United States - 4-5-22 metaG | ecosystem: Host-associated > Plants > Roots > Rhizosphere >...
GAAGGACTCTTCTTCGGTTCGCCCTCGCTTCGCCAGGAGCGCAATTGTCATTTTCGCGCGCCTGGCCAAGCGCTGAAGCGCTGGAGCAATGCGCGCCGCTTGCGTGGCAAAGGCCCCCCGCATGCGACTCGACGCATCGTCCAACCCGCCGAGGTCGTCGGACCCCGTCTCTGGGTGGCTCGAAGCGCTCACGGCCCCCACCTCGACCGGCAGATCGGAGGGCAAATCCGAATAGCGCAGGGTCACGACGAGCTGCGGAACCTGCGAGGTCGGGTCGACGGCCACGCCGACGTGATCGATGCTCGCCGGGCGCTTGCTTCCGCTTCGTGCGTCCTCGAGCTCCAAGTGCTTGCCGACCTGCAGGAAGCCGAGATCACTCCCGACCGTAATCGCCGTCGGGTGGGAGTCCCGGATCTTGGCCCGCATCGGGGACGCCAGGCCCTCGATATAGAGGCGCACTTTGGCCCCGGGTTGCGCTTCTCCCGCGCCCGCACTGACCCCGCACACGTGTTTGAGCGCTTCGACCGAATCCGCGTCGATTTCGGTGAAACGGATGCCGAACTCCCCACCCCGCTCGGCCCCTCGGCACCAGACGACTTCGCCCGACCCGATGACGCTTTGGTTCGGCCCCGCCTCGAAGCGGCACGTGATCTTCTGGCCGAGCTCGGGCAAGTACGCCGTGCGGAGCTGCATCCCCTCTTCCGACACGTTCACGGCCTGGGCTTCGAAGGATGGCCCCAGAGTGCCGCCCAACTCCACCAAGCCGTCGAATGAAACCCGCGCTGCGCCCGGCGCCCGGCGATCTTCGGTGCTCATCTCTTCTTCCTCCGTCGTCCCATCGCGATAGAGAATAGAACCCCGGAGGGCCAACTTTTGAACACGCCCATCGCCACGCATCTGGTGCTCGATATCGAGACGATTCCCGACCCGGAGCTGCCCCGTCAGGACGACAGCGACCGGGTGCCGCCCCCGCCTTACAACCAAATCGTCACGCTCGGGTGCATGCTCCTCGAGGACCACGTCCCGAGGCGGCTGGGTGTCGTAGGGGAAGGCAAGAGCGAAGGACAAATCCTCACGGACTTTGCGCAATGGCTCGACGCGAAGAAGCCGACGGTCGTCACGTGGAACGGCCGGACGTTCGACATGCCGGTCATCACCAGCCGGGCCCTTCGGCACGGCGTGCCGATGCCGTGGTGGTTCACGGACCGCAACACCCGATACCGCTATTCGACCGACGGTCACTTCGATCTCATGGACTTTCTCGCGGACTTCGGCGCTGCCAAGAATGCTCGACTGGAGGTCTATGCCAAGCTCGTCGGCTTCCCGGGAAAGGTGGGGGTCGACGGGTCTCAGGTGCTGCCACTGGTCCACGCGGGCAAGCTCGCGGAGGTGAACGCGTATTGCTTGTGCGACGTCGTGCAGACAGCCGCGATCTTCCTCCGGGTGGGGCTCTTGCGAGGGAGCTACGATCGCGGCCGTTATCGGGAACTGGCGCGCGGCCTGCTCGCGTTCATCGACGAAGAGCCGCGGCTCGCCCCCGTCGCGTCGGTAGTCAATCGACCCCGGTTCTTGCTCGAAGAAGGGGCCTAGCTGACGCGAAAACGGTCACTTCAAAGCGGAATGTTCGAATGCTTCTTGGGGGGATTGTCGTCGCGCTTGTCGCGCAGGATCTCCAGACTTCGATGCAGTCGGGCACGCAGCGCGCGAGGGTAAATCACTTCGTCGACGAAGCCGAGCTCCGCGGCTTTGTAGGGATTGGCGAACTTGTCGCGATAGTCGGCGACGAACTCCGCACGCGCCCTTTCCGGGTCCCGAGACTGGGCGATTTCGTTGCGCTGAACGATGTTGACCGCACCCTCCGGCCCCATCACTGCGATCTCGGCCGTCGGAAACGCGAGGTTGACGTCCGCGCGAATGTGCTTGCTCGCCATCACGTCGTAGGCGCCGCCGTACGCTTTTCGAAGGATCACGGTCACCTTCGGGACCGTGGCTTCCGCGAAGGCGAAGAGGAGCTGCGCTCCGTGCTTGATGATTCCACCGTATTCCTGATCGGTGCCCGGCAGAAAGCCGGGTACGTCGACGAACGTCACGAGCGGGACATTGAAGCAATCGCAAAAGCGGACGAAGCGCGCGGCCTTCATCGACGACTGGATGTCGAGCACACCGGCGAGGACGGCGGGCTGATTGGCGACGACGCCTACGGTGCGGCCGCCGATTCGCGCAAATCCGACGACGATGTTCTGCGCGTACGCCTCGGCCACTTCGAATAGATGCCCGTCGTCGACGGCCGCGTGAATGACGTCCTTCACGTCGTAGGGTTTCGCCGAGTCGAGCGGGATCATCGAGTCGAGCTCCGGGACCTCTCGCAGCGGCGGGTCGCTCGCCGCGCGCAGCGGCGGGTCTTCCTGGTTGTTCGACGGGAGAAACGACAAGAGCGCTCGTGCTTGCGCGATGCACGTGCGGTCGTCCGGCGACGTCAGGTGACAGACGCCGCTCTTGGTCGCGTGCGCCGTCGCGCCGCCCAGGTCTTCTTTCGTCACTTCTTCGTGCGTGACCGATTTGATCACGTCTGGTCCGGTGATGAACATGTAGCTCGTACCCTCGACCATCAGGACGAAGTCCGTGATGGCGGGCGAGTAGACCGCGCCGCCCGCGCACGGCCCGAGGATGCAGCTTATCTGGGGAATGACGCCGCTCGCGAGCGTATTTCGGAGGAAGATGTCCGCGTAGCCTCCGAGCGACTCGACTCCTTCCTGGATCCGCGCGCCGCCCGAGTCGTTCAGGCCCACGACGGGCGCTCCGACTTTCATCGCCAAGTCCATCACGCGGCAGATTTTCTGCGCGTGCGCGCCGCTCAGGCTCCCTCCGAAGACGGTGAAGTCTTGCGCGTACGCGAAAACGGGCCGCCCATCGACGAGGCCGTGACCGGTCACGACGCCGTCGCCGAGGACCTTCTGGCGGTCCATTCCGAAGTCCGTGGAACGATGGGTCACGAATCGGCCAATCTCGACGAATGTGCCGGGATCGAGCAGAAGGTCGAGCCGCTCGCGCGCGGTGAGCTTCCCCGCTTCGTGTTGCTTGAGGATGCGCTCGGGGCCGCCTGCTACGAGCGCGCGGGCGTTCATTTCGTCGAGGCGATGGACGGGCGACGCCGGGGGCTTGGTGGGGCCGGACATGACGGTGGAGGTGCAGCCTACGCGGTTGCCCACCGGACGCCTACGGCGGCGAGCCCGCGCGATTCGCAGCGCGGGGCGCGTCGACGTAGTCCACGAGCTCGCCCCGGAACGTGCGCAAGGTGGTCTGCCCTTCCGCGCGAGCCACGACGTAGTCCGGCCCGAGGGGCACCTTTCCGCGGCCGCCCGGCGTATCGCAAATGAGCTTCGGCAGGGCGATGCCCGACAGCCGGCCTTGAAGGCGCTCCATGATCTCGACGCCCTTGGCGAGCGGCGTACGCAGATGGGCGGTGCCGCGCACCGGGTCGGCTTGCAAGAGGTAGTAGGGCCTGACGCGGGCGCGGACCAGACCGCGAAAGAGCCGCTCGAGCACGTCCGCGTCGTCGTTGATGCCTGCGAGAAGAACGGACTGATTCATGACGGGGAAGCCCGCGTCGGCCAGTCGCTCGCAGGCCGCGATCGACTCGTCCGATAGCTCCTTGGGGTGATTGAAGTGCGTCATCACCCAGAGCGGGTGGTAGGGGCGCAAGGCGGACAAGAGTTCTCGGGTGACGCGCATCGGGAGCGTGACCGGTACGCGCGTCGCGAGGCGAATCGTCTCGACCGTCTCGATCGCGCGCACCGCTGCCAAGAGCTCTGCGATGCGCTCCGTGTTCATCGCAAGGGGGTCCCCGCCGCTGACGATGACGTCGCGAACCTCGGGGTGCCCCCGCAGCCACTCGAGCGCGGGCGCGAGGCCTTGGAGCGACACGGAACCTTCGCCCCCGCCCACCATTCGCGATCGCGTACAGAAACGGCAGTAGACCGCGCAGCGGTCGGTCGCGAGCAGGAGCGCGCGATCGGGGTAACGTTGCACCAGATGGGGAGCGACCTCGTGGGCCAACTCGCCGAGCGGATCAGCGAGGTCCCCGGGTACTTCGTCGGACTCTCTCGCGTCGGGGACGCATTGGCGGCGAATCGGGCACTCGGGGTCCTTTGGATCGACGAGCGACAAGTAATAGGGGGTGATGCGGATGGGCAGCCCCCTCGCCTGGGCGCGTCGCGCTCCTTCGATCTCGCTCTCCGTGAGCACCAGCGCTCGAGCCAGCTCGTCGGCCGAGCCGATCGCGTGACGGAGCTGCCATCGCCAATCAGCCCAGTCGGCGGGGCGACGGACGAGCGAAGAGTCCGCGATGAGCTCTGCCATCAGGCGCCGCCGTCGGTCCGAGGCAGCTCCACCCTGACTTCACTCAGGGCCGCCTCGTCGATTTGGACCGGGTAATGCTGGCGCAGCTCGTCGACGAGAGCGGCCTCTCTCGCGCGGATCTTGTTCTGGGCGAGCCTCACGCGGATCGCTCGCTCCGCCTCTTCGAAGGTGCGGTCGTGCGCAGGGGTCTTGCCGCTCAGCTTCACCACGAACGACCGGCCCTGCGACTTTACCAGGCGCGGCAGGACGTCGCCGACCCTAGCGATCTCGAAGACGGCCGCGCGCAGTTCTTCCGGCACGTGCGGATTGCTCCCTCGCGGGTCGCCTGGAGGGCCCACGAAGCCGAAGTCGCCGGCGAGGTCCGCCGGGCCGCCCTCTTTCGCACGCGGATCGGTGGACTTCGCCCGCACGAGCTCCCCCCATTGAACGGGGTTCGCCTTTTTCGCAGCCTCGAGAACGGCGGCGCCGTTCGCCTCGCCGGACACGTCGATGGCCGAGACCCGCCGCCGCTCGGGGTCGCGAAAATCGTCGCGATGCGCCTCGTAGTCGGCCCGAACGTCCGCCTCCGGGATTTCGTTCGGGGAGGGGAGGCCTTCGCGGGTGCGTTTCAGCATCGCGTCGCGCAGGATTTCGCGGATCTCTTGCTGCGCGATCACGTCTTTGTCGTAGCCTTTTTCGCGCGCGACGTCGGCGAGCAGCATCACGTCGATCATTTCGTCCAGAAGCTCTTGGCGGCGTTCGGGCGCCTGGTATCGCATGCGATCGAACTGATCCATGTGCTCGAGCGCCGCGACGTAGGCACCCACCGTGATCGCGCGGTCGCCCACTTTCGCCAGCACCTGCGCCGATTGCTCTGCCGTGAGGCCCGCGACGGCTCGAGCATCCTGCTGCTCCGGGGGCGAGCCCTGGCGCGCGCGGCACCCGCCGGTTGAAAGCGCGACGACGAGGAACGCGGTGGCGGTCGGCGACCCGCGGGGCTTCGGGAAAGGGCCGTGCATGGCAGGCGGGAGAGAGTAGCCCATCCCCCGTCGCCGACGCATACTCGCCTCGTGGCGAACGCCGCGGCCCGCGGCCGAGAGGCGCGACGCCACGATGGCGCACGATTCGAAACGACAAGGATCTCGAGCACGTGAACCGCGGCCCCCCCCTGGTAGCGACGCCGACGCGATGGCTGGTTGGTACGGTCGTCCTCACAGCCGCGCTCACGAGCGCGCTTGCGATCCTGGTCCGCGCCTACGTCACCTTGTCCCATTCGCAGCACCCGATTGCGTCGCCTCTGACGCCGGTATTCCTTGCGTTTGCCGTCTCGTCCGTCGTCCTGTGGAACCGGCTCCGAACCGATGAGCTGCGCCTTGCGCGCGAGCTCCGGGTCGCCCGAACCGGGACGTCCGTGATTCGCGCGACCGTCACGCGCCGGCGAGGGCTCGCCACGCTCCTGGCGCCCCACCCTTCCACCCGACTCGGCAGGGCGGCGGTCCTGCTGGCGGACGGCGATCGATCCGAGGCGCTCGATGCCTGCGCGGGCGGGTCGCCCCTCATGCGAGGGGGCCGGCTCGAGAAGCTGCGCCACGTGGTCGAGGCAGACCTCGAGCGGGCGGCGGGGACTTCCGCCGGCCGGGACGAGTGCGTCCGGCGCTTGCGCGGGATGGCCCCCTTCGGCAACCGGGAAGCCGACCTTTACCGCATTCACGTCCTCGTCAAGGCGCTCCTCGAACGGGGCGACGCTTCGGGAGCGCACGAACTCGCGCAGAGCCTCGAAGCTTCGAACGACGACGAAGCGCGCGTGTACCGAACCTGGCTCCGGACCTGGTTCGATCTGGATACCAGAGCCGAGGAGGAAGGAGCCGTGTCGTGGGCGCCGCTTCCCGAAGGGGAGCTCCGGATGGCCGCCCTCCTCGCGCGGGCGCACGGAGCCGACAAGCTGGTGCAGAAGCTCGAAGGACGCGTGGCGGCCATTGCGCGCCCATCGGAGGGAGAGTAATCGGACAGTTCCCATGATCCCCGTCGATGAGCGCGACGACGAGACCATCGTTCCGCCCGCGATGCATCCCGATCTCAAATACAAGCGAATCGTGCTCAAATTGAGCGGCGAGGCGCTCTGCGGCAGGGACGGAGGGTTCGGAATCGACGGCACGGTGATCCGCGCGACCGCGGCCGAGCTGTCCGAGGTGCACGCCCTCGGGGTTCAGATCGGTATCGTCGTCGGTGGCGGGAACATCTTTCGCGGTCTGAAGGGCGCGAGCACGGGGATGGATCGCGCCCAGGGGGACTACATGGGGATGCTCGCGACGGTCATCAACGCGCTCGCGATGCAAGACGCGCTCGAGAAGGCCGGCGTCCCGACCCGCGTCGTCACCGCGATCGAGATTCGGCAAGTGGCCGAGCCGTACATTCGCAGGCGCGCCGTCCGGCACCTCGAAAAGGGGCGCATCGTCATCTTCGCCGCCGGCACGGGCAACCCGTATTTTTCGACCGACACGGCCGCGGCGCTCCGCGCCATGGAAATCCACGCGGATTGCCTCTGCAAGGCGACCAAGGTCGAGGGCATTTTCCAACGCGATCCGGTCACCCACCCCGAAGCGCAAATGTACCCGCGGATGACGTTCGACGGATTCCTGCGAGAGCGTATCGGCGTCATGGACTCGACGGCGGTGACCCTCTGCCGCGACAACGACATGCCGATTCGGGTTTTCAAGATGGCAACGCGCGGCAACATCAAGCGTGTGGTCCTCGGCGACTCGATCGGGACGATCGTCGAGGGGTAGGGGCTACCTCGCGCTGCTCGAAACTCGCAGCAAATCCTCGGTCCGCCAAACCGGTCGGTGCTCTAGGCGCTGGCCTTCGTCCCCTTCGGCCGGACCGCGGCGACGCGCACCTCACCCGCTTCTGCTGCTACGAGCGCGACGTCTCCGGTTTCGAGCGCGCCGCGGAGGATCATCTCGGCGATCGGGGCTTCGACCAGCCGACCGATGGCACGGCGCATCGGGCGGGCGCCCAGCTCCGCGTCGAAGCCGCCCGCGTCGAGCAGCGCCTCGACGGCGGCGTCGCTCACGTCGAGCGACACGCCGCGCGAGCGGGTCAACTCCTGCCCGAGAGTACGGAGCATCCGTCTGGCCACCTCCGCGACGTCGGCACGCGAGAGCGGCGCGAACGCGATGACCTCGTCGATTCGGTTGTAGAACTCCGGTGGCAGCGCGCTCCGCGCCGCTGCACAGAGAGCGACCTCGTACGCGCGTACTTCGCCGCTCCGCGCGCCGAAGCCGATGCGGCCCCCACCGCGCGCACTGGCGGGCCGCGCGACGTCGGCGCCGAGGTTCGAAGTCATCACGACGACGGCGTTCGTGAAATCGACGGTGCGCCCCTTGCCGTCGGTCATACGCCCCTCGTCGAACACTTGGAGAAATGCCTCGAGGACGTCGCGATGGGCCTTCTCGATTTCGTCCAGAAGCAGCACTTGGTACGGGCGCTTGCGCACCGCTTCGGTCAGCTGGCCCCCCGACTCGTGCCCGATGTACCCAGGCGGCGCGCCGACGAGCCGCGCGATGGCGTGCCCCTCCGCATACTCCGAGAGGTCGAGGCGCGTCATCGCGTGGGGGGAATCGAAGAGCGACTCGGCGACCGCCTTGGCCGTCTCCGTCTTGCCGACGCCCGTGGGGCCCAAGAGCAGGAAGGACCCGATCGGTCGTTGCGACCGGAAGCCGCTGGCGTTTCGCCGCAGGACGTGAGCGATTCGAGAAAGCGCTTCCCGGTGGCCGACGACCCGACCGGCCAGGAGCTCTTCGAGACGAAGCATCCGGGCGCCGTCGGTTTCGAGCAGGCGCTCCACCGGTACGCCCGTCATCTCCGCAAGCACGTCGGCCACCTGCGCGCGCGCGACCTCCCTTTCGCCCCGGCGCCCCGCGCGCGCTCCGGCGAGATCGAGCACGCCCACGGCCTTGTCCGGCAAGGGGCGTTCGGGCACGTATCGCGCGCTCCACGTGACGGCCGCAGCGATTGCGTCGGGCGCAAAACGCACGCCGTGGTGGCGCTCGAAGGCCGGGGCCACGCGCTGGAGCGCTTGCATCGCCTCTTCGGGTCCCAGTTCGCACACCTCGATGACGGTCATTCGGCGTGCAAGCGCCGCGTCCGGGGCGATGACCCGCTTGTGCTCCTCGGGCGTCGTCGCCCCGATGCAGGCGATCTCCCCACGGGCGAGCGCCGCCTTCAGCTCGGCGGCCGCCTCGTCGTCACTCGCCATCATAGCGTGGACTTCGTCGAAGAAGAGGACGACGCGACCCTTGGATTGGGCCACCTCGGACTTGATTTGGGCCATCCGCTCGGCGAGCGCTCCGCGCAGCGCCGTTCCTGCCAAGAGAGCGGCGGAATCGATCTCGATGACGATTCGGTCGTCGAGCGCCGTCCCGTCGTTTCCGTCCGCGATGCGCTGCGCGAGCCCCCGGACGACGCTCGTTTTCCCGACCCCCGCGGCGCCGACGAGGCAAGGGCAATTGGCGTGGCGCTTCGCGAGCACGTCCAACGTGCGGTCGATTTCGGTCTCGCGACCGAAGACGGGATCGAGCTCCCCCTTCGCCGCGGCGAGCGTGAGGTTCTTCCCCAGGCTGGCGAGGGTCGGAAATCGCTTCGGATTGAGTTCGAAGGCGTGCGTGCGTTCGGCGGAATAGCTTGCCGGCGAAGTCTGCTTGTACCGCTTGGGCCGGACGACCGACATGGGGATGACGGCGGGCTTGCGCGCCGGTTGGGTCACCGGCGCGGTCGGCGCCGAAGTCGGCCGTGCGACCGCGGGGCTCGGCGGCAGCGAGAGCTGCGTTGCCTGAGGAGCGCGGCGGGCGCCCACGATACCCATCGCCGCCTGCATCGCCGCCGTACGCAGCTTCGTCACATCGGAGCCGCACTGGGCGATCGCACGGAAGGCCGCCGTGCTTCGTTCCTGGCAGAGTGAAAAAAGGAGGTGGATCGCGTTCGCCTCGCGGGTGGGCGATCGGGCCGCCAGCTCGCGCGCGCGCTGCATCGTCCGCGACACGGCGTCGGTGTGGTCGTCCGTCAGGACGCGGGCCGCTTTGAGGAGAACCTCGGCGTCCAATCGCCTCTCGTTGAGCAGCTCGGACGCGACCCCCGCGCCCGACGCGATCGCGGCGAGCAGATGGCCCGTCGTGACGCGCTCGCCTCGACCTTTCGCCAGCTCCTCGGCGAGCTTGCAGACCGCCGACAGCTCGGATCCCCGGATTCCCGTCATCCTTCGAGCAGCTCGCACGGCGGCGGGGGGCGGGCCAAGAAAGCGGAGCGGCGACCGCGGGGACTGCCCGACCGCCAAGGGGGCCCGATCAGCGGAGCGCTCGATAGCCGAGCATCCTCCGGGCGACGCCCGTGAGCGGCCAGACGTAGGCGAAGTTGGTCTCCAGAGCGGCTCGCGCGTGCGAAGGAGGCTCTTCGCCCGCTACGAGAACCCAAACTGTCCCGCCCGGCGCGACGAGCTTCGTGCCGAGATCGAGCCACGCCGCGGGGGGCAGCGTCGCGCGGGACACCGCCACGTCCCAGGGGCGCTCCAGGGAGAGCGCTTCCCCCCGGACGCGTTCGATGCCGATATCGGGACGCCCGACCGCTCCAATCACGGTGCGGAGGAAGCTCGCACGCTTGCCGAGCGGCTCGACGAGCGTCACACGCAGATCGGGGCGGACGAGCGCCAGCGCCAGGCCCGGGGCGCCCGCGCCCGCCCCGACGTCGACGAGCGTGGCGCCCTGCGGGATCCGCGTGGCAAGAACGGCGGCGTCGGCCAGCATGACATCCGCGAGCTCTCCAGGCGATCGCGCCGCCGTCAGATTCGTCCGCGCATTCCACTCTTGCAGCCGCCCGAGCCAGATCGCGACGTGCGCCCGCGCCGTCGCATCGAGGGCAACGCCGAGCGCCGCGGCCACGTCCTCGCCGAGGGTGCCGAGGTTGGCCGTCATCGCTCCCCGGTGGTAGGTCTTGTCCCGCCGCCGTGTCCGTTCAACCCGTGCCTCCGCTGCCTCGCCCTGTCCATACACTGGATTTCGCGCCGCTCGCAGCTCTCGTGGCCCGCACGTTCGCCGGCGCCCAGCTCGTGTGCGAACCCATGGCGGGCGGTGCGTCGACGCGCTGCTACTTCCGGGTGAAGCTGCCCGGCGGGTCCGCGAGCGCCGTAGCGATGTTCGTGCCCGATGGTGCCAAGGCCGAGGAAGTCGCGAAGGACGGCGCTCCGCGCGGCGCGCGCTGGCCGTTCCTCGAGGTGCGCGACCTCCTGGCCGAACGGGGCGTGGACGTGCCGGCGCTCTACGGGGAAGACGTCTCGCGCGGTTGGCTCTTGCTCGAAGACCTCGGCGACGAGACCCTGGCGAATTTCCTCCTCGGGCACCCCGAACGCCGCGAAGAGTTGTACGTCCGGGCCGTCCAGGACCTCGCGCGGGGGCAGAAGCGGCTCGAGCAATTGCCGGAAGGTTGCGTCGTCGCTTCACGCGCGTTCGACGAAGAGCTGCTGTCCTGGGAGATGCACCACTTCCGAGAGTGGGCGCTCGAGGCGCGAGGGTTCGCGCTCTCCCCGGAGGACCGGGGCGCGTTCGACCGGATCGTCGAGCGCCTGGCCCGCCGAATCGCGGCGTGGCCGCGGACCTTCGTTCACCGGGACTACCAATCGCGAAACTTGATGGTGCGGAGCGACGGTCGCCTTTGTTGGATCGACTTCCAAGATGCGCTGCTCGGTCCACGCGTCTACGACCTCGTCGCGCTGCTCAACGACAGTTACCAGGTCTTCGAGCCAGCCTTCGTCGATGCGCGCCTCGACGACTATGCCCGTGTGTGCGGCGTCGACGCCCCCGGGCGCCGATCGATTGGCCGGGAGTTCGACCTCGTCACCGTCCAGCGCAAGCTGAAGGACGCCGGCCGCTTCGTATTCATCGACCGCGTGAAGGGCAACGGGTCGTTTCTCAAGTTCGTGGAGCCAACCGTCGCCAAAGTGCGCACCAGCCTCTCCCGTCTGCGCGACGACGAAGACATGCGCACCTTTGGCGATCTGCTCGCCAGGGTCCTGCGCTGACTCAGCGAATGCCCCGCCGCGTGCGCCGTTCGAATTCCTCCATCCCCGCGTTCAGTGCGGAGAGAACCGTACGCTTGCACCCTCACGGGCTCGAGCTCGTCGGCGGCGAGCTCCTGCCGCTCTGGGCCGGGGCCATGCACTACTGGCGTCACGCTCAGCACGAATGGCGCGCGGGGCTGGAGGCGATGCGTGCCATGGGCCTGCGCCTCGTCGACACCTACGTGCCCTGGGGCGTCCACGAGGTGGCGAGGGGTCAGTACGACTTCGGCGAGACGGATCCACGCCTCGACGTGGTGCGATTCCTGGAACTCGCCCACGACGTGGGCTTGCGCTGCGTGCTCCGGCCCGGCCCTCACATCAACGCGGAGCTCACGTTCTTTGGATTGCCCGAACGCGTGGTCTGGAATCCGGAGTGCCAGGCGCGCACGCCGGGCGGCCATCCGGTCATGCTCCCGATCCTTCCGGTCGCCTTCCCGGTGCCGAGCTACGCGAGCGAGGCATTCCTCGAAGAGACCGCGGAGTGGTACCGAGCCGTCGGAACGAAGCTATCGAGGCTGCGATGGCCCGACGGCCCGATCGTTCTCGTTCAGGTGGACAACGAGGGGGCGCTCTACTTCCGCGACGGGGTCTACGACCAAGACTACCACCCCGACGCGCTGCGCGCGTTCCGCGCTTTCCTCCGCACGAAGTACCGTCACGTCCGGGAGCTTCGCAGCGCCTGGTCCGACGACGCGCTCACGTTCGGGGCGGTCGAACCGCCGCGCCGATTCGACGCGAAAGAGCTCCGCGACCTCGCTCGCCACGTCGACTGGACCGAGTTTCACGAGCAGCTCCTGTCGAGCGCGATGGATCGCATGGCGGCCGATCTCGCGGGCGCCGGCCTGGGGGGGCTGCCGACATCGCACAACCTGCCGCTCGGCGAGAGCGCGACGCCGCTCAACCCCGGTCGGATGGCCGCGATCGACCTCATCGGCCTCGACTACTATCACCGAGCCACGCCCGGCGAGCATTGGGCGATTCTCCGGCGAACGACGGAGCTGGCGTGTCGCTGCGAGGGCAGAGGGCGACCGGCGTACGGCGCGGAAGTCGGCGCGGGCTTTCCGCCGTTCTTCGCGCCCCTCGACGAGCGCGACTCGATGTACACGCTCATGTGCGCAATGGCGTACGGCCTTCGCGGCTTCAGCCTCTACATGGCCGTCGAACGAGACCGATGGATCGGCGCGCCCATCGATCCGCACGGTCGCCCGCGGGCGCTGGCCGCGCAGTACACGCGCCTCATGGCGGCGATTCAGCGAACCGGGCTCCACATGCTGCGCCGGCGTGCCCCGGTGCGGCTCGTCGTTCCCCGCGCGCTCCGGCGGCTCGCCCGCGCGGCGCACGCGTTCGGGCCGCTGACGCCCGCGCTCTTCCACGTGCTCGGCGCCGGCTGGCGGGAGAGCGTCCTCGAGCGCGACTTTGGGCGCGGCGTGTCTCCGGCGATGGCGGCCGAGGCGTATCTCCGAGCGTTCGAGAGAGCCCTCTACGCGCGTGGAGTCCCCTTCGCCCACGCGGGCGGCGAGACCGTGGAGCTCTCCACGAGGGGAGCGGAATGGATCGTGTGCGCCAGCGCCGGTGGGCTGAAGCCCGATTTCATCGAAAGCCTCCACGCCGCGCGCAGGTCGGGCGTGACTGTCACTCTCGGACCCTGCGTACCCGACCTCGACGGGTCGATGCGACCGCTCGTCAGGCCCGCGGACGTTTCCGGCTTCGAGATCGAATCTCTGGACGATCTCGCGCGGGCCGACGCGCTCGTGGCGCGTCGCATCGACGAACTCGGACTGCCGACTTGGCCCGTGGATCCCGCGGGCGCTCACATCGCCGTTCACGAAGACGAGGAGCAGGTCGCGCGTGTCGTCTTCGTCATGAACCCGACGTCGGCGGACCTCGTTGTGCGGGTCTCGCTCGCCGGTATCGAGGCGCTCACGGATGCCATGGGCGAAGGACGCTTCGTGCGAGCCGGCGGAGCGCTCGAAGTGCCCGTGCCGGCGCGCGTCGTTCGGATGATGACCGTCGAGAGGTGATTCCAGCGGTCGCGGTACTGAACCCGTCGGCTAACGCCGAGGGCGTTGCGGACGCAGCACGACAAGTGTGCCAACTGACGATTCGAGCGCACCATCGTCTGCAGCCGGTCAAGTCATCGTTTTCGTTTAGCAATATCGCGCGCGAAGTCACGGCGCGTTTTTTCTCATTGGCGAAGCGTCGCGTTCAATGGTCGGCGCGTCTTTTCTCATTGGCGCGGTGTCGCGTTCGGTTGTCCGAGCGACTTTTCTCGTTGGGAGAGCGTCGCGTTCGATAGTCCGCGCGTCTTTTCTCATTGGAAAAGCGTCGAGTCCAAACGGTCGGGATCCCGCTTCAATCGAAGAGGTGTCGCGTGCAATTGTCCGTGCGACGTTTCTCGTTGGAACAGCGTCAAGTTCGATAGTCCGCGCGTCTTTTCTCATTGGAAAAGCGTCCCGACCAATCGGTTTTGTGACGTTTCTCGTCGAACAAGCCTCTCTTCCTATGGTTCGAGCGTCGTTTCCAATCGAGCAGGTGGCTTTGTCCTGATGGCCCTCCAGCCGACCTCGCGAAGGCTCGGGTGAGACGTCTCGGAACGGTGAAGTCTGAAGCCATTCAGGTCCTCCTCCACCTTAATCGGAGAGGGCGCGATTCGATCGCGCGAGGGAACGACGAATTTTTCGACGGCCATCGGCCGAACCCGACTCTCCGCGTCGCCAAGTTTCATCATTCGTCACATCGCGCTCGGCCTTCGAGAAAAGGTGCACGCCCGGGCGCCCCCTCCTTGGCTCTCGGCGCCCGAGAACATGGCGCAGGAGAACCTCACCCCCGGCCCCTCTCCGCAAGCGGAAGCCCTGCGTCGAAGCGATGTCGTTGACCGGCCCCAGGCCCGGCGTCTCCGCACGGTGCTTGAAGGTCAGCGTCGTGGTGTCCTGCGCGACGAGGACCGCAAGCGGAGAGGGGTGTCTGTGGTCTCGCGCGATTACCAAGATCTGCTCGCGCTCTGCTCTTTGCGGCATCTGCGGAAGACCTCACCCCCGGCCCCTCTCCGCAAGCGGAGAGGGGTTTCTGCGGGTCTCGCGCAAACCTCAGCCCCGTCTCTGCTTGCGGAGCGCTTGCGGAGAGG
>Ga0265316_10004112_pt1 | contig 14569 bp, 11 predicted proteins | sample 4522metaG_FD_202092 | JGI IMG/M metagenome (GOLD analysis project Ga0265316, IMG submission 202092) | Rhizosphere microbial communities from Carex aquatilis grown in University of Washington, Seatle, WA, United States - 4-5-22 metaG | ecosystem: Host-associated > Plants > Roots > Rhizosphere >...
CACCCGAGGGGCTAGGTCGCGGAAAGCCAAGCGAACCTCCGGGTCAACTCGCCTCCCATTGTAGACCATCACGGTTGCTCTCGTCGCGATCAACGTCTACGATGGCCGGAAACAACTCCCAGGAGTACCAATGCCCACGTCAGATCCGAACATCACCGTCATGGTCGAGACCTTTGCCATTCAGATCGCTGCCGCCGTGGAAGCGTCCATGGCCGACCGACTCCAAGCTGCCATCGCAGCTGCCTTCGGGGCTCCACAGAAGCGAGGACCAGGCAGGCCAACAAAGCAGGCTGTGGCGAGTGTGGCACCTGTGGCGGCAAAGCCGGCGGCGGGAAAGAAGACGAGGCCAAAGCAGCTCTGCCCAGTACCCGGCTGCAAGAACACAGCAGCGCCAATCTTCGGCATGGTCTGCAAGGACCACAAGAACGTGGCCAAGTCCAAGATCAAGAAGTACCGGGCGGAGCGCAAAGGCAAGGCCACGCCTGCGACCAGCGCCAAGCCCCCGATGGCAAAGAATACGAAGAAGGCCACGCCGAAAGTGGCGCGGGCGCGGAAACTCCAAGGACAGTACCTAGGTGCCTTGAAATCGCTCAAGGGCGCGGACCGGGCGAAGGTCAAGGCGGTAGCCAAGGACAAGGGCGTCGCCGCAGCCGTGAAGCTGGCGGCGGGGATGAAGAAAGCGTAGGAGTAGACAGACGCACGGTGGTTGCAGCCTGTGGTGGAGTACCCTGGAATGCCGCACCTCACTCTACACGGTCGTCGGATCGATAGTGTCTTCAGCCTGCTGGGCGAAAAGGAGAACCATATCACCTACAGCCTAGGTTGGGCTTTGACACGTAGCCCAGGATTTCTCCGACAGTTCCTGGGTCGCGCGGTCGGAGAATGGTCTGGAGATGACAGTGGCCTGTCGGTCTTGCTGCAGGATTCTTCTCCTGGTTCCGGGATCACGGATATCGAAATCCGCTCCAAAGACCTGCACGTGATCATAGAAGCCAAACGCGGCTGGGAGTTGCCCTCCCTGGCGCAGCTATCGAGGTACGCTCCGCGATTCGGTAAGGTTGCAGCGACGAAGATTCAACGAATCGTGACCATGTCCGAATGCTCGCAGGAGTACGCCGATCACTACCTCGCATCCAGCGTTGCTGGGATTCCTCTGCGGCACGTAAGCTGGCGTGATTTGAGCCACCTCACCGAACTGACCTCCGGCAGCCACGCCGAAAAGAGACTGATGGCAGAACTCCGCAACTACATGGCAACTATCGTGAGCATGCAACGACAGGAATCGAATTGGGTCTATGTGGTGTCTCTCAACTCCAGCGAATGGGCCCCTGGGTTGACCTTCATCCAAGTCGTGGTGGACCGCCACCGCTACTTCCATCGGTACGGCCGGGATGGTTGGCCAAACGAGCCTCCCAACTACCTGGGATTTCGGTTCGACGGGAAGCTGCAGGGCATCCATCACGTCGAAGATGCGGAAGTAGTTCGGAATTTCCATCCGCATTTTCCAGAACGACCTGATCGCGACGAGGACCCATGTCTCCTGTATCGTCTTGGCCCGCGCATCGCACCTGCGAGAGAAGTGAAAACCGGTGCAATCTATCCGAGTGGCCGAAAATGGGCGATGCTGGACCTCCTCCTCACCAGTAGCTCAATCGCCGAGGCTTGCGCCGAGAGCAATCGAAGGGTCAAGTCCAGCGCCTAGCGATCAGGTTCCTGGTTGCCATACCCAGCCGGACCGTCATTCGTCTGGTCGGGCTTCTCACTTCCCCCCTTCAAACCGCTGGGTCGCCTCGCAGCTGCTTGTGGCAAGCTGCGGAACCTTCAGCGTGGTGCACGTGCCTCCCTGGCCATCCTGGCGATGTCTTCCGCATCGACGCCTCGGACGCGAGATAGGTCAACGCGGACGGTGTTCGCCACCTTCACCACCTGCACCTGACCGCTCTTCACCCACCGTCGCATCGTCGGCACGCTCACCCTGCAGATGGCTGCGGCTTCTGATATCGGAACCAGCAGAGGCGGCGCAGCAGCTCGAAGCGCTTCGACCTTGGCGGTGAGCTCGGTCAATGCACGTTCCATGGCGGCCATTCGCACGGGTATATCGGTCAGCGCCGCGAGCAAGGCGGCGATGCCGGTCGGGTCTACCTTCATGTTGTCCTCCGTCGAGGAGGATATGGCCGGACGAACTGGGAACGAAGGCAGGGAAGGCGCATTTCCCCTCGACCGTGCCCAGTCCGCCTGCGGCTACAGGGTCAGTACATCTGTCGCTTGCACCGTCCGACCTTCGACGTCCACGTCGAGTACGAGAACTTCAACCCTTCGGCTGACTCTGATACCGAAGGAGTATCTCCTTGAGAAGTCCCTCGGCTCCTGGCGGATGCAGATTGGGGTCCGGCAGCAATCCTCCCAAAGAGACGTCCTTCTTGCGCTTGGGTGACGACAGCCTACGGAGACGAGCGATTTCGCGATTCACCTCGCGTGGCTCGACGATGGCTTGGATGATCGATACGAACTCACGGCGTATTTCGAACAGTGCTGTCTTCTTGTCAGGAAAACCGTCAACGGCGAGTTTGCCTTCCAAGATTCTGTGCGCGGCCATGAGGGCGTCAAGACTCCTGTGCCGGTATCCCCGATAGGCGCGTGCATTGTGGGTGTCGAACCTTTCCTCCTGCTCGTTCGGAAGGAGTAAGCGGCCCCGGTCGACGAGCGAGGATAGGCTGACGCGATGGGCGTCGATTTCTGCGTTGACGTCTGCACCGCTCTTGGTCGTGGAGTGCTCGGCTCTTGCGAGGACCCCGATAGCTTCATCTGCCCATGCTCGGAGTTCCCGTCGCCACTGCGAGACAACACTGGATGCGCTAAGCCGGTGGCCTTCGTAGGCAATAAACCAACCCAGGAGTACTCCAACGACGGTTGCAAGTGGTCCCGCGAGCGTGAACTCCATGGTGTGATCCTCCAGAAGGAACGAGAGACGAGCCCGACCTGGGCACAGGTGAAATTCCACTGTCTGATAACGCACCTCCATGCTCGGCGCAAGACCAAGCCGACAGACCAGGCCGAGCAAGACCACCGCAAACCGGGGTTACCATGGTGCCGATTACCGCTTCGCCACCCGCGGACCTCCTTCGAAGCCATCATGCCTTCGTCAAGTCGGATAACGGCTTCCAGCGAACCGTCCGCCTACGCCAGGCTCTGTGGCGTGAGAAGCGTGGCTATCCCGCCGGTCTCCACGGTGACCAACCTCTCGGCACGCGTCTGCAGATGCCGGATGCCAAGACGCACTTGTGGAACTATCTAACTGATGGCGTCCACGACGTCGTTCGCGCCGAGGTCATCAATGCCAGGCGGAGCGAGGGAAAGCTATTTGGCGAGCCACGCATTTTCAACGACCTGCTGTCGTCGCAGCCCTTGTGCTTCAACCTGTTCGGCGAATTGAAACGCGACCTGGCGCTTGCAAGCCGGGTGTTGCATCGGCTGGTGCCAGACAAGATCAAGACCGTTCACAGGATCGAGTTCGAGCACTCACCAGGTCGTGGCGACCCGAGATACACAGCGGACCGTTCGGCCTTCGACGTCTACGTCGAGTACGAGAGCCTCGGCGGGGAAAAGGGATTCCTGGGGATCGAGGTGAAGTACCACGAGAACCTGAAAGATCTGCTGGCGTCCCACCGTGAACGCTACGACCAGGTTGCCCTGGGCATGGGCTGCTTCCATCCGAGCCGTCTGGCAGACTTGCGGATGAAGCCCATCAACCAGCTCTGGCGGGACCACATGCTCGCCGGGAGCTTGATCTTGGCGGATGGTTGGAAGGAAGGCATGTTCGTGGTGCTCTACCCGGCGGAGAACGCCCATGCGGCGGCGGCGATCCGGAAGTACCAGGCGTGCCTAGCCGACTCCTCGACGTTTGGCTCATGGACGCTCGAATCGTTCGTGTCGGCGCTGGAGGCGGAAGATGCTGGTAGCTGGGCAGACGACTTGGGGCGGCGATATCTAGGTGCCAAAAGTCCCTGCCCAAACAACGTCTGCGAAAGATCGGTGTCGGCTCGGTCACTTGGCTACCCCGCCGGGTGATATAGTACTTTCCCCAATCTGGTACCGCGCACACGCCACCGCTCGGAGGCACCATGTCCCAGCTCCACATCCGTCACCTGAAGACCCACTTTGAGAAGTATCGCCCATACATTGATATGACCGATGTTACGACGAGCGATTCCGCGCAGCGCGAAAGTCATTTCCTATCTCGTGCCCTTGCAGCTTTCACGCTTGAGAGCCAAGCTGCCACTACTGCCGAGGTGGCTTGTGACGCAGTTATCGATGGATTCGACGATAATGGTATCGACCTCGTGTACTTTGACCAGCAGAACTACGTCCTCTACCTCATCCAATCAAAGTTTATTCATTCTGGCAGTGGTGGACCGGAGCAAGCCGCCACAAAAAAGTTTTGTGACGGCATACGCGACCTCATCGAAGCCAGATACGACAGTTTCAACTCCAAGCTCAAGAGGAAGGTTCCCGACATTCAGCTTGCACTTGACGACACTCGAACCCGGATTCGGGCGATAGTTGTCTTCTCCGGCAACCAGATGAGCACGCATGCCGAGACTGACCTCGAACGCTTGCGTGCCGAGATCAACGACCCCACCGAATACATCGACTTGTCAACGCGCGATCTGGCCCAGATTCACGGGTGGCTCACGGGCATTGTTCAGGCAAACGACATCTCCTTCGAGATCATGCTGTCCGAATGGGGCAAGACCGACACACCCCTGCAGGCGTTCTATGGCCAGGTGAATTGTCTGGAATTCGCGAGCATCTACGAGAAGTTCACGGCTCGCATGCTGAACCAGAATATTCGCAAATTCCTCGGCGACACGACGATCAATGAGGCTATCCAAGCCACCATCTCGGAACGGCCTGAACTATTCTTCTTTTACAATAACGGCATCACGCTGATTTGTGAAAGGGTCGAGAAGACCATCAAGGGAGGTGGAGATCGCGAATCTGGGACATTTAAGTGCACCGGCGCACAGATCGTCAACGGCGCCCAGACGGTAGGCAGCCTGCGGCGGGTTTGCGACAAAAAGCGGGAACAAGTAGCAAAAGCGAAGGTGTTCATACGACTCATCTCCATGGGATCTTCCCCAGGTTCGCTCGCATCCGAGATCACACGCGCTACGAACACGCAGAACAAGGTCGAGAAGAAGGATTTCGTTACTCTTGATCCAAGGCAGGAGAGACTTCGCCAGGAATTATTCTTGGAGAACACGCAGTATGTCTACAAGTCAGGGGAACCGATTGAGATGCGGGACACCGTCACTATCGAGGAGGCGACTTCCGCGCTCGCCTGTGCATCGGGCAACCTTGCCTATGCGATCCTTGCCAAGAAGGAGATTGGAAAGCTCTGGGAAAATATCGACACGCCTCCCTATACGGAGCTTTTCAATGACAGCCTGGGAAGCCAACGACTTCTCCGTTGCGTGCAGATCTGTCGGAAGATTGACGACGTTCTTGCTGGGCACAAGAACGAAAAGGGCGATGCGCGAAACCTGGCTGTGCACGGAAACCGGGTCATCCAACATGTGGTTCTGCGACTTCTTGACCCCGCGGTCTTGGCGATTGCCAGCGCTGAGCACGAGGAGCGCATAGCGGAGTTGACGAGCAGAGTGTTCGATTGTGCGTTGAAAGCGAGAGCGCTACTCTTTCCAGATGCACTATTGGGACGGCTCTTTTACAACCAAACCAAAACGACCGAGATCGTTAACGCGATTGTTGGCGAACTACGCGAAAATGCCTGATTAGTCACTCCGATATTAGTCGGCGCGCCGCAACTGCTTCAAGAATCCATTTCCAGGTCACTTCCACCCTCACCACCGCGAAGGACAGGCCGTCTCCACCGAAGGGTGTCGAAGCCCATGGCGGCAAGTTAGCCCTCATCAGCAGCTACGGCCAGTTGAAGCGCAGGTTGCCCTTCGGGTCGCAGCTTGCCCGGCAGAGATTCGGCTTGAGCCGTAGCATGCCTTCAGTACTCCCAGTCCTCATGGGCCAGCGGCGCGCGGTTGAGCTGGTTCCGTAGGTGCGGCCAGTTCGGCAGATGGCGGCTGAGGATGGCGCGGAAGCGGTCGCTGTGGGTGGGCTCGATCATGTGGGCTAGTTCGTGAACCAGTACGTATTCAAGGCACGCGAGCGGCTTCTTGGCTAGGTCGGTGTTGAAGCGGATGGTGGCTTTCTTGGGGTTGCAGCTGCCCCACTTGGTTTTCATCTGGCGGACGAAGATGCCCCGCACCTCGACCTTCAGGATGCGTTGCCACTTGGCGAGCAGCGGCGACACGGCAGTGCGAATCTGGGCACGGTGCCAGGCCGCAAGGATCTCGTGCCGCTGGGGCTCGCTGGTGCCGAGGCGGACCGCAAGGACAAGCTGACGCTTGTGCAGCTCGATGGTGGGCGCGGTCTCTCGCTCGACGACCTTGAGCAGGTACCGGCTACCCCAGACGAAGTGGCTCTCACGATTCACGTACTCGCGGCTGGACTCGCGGGCCTGGGCTTGCAGCTCGGTGATCTGGCGGCGCAGCCAGGGGAGCTTGGAAATCGCGTAGAGCCGGATGGTGTCCAGCTGCATGCGCTCGGGGGCGACGATGTGGACGCGGCCCTGCGGCGGGTGGACGGTCAGGTGGAGGTTCTTGATGGACTTCTTCACCACCTCGACGTGAATGCCGCCGATGGCGAAACCCTCGCTCATCAGTATTCCCCTTGCGCCTTGATGATGCGGAACAGGCTCTCCACCTCGACCTCGTCCCCAACCACCTCGTAGAGCCCACGCTTGATGACCTGCTCTTTCGCCTGGTGGCCGCGCCAGTCGTCCGGCCGTACCTCTCGCACTTTGGCGTCGATGCGCATGGCGAGTGTGAGCACGGGGCCGCCAGCTTGTGCTCCAACGTCGTCGCCGTCCGCCGCCCGAGGCCTGGCCTTCAGGTTGTTGTAGATGGCGCGCAGCCCGGCGCTGGCCTTGAGGGCATCCGGCGCGTCGTCGGCCACACCGGCCTGGACCTGCTTGGCCAGCTCGGCAATCTTCTTGAGGTACTGCTCGTACTCTGCCGCTCGCTCTTTGCGGAACTTGATGACCTCGTCCAGCAGCGCGGACATCTTCTCGTAGAAGGCCGGGTCGTTCAGCCGTTCTTGCATGATCTTGCGGCGAACGTTGTTCTCGATGGTTTCCGCCACCGCGTTTCGGTCACCGCGCAGGCCCGACGGCATGCCGCTGATGGCCGCCGCCACGCCCGACTTCACGATCAGGTCCAGCAGGCCCACGCCATCGAACGGGGAAATCTTCCGCGACTCGTCGGCCTCGATGTACGTGTCGAGCAAGTGGCGCATGTCGGCCTCGTAGGCCTTGAGGTCGATTTCCTCGCCGCTGGCCCGGCGGACGAACTCGCGCACCTCGACGTAGTGATTCACTTGCCGCTTGATGCGTTCGACGTCGGCCTTGCTGTATCCCGCTGCCTCCATCTCGTCCGAAAGGTTGGCATAGGCGCGCACCAGGGCCACCACGCCCTTGTACAGCGCGGTTCGCTGGGGTTCGTGCGCGGCCAAGTCGGCCGGAATCTCGGTGTTGCCGCAGAAGTAGTGAATGTGCTGCAGCTCGCCCTTGGGCGGCAGCACCGGCTCGCACAGAATCGCCAGCGCCTCGACGGCATTGTCCAGCTTCTCCTTGCTCTTCTCCAGGCGGCCGTGCAACAGGACCTCCGGATCTGGGCCGGGGGCGCTGTCGTCCAGTTCGGAGGTGTAGACCGAGATGGCGTTCTCGACCTTCTTGAACAGATCTTTGTAATCGACGATGTAGCCGAACGGCTTGTCTTCGCCGTCCAGGCGGTTGGTGCGGCAGATAGCCTGGAATAGGCCGTGGTCCTGCATGGATTTGTCGATGTACAGGTATGTGCACGGCGGCGCATCGAACCCGGTCAGAAGCTTGTCCACCACCACCAGTAGCTTCATGTTGGCCGGCTGCTCGACGAACAGCTTCTTGGCCTGATCTTCGTAGGTTTCGGTCTTGGACTTGCCGGTCGCAGCGGCGATGTCCTCCAGCAACTCGGTGTATGTGTTGTAGATGAATTGCTTGTCGGTTTCGTTGTTCGCGCCGACTTCTTCCCGTGTCACATCCTGGGCATTCGGGTTGTACGACGTCACCAGGGCGCACCTGCCCTTGAAGATCGACCCTTGCAGGAAGCCGTAGTACTTGCACGCCTCGAAGATGCTCGACGCCACCAAAAGGGCGTTGCCACGACCGTCAGACAGGCGCGGCTTGACGCTGAAGTCGTAGGTAATGTCGCCCACCACGCGCTCCATGCGCTCTTTCGAGCTGAGTAGGCTCTGCATGGTGCTCCACTGCTTCTTCAGTGCGTCCTTCTGCCAGTCGTTCAGCCTACGCGTCTGCGCCTCGAACCACGCGTCCACCTTTTCGGGCGAGCGGATGCGCTGGTCGATGTCGCGCGCCTCGTAGACCAGGTCCAAGATCACGCCGTCCTCGACCGCTTCGCTGAATTTGTAGGTGTGGATGTAGCCACCGAAGACTTCCAGGCTGGTCGTCCTGTCCCTTTTCAAGAGCGGGGTTCCGGTGAACCCGACGAACACCGCATTAGGCATCATGGCCTTCATCACCCGATGCAGCTTGCCGCTTTGCGTGCGGTGGCACTCGTCCACGAACACGAAGACCTCGCCCACGGTCTTGCTCGGCTGCCCTTGCAAGTCCTTGATAAAGGCTTCGATGTCGTTCACGCCGCCATTGGGACCGAACTTGTGCACCAGGGAGCAGAGCAGGCGGGGCGCGGCCTGACCGAGCAAGCGCATCAGGTCTCGACCGCTGTTGGTGCGTGCGATGGATTCTCCAGCCTGCCTGAAGACCCGCTCGATCTGCTTGTCCAGCTCGTCGCGGTCGGTGATGATGGCCACGCGGGCGTTGGGATTGTTTTCGAGAATCCACTTGGCCAGCAGCACCATCACGATGCTCTTGCCGCTGCCCTGGGTGTGCCAGATGATGCCGCCCTTCTTCTTTTGCACGTGCTTCTGGGCGGCCTTGATGCCGAAATACTGGTGCACGCGCGGCAGCTTCTTCCGGCCGCCGTCGAACAGGACGAAGTCGTGCATCAGCTCAAGGGCGCGCTTCTTGTCGCACATCTTGGCCAGGTACTTGTCCAGCTTGTAGCCCTGGTTGTCTTCCTCGTCTTCCTTCCAGCGCAGGAAGTACTTCTCTTCGGTGCCGATGGTGCCGTACTGCAGGCCCTCGGAGTTGTTGCCCGCGAACATGAGCTGCACGGTACTGAAGAACCAGGCGTTGAATGCGGGTTGCTGGTTCGAGAGAAGCTGGCGGATGCCGTCGCCGATGGTGGTGGTGCTCTTCTTCAGCTCGATGACGGCGAAGGCGATGCCGTTGATGTACAGAACCAGGTCGGGCCGGCGCTCGTGGCCGCCCTTCAGCGTGACCTCCTCGGCGATGGCGAAGTCGTTCTGGTTCGGCTTCTCCCAGTCGATAAGGTGCACGGTCTCGGTGTTCTCGCCGGCCGCCAGCTTGACCTGGACGCCGTAGCGAAGCAGCTCGTAGACCTCCCGGTTGTTGTCGTACAGCTTGCGGCTGAAGTTGTCAGCCTCGGTACGAAGTGCGTGGATGGCGCGACCAGCGAGGTCCTTGCTATAGCCGCGCTTGGCAAGCCACGCGGACAGGAGGTCGTGCTCGATGTTGCGGTTGTCGGCCCGGTCGATCCAGTTGCCCAGGTAGCGGTAGCCGAGATGGTCGCGGAAGAGCGCGATAATGCGATCTTGGGTGACGCGTTCGGGGAGGGCAACGGACGTCATACTAACCGAGTCCTTCCAGTGAGCAGCTCTTGCATCATGCCCTGCTTGATCTGTTTGGCCTTGGTGAGCTTGGTTTCGAGGGCGGCGACATCGGCGTCAATGTCGGAGAGGACGGCGGCGATGGCGGTTTGCTCGTCGAAGGTCGGAGGAGCAGCGATGGGAATCCCGATGCACGTTTGCTTGGTCAGCTTAGGTTGGGCCGTTCCCGAGTTGAGCGCCTCGTAGTTGAGCGATTCAAGGTAGTCGGTGAGGAAGCCAATGCTCACGTCGGGGTTTGGTTTCAGCACGTGGGCATGATTGTTCACCCATGCTCTTCCCGCTATGCGGAAGGCGAGTCGGCAATTGCGACTCAAGATGTTCTCCCCATCTTCACCAAGAAGGATCAAATCGTCGTCAAAGAGATAATCGTTGACGTAATCGACAATTCCAGAGGCCCCGTAGTACGGGATTGAACCACGCATTTTTGCCCGGTCGCCATCCTTCACGGGGCGTCGGCGTCCATCCAGGAATGAAACCAAATCCCCGAGCCTGTGGGCATTCCAGTCTACTGGGATCAAGCCCGCTTCGGTTGGTCTATGGCCGGGTTTGGATTGGAAACCGGGGAGACGCTTTTTGCCGGTGAGGAGCTCTTGCATGGCGCCTTGTTTTATATGGCGCTTCTTGGTGAGGAGTTGCTCCAGGGATTCAATGAGCGCATCCGCATCCGAAAGCGCCTCGACAACGTCCTCTTCCTCTGAAGGCGGGGCTATTGGGACGGGCATATTGCGAAGCGCCTCGCCGCTGATCTTCGGCATGGTTCCTGTCGATCCCGCAGCGGCACTGCGAAAGAACGCACGTCCATTGCCACTGTTGGCGTAACGCCAAAACCATTCGCCAGTTGACCGGCGTCCGAACCGCAACCGCATCATTAGATCGGGATAGATGTACGTGGCACTTGGGCCATTGAAAACCGCGGTTGTGCCAACCAGGTCGGCGGTGTTGGCTCTTTGAACGAGAACATCGCCAGCTTCAAGAAAGAGCGGTGAAGAAGCTGGTATGGTCTGCGCGAGGTACTTCACCGTCGTCTCGTTGAGGACCATTCGCCCGCTTGAAGTTGCCGCGAGACTGAGTGTAGCTGTTCCCGATAGCACGTCACCGGCAGGGCCTGAGTAGCCGTTTTTTGGTCCGCTTCGGACCATCTCTTGAAGGCGTGAAACCTCCCAATCCTCCGGTATCACCCCAACTTCCGTCTGCTTGTACCCGCGCCTGACCTCACTCATCTTTGCCCCCATCCGCCAGCCCGGCGTTCAGCTCTTCTTCCAATTGCTCGACGGTGGGCAGGCTGGTGTCGAGCGGCTCGGGCAGGGCGCGCAGGAGTTGGTATTCGGCCACGCCCATGGGCTTGGCGATGCCGGAAAGGGCGTACTCGGCGACCAGTTGGTTCTTGGTCTTGCACAGGAGAAGCCCGATGGTGGGGTTGTCGTCGGCAGCCTTGAGCTGCGCATCCACGGCGGCCAGGTAGAAATTCAGTTGGCCCGCATGCTCGGGCGCGAAGGCTCCGGCCTTCAGCTCGACCACCACGTAGCGTTTGAGGCGCACGTGATAGAAGAGCAGGTCGATGAAGAACTCGTCGCCGTTCACTTCGATGCGCTGCTGGCGGCCGACAAAGGCGAATCCTGCCCCCAGCTCAAGCAGGAAGCGGGTGATGTGGCGGACCAGAGCGTTTTCGATGTCCCGCTCGTGGGCCTCGTCGCCAAGACCCAGAAAATCGAAATGGTAGGGATCTTTCAGAATCTCCTGGGCAAGCTGGACTTGGGGCTCGGGCAGGCGCTGGGCAAAGTTGGTCACCGCCGCGCCTTCACGCAGGTGTAGCTTGGCCTTGATGCTGGCTTGCAGAGTGGCGCGGGACCAGGCACGCTCGACGGCGCGGATGGCGTACCATTCGCGTTGGTCGGGGTCGGTGACCTTGGTCAGAAGCGTCACGATATGGAACCAGGGCAATTGGTCAGCAGGTTGCTGACCAATTTGAAGCGCTGGGCAAAGCTCGGCGAAGAACCTCATGTATTTGAGGTTCGAAGCGGACAGCCCCCTCATATCGGGGAAGGAGGCGCGCAGGTCCACGGCCAGGCGGTCGATGACCTTGGCACCCCAGCCCTGGCGGTCCTGCCGGGCCAGGATCTCGCTGCCGAGGTGGTGGTAAAGACGCACCAGCTCTTGGTTCACGGTCAGGGCGGCCTGCGAGCGGGCGCGCTGGATGCGCGACTTCAGGTCTGCCAGCCAGCCGGCGTAGTCAGGGCCGACGATCAGGTCTGTCATGCCTGGAACCCCATTTTGGCAAGGTGGTGGCTGACCTTGGCCTCCAGTTCAGCCACGCGGTCGTTCAGCTTGGGCAGGGGAGTCTCGTAGCGCTCGGCCAGCTCTTTCACCCGCTGGGTGAGCTGCTGGCTGATGCGGTCGGTTTCGCCCTGAATGGCGGCCTCCAGCGCGGCCATCCACTTGTCTTCCACCACCAGGGATTTCACGTCGGCCTCGCCGAGCTTGGGATACTGGGCGTAGGCCTTGGCGTCCAGGCTGGCCTCGGCTTCCTTCACGCGCTTCTTCAGGTCGGCGTCCGTGGTGTTCGCTTCCAGCCAGGCTTCCAGGGCCTCGGCTTCAGCTTTTGCTTCCTTGTCGCCTTTGATTTCCTTCAGGCGCTTTGCCACGCTTCCTTGGTTGACCTTGTCCAGCTCGGAGAACGCGCCTTCCTCCCCGCCGTGCTCTTCCTCAAGCTCGGCCAGCTTGGCGGTCGCGGCCTCCAGCTCTGCTGTCATCTGGTTGAGCGCGGCCTGTTCCTTGGCATGGAACCTGGCCACCACCAGCACCTTGGGCACAAGGTCGCACGCCCAGCCCTTGTCTACTTCCTTGCCGGGCTTGCCGTCCTTGCCTTTCTTGGTTTCGATCACGCGATAGGTTTCCGTCTTCCAACCTTCATCGGCGATCAGGTAGGCGTCGTCCTGCATGGTGGTGGACCAGTAGTCCATCAGGTGCTGGTAGATGTCGTAGGGATCGACCAGCGGCCGGTCGGCGTAGTGGTCGAGCAGCCCCTCGGACAGCTTGGCGATCAGCTCTTTGGGGTGGAAGCCGGGCTTGAGCGCCTTGAGCGTGGCCGTGCTCTTCTTCTTCCACACGGCAAAGTGGGCATTCATCTGGGCGATGAAATCTGCGAACTCGGGGTGCTCGTAGATGGTGGTCTTGATGTCGGTCTTGGCGACCTTCAGGTCGAAGTAGCCCTTGCGGCCCTTCGCAAACAGGCTGGCTTTCAAGCCGGGGCACACCGTCCAGTACGGCGCCATCGCGCTTTCGGCGTCCACGTCGGCGGCCGGGATGCCGCCTTGCAGGTGGCCTTCGATGTCCTGGATGTCCTCGGGAATCTGGCTGTCGATGTAGCGGGGCAGGTTCAGGTTGAAGTCGTTCTTTTCGATCTCGGCCAGGCTGACCATGCGGCTGTAGCGGGGCACGTCCGCCTGGCGCGTGAAGGTATCGACGATCTTGTGGATGTCTTGCTCGCGCAGGCGGTTCTTGGGACCGTCCTTCATGAAGCCGGCGCTGGCATCGACCATGAAGATCCCTTTGCGCGCCTGCGCGTCCTGCTTGTCGATGAGCACGATGCAGGCGGGAATGCCGGTGCCGTAGAACAGGTTCGCGGGCAGGCCGATGACGCCCTTGATGTAGCCCTTGCGCACCAGGGCCTTGCGGATATCGGACTCGGCATTGCCACGAAAGAGCACACCGTGGGGCAAAATGCAGGCGCCGTGGCCGGTGCTCTTGAGCGAACGCACGATGTGCAGCAAGTAGGCGTAGTCGCCCTGTTTATCGGGCGGGACGCCGAAGGATTCGAATCGACCGTAGGGATCATTTTCGGGGTCGAGTCCGGTACTCCAGCGCTTGTCGGAAAATGGCGGATTGGCCACCACGTAGTCGAAAATCTTCAGACCATGCCCGTCCTTGGTTTTGGGGTCGGTCAGGGTGTTGCCCGGATAGATGGTTGCCGTGGCGTAGTTGTGCAGAATCATGTTCATGCGGGCCAGGCCCGCGGTGGTCGATTCCTTTTCCTGCCCGTAGAGCGTGACCTTGGAGGTCGCCTCGTAGGCCACCTTCAGCAGCAGCGAGCCCGAGCCGCAGGTTGGGTCGTACACGGTGGTGTTCGGGCTGGTCTTGGCGGCGTGTATGCCGAGAACCTTCGCGATGACCCGGCTGACCTCGGCGGGCGTGTAAAACTGGCCCTTGCTCTTGCCACTCTCGGTGGCGAAGTGGCGCATCAGGTACTCGTAGGCGTCGCCCAGGATGTCGTCGCCGTCGGCGCGGTTCTTGGAAAAGTCGAGTGCTTTGTCCTCGAAGATGGCGATGAGGTTGGTCAGCCGTTCCTGCATCTCCTTGCCGCTGCCCAGCTTGGCGGCATCATTGAAGTCGGGCATGTCGGACAGCTGGTTGGCGTCGGTGAGCGGCCCGACAATCTTCTTGTTGATGAGGTCACCGATATCCTTGTTCCCCTTCAGCGCCACCATGTCCTTGAAGCTGGCGCCGCGTGGGACCTTGATATCGGCGAGCGGCTGGCCCGCGAACTTGTCGCTGACGTACTTGATGAACAGCAGGACCAGGATGTAGTTCTTGTACTCGCTGGCATCCATCCCGCCCCGCAGCTCGTCGCAGGACTGCCAGAGACGGGAGTAGAGCTCGGACTTCTTGATGGGCATCTGGTTCCTTCGGTGGG
>Ga0265316_10004117_pt1 | contig 14557 bp, 13 predicted proteins | sample 4522metaG_FD_202092 | JGI IMG/M metagenome (GOLD analysis project Ga0265316, IMG submission 202092) | Rhizosphere microbial communities from Carex aquatilis grown in University of Washington, Seatle, WA, United States - 4-5-22 metaG | ecosystem: Host-associated > Plants > Roots > Rhizosphere >...
GGCGCGGATGGCGCGCGCCAGGTCGGCCTCGGCGGAGTCCTTCAGCAGGTAGGCCTTGGCTCCCGCTTTCAGCGCGCGCAGCACGTACCCTTCGTCAGAGTGCATACTCAGCATGACCACTTGCGTATTCGGCAGCGCCGCGCGAATCTGGCGGGCGGCCTCGATGCCGTTCAGGTTCGGCATGCCGATATCCATCACCACGACATCCGGCTTCAGTTTCGCGGCCATGGCCACGGCTTCCCGGCCGTCGCTGGCTTCTCCGACCACGGTGAGGTCGGGTTGGGCATCCACCACCATGCGCAGACCGGCGCGGATGAGCGTGTGGTCGTCGGCCAGCAGTACGCTGGTCTGGTTCATGCGGCGCCCCCGGCGGGAAGGGGCAGTTCGGCGGCGACGGTGGCGCCCTTACCCGGCTGAGATTCCACGCGCATGACGCCGCCCAGGTGCTTCACGCGTTCCTCCATTCCCAAAATCCCCATCCCGCGCGAACGCACGGGGTCGAAGCCGCGGCCGTCATCGGTGACCCGCACCACGATGGAGTTTGCCAGCCGCTGCACCACCACCTTCGCGTTCCGGGCGCCGGAGTGGCGCACGGCGTTGTTGAGGGCCTCCTGAACCAGCCGGTAAATGTAGATCTTGTACTCATCGGGCAGGTCCTCGGGGACGCTCTCCGATTCCACGGAAACTTCCATCTCGCTGCGCCGGGATACCTCCCGCCCTTGCCATTCCAGGGCTGCCGCCAGACCCAGGTCGTCCAACATGGACGGCCGCAGCAGCAGCGCGATATTCCGGACGGATTGGAAGGTCCGCTCGGCCACCGATTTCAGGCTCTCCAGTTGCGCCTTCACTTCGGGGTGATCGCCGGAGAGCGTGGTAGAGAGCCGCCCGATATCCACCAGAAGGACGCCCAGCGACTGTCCGACTTCGTCATGCAACTCGCGGGAAATGGCGCGCCGCTCGGTCTCCTGGGCGTCCACCAGTCGCGCCGAGAGTTGCTCGAGCGCATGCCGGCTGCGCACCAGTTCGACGTAGCGGACACGGGTCTGGCGGTCGAGCCGCGCGATGTACGCCATGCTGCCCAGCACCAGCAGAAGGCCGCTTCCGAACCCGATGGCGAGCACACGGGAGAGGTTGGCTTGCAGGTTCGCGAACTGAGTCGCCAACCCTTGATCGGCATGTTGCAGCCGCTCGCCGTTCCACACCTGAAGTTTGCCGGACCAGTCCAGGATCTGCTTCTGGACGGGCACCAGGTGCTGGGCCAGCAAGCTCTCGGCCTGGCGCCGGCGTTCCGCGGGCCGCGCCGCCAGGATCGTGATATAGAGAGTCCGCTGTTGCGAGAAGATTCCGCGCATGCCGTTCAGCAACGCGGCTTCTTCGGCGTCCAGGACGCTGGGGTAGCGGTCGAAATCGGAGTCGATTTCGAGGGTGAGTCGATCCAGGAGGCGGCGAGCTTCGGACTCCCGGTCGGCGGCGGTCTGCGCGACGAATTGCTGCACGGCCTGGTCGTAGCCCTGGATGGAGAGCCAAAGTCCGGAGAGCGCGCGCGTGCGCTCCGCCAACGCGCGAGTGGCCGCCAGTTCCTGCGTGCGCATTTCCGCGAGAAAACGAACTACCAGAACGCCGGACCCCAGCAGGAGCGCCAGCAGCAACACGGAAACCCAGAGGAACAGCCAGCGCAGTTTGCTGGAGGGCGGCGTGGATTCTCGGGATGCGCCGGTGTCCGCGCTCTTACCCATTCGCGCTCCGCTCCATCGCGGCATTGTATTCGCCGCGTCGGGCAGCCCGGTTGCACATGGCTCGATGATGCAGAGCTTGCTGCGCCGCCGGCACGTGGGCCTCATCGCCTCGCCAGATCTCCATAGCCGGTTGCTGGATGGCGCGGGCAAAGGAAAACGCCAGCGCCCAAGGCAGTCGCGACTTGTATCCGGCATTCATGGCATTCAAGCGGGCCGAAGCCAGTTCCGGGGACTGTCCGCCCGAGAGGAACGCAACCCCCGGAACGGCGGCGGGGACGGCCCGCAACAGACACCTCACGGTGGCCTCCGCCACGGCGTCCTCGGTTTCCTGCTTGGGGCAGGCCAAACCTGGCAGCACCATATTGGGTTTCAGGATCATGCCCTCCAGCATCACGCCTTGTGTCGAAAGCTGGCTGAAAACCGCTCGCTGGACTTCCTCCGTCACCTCGCCGCAGCGCTCCAAGGTGTGGTCGCCGTCCATCAGCACCTCCGGCTCGACGACGGGGACCAGTCCGGCTTCCTGGCACAGCGCGGCATAGCGAGCCAGCGCGTGCGCATTGGCCTCGATCGCAGCCCGGCTGGGAATGCCATCGCCCACGACAATCACCGCCCGCCACTTGGCAAAGCGCGCGCCCAGTTGAACGTATTCAGCCAGGCGGCCGCGCAATCCGTCCAGACCTTCGGTGATTTTCTCTCCGGGGTGACCCGCCATGTCCTTGGCGCCGGCATCCACTTTGATGCCCGGAATGATACCCGCATCGGTAAGGGCTTTCACGAAGGGAGTGCCATCCCGCTTCTGCTGGCGGATGGTCTCATCGAAGAGAATCGCGCCACTAATGGACTCTCCGAGACCGGGCGTGGTGACGATCAACTCACGCCAGGCGCGCCGGGCCTCCACAGTCAAGGGAATCCCCAGCTTGGCAAAGCGTTTGTCGCAGGTGGGAGTACTTTCATCCATCGCCAGCAGACCTTTGTCATTGGCGACCATCTCCTGTGCGGTGTCTATAAGCTTCCGGATGTCCGTCATGTCTTCGCCTCCGCCAACTCCGTCCAGTTGGGCTGCTGATTTCAGCTTACAACCGCAACGGTTCGGCAGGGCGCTACCCGCGTCTGCCGCGGTTGACCCAGTACGCCGCACGTAGTACATTTGACGTGTATGATTCGCTCGTTCCGATGCCAGGAAACCAGGGCGCTCCACGAAGGGTTTAGCAGCCGGAGGTTTCGCGGAGTCGAAGAGCAGGCCCGCAAGCGGCTGCGGTGGTTGGATGCAGCCACGAGTCTGGCCGACCTTGCGGCCATCCGGGGCAACCGGCTGGAGGCGCTGAAAGGCGGCCGGACCGGCCAGCACAGCATTCGGATCAACGACCGCTGGCGGATCTGTTTTTCCTGGCGCGAAGGGAACGCGCATGATGTCGAGATCGTGGACTACCACTGAGGAAGGAAAGGTTATGCCACAGCGGAGAAAACTACCGCCCATTCATCCGGGCGAACTGCTCCGGGACGAACTCCAGGAGATTGGGGTCAGCCTCAACGAACTGGCGCGCGCGCTCCGTGTTCCGATGAACCGGGTCAGCGCCATTGTCAACGGGAACCGGGCCATCACCGTGGATACCGCGATGCGTCTGGCCCGGTACTTCGGTACGTCACCGCAGTTGTGGTTAAACCTTCAGAGCGCATACGATCTGGAGGTCGCCGAGCAGAAGATCCGGCCGCAGATTGAGAAGGAAGTCCTGCCACGGACCGCCGCCTGAAGCGATCAACTCGCCTTCCGCAGGACGTCCTCAACCGCCTCGGGGTGCTTTGCGATTACGGCCAGCAGCACACGGGGTACCCCGCGCATGATCCTCCGGTACGTCCACCAGCGTCACACGAACGCGATCGTTCTCTCCCTTGGTCCACGCGATTGCCTGCTCCAGCCCCTCGATGATGCGCGCGCCGGCTGTTTTAGGCTCTGGCGCCTTCATTTCACCCCGCCCCATTTCCAATTCCGGATCTCCGGCATATCCTGACCGTTCTTGTCGATGTATTGCTTGTGCTCGATCAGTTTGTCCTTGAGCTGCTGCTTCAGGTAGATGCCCTTGTCTCCAGTCCGAGGGACGCGGTCGATGGTGTCCATCACCAGGTGGAAGCGATCCAGTTCGTTCAGCACTGTCATGTCGAACGGGGTGGTGATGGTCCCTTCCTCCTTATAGCCGCGAACGTGAATGTTGTCGTGGTTGGTGCGCCGGTAGGTCAGCCGGTGGATCAACCACGGATAGGCATGGAAGGCGAAGATGACCGGCTTGTTCTTGGTGAAGATCTCGTCGAAATCCATGTCGCTCAACCCGTGGGGATGCTCGGATTGCGGCTGCAGCTTCATGAGGTCGACCACGTTGACCACCCGGATTCTCAGGTCGGGCAGATGCTCATGCATGATGGAGACGGCGGCCAGAGTCTCCAGCGTGGGCACGTCGCCACAACAGGCCATCACCACGTCGGGCGCCATGCCCTGATCGTTGCTGGCCCACTGCCAGATGCCGATGCCCTGGGTGCAATGCTTAACGGCGGCGTCCATTGTAAGCCACTGCGGCGCGGGGTGTTTGCCCGCCACGATGACGTTGACGTAATGGCGGCTGCGCAGGCAATGGTCCATTACCGACAACAGGCAGTTGGCATCCGGCGGAAGGTAAACACGCACGATCTCGGCCTTTTTGTTCACCACGTGGTCGAGGAAACCGGGGTCTTGATGGGTGAAGCCGTTGTGATCCTGCCGCCAGACGTGCGAGGCCAGCAGATAGGTTAGTGAGGCAATCTTGCGCCGCCAGGGCAGGCCCAATGTAACCTTCAGCCACTTGGCGTGCTGGTTGAACATGGAATCGACAATGTGGATGAAGGCCTCGTAGCAGTTGAAGACGCCATGGCGGCCGGTGAGTAAGTAGCCCTCGAGCCAGCCCTCGCACTGGTGCTCGCTGAGCATCTCCATCACGCGTCCGGCGGGCGCGAGGAACTCGTCGTTGGGCACGGTGGCGGCGTCCCATTGGCGTTCAGTCGCTTCGAAGAGCGCTTCCAGGCCATTGGAGAGCGTCTCATCGGGGCCAAAGACGCGGAAGTTGCGCTGCTCGCTGTTGAGCTTGGCCACATCGCGCAGGAAGCGTCCGAGCACGTGCGTGTCGCCGATGCCGCCCGCGCCCGGCGTGGAAACGGCCTCCGCGTAGTCGCGGAAATCCGGCATGCGAAGATCGCGCAGCAGAATTCCGCCGTTGGCGTGGGGGTTCGCTCCCATGCGCCGTTCCCCCTTGGGCGCAAGCTCGGCCAGTTCCGGTTTCAAGCGGCCCTGCTCGTCGAAGAGTTCCTCCGGTCGATAGCTCCGCAGCCAGTCTTCCAACAGCTTGAGGTGTTCGGGATGAGTAGCCGGGTCGGAGAGCGGAACCTGGTGCGCGCGGAACGTGCCTTCCACCTGCAACCCATCGACGATTTTCGGCCCGGTCCAGCCCTTGGGTGAATTGAGCACGATCATGGGCCAGCGCGGACGGGCAATGTTTCCATTCACGCGCGCGTCCCGCTGGATCTCTCTGATTCGCTCGATGGACGTGTCTAGCGCGGCGGCCATGGCTTCATGCATCGGCGCGGGCTCGTGACCCTCGACGAAGTAAGGCGTCCAACCATAGCCGCGGAGCAACTGTTCCAATTCCTCGCGCGTAATGCGCGCCAGAACAGTGGGGTTGGAAATCTTGTAGCCGTTGAGGTGCAGGATGGGCAGTACGGCGCCGTCGGTGGCCGGGTCGAGGAACTTGTTGGAATGCCACGCCGTGGCCAGCGGTCCGGTTTCCGCCTCGCCATCGCCCACCACGCAGGCGACGATGAGATCCGGGTTGTCGAACACCGCCCCGAACGAGTGGCTGAGCGAATAACCCAACTCGCCGCCCTCGTGGATCGAACCGGGGCACTCCGGCGAGGCGTGGCTGGGAATTCCGCCGGGAAACGAGAATTGCAGAAAGAGCTTGCGCAGGCCGGCCTCATCCTGGCTGATGTCCGGGTAGATCTCGCTGTAAGTGCCCTCCAGGTAGGTGTTGCCCACCACCGCGGGGCCGCCGTGTCCGGGACCGGAGACGTAAATCATGTCGAGGTCGTATTTCTTGATGACCCGGTTCAAGTGCGCGTAGATGAAGTTCTGCCCGGGGGTGGTGCCCCAGTGTCCCAGCAGCATGTGCTTGATATCCGCCAGAGTCAGCGGCCGCTTCAGCAGTGGATTGTCGTAGAGATAAATCTGGCCGACCGACAGATAGTTGGCGGCACGCCAGTAGGCGTCGATCTTGTCGCGCAGTTCGGGAGTGAGCATATTCAATCCTATTTTGTCACCGGGGCGGCTTCGAGAATGCGGCGCACGGAGCGCGCGATCATGAGGTCTTCGTCGGTTGGAATGACGCGAACCGCGACGCGGCTGGCATCGGTGGAAATGACGGCCGCATTGGCGGCATTGCGCGGCTCATCGAGCGCGATGCCGAGGAAGCCCAGCCCATCGCAGATGCGCGCGCGGACCAGGGGCGCATTTTCGCCGATACCTCCCGCGAACACCAGCGTATCCAGGCCGCCGAGCGCGGCGGCGAAAGAGCCAATCCATTTCTTGGCCTGATAACAAAAGAGCGCCACGGCTTCGGCGGAGCGAATGTCAGAGGCTTCTTGCTCGAGTAAATCCCGCATGTCGGGGCTCGTCTCCGAAACGCCCAGCATCCCGGACTTGTGGTTGACCATTTCGTAGAACTGCTCCGTGGTGACCTGCTCGGTTCGCGCCAGGTACCCCGCCACGCCAGGGTCCAAATCGCCGGAGCGGGTGCTCATCACCAATCCCGCGGTGGGAGTGAAGCCCATGCTGGTGTCGATACTTTTGCCGTCGCGCACGGCGGCCAGGCTGGCGCCGTTGCCCAGATGCGCCAGGATCACGCGGCCGGCGGTGGCCGCCGGGTCGCCCAAACGCGCCAGTTCTTCCATCAGGTAGGCATAGGACAGACCGTGGAAACCGTAGCGTTGCACTCCCTTGGCGTCGTAGCGGCGCGGGATGGGAAGCAGCTTCGCAATGCGCGGCATGGTGCGGTGAAACGCGGTGTCGAAACAGGCCACCTGGGGCAGCTTGGGATGACGGCGGCGGAACGTCTCGATCAGTTCGATCTCGCTGGGCAGATGGTCCGGGTCGTAGGGGCTGATGCGATTGAGTTCATCCAATAGTTCCTGCGTGACCAACTCGGGCGCGGTGTGCGTCATGCCGTGGACCACGCGGTGTCCCACGGCGCGGACCGATTCGAAAGCTGGCTGGTGCTCGAGCCAATCCAGTAGGAACTTCGCTGCCGATCTGTGATCGGAGGCGTCGACGTTGCGGCAGTTTCGCTCGAACGTCAGAGTGGTCCCGCCCAGGCCGATGCGATCGAGGGTCCCATGCAGGGTTCGGGTCAGGGGATCGCCCAGTTGGTAGAGCGCGAACTTGATGCTCGACGAGCCGCCGTTGATGGTCAGGATGGATGGGCTAGCGGCCGTCATGAATCAACCCCGGATTGTTGCAATCCCAAAGTAGCCAGTTTCGCGCACGTGGACTTGTAATCCGTGTGCAGTATGCTCCGAATGCCCAAACCCTCCGCGACCTGGACGAACATCGGCGTGTTTTCGATGTAAAGCACCTGCCGGGCCGGCGTCTGGGAGATGTCCAGCGCCAGCCGATAGATGTCCGCGTCGGGCTTGCGGAGGCCGACGAAGCAGGAGGAGATAAACGAATCCACGAACTCCGCCAGCTTGAACTTGCGAATCCGATAATCATTCACTTCGCGCGCTTCATTGCTGACCACGGCGATCTTCAGCCCATAGCGGCTCTTGAGCCGGGCGATGAGCGCGATCATCTCGGGGCAGGGTTTCGATTGGGCGCACATCGAGCGGCGAAACTGGGCCCGGGTGAACGGCCGTTTTCGATAGAAGACCACCCGGCTCAAGTATTCTTCGAAAGTCAGCTTCCCTTCCTCGTGGGTTTCGAAGGTCAGGCGATGCCGCTCTTCCATCTCGGCCCACTCCAGCTTAAAATGCGCTGCCACCCGCCTGCGGGTCTGATGATCCCATCCGTTGTTGAGCAGGACACCGCCGATATCCACGAACAATGCCGTGATGGGGATGGCCCTCTTTATCATCGCTGCCATAGGATTCTAGCGGATTCCAGCGGAACCGCCACCCCCGGGTGCTGAGGCGTCACACGCGCGGTGTAATCTTCCGCCGGACGAGTAGCCGGTGCCGTCGCGCGATAGACCGAGCGTCCGGATGCGCCGGGCATCGGCTGCGCGCACTGCATCTCCACCCTTTCGGGATCTCCGCCGCCGATTCCTTCCACATAAAGTTCGACGCGCACCGCGCCGGGGTCGAGATCGTTGAGAAGGAGTTCGACTTCAAACAAGTGTTGGCCGGCGCTGGTCTCCACCCGCCAATCGCCGAAGCGCAGGGAGCCCCACTTCGCATCCACGGCATGGCGCCAATCGACTATTTGCCGGGCCACGGCGCCCTGGTTGGCGGCGCGCTCGCGGTAGGCGGCCGCGGCCGGCAGGTAGTGTTGCCCGGTGTACTGGCGCACGACGCGCTCCGCGGAAAAGCGCGGCGTCAGGCTCGCCATGCTGTTCCGCATGCGCGCCACCCAAGCCGTGGGGATGCCCTCCGCGTCGCGGGAATAGAACTCGGGGACCACTTCCCGTTCCAGCAGGTCGTAGAGTGTGGCGGCCTCGGCGGCGTCCCAGGCCGGGTCGTCGCCATGTTCCCGGCCATCTCCGAATGCCCACCCGACTTCCGGCGTGTATGCTTCCACCCACCAGCCATCCAACTCCGAGAGGTTGAGGCCTCCGTTGACCAGCACCTTCATGCCGCTGGTCCCGCTGGCTTCCCAGGGGCGCCGCGGGGTGTTGATCCAGACATCCACGCCCCGCACCAGGCGTTCGGTCAGAAGCATGTCATAGTCGCTGAGAAAGATGGCATGGGGGCGCGCCTCCGGCAGCCGGATGAAACGCGTCCATTCGCGAATCAAGGCCTGCCCGGCCTGGTCCTCCGGATGCGCCTTGCCGGCGATGATGAGCTGCACCGGACGTTCGGAATTCGTCAACAGACGAAGCAGCCGCGGCGGGTCGTGAAGCAGCAGGTTGGGCCGCTTGTAGGTAGCGAAACGGCGCGCAAAGCCCAGCGTCAGAATGTCGGGATCGAAGAGATGCTTCGCGGCTTCGACCTCCTCGGGCGGCGCGCCGGCGGCAGTGAGGTCGCGGGACAACCGTTCGCGAGCGCACTCCACCAGAGACCTGGTGGTGGCGGTGCGGAATTGCCAGAGCCGGCGGTCGGAGACCCGGCGAATGTCCGGTTCCAGGGTATCCGCGGTCCCCAGCCAGCGGCCCTTTCCGCACGCCTCCGTCCAAAGATCGTCGGCCTCGGCCGAATCCCAGGTGGGCATGTGGACTCCGTTGGTGACGTGTCCGACGGGGACTTCGTCCTGGGGCCAGCGCGGGAAGAGAGGCAGAAAAAGGCGCCGGCTGACTTCGCCATGCAGGCGGCTCACACCGTTCGCCGACCCGCTTCCGCGGAGGGCCAGATAGGCCATGTTGAAAGGCTCCGCCCCGTCGTCGGGATTCTGCCGGCCCAGCGCCAGCAGATCGTGAACGGCAAGGCCGAGCTTCTTTTCGGCATACCCGCCCAGGTATTGCTCGATGAGGGCCGGAGTGAAACGGTCGAAACCGGCGGCCACGGCCGTGTGGGTAGTGAAAAGATTGCCGGCTCGAGTTGCGGCGAGCGCCACTTCGAAGGGCTGGCCGGTCTCTTCCATGAAGGTCCGCGCGCGCTCCAGCACGGCCAGCGCCGCGTGCCCTTCATTCAGGTGGCAGACCTCCGGTTGGAGGCCCAGCGCGTGAAGCAGGCGCCACCCGCCGATCCCCAGCAGCATTTCCTGCTTAAGGCGCAATTCCGGCCCGCCCCCATAGAGCTCGCTGGTAATCCCCCGATGGACGGGATAGTTGGCCGCGTCATTGCTATCTAGCAGGTAAAGCGCCACCCTGCCGACCTTCACCTGCCAGGCGCGCGCCCACACTGAGTATCCGGGCAGCGCGATTTCCAGGCGCAGCCACTCCCCGTTTGGCTGGCGCAAGGGGGAGATTGGCAACTGTCCGGGATCGTTATAAGGGTAGAGGACCTGCTGCTCGCCGTTCTGGTCGATGGCCTGGCGGAAATAGCCTCGCTGGTAGAGCAGTCCCACGCCGGCCACCGGCACACCCAGATCGCTGGCGGCCTTGAGTTGATCGCCGGCCACATTCCCCAGCCCGCCCGAGTAAATGGGCAGAGCCTCGCTCAACATAAACTCCATGCTGAAATAGGCGGCGCGGGTCAGGGGGGACCCCAGTGGGGACCCCGGTTGATTGCGCTGAAACCACGCGGGCGCTTCCGCCGCCCAGCGGCCGGCTTCGAGCAAACCATCGACGTTCTTGCGGAAAACCGGGTCGCCCAACAGGCGTTCGATGCGGTCACGCGACACCGTCTGCAGGACCACCCAGGGGTTGTGCGTGATCTCCCACAGGCCGGGATCGAGCTGCCGCCACACTTTGTCGGTTGCGTGATTCCACGACCAGCTCATGTCCAGGGCGAGTTCCGCCAGGGAATCGAACCCTTCGATTTCCGTGGGCAGAAGACTGTAGACGGGATGGCTGGCACGGGCTTCCTGACTCATGAGTTGCCGCTCCGATCCGGCGTTGCTCTCATGATACACGCGCCCGCGCCCCCGATTTTAACGACGCGCGGTGTGTGCGGTGTAGCGGGCAAGTTCCTCCACCAGTCCCTGCGCCGGCGGAGGAACCGGCACTTTGCCGTCGAGGATTTCCTGGCGGGTGACATCTGAGCCGTACATGGCTTTGTCCCCGCTGTGGTCGGCCTGGACGACGGCGCCATCCACGCTGGCTCCGGCGAATACCCCTTTACTTCGCGAATAGCTCAGGATTTCCGCGTTGAGCTTCACGTCCGTGCCGGCGGCTGCCTGTCTGCCCACTGGCCCGGCTGCCACGGTGGCGTCCGCGCCGATCTTGAATTTGTCGCTCATCAGGCTTTCGAGGGCGTGGTCGTTCATGAAAAGCATGACCGCGTCGGTGAACGAGCCGCCAATCTGGAAGCCCACGCTCCCCCCTCCTACAGCCACAAACATGGGGGCGCTCCAGCCGTTGCCAGTGCGGCAGGTGGCCAGTCCCTTGCCGTAGTTGCCGCCGAAAATGAAGGCGAGCTTCGCTTCTCCTGGAACGATGGCAACGCACCTCGCCTTTTCCAGCAGGTCGCGTGGGATGCCTTTGTCGGGCGTGGTCATGATCTCGTGAAAGACCAGGGTCGCTTTTCGAATACGCCCGATATCATCGTCGCGATCCGACGCCAAAGCGGGCAGAACCAAACCCAGGCCCGCTACCGACACCATCAACATGTTCTTGTACACGGTGCTCCTCCTTGTAATCCGTGTGAGCACTTCATTCACCAACTCCTGGAGTATTGCGAGACCCGCTTGGCAGCGGCATTGGGAGGTTGCGGGGCGGTGTCGGGCCGGAAAATTTTGCCGATTGCCTCCGCCTGTTGGTACCAACTACCCGCGAGTACTCCTGGGACTATCTTTCGGCTACGGGCCGCTCGATGAAGAAGCGGCGGCCCGATGGACCTTCGCGAAAAAGCGCGCGACCCCCCGTAGCACGGGGCTTTCGGATTCCCGCCACGGGCGCGCAACTTCCGTCGGCAGGGTTTGGCTGTTATCGAAAGTGATTGGGCGGGTTATGGTACAGCCTTGGTACGACGGGAACTAGTATTGGGGCGCGTTCTGTTACACCATGGTCTTGCGAGGCAGAAATCATGACACTCAGATACAGAGACGGCAAGACGATTGAAGGCGTCACCCTGGCGCGTACGGCCGACACCGTGCGGGTTGCCCTGCAAGGTTGCGAGGACGCCGCCGAATTCATCAACGTGCACGGGACCTGGATCTCGGAAGACTGCGAACCCGTGACCATTGAATACGGCTCGCGGCGGAACCCGATTTCGACGCTATCCGAGGCCGATTGCATCTGCCCGCGCGAACTGGCAGCCCGCTTGATCGATCTGCTGTTGACCGATAGCTCGGAGGGCGAGTGGGCGGGGCAATCCAGTCCGCGGCGTCTCGAAGACGTGTTTCTCTCCGCGAGAATGGTGTAAGCGAAGGCCGGTCACCACTCCGGGCTTTCAAATCCCAGGCGCCAGCCCAGCTTGTCGGAATCGAACCAGGAGATCTCGACACCGAACCAGCGCGTCTTGGACGCGGCGCGGTAACGGCCCGGGCGGTTGGCCCCCAACACAAACGCGCAAGGCGCTTCGCCAAACTGTTCGAGCCGCTCGTTCAGCCACGATCCCGGCGTGAGCGGTTGCGCCAGCACCACCGGGACGCCTCCCAACAAAGCCAGGTGCGCGCCGAAGCCCGGGTCCACCTGCTTGATGGGCGGGGGCACGCCGTAAGCCTGCCGGTAGCGCTTGATGGCGGCATCCAGATCGCGCACGGCGATCACCACTTTGGCGACTCCCCGGAAATCCCGGTTGACCAGCTTGGCTTGCGGAAAGGCGCGCAGCGGGCGCTCCGTGAGGTCGCGAATGAGGAACGGGAAGAAGGCGCCGCGGGCCTGGGTGCCGACGTCCGAAGTTTCCCACTCCAGGCGCACCCCATCCGGCCTTTGCCGGCCGCCGCGAAGGGGTGCGGAGACGGCGATGCCGGCCGCACGGAGGCGAGCGACCTCGGCCGCCAGGTCCTTTTCGCGCGCCGCCCAGGCGCACGGCCCGCCGTTACCCCGCAGGAACTTCGCCCATGGCTGCTGGTCGATCAGACGATCGCCGGCAGCCGGTTGAGGCGCCATCAGCTCCAGGTAGGAGCCATCCGGGAAGCTGACCACGGCCATCTCGGTGGCGCCGTTGGTATGGGCGCCGCCGTACACGGGCGGTATGCCGGCCGCGGAGAGATTGGCCTGCAGATCCTTCAAGCTGCTTCCGGCGACGGTGACGTGATCGATTTTGAGGTCCGCGGCCCAAAGCAGCGCCGGCAGGAGGGAAAGGATGAGAAGGGCGCGCATGAATCGATTCTAGTCGGAAAAGGGGACAGACGCATTTTGCATCCAGGAAAATGCGTCTGTCCCCTTTTTCAAGGCATGGCCCACCTTACCAGGCGCCAGGAAAGCAGAAGCGCCACCAGGGTTGCGTAGAGCATGGGCTGGCGAATATCGGATTTGACCAGCCAGTAGTAGTGCGCCACCGCGGCGGCGGCGGTGACATAAACCAGGCTATGCAATCGCCGCCAGCGCTTGCCGCCCAGGCGGCGAATCCAGCCGGCGGTGGAAGTCAGGGCCAGCGGGATCAGGCACGCAAACGCGGCGAAACCGGCGGTGATGAACGGGCGCTTGCCGACGTCCTTGAGCATGGCCGGAAAATCGAAGAGCTTGTCCAGCCACAGGTAGGTGAGGAAATGCAGGCAGGCGTAGAAGAACGCGAACAGCCCGATCATGCGGCGGAACCGGATGAGGTCGGGCGCGCCGAGCAGTTTGCGCAGTGGAGTCACCCCCAGAGTGGTGACAATCAGCCGGATGGCCCAATCGCCGGTGAAGTGTTGGATGAACTCCGTGGGATTGGCGGTGACATCCTGGTTCCATACCCGCCAGCCGAGATGGAATAACGGCGCGAGGCACAGCAGGAATGCCAGGACTTTGGTCCAGCGGCTGCGCAGCATGAGTCAGTAGTTCTTCTTCAGGTCCATTCCGGCGTAGAGGCTGGCGACCTCGTTGGCGTAGCCGTTGAACATCTGCGTGGGGTGATTCTGGAACAACGAGGGCAGGCGGCGCTCCTTGGCCTGGCTCCAGCGCGGATGATCGACCTGCGGATTCACGTTGGAATAGAAACCATACTCGTGGGAGTTGGTCACGTTCCAGGTGGTGGGCGGCTGGCTTGCCACTAGCTTGATTTTGACGATCGATTTGATGCTCTTGAAGCCGTATTTCCAGGGCACCACCAGGCGGACGGGCGCGCCATCCTGCGGCGGCAGCGCCTCGCCATACATGCCGACACAGAGCAGCGCCAGCGGGTGCATGGCCTCATCGAGGCGCAGGCCTTCGACGTAGGGGAGCGCGATGCCGGCCAGTTCGGGACGCGCCAGCGGCATCTGGTGGAGGTCCCAGTAGCTTTCAAAGGCGACGTATTTGGCCTTGGCAGTGGGCTCCACCTGTTTGAGCAAAGCGCTGAGCGAGTAGCCGGCCCAGGGCACCACGATGGACCAGGCCTCCACGCAGCGGTGCCGGTAGATGCGCTCCTCCAGCGGCGCCAGCTTCAGGATTTCATCCATGCTAAACTTGCGCGGCTTGGCTACGTCTCCTTCAATAGAGACGGTCCACGGCGAAGTCTTGAAGTTGGTGGCGTTTTGGGCGGGCTGTTGCTTGCCGGTACCGAACTCGTAGAAGTTGTTGTAGTGGGTGACGTCGTTGTAGGTATTCGGCTTTTCAGTTGTGCTGAACGGGCTTTTGGCGAGGCCCGGCAGTTTGGCGCCGGCCTGAGCGCGCGCCGCGCGGGCGCCCAGGAATGCCGCGGGAACGCCGGCCAGGAATTTGCGCCGGTTCAGATAGACGGACTTTGGGGTAATCTCCGGGTAGCGGAGATCCGCGGGTTTAGAGATCAGCATCGCTATGCCGCCACTATTGGGTTAGACGATGGTGGCGGATGTGGGGATTCAGCAAGGTGGGGCATGTGCCTTAGCTTGCCGAGTCGCGCACTCTTCGGCCCGACTCGGCGCAATTGGGGTTGCGGGAAGAGGTCTT
>Ga0265316_10004119_pt1 | contig 14553 bp, 12 predicted proteins | sample 4522metaG_FD_202092 | JGI IMG/M metagenome (GOLD analysis project Ga0265316, IMG submission 202092) | Rhizosphere microbial communities from Carex aquatilis grown in University of Washington, Seatle, WA, United States - 4-5-22 metaG | ecosystem: Host-associated > Plants > Roots > Rhizosphere >...
AGCCACCCTGAAAGGTGTCATTCTCGACAATCCAGACGATGGCGTTGCTCTTGCCGTTGGCCGAGACCGACGGTGTCGGTCCGGGCCATGTAAAAGTCTCCGGAGTCTTGGAGGTGGGTTGCGCCGTGATTCGCTGTGTCACTGGATTGTAGAGAAGGGACACCAGCGGCGCGTTCTGTCCTCCGAAATAGAGATTGTTGTTCCACATTGCCGGCGAACCCCACATGCCGCCGACGTCGTCGGGCAGGGTTTGAACGATCTGAGAGTCGCCGCTGGGGGAGTAGTGGCCCATGTTGTCGCGATTGATCAGGTCCACGGTTCCTTCTTTCGCGGCTTGTACCAGCAGATGCGGATATTGCGAACCCGGCTGGTCCGGCAGAAGCAGGACTCCGGCCGAGCCTACGTCCCAATCCCAGGAATCCAGGGCCCCCTGGTCCCAGGGCGTGAAGTAGTCCTTCACCACAAATTTTCCGTTGTTCGCGGACACCCGTAGAATGCTGTCGCCGTAGTCGCTTCCTCCGGTGTTCACGTCGAAGTAGCCGTTGCCGGTTCCAAAATACAGATCATTGCTGGAATCCACGGCCGGCCCGGAACCGCTGGCCCATAACCCGCCGTCATACGCGTCAGGAGTGGTGAGAAGCACGCCTCTGGGCCTCAGCAGGGTCTTGTCGAAGCCCATGAGCCAACCATGGAAGGGAGGGAGATCGCAATACGCTCCCCAAGTGGCGAAAACCTGACCATTGGCCAACGTCAACGCTCCGCGCTGGTTCTCCATCCTGGGATCGAAGCTGATGTATCCGCCCACCGACCCCGATCCAGTGCCTGGAACTTTGGCTTTGATGGGCGCCCCGAAAAACGGACTCGACATCTTCTCGACCCCGGTGCCGATATCGAGGACATGCAACCGGTTATACAGGGTCGCCACACCGTTGAAGATTTCCTTGGTGGCCGCCAGGACATAGAGTTGGTTGGTAGTAAGGTCAATGACCGGCGTACTGCTGATGCCGATTTCTTGGTTCCCATAGCCATCGCAATTGGTGTCGTTGCTTGAAATCGGCAGAATCAGCTTGGTAGAAACGCCGGATATGAGGAAGTTCTTCTGCCACAGCAATTGGCCGGTCTTGGCGTCGAAGGCGTACGCCTGATCATGCTCCGTGACCACGTAGACTACGTTGTGCGACTTGCCGTTGATCTGCACCCCGGGCACGTAGAGGGGCTGCGCATAGACGTAGCCCGTCACCGGCAACACCAGGCGTTTGCCAAAATGTACTTCGTTGACGTTGGAAGGCGTCAAGATGGTTTCCTGGGCGTTGACGCCGCTGCGATAGTTGTCGTTGTGATAGGTGGTGACAGCAACCTGGCCTGCGGCAAAGGGGGCTGAAAACAGCGATAGCACAGCGCTCGCCAGGACGGCAATTATGGGACAGTTCTTCACTGTTCGCTTCCTTAGGGTTGAATTTGGCAGGTGCTTCTTTCTGACGAGAGCGGCGGCGTTCCATCACTGTACACCAAAGTCGCCGTCCAAGCATAGTCGAAAACGCCTTCGGCCACGCAGCGACGCGAATAGCGTCGGCGCGCAACGGCGTTGCAATACTAGCGGACTCGTTTTCGATATTCCCTGCTTTGTGTGCAAATCAAGACTTTCCCGAACCCAAATCCATTGACATCCGGTCGCGCTTGAAGCAGAATTTGGAAACTTTGTTTCCCGAGTTTTCGCCGCCTTGCTGGCTCCCAGACAGACTTCAGAGTTGCCATCCTGCGCCGATCGACGGGCTCGCCAATCGAAACGAAGGTTCTAACGAGAGCTTTCTATTTTGCTGTCCATTGCGACTTTCACAAGGAGATTTGATTTGACGAAGAAGCTGATCCTCGCCTTACTCACGTTTGTGCTCGCTGCATGCTATGTTTCGCCGGCGCAGACCATGACGACACTCAAACACCAGCCTCCGGACGGAGCCGGAATCAGTTTTCAGCTGACCGACGGAACGGTCATGGTTCAAGGCAACGTGGGAAACGATTGGTGGAAACTGACGCCCGACAGCAACGGAAGCTATGTCAACGGAACCTGGTCGCAGCTGGCCAGCCTGGAATCGGGATACGAGCCGTATGCCTTCGCCTCGGCCGTGCTGGCCGACGGAAGGGTCCTGATTGAAGGCGGCGAATACAACTTCGGCCAATTCTCATTCACTAACAAGGGCGAGGTTTACGATCCCACGACCAACGTCTGGACCCCGCTGACTCCGCCAGCAGGCTGGGACTACATCGGAGATTCGCCATCGTCGGTGATGCCCAACGGACACTTCCTGATTGGCCGCAAATTCGATATGCAGATGGCGGACCTGGATCCCAAGACCATGACCTGGACGGCGATGGGATCGAGCGGCAAGGCTGACTGGAACGCCGAGGAAGGCTGGACGCTTATGCCCGACGGCACGCTCCTGACCGCCGACGTGTTGACCAATCCGAACTCGGAGCGGTACATACCATCGCTGCAGCAGTGGGTCTCGGACGGCAGCACGATTGCGCTTTTGCAGGGACCACCGGAAGTGGGTTGCATCCAGTATGGCGGCGGTCAGTATTGTCCGCCGGGTGAAATCGGTCCTGGCATCCTGCTGCCGAACGGTACCGTGTTCTTCACCGGCGCCCTGCACTCGGGGCAAAGTACGGGACATACTTCGGTCTACCATCCGGGCAATTCGCCTACCGATCCGGGCACTTGGATTCCGGGCCCGGATTTCCCCAATCATGATGACGCCGGCGATAATTTTGCCGCCCTGTTGACCAGCGGGAAGGCGCTCGTCGAGGGTAACTCGAGCCGGCTTTACGAATTCGATGGGACCAACTTCACCCCAACCTTGTTCGCCAACGGCGGCTGTTTGATCGTGTTGCCCACGGGCGAGGTCCTGGTGGGTGGTTCGGAGGTCTACACCGCCCAAGGAAGCTACATCCAACCGTGGGCGCCGCTTATTATCTCTTATCCGTCCACGGTTGCACGGGGCCAGAGCTACACCGTTTTCGGCCGCCAGTTTAATGGGCTGTCGCAAGCGGCGTCGTTCGGAGACGAACTTGAGACCGCAACCAACTATCCTCTGGTACGGATCAAGAACATCGCCACCGGACATGTTTTCTACGCCCGCACCCACGACCACAGCACCATGGCCGTGGCCACCAAGAACATTCCGACCTACACTCACTTCGATGTTTCGGCAGCAACGGAGACCGGGCCAAGCACGATGGTCGTGGTTGCCAACGGAATCCCTTCGCTTCCGGTCAACATAACGGTGAACTAGCCAGACGGCGGGTTCACTCTCTCCTCTCGCGCTGCCGGTTTCCGGCGGCGCGGGAGGAGATTTCGTTTTGCGGCTATCAGTCGGTGGCTGGGGCGATGGCCGGGCTCGCCGCAGGCTTGCGTGGAGAACGGTTGAAGCGTATCGCCGACGACATGTTCTGCGAAGGCTTCTCGATGATCTGGTACATGGCCCACGCAGCCGCGCCCGAGACGGCGACGCCGACCACATCGAGCACGATCATGTAGCTGCCGGAATACGGAAGGCGTCGCGAAAGGATACCGATTACGGCGACGCCGATCGGCAGGTGCAGCAGGTACAGCGAGTAGCTTACGTCTCCAACGCGATCCAGCGCGCGATTGTGGAAGGTCGAGAACGCAATCAGCATTCCGGTCGTCACCGAAACGCCGGCGACGATCCAGCCGATCGGACCGATCATAGCCAGGACCATGACCGCGATCAGTCCCAGCATCTCCCGCCGTCCGATCAGGCTCACCCGATACTGAAAAACGAAGACGCCGACCAGGAAAATGGGGATGCTGTGAAAAATGAGCCGGGCGTGGCCAACCGCGAAGTAGGCAAGCATCATGCCGGCGATGCCGGCAAACCGCGCGCTCTTGCTGCGGCTGGCCAGTAGCGGGAACATCAACCCCACCAGCAGGTACCACTGAAACTCGATGGCCAGCGTCCAGTACGCGACGTTGACCCACGGCACGCCCACCAGATCGTTCAGGTAGGTAAAATGCAGCAGCAGATCGCGGCCGGTGACGGCTAGCCGGGGATAGTGGAAGACGGGCGCCATCACGAAGTTCGCCGCCAGAATCGAGATCGCGATGGATGCCAGATACGGCGGATATAAGCGCACGTTCCGCTTCAGCAGGAAACGCGGGTAGTCGCGCAGAGCATACTTGGCGCGATACAGGCTCCACGGAATCACGAATCCGGAGATAACGAAGAAGATGTGCACGCCCAGGTAGCCATATTTCCCCGACAAGCTGAGCCATTTGCCTTGTCCGGCGACGAAGTGGCACCAGGCGACAATCAGCGCGGCAAAGGCGCGAAGCGCATTAATGACATCAATGCGTTGATTGGGAGCGTTTATCTGCACGTTTCAACCATGTTAAATGCAGGCCTTGGGACGGCGTCAATCACGCGTCACCGAGGCGTGTGACAACCGACCAGCGATGTTCGGGCCGGTAAAGGATCGACGGATAAGCGTCTGGAGCTGAGGTGTGTCCCGGAGCGCGAAACCCAGGACACCGCCTCGCTCTCGCTGCCTACGCTTTAGGTTGCGGCACAATCCGCAGATACGGACACGGCGCTTTCCAGCCTTGCGGGTAGGTCTTCTTCGCATCTTCGTCGGAGACCGAGCCCGCAATGATCACATCGTCGCCCTGCTTCCAATTGGCCGGGGTTGCGACTTTGTGCTTCGCTGTCAGCTGCAAGGAATCGATCACTCGCAACACTTCGTCGAAGTTCCGCCCGGTGGTCATGGGATAAACCAGAATCAATTTGATTTTCTTGTCGGGCCCGACGACAAAGACATTGCGCACCGTCTGATTGTCGGCCGCCGTTCTGCCATCACAGCTGCCTTCCAGATCAGCCGGCAGCATCCCGTAGAGCTTCGTCACCTTCAAGTCAGTGTCGCCGATCATGGGATAGTTCGGCGCGTGGCCCTGGGTCTCCTTGATATCGTTCGACCACCGTTTGTGGTTGTCGACGGGATCGACGCTCAGCCCGATGATTTTGGTGTGCCGCTTGTCAAACTCGGGCTTGAGTTTCGCCATATACCCCAGCTCGGTCGTGCACACCGGGGTGAAATCTTTGGGATGAGAGAACAGTACCGCCCACGAGTCGCCGATCCAGTCGTGAAACCGGATGCGGCCCTCGGTGGTTTCAACTTCAAAATCGGGGGCTACATCGCCAATCCTCAGACCCATTATCAATTTCTCCTTTATTTATGTTTGAAACGCGCTCCCAATTTTATGCTAAGCCGTGCGTATAATGCCCGCGTCATGACAAATCAGTGTAAGCTCGCGATCTTTGTCGCCTTGTTCGGGGCCCTGCCCGCGATGGCGCAGAGTGGAGCCATCGACGCCAAGCAAGCGGTGGTCATCGTTCAACATGACGGATCGGAGGGCGACGTCCGCGTGAACGGCGTTCCGGTCCTGCATTTCGCTTCCGACAGATCCATCGGCCCGATGGATGGTTCGTGATCCGGCGGTAAGGCGGGCAGGAAGTCTTGCTTCGGGGGAACGGCGCTGATTCCGCGAACTGCATCTAATTCCGCGAGGCTCGGACCCGCTATGATTCGCAAACTGCAATCGGGAGAATACCGGCTCTACTCGCGCAAGAAGAATCCAAAGACCGGCAAACGCCGTAACCTCGGGACCTTCGCCACGCGCGAGAAGGCCGAGGCCCACGAGCGCGCCGTGCAGTACTTCAAGCGGCAGGGATGACAGGGCCCGGTGCGGAAACAACCAGCGCAAAACGGGCAACTCCGAGCTAGAATAGTTCGGTCGGTGAGGAAACTATGTCAACAGCAACACGGCTGTCGGTAACGGTCGACGACTATCTGCACACCAGCTATAGCCCGGATTGCGACTACGTTGACGGCGCGGTGCAGGAGAGGAACGTGGGAGAACTGGATCATGCTGAGGTGCAGGGCGCTTTAGTTCAGTGGTTCCGCAATCATGGCAAGGAATGGAGCATCAGGACCTTGCCGGAGCTGCGAATGCAGATCACGCCTAGGCGTTTCCGGGTTGCCGACATCTGTCTGATCCCGCGGAGTGAGCCGGCCGAACAGGTGCTGCAGACGCCGCCGATCGTCGTAATCGAAATACTCTCGCCCGAAGACCGCGTATCGCGCTACCAGGAGCGGTTTGCCGATTATCGCCAGATGGGCGTGCGTAATATCTGGGTTGTGGATCCGCAAACTCGCCGCGGCTACGATTGCTCGACCGGAAACTGGATCGAGAAGACGTCCTTCGCGGTGGATGGTTCCCCCATCACCGTCGACCTTACTGTCATTTTTTCCGAACTAGGCTAGCAGCTTCACTTCCCCGGCTTCGTCCACTCGTCCACCCATCCATTCACCGTCTGGTACCACAGCCGGCTGTTCTGGGGCTTGAGCACCCAGTGGCCTTCGTCGGGGAAATACAGCATCTTGGACGGGACCTTCAGCCGCTGCAGGGTGGTAAACATCTGGAAGCCCTCGGAGACATCGAGCCGGTAGTCGAGCTGGCCGTGCACCACCAGCATTGGCGTCTTGAAATTGGTGGCCGAAAGATGCGGCGACCACTTGCGGTACATCTCGCGGTTGGTCCAGGGCGTGCCTTTGAACTCCCACTCGTTGAACCACAACTCTTCGGTCGTCCCGAAGGCTGACTCGGTGTTGAACATGCCATCGTGCGAGACCAGACACTTGAAGCGCGCGGTGTGGCCTTCAATCCAGTTGATGGCGTATCCGCCGTAGCTGGCGCCCAGCGCGCACTCCCGGTCCTTGTCGACGAAGGGATAGGTCTTCTCGGCATAGTCGAGGCCCAGCATCAGGTCTTGAAACGGAGCCCCGCCCCAGTCACCGTTGATGGCGTCGATGAACTTCTGCCCGTAGCCGGTCGACCCGTGGAAGTTGACCATCACCACGAGGTAGCCGTTGGCGGCGAACAGCTCGGGGTTCCAGCGATACGACCAGTCATCGCCCCAGGCGCCCTGCGGGCCGCCGTGGATGAGATACTTCACCGGATATTTCTTGCTGGTGTCAAAGTTCGGCGGCTTCACCACGAAGCCCTGAACTTTTTCTTTGGCCGCGCCGTTGAACCAGAAGGATTCCAGGGGCTGCATCTCGATCTGCGAGAGCACGGCGTCGTTCAGCTTGGTGACCGCCTGCGCTTTGGAGAGCAAGCAACCGGGGACGCTGTAGGCATTCGGCGGCACCGCCATCCGGCACTGTGGGAACAGTAACGGCGCACTGTAGATTTCGTTGGGGGCGGCGACTGACATGCGATCGAAGACCAGCGTCTTGCCGTCGGGCGTCGGCGTGGGGCTGTCGTTGAATCCGGCGACCAGCTCCTGCGGCCACGGGTTCGGCGCTGTGACGTTGATCTGGTAGATCGGCGCTTCGCCTTCGTTCTCGGCGGTGAAGTAGATGGTCTTGGAATCCGGCGACCACGCCATCGAATCAACCCAGCGATCGAAATTGGGCGAGACATCGGTGATCTTGCCGGTGGCACGCTCATAGAGCATCAGGCGGAAGCGGTCGCTTTCGTAGCCGCCGCGCAGCTGCGCGCGATAAGCGATGTACTTGCCGTCCGGAGAATAGATGGCCGTGCCGTCGCTGCCCGGATTGGTAGTGATTTTCTTCGCCGCGCCTCCCGCCATAGGCACCAGAAAGATGTCGTCGTTGGTGCTGATTGCCGGAACCTCGTCCAGGTTTGCGGTGTAGGCGACTTCCTTGCCGTCGGGCGAGAACGAATACTGGTCCTGTCCGCCGAGGCTGAACGGAGGCACTTCATGCGCACCGGGCGTGAGGTCGCGCGCCACGCCGCCCTCCGCCGAGACCAAGAACAGGTGGCTGTACTTGCCATCAACGTAATGGTTCCAGTGGCGGAACATGAGTTCGGTAAAGATCTTGGCCTTCACCTTCGACTTGGCGCGCTCCTCATCGTGCTGCTTGTTGCAGGCATCGTCCTTGCAATCGGGATAAACCTCGGAGACGAACAGGATGCTCTTGCCGTCGGGCGACCAGGTTCCGCCCGAGGCTTCGGTGGAGATGCTGGTCACTTTGCGCGGCTCGCCGGTCAGCGTGCCGCTGGAGCTGTCGAAGTCCTGCACCCAGATCTGGGTAGCTCCATCGCGATCGGCCTCGAAAAGAATGCGTTTGCCATCGGGCGCGAACCGGATACGGTCCTCGCCGGCGTCACTGGCGGGAGTCAGATGCCGCGCCTCGCCGCCGCCGACGGGAACAATCCACAGATGCGGCGTGCGGGTATTGGCATCGAGATTGACCTCGACCGCCGTGAAGCCCACCCACTTGCTGTCGGGCGAGACGATGGGTTCGCCGATGCGCTTGAGCTGCATCATGTCTTCGAAGGTGAAGGGGCGTTTGCTCTGCGCAAACGAGCACAGCGAACAGCAGAGAAGAAGGAGAAGAATGCGGCGTGGCATGAAGCCTCCGGCAAAAACGAAGCGAGCGGATATACGTCTAAGAAACTGGCTAGTCTAAATCAGTGGGCTGGATTGGCGAAACCGGGGCGGGTTTCGAGGGTGATGAAAATAATTCGCTTTGAAAGGGCACAGCTTCAGCTGTGCCGTAAAGTGCGACTGAGAACTGGGCTTCAGCCCCTGAGGGAGCTCGGGTTTGTGTGGTCAGTAAAGGAACTTCCTGGGAGAATCGGGAGAAATAGAACGTAGTCCCTCAGCGGCTAAAGCCGGGCAACTAAAGCAGGGGTGCAGCACGGCTGAAGAGTCTGCGTGAGAACTATATTTCGTTTGCCTCGGTGGACTGAATGGCTGAGAATCAGCCCCGCAGGGGCGGAAGTGGTGTTAGCCCAGGGCGTGAGCCCTGGGTAGAGTGGGAAATCGACCTGAGTCCCTTCAGGGACGGCAGAGTTCTCACGCACACTCTGAGGCCGTGCCCTTTCAAAGCGATTACGAGATTACCTAGCGGGCAATGTCGTGAAACCGTAGGTGTGTCAACGTCACTGATGCCGCATCGAATACAATAGTTCCTAAGGGTACCCATGAAGTATCGTCCATTCCCGCAACATCTCCTGGCGTTCTGTTTGTCATTCGTGGCCTTGTGCTTGGCGCTTCCCGCATTGGCGTCCGATCGCGGCGAGGGCCAACTCGATACGTCGCAGCCGACGGGCATTACGGTGGACCAGATCGTCCAGCAGTTTGCCGCCAAGGAAAAGCAGTTCAAGACCGCGCGCGAGCAATATACCTACCGGCAGAGCGTGACGGTACAGACGCTCGACGGCGACACCATCGATGGCGAGTACAAGCAGGTCGACGACATTCTGTTCGACGACAAAGGCAAGCGCCTCGACGAGGTAGTGTTTGCGCCGCAATCGACGCTGCAACGCATCTCGATGACGCGCGAGGATTTCGACGACATCAACCACCGCATGCCCTTCGTGCTTACCAGCGACGAAATTCCCGACTACCAGATTCTGTATGTCGGCAAGCAGAAGGAAGATGAGCTGGGCACCTACGTGTTCGACATCGCGCCCAAGCAGATCGACAAGAACCGGCGCTACTTCCAGGGGCGCATCTGGGTGGACGACCACGATTTCCAGATCGTGAAGACCTACGGCAAGAACGTGCCCGACATTGGCGTAGGCAAGCACCGCGGCGGCCAGGAAAATCTGTTCCCCAACTTCACCACCTGGCGGCAGCAGATTGACGGCAAGTACTGGTTCCCGGTTTATACCAAGGTAGACGACGACCTGCACTTTTCCAGCGGCGACGTTCACATCCGGCAGATCGTGAAGTACACCAACTACAAGCGCTTCGGCGCCAATGTGAAGATCACCTACGAAGGCCAGGATATCTCGAAAGACCAGCCGCAACCGGGTGCGCAGCAGCAGCCGAACCCAACGCAGCAAACGCCGCCGAAGAAGTGAGTCGCTATTCGCTTTTCGCTAGAGCAGATTCTGAGTTGGTGTATCCGGGTGGAGCACCGCTTTCAGCGGTGCATTTGCGAGCTGCCTCTGAATTCGGCTTTACAGGCTGCTCAAAAACTCGACTTGAGCACGTTTTGTGTCAGGGCACGACTGAAGTGTCTGCGTGGGAACTATATTTCGCCAGCGGCAGTGGGATGAGATGGCTGGGAACCCAGCGCCGTAGGCGCGAAAGAGGTTAGCCCAGCGCTTCAGCGCTGGGTAGAGTGGGAAATTGACCCGAGCCCCGTAGGGGCGGCAGGGGGGCTCACGCAAATACTTCAGTCGTGCCGATAAGTCGTTTATTTAGTTTATCGGAGCCGGCTCGTAGGCCAGAGCTTTAGCTCTGGACGGCGAAGCCGCCGGCGGCGGATCTTCATTGCCGATTTTTTCCGCAGCCTGTTTCAGGCGTGTTCCACCCAACCCCGGATACAGCAACTTCGGAATCGCGCTAGGGCAAGTCGGGGCGCAGGGCTGCACTGGGCGGAGCATCACCGCAAGACGCCGGAAGAACGAATACTCAGGGAGCTCCCCTACGCTGCGCGCGCCATCGAGCGCTCGGTCGCCTGCTGGATGAACCGTTTCATCACGTTGGCCCACATCACCTGCTTGCGTACGCCACTCTCTTTAACGGCACGGCCTTGCGCGAACATCTGTAGCAGGACCTTCATCTTCAGCACCGAGAGCAAGTCTTGCTCCTGCTCGTTCACTCCGTAGGCTTCCATAAAAGTGTCCTGTATCAGGGTAGTGATGCGACGGTCGCAGAAGGGATATTTCTCCAGAGCTTCGATCGCGGCCAGAAAGATCGCGACGTCCTCTAGGGAATGACCGCTGGGGCGCAAGTTGGCAAAGTCGCAGAAACCGACACCGCTCTCCGAAATCAGGACATTGAGCGGTACGAAATCGTGCAACACGGCGGAGGAGTGCAGCGGTCCTCCCAGCGTGCCCAGAGTAGCGCGGGCATGACCGAAGATGGTCTCGGTCGATTCGGCCGGCAGACCGTTCTTCCTGGCCTTCGAACAAAGTTTCTCCATGCCGGCGAGGAAGCTGTCGGCGTCGAACGGCGCGGGAATCGCGGCGGTAGCGCGGTGGAAGTGTTGCAGCCATTCGCCTGCCCGGCGTGCGGCCATCTCCAGCAGGCCGTCGTTGCCGAAGTCGGGCAGCAGGGCGGTCTTCAGGATGATGCTCTGCAGCGGCAGCCCGTTGATTTTTGTACTCACCACAGCGCCCAGGCCGGCGAAGTCGCCGACCGGACGAGGCACGCCTCCCAGTTCCCTGCTACTGAGGGCCTCATAGGCGAACTCCAGGTTCTGGGCTTCGTTCCTCGCTATCTCTTGCGGTTGGCGAGCACCGCCCTTGCCGGCCCGATAGATCTTGGCGTTGACTCGCTCGCTGCCATCGGCAAAGTCCACGGCGATCTCGTAGGTGTACTGCTCGGGACTCGGCGTGTGACCCACAACCCGCGCCGCCTTGACCTCGGAATGCTCGCGAAAATATTGGGAGCCTGAATTGCGCAAATCGTCCACGATTCGGTCCAGAATGTTGTCGGTCATTTACCTCTCCGATGAATTTTGGTTTCCTGCAAAAGCTAGCTGCCTAACTTAAAATGCAAGTCAGACCCGAAACCGTCTTGAGTGCAGTTTGGCTTCCATTGCGCAGGCGAAAATCGGCTCGTAAGTGACTGATTTCGCGAATTAGCTGGCAGCAAAAACTCGCGCAGAAGGTAAATAGGTAAGGATATTGAGCACACCAGTACACACCGTTGGCAGGGTACCCGCCGCGATTCAGAAAACTTTACACTCGCCGGTTGGATCGCTTAGTAGAAAAGATACTTGCGCCACTTGGAGTCGGAGCGCCCCATCAGCCGCATGATGTGCCGGCTGGTGTGCAGATTGAAGGCGCGAGGCTCGCGCAGCAGCTTCATGCTGGTTTCGTGCGGCAGTTGGTTGCCCTTCTTGCGGTTGCAAGAGTGGCAGCAGGCGACCAGGTTCTCCCAAGTCGAGGCGCCGCCACGCGAGCGCGGAATTACGTGATCGAGGGTGAGCTCGCCGGCGGCCAGGATCTTGCCGCAGTACTGGCAGGTGTTGCGATCGCGCAGCAGAATGTTCTTGCGCGACAAGGCCCGCGTCTGGTGAGGAATGCGCCGGTATTCCAGCAGGCGAATGACCGAGGGCACGTGCATGGCGATGCGGGCCGCGTGCAGATAGTGCCCGTTCGCCTCCTCCATCATGGCCACGCCCTTGAGCACCAGGATGACGGCGCGGCGGGCGGCGCAGACGTTGATGGGTTCGTAGGACGCGTTCAACACCAGCACCGGCGCGTGCAGCGCAGCCCACTGCGGCGGCTCATCGCCGGCCACGCGGGCATGGTGCATGCAACCGGCAAGGGACTTGCCGTATCGAGACGCTGCGCTTGGGACCGCCATCGACATGCGAGTTAGACCGAAACGGCGACCTCTGCCGCCTGGTTCGCCTCCTCTTCCCCATGGTCGGCATCGCCCCGCACGCCTGCGCCGTGAAACGCGCGGGCGACGGTCGCTGCCCAAACTCTTTCGGCGCCGGCCTGCTTCAGGACACGCGCACACTCGGAAAGCGTGGTGCCGGTCGTCATGACATCGTCGACGACGATCACGCTGCGGCCCTGTACACGGCTCTGGTCAGTCACGCGAAACGCGTCGCGCATGTTCTCGACGCGCTCTTCGCGGGTGAGGCCGACTTGCGAGACCGTAGCCCGGTGGCGCATCAGCACTCCGGTGGCGAGTTCCACCTGCCGGTTCATACGTTTGACGGCGGCGCGAGCCATCAGCTCTGCCTGGTTGAATCCGCGTGCGCGGCGCTTGCTCTTGTGTAGAGGAACGGGAACGATCAGCGGCCGCGAATCTTTCCGGCCGGGAAGCAGTTCGGCGACGGACTGCGCCATCATGCCGCCCAGCACAGACGCCACGGGGAGCACGCTATCGTACTTCAGCAAGTGAATCAATCCGCGCAGCTCGCCTTGGTACTCGCCGAAGGAGATCGCGCGCGCGAATTCGGGTTCGCAGTCATGGCAGTTGGGGCAACGGCCGTCGCCCATCAGCAACTGCGCGCTGACCAGACGATCGCCGCACACCACGCATTGCGGCTCGCGCACCGGGTGAATGGCAGCCAGACACTCGGAACAGACAGGGACCCGCGAAATGTTGTCGAGAGGAGTGTGACAGAGCCTGCAATCGGAAGGGAACAGGACGGAAAAAATGCTACGTAGGAGGGTCTGCAAAGGCGCGACGAGGACGGCACGTTGCTCTGCGCCCTGCTGCCGTCTGCGTGCTAGCGAGTCACCACTGCTGAAGACGACCCTCCAACCAACCCATCACGCCCGCCACGGCGGACAGTTGGAGCCCAGGTTTGTCGCCGGCGCCGCGGGTCGCCAGAGAGCGATGGTTGACGCTCGTCCGGCCCCGAAGCACCGTGACTTTTCAGTATATGTACTTGGATGCAGACACGCAATGCCGCGAAAGGTACCGGGCGCGGATTTCATACGAAATTCACGCATTGCACAGCTGAGGCCGGCATCGGCGCAGATTCCTGGCCTCGGCTTTGCCTACCTTGCGTCGCGCCCCAAGTCCATCTGCACTTGTAACCAACGGCACGGACGTGCTAACTTGCGCCGTCGCCCTATTCGTGCACCGCGCGAGGTCTTTCTAGATGAGTGCCACCACCACGACAGCACCAAAAAAGTTCCGCTCTTATGTTCCTGACAACACCGACATGCCGGAGTTCACACTTCGTGCTGTGCTGCTCGGCTTGATTCTCACGGTTATTCTGGGCGCTGCGAACGCCTATCTCGGCCTGCGCGCCGGCATGACCATTGCCGCCACCTACCCGGCGGCCGTCATCGGCATGGCTCTGCTGCGCGTGATGCGCGGCTCGCTGCTGGAAGAAAACATCACGCGAACTGTCGGTTCCATCGGCGAGTCGGTTGCGGCGGGCGCCATCTTCACCATCCCGGCGTTTGTCATCTCGGGCGCATGGCCGATCTTCGATTTTCAGCACGCCTACCTGAAATCGTCGATCCTCATGCTGGTTGGCGGAGCGCTAGGCATTCTGTTCGTGACCCTGTTGCGCCGGGTGATGGTGGAAGACCCGGAGCTTCCCTTCCCTGAGTCGGTGGCGGCGTCGCAGATCCACATTGCCGGACAACAAGGCAGCCGGGCGGCAAAGATACTGTTCTCCAACATGGGTTTTGGCGGCATCGTCTATCTGCTGGGACAGTTTAGCCTGTTCAGTCCGAGCAGAGACTTCGTGCTCAGCGTCGGCCAACTGGGAAAGAGTTTTGTACGCCTGGGCCGGGAGGCAGCCTCTCCGAAGTTGAGCGCAGGCGCAGTGACCACGATGTCGGCGCCCGCGGTCAGCCCCGCATATCTCGGTGTTGGCTACATCATCGGACCGCGCCTGGCGTCGTTGAACTTTGCCGGCGGCGTCATCGCCTGGGGTTTGCTGGTTCCTTTGATTCTGTTTCTCGGCGGTCCGACGTTTGTCGCGCAGTTCTTGCCGGCCGGAGCGATGCCCGACAATACTTTTTGGGCAGGCCAGGCCGATTCCGTCTGGAAGTACATCGTCAAACCA
>Ga0265316_10004120_pt1 | contig 14552 bp, 12 predicted proteins | sample 4522metaG_FD_202092 | JGI IMG/M metagenome (GOLD analysis project Ga0265316, IMG submission 202092) | Rhizosphere microbial communities from Carex aquatilis grown in University of Washington, Seatle, WA, United States - 4-5-22 metaG | ecosystem: Host-associated > Plants > Roots > Rhizosphere >...
CAGGATCATTTTGTTTATTTAGCAGCCTCATCAGAAATAAAAGTGGGTGTAACGCGTAAATCACAAATTCCCACGCGATGGATCGATCAAGGTGCAAGTTCTGCTGTTAAAATTGCATGCACACCAAATCGATTTAATGCAGGATTGATTGAAGTTGAATTAAAAAAACAGCTTACAGATAAAACCAACTGGAGGGCCATGCTGACAAATAAAATTAAGCCAAATCCGGATTTTCACGCAGTTTTTGAAAAGATTAAAGTTGCCCTTCCTGAAAATTTAAAAGAATTTCTCTTGACTGAAATTATTCAGACAAATATTGACTACCCGGTAATCAATTATCCTGAAAAAGTTCAGTCCATCGATCTTGAAAAAGAAAGAATAATAATTGGGAATCTTGCAGGAATAAAAGGGCAATATTTAATATTTGAGAATGGGAATGTTATTAACTTAAGAAAGTATTCTGGATATAAAGTCAATATAAAAGTCGATGCCGGTAACAAGTGAATATTACCGGCATCAGACCAACCCTAAGTAATCAATCAATTTATTAGCTCAAAACGAAAAGGAACTTCTATCAATGATTTAAATATGTGACCTTGTTCGAACATTACCGTGTCATTGCTTTTGTAAAACCAATTAATAACAACTTTTTTCCCACGGCGACACATTTTTTCGGCGAGTATTAGTAAATTCATAAGTGACCGGTTCGAATCGCTATTAAGATATTCAAGTTGAATGTTAATTTCTGTTACATCCTCAGGATCCTGCGAATATAAATATAGAACTTGAAAAAGCGGGTCGTAAAGTCTCCTTGAGTCAGCAGGTATAGAGCGGCCGATAATTCTTAATTTGCCACTTTTAAAGCTAATTGCCGGCATCGTTTTTGAACCTTCTATTATTAATTCAGGAGAAATCATATTTACACCCTTTCTTAATTCTTAATGTAAATTTATCTCCAAAGTTGGTCAAGTAATATTTATGCCTGGTGATTTATATTACCTAGATATGATGACATTAATCACATAAATATTTACTTTGGCGGAAGCTTTTACGCCATTCGTCAAAATATGTTGCATTTAAATAAGAAAGAATGTTAATCAGAATGAATATTTGAATCTCAAAAAAGCCAGATTATATCTTTGTTGCTGACCTGATATTTCACCTCCAAAAGATTGAAAGTAGAATGTAGCTTCAAGGTTTTGCTCTAATGAATAGTTTAGCGATGGGCCAAGATAATATCCTTTAATGCCCAGGAAATACATACCTGCAAGGCTGCCATTAAATAATGGAGTAAACGGATAACTCAACTGAAGTATAAAATTATGTTTTACAAATGATAAGTGTTTTACTGTAAGTGGGGCACTATAAAATTTTAAAAAAGATAAACTATCATTAAATTTTGTACCGCAGAAAAGATATTCTGCCGTTAACATAAAAGAATTTCCAAAAGTATAATCGGCACCAACGGAAGCTAAGACTTCTCCCGAAGTTTTAGCGAAATTGTCAATTGAACGAAAATAACTAATTTCACCTCTAAATGAAACACTTTTAATGGCTCCTGACCAGCCTGTTCCTATAACGTAATCTTCATTATTTAGAATTCCCCCGATAAATTGAAAATCGTATTCAATTGCGTTAAACTTATAGAATGCAGCAGCAGTTATTTTTTTTTGGTTATTTGCTTTGAAAGCCAATTCTGTTGAAGAAACTTCCGAATTGTAATACTGCAATCGCAGAGCATCACTTCCTGGACGCTCAATGTAATCAAAATCAAAAAAAGAATAAGTATTAAAAATATCATTTGGGTTCCAGACTAATGTTTGACTCCAGTTTATACGTTGTCGGCCAATAGTAGCCTTGAACTTTCCTTTTTCATAACTCAGATTTAGCCTGTCAACTGTGGAATTAAGTATGTATGAGTTTCCCGTAATAAGGTTTTTTGTCATGTCTAAAACTCCGAAATCCTGCTCATAGCTTGCTGTAGCACCAGGATTGTTTGTGATGCTTTCACCAAAAATAAGCCTGTTTCGCAATTCCAAAACACCAGTAAGAGATTCTACAGGATACCATTTGAAATTAAGCCTGTTGTGTAACAAATTTTCAGTTGTCCAATTTTTATTTATACTATCAAACATGGCACTTTGAAGGCTGGAAATATATCCCTGGACGGTGAATTTATTTTGAGTTTCCTGGCTAAATAAGTTGAGAGAAACTAATACAGAAACTATAAAACAAATAAAATGATTGGAGGAAAAAGATAACAATGACAAGAGATCAGGATGCAGAACTATATTTCTTGTTATGAATAAATCACTAAATGATTTTTTTCGATCTGTGCTATTCATAATTTTCTTTTATTTTTTAAGTAGTTCTCTGATGGTTTGAAAAAATCGTGATAAACAAAACTCAATGGCATGACAATAAAAATTAATATCAGGCTATTCACGACCACATTAAAATATACATTACATATTGCAGAAATTAATGTATCAGGTACGAACCAAATGCCCATGCTAATTAATACTGCAAACCATGCCCATGTTTCTTTTTTTGCAAATGCGTTTTTCAATACAAACCAAATAAATGCGCCCCAACCGGCCATGGTAGCGCCTAAAACACAATAAAGCCAATTGATAATTTTTTGGGCTTCAAAAACATTTGAGGATAATTTAAATGCCTCCAGAACTGGTTTGTTTATCACATTGATTAGAGTCGAATGGGTTATTATTATCAAGCCAAGGCCGAAAAAAGTAATCAGCCAGCTGACAACTAATAACCAATAATAACAAAATTTAAACAGGTTCATGATTTACTTTTTTTCGTCACTGGCTACTTTTCCATCAACCAGAGTAATTACACGCCTTGCTTTTTTCACTACGCGGGGGTCATGGGTTGAAAAAATAAATGTTATATTTTCATCGTGATTTAGTTTTTCCATAATATCCAGTAACTTTTCAGCTGCTTTGGAATCAAGATTGGCTGTGGGTTCATCAGCTAAAATAAATTTTGGACGTGAAGCCAGCGCACGTGCTACAGCCACACGTTGTTGCTGTCCACCGGAAAGCTTTGCAGGACGGCTATCCATACGGTCTCCTAATCCAACTGCATTCAACAATTCATTACTTCGTTTAGAACGTTCTTCTGCTGAACGTCTTTGAAGGAACATAATGAATTCAACATTCTCACGAGCAGTAAGGACAGGTATTAAATTGTACGATTGGAAAACAAATCCGATATTCCGCATCCGGAAATCAATTAGTTTTGAGCTTTTCAACTTACTTATATTAATTGAATCAATCCGAATTTCACCAGAAGTGGGAGAATCGATTCCTCCAACCATATTCAGAAATGTGGTTTTGCCTGAACCCGAGGGTCCTACAACAGCAGTAAATTCGCCTTGTTCAAAAGAAAGATTGATATCATCAATGGCGATTACTTCATTTCCATTTTCATGATAAACCTTTGTAAGTCCTTTTGTTTCGATGATATTCATAGTTTTAATTGCTTTGAATTTGGAGACCTTATATTTAATTAATTATTTTCAATTATTTTATAATTTTCGTATGGCTTCAGATGGATTTAACATCAATGCTTTTCTGGCTGGAAAAATTGAAGATATTATACCGGCAAGTATCACCATGATAATTATTTTCAAATATGATGCAGTTTCAAGAAACGGATAAACAGTGGAACTAAATCCAAATCCTGACATCCCGGAAGCAAACTTTGAAAGATCAATACCATATTTTTTAAAGAAATTTACCATAGCGAATGAAAGAACCAGTCCGACAAAAGAACCGGTTAGCATAAGTAAAATAGTTTCCAGCATTATCATCAGAAAAATTTTGGTTTTGTTCATCCCAACTGCCATAAGCATTCCGATTTCACGGACCCTATCCATAACTGCCATAAGCATGGTATTGATAATTCCAAAACTTAGCGCCAGGAAAATAATAGACATAAAAATATATAGCATATAATCCATTACTCCATTTAACAGACCAAGTTCCGGCATAATATCACTCCATGATTCAATAATTATTTTATCATTTTTAAATGTACTTTTCAGAGATGATACCAGCATTTCAGTTTCTTTGTCGTCATAAACTGAAATAGCAATTTCATGTGCTGCTTGTGATCCGAATCCAACAACTGCAGCTAAATCCGATTTTCGAACATACGCATTGTGCCCATCGAATGTCGAGTTGCTTGTCAGATAGATTCCAATTACTTTAAACGCGGCATTGGTTATATTCCCTGATGAAGATTGCATGGTTACCACGACTTTTGATCGCATTCTAATTTTCAGTTTTTGGGCCAGTTTTTCACTAATAACAATCCCATTTTTTCTTTTATCCTGGAAATAATTTCCTGCCTTAATATATTTGTAAATCCTTGTTACTTTCTTTTCTTTTTCAGGGTCAATACCATTGAGCATAATTCCTTCACCGCTATTTGCCGAATTAATCATGGTCACAGATTTTAGTCTTATGCTGTATGCTTTAATTTTTTTGCTTGTATCTAAAACTGAGGTTAGCCTTGTTATATTAAAAATGGTATCATTTAATTCCTTATTACTTTGAAAATGGGAATTGTGAATTTGGATATTTGATACTTCATTACCAATGGCCATTTCAAGGCGCTGAAATATCAGGCCATTCATAAAAGCAATTATTCCAACGCCTCCAATAATGCCAAACACTATCGCGAAAATGATGATAAGGCTTCGGGTTTTATTTCGCCAGATATTTTTCCATGATAAAGAGAATAGGCCCCACCCAGCCTCCCCAAAGGGGAGGAGCTTGAGACTTTGTGGAATGGTTAATTTGAATTTTTTATTTTGTTCTTTCATTGAATTTAGAATTTGCTCTTCCTTTCAGGGGAGAGTTGGGTTGGGCATTATCTTCTCATAGCCTTAGTTAAATCCAATTTATATACTGAATACAAAGGATAAATCAAGACTAATAATACAATTCCAGAAACTATATAAACCTGTTGAAGCATATAGTCCAGTTGCCATGCTGTTGGTAAAATTGGTTCCAGTCCAAATGCTGCATAAGATTTGGCCATAGCCGTACCCATGTGAATCGGATAAAAATGAAAATATGCAACAATCGGGACACTTCCAAGAAATCCGAAGAATAAACCAATCAAGCAAATGAATGCAAGTTCAGTGCTGACCAACCACATCAATCTGCGGCGTTGCATTCCAACAGTTATCATAATTCCAAACTCATGACGACGTTCAGCAATCATCATCAATATCGTACCAAAAACACCAAATCCAACGATCAGGTAAAGGAGAGAAATTACAATAAATCCACTTCCTTCGTTACTCACATATTGCTGGTAAAGCTCAATAAGCATTTCTTTCCACGACATGACTTCATAGGTGCTCAAATTTATTGTTTTACTAATTTTTTTGATTGCTATGTCCATATCCTGGGGATAATTCAAATCTACAACCAACGAAGTAATTCTGCCTTGTGCTGAATAATACTCCTGTGCTAAAGGCAGCGGCAGATATACCATCTGGTTGTCGAATTCAGGGGAAGGAAGTCGAACAATACCCAGAATTTTATATATGCCATTTGCACCCATTCCCTGGTATCCTTGACTTAGCAAAACAATTGAATCGTTTACTTTTAAACCCAGATATTTTGAAAGGCGTTCAGATAATATCACACCGGTATCCTGATTTGTGAAATACCTTCCTGAAACAATTTTTTTATCGAGTTCAGTAAATTCATTTTCTAAATTCGGATCAACACCAACGGTAATTACACCTTTTGTTTTGTCACCAGATGAAGCTAAGGAAAAAGACTCAAGACGCGGAATAATTCCTTTTACCTGTTTAATTCCTTTTACTTTTGCAAATACAGAATCATTGGCGGCCATGCTATAGTCAAAGGTTCTATTGTCCCAATACCCTTTTTCGTGGATCTGGATAAAACCTGTGTAGGAATGGAGTACGTTATTAATAAGATAAACCCAGGCACCATGTTTGAATCCGCGCATTAATATTGCAAGAAATACAGCAAAAAATACCGATGCAATTGTAATGAATGTCCTACGTTTATTTCGCCACAAATTTCGCCAAGCAAGTTTTAACATAGTTGTTGGTTGTATGATAATAGTTGATAGTAAATTCTTAACTGTATTTTGGATTTTTATAATATTTTATAAATCCATTTAAAAGTTTTTTGCATTCTGTTATTACTACTACCAAATTTTCAAGTTGTTTTGCATTCAAGTATTCTAAATCGGAAGCAATGAATAATTGTGTTTCCAATTCGTACAATGAACCCCTTGCTATGTAAAGAAATTGAATAGTATCTTTTGCAGTTTGTCTTCCAGAGCCTTCAGCAATATTTGAAGTTACTGAAACTGCACTTCTTCGAATTTGGTTTGTCAACCCATAAAGTTCTTCTTTAGGAAATGATTTTGTAAGCACATAAACTTCCTTAGTCAAGTTTCTACTTTTCTTCCAAACATCAAGATCCAAATATGATTTTAAAGTTTCCATATTTAATTTTTTTTGACTAACAACTTACATCTATCAACTCACAACTATCTTATGATTTTCATGTTTTGTTGCGAAAAGAACTCATCCTCCATTGTTTTATTGAAAGAAACCTTATCTAGGTCGACAATTGTTTTATTGCCCGGCTTATCGAAAGGAATAATTTCGAAATGAGTCGGGATGTCCCGATCGCCCATATTTTTTACATTCGAAGCAGATTCTGTTTTGACTAATTGATTGTCTTCATCGTAAAACTCAGTTTTCATCTGGAGAAATCCTTTTTTACTAATCCATTTAATAAGCGACCCCCAGACAATAGCGGCATTTGGTTTTGGTATCAGCTTGATCTTATAACAATCCATTTCATTGCAGGTTTCACTGCCTAATAAAGTTTGGTCGTAATCTTCAACAATAGATGCAGCTTTTAACAAATCATCATTTGTAAAATCAGAACCCATCCAACCCTGAGACATCATTGAAGGTGGAAGTTTAATCATCCGCTGTATCGTTGGCACCCAGTTCCAGATTTCATTCTTGCGTTTCAGGAAGGTTTGCCCTTTCTCCTTAGCCGGATCAGTAACAATAACCAGGCTTAAATCACGACCTTTTGCCCAGGAATGAAATGCAATTGTTCGCTGCCATGTTGGTCTGATAATGCTCATGCGCATGTAACTTTCATTTGTCTGACCTTGTGTAAGGTCGTAGGCTTTTTTTACTATTTCTTTTGCTGTTGGTTGCTGAGAATAAATAGTAGTAGATATTAATTGAACTGCTAATGTTAATTTTATAATTTTCATTCTGTTCATTTATGATTAAAGTTGAGTAGCTTTAAGTTTAGGATTTATCACTTTATTAGAAAATTTCATTTAATCTTAATAAATTGGTTTTTCCATCCCTTTAAGAACTATATTTTCCAGTTCATCAAGAGTAAATTCTTTATGTGGCTGGACCAGATTCATGGTAATACCATCAAGCAAAATGTAAGCATGCAATGCATCTGCTCTCGGTTTTTTTGAACCTTGTTTTTTATAATATTTCTCGAGCATTTCAAGATGCATGAACATCATACCTTCGTAATCCTTTACAATTAGTTCCAATATGCCTGGTTGCATTACCAAAGCGTAATAAAGTCTCCAAAAATTTGTATTTTCTTTCATCGACTGAAATACTTTCTTAAAAATGCTCCTGAACAATTTTGGAGTTATTTCATCATCAGAAACTTTATTTTCCAATATCGAGCCGTAAATTCCAAGCATGCCCTTAAACCCATCATCGATGATCGCTCGTAATAAGTCTTCCTTGCTCTTGAAATAATTATACAGCAAGCCTTTTGAAATGCCGGCATGCAAAGCTATCATACTAACTGATGCACCGTGAAATCCATGAGTTGCAAATATTTCCAGTGCAGTTTCGAGAATTAACTTTCGCTTTCCCTGACGAATTTCTGCAAATTGTGCTTTTGTTTTTGGTGACATAATTATTTATGACTAAACGGTCGGTCAAAAATAAAATAAAATAATCATAATTGCAAGAAGAGACTATTAAAATTATTTAATGAGATCTCCAAAATCAGGTAAAGCTCGGAGTTTGTCAAGAAGAGGGTCATTGACAAGTTTAAAATGGTCGTTAAAACCTAATTTTAACGATTTTCTTAATGTCATAATTGCTTCCTGGGAATTTCCTGTATTAGCCAGGTAGCAGGTAAGGAAGTAATAATAATCAGGATTATCAGGGTCAACGATACCGTAAATCTGAAGATACTGAGCAGCAGCTTTCCAATTTTCCTGTGATATTGTTGCATTTACATAGCTATAGGACATCAGGCTAATATATGCGAGTAAGCGTTTTGCGGAAAGTTGTTCAACATAGAATTTTGCAGTTGCTTCCTTTTTCTTAAGATTATTTAATTCATATTTCCACCAGTTTATGGATTCTATCGAGAATGCTTTAGAATACTCCATTTGTTTTTGAGCTTCAGCAGACTCAACTATATTTTCTTTTTGAAGATATTTGCCAAGATTAGTATTTTGCATAAGAGTATATCTTCTCGTCATAAGCACTGAAGTATCAATTAATCCGGTTAGAGTATAAATGGTATTATCAATTAAACATAAGGCCTGTGCAACACTGTCAATATTATTCGAAATTTCAAATTGATTTATTCTGGCAGTTTCTTCAAGTAAAAAATCATTAATTGTGACTTTGTTAGTATCTATCATTTTATCTTTTATAGCGAACAATTCTAGACTCAGCAATGCCTGTGTCAGTGTTTCTTTTGGGGGCCATTGATGCTTACCATTAAAAATGATCAATTGATGTTTTCCATTCCAAATTGACATAGATTGTTCAAGTTGTTTCATTTCTAAATAATTCATATCCTCATTACCAGCAATACCAATAAAGTCAAAATTACTTTGGTTCGCAGAGCGGTCAAATCCAGCTGAGCATGCTATAACTCCCATAATTGCAGAGTTATTAAAAGCAATTGAGCATGCAACACGGGCACCTCCTGAAAATCCAGCCAGGTAAATACGGTTTGGATTAATAGAAATTTTTTCATTAGCATCGGAAAATAAAATATCAGTAATATGCTCTATTTCCTGTATTTGCAAACCATTTTTGCAATTGTTTGAAGCTGCAACAATATATCCATATTTTTGGGCTGATTCTTTAAAAAGAGATACAGGCAACATACCGTCACCTTTAGGATCAAAACAAAAGATAATTGGCCAGGTACGTTTAATATTATAATTATCGGGAAGATAAAGACAATAACTTAAACTCTGGTCATTTTTGCAAACAACATTATTGATAATAGTGCCTTTGCGAGCCCAATTAAGAAAATCAATTTTAGGGTTAGGGGCAGGCTTACAGGAAACCATTGTTACAAAAAAAACTCCCAATAAGCAATACTTCATAGTTGATGTTTTTATAATACACTCAATTGCAAAGAATTTTATAATTAAATGCCGAATGATAAATGAGTAATTTAATTTTTCATTCATCAATAATTATTAAGAATTCATCCACCGGCCCGTTTTACCTTATATCCTTCAGATAACAGGTAGTTTAGAACTTTATCGGAGAAATTACCCTGGATAAGTATTTGTCCATTTTTTACAGTTCCACCGGTACCACACTTGGATTTAAGTGTATTTCCAAGTTTTTCAAGATCATCAGCCTTACCAACAAATCCAGTCACTAAAGTAACAGTTTTACCGGCTCGTTGTTTACGATCGAGTAAAACGCGAAGATTTTGTTGTTGGTTTGGTAAAGTCGCGAATTCTTCTTCCTGCTGATATTCGTATTCAAAGTCAGGTTTGGTTGAATAAACAATATTGATTCTGGAATTGTCTTTCTTCATGTTGAAATTTTGATACGGTCAAAATTATTTCATTTATCTGATTTAACAATGGTCAATCCTTATTTTCGGATAAAAACACTAAATTCGCTATCTCTTCAATAAAAAAATTTAAGGAAATTTAATATTTTAAAATGGTGAAACAATTTAAATCATACAACAGTATCTTTGGCTGGATCGTGTTTTTAATTGCAGCATTCACTTATATCTCAACAGCCGAGGCAACAGCCAGTTTGTGGGATTGCAGCGAATTCATCGCGACTTCTTTTAAGCTTGAAGTCGGACATCCACCCGGCGATCCTATGTTTGCTTTAATGGCCCGCTTCTTTACTTTACTTGCAGGCTCAAATCTTACGTTAGTTGCCAGGATGGTTAACTATATGTCCGCCCTTGCTAGCGCATTTACAATACTTCTGTTGTTTTGGACAATAACTCACCTTGCCAGAAAAATAATCATTAAAGGTGATAATTTTACCAAATCAAATATTGCCATCATATTAGGTAGTGGTCTCGTTGGATCTTTAGCTTACACATTTTCTGACTCATTCTGGTTTTCAGCTGTCGAGGGTGAAGTGTACGCTTCTTCTTCATTATTTACAGCATTGGTGTTTTGGGCTATTTTAAAATGGGAAGATGTTGCTGATGAGAAGTATTCGAACCGCTGGATTATACTTATTGCCTATCTTATGGGGCTTTCCATTGGAGTTCATTTGCTGAACTTGTTAGCTATTCCAGCTATTGTGATGGTTTATTATTTCAGAAAATTCAAGATTGAATTAAAAGGAGTTGTAATTGCTCTTGTTCTATCAATTGTTATCCTGGGAATTGTAATGTATGGAATTGTCCAGGGAATAGTAAAAGTTGCTTCCTGGATAGAATTGTATTCTGTGAACACACTTTCATTTCCTTTTAATATAGGAATTCTATTTTTTATTTTAATCTTACTTGCCATAATATTATATGGTATATATTATTCAACCAAAAATCACAGAGTTATACTAAATACGGTATGTTTAAGCATAATTATGCTGCTCTTAGGGTATGCATCTTTTGCACTTGTTGTTATCAGGTCAAGCGCCGATACTCCAATCAATGAAGATAAGCCGGATAACGTTTTTTCGCTTTTGTCTTATATTAACCGTGAGCAATATGGAGACAGACCTTTATTCTGGGGGCAATATTATAATACACCTGTAAAAGAATATATTGAAGACGGAAACATATACTTGCCGATAGGGAAAAAATATGAGGTTGTCAGCCATAATTATAAAGTTAATTACGACTCATCATTGTGTACTTTTTTCCCTCGCATGTATAGCAATGATCAAAATCATATTAATGAATATAAAAGCTGGGGAAATATTGTGGGAAGACCTATTGATGTGGAAGAAAATGGCAAATTGAAAACAATATATATGCCAACTTTTAGTGAAAACTTAAAGTTTTTCATTAAATATCAAATTGGGTACATGTATATGCGTTATTTGCTATGGAATTTTGTAGGACGACAGAATGATGAAGAAGGCGGAGGCATTACAAAAGGTAACTGGATAAGTGGGATAAACTTTATTGACTATGCACAAATTGGTCCCCAGAAAAATATTCCTTCCAGTTTAAGAAATGTGCCTTCACGAAGTGCATATTTTGGTCTGCCATTTCTTCTTGGCATTCTCGGTTTTCTTTTTTTGATTGATAAGAGTAAACGCTATTTTCTTGTTACTTTACTTTTATTTTTAATGACTGGCTTGGCAATTGTTGTTTACCTTAATCAAACTCCATTACAACCTCGTGAACGTGATTATGCTTATGTCGGATCATTTTATGTGTTTGCAATATGGATTGGTTTTGGGGTACTTTTTATTAATAGCCTTTTTAAGAAAGAAAAATTGGCATTTATTCGGACGATTACTATTTCAATATTGTGTATCGCTTTGGTGCCATCAATTATGGCAAAGGAAAATTGGAGGAACCATGATAGGTCGGGTAGATACACTACAAGGGCATTTGCTTATGATTACCTGAATTCTTGTGCACCAAATGCTATTTTATTTACTTTTGGCGATAATGATACTTTCCCGCTTTGGTACCTTCAGGAAGTAGAAGGAATAAGGACAGATGTAAGGGTTGTAAATACAATGCTTTTTAGTATGGATTGGTATTTCGACCAGATGAAAAAGAAAGCTTATGAATCCGAACCCCTTCCAATATCTTTGGAAAAAAATCAATATATGGGAGACAAGCGCAACAGGGTGTATATTATTGATCAAATTAAAGATTATGTTGATCTTAAACAGGCATTAGATTTCGTTGCCAGCGACGATCCTAAAACTAAATCTGTCAATGGTTACGAACAGATTGATTATTTACCGGGGCGTAATTTTTTAATCCCGGTTAATAAAGAAGTTGTTTTAAATAGTGGTACTGTTGATCCAAAAAATGCAGATAAAATAGTAAATGAAATCAAATTTACCATTAGAGGAAACGGCATTGATAAGGGTCAGTTGGGAGTGCTGGATATTATAGCACATAACGGTTGGAAGAGACCAATTTACTTTGTTTCCACCAATAATGAAGGTACGGTTGGACTGGATCAATATCTGCAACTTGAAGGTTTCGCTTATCGTCTGGTGCCTGTTAAAACAAGCTACACGAGCACAATTGATTGCGGCAGGATTGAAACCGGTATCATGTTTAATAACCTTATGAACAAATTTGTATATGGTCGGATCAATGAACCCGATGTTTATATTGATAACTTTCACCGGAGAACCCTATCTGTTTTGAGATTTAGGAATAGTTTTACAAGATTGGCCAGTGCTTTAATTGAGGAAAATAAAAAAGATTCAGCTATTGCGGTGTTGGATAAATGTCAATTATTAACTCCCTCAAGAGTATTGCCGGATGATTTATTTTCAATTGGAATTGCAGAAGCCTATTTAGCTGCAGGTGATACAACAAAAGGTATAAATATTATGAAAAACTATTACCAAACCTGTGTTGAGGAACTAAATTATTACTTTTCATTGAGCAGTCGTTTTCAAAATTCGGCTATAAATGAAATAAATTACAATTTAGAAGCATTAAACCAAATGCAACAAGTTTGTGGTAGATATAAATTGTCCATGCAGAAAGATATTTCAATTAAGTTGAAAGAATTTAATACAATCTATAATCAAGGAAATTCAATTCAGTAGTAAATTTTACATTCAAATTTCCTTAGTTTTGAAAATTATACATATTGCATCAGTGAATCTTCATTGGCTTATAGATGAAATTAATAGTCTTTGTCAAATTTTTCAACAGCCTAAAATTTTTCAAAACAGATTTTAGGTTGTATTATTTTATAGAAATTTCTTTCTCAATATAAATGCTAACTTATGCGTTTAACATTAAAAATAAGGATTGTTCTAATGGTCATCCTTATTTTTTTTTCGACTTCAATATATTCACAATTTTTCGAAACCGGGCAAGATCCTTCTTCAATAAAATGGAGACAAATTACTACTCAATATTTCAGACTGGTCTATGACAGTACCTATGAAACCCAGGCACAGAAGTTCGCTGCAATATTAGATTATTCTGATACCCTGGCGGGCAGAACTTTGACTCAAAAGCCCGAAAAAATTTCAATACTCATGCATAACCAATCGGCTTATTCGAATGGATTGGTAGTATGGGCGCCAAAAAGAATGGAAATATATCCGGTGTCCCCTCAAGATATATATCCTCAGGACTGGCTTGAACAGCTTGGTTTGCATGAAAGCAGGCATGTATCACAAATAAGCAGGACAAGACGTGGATTTACCTCAGTATTAAATTTATTTTTTGGACAGCAAGCCCAGGGATTTGTTATAACTTTTATGCATTCCTGGTTTCTCGAGGGAGATGCAGTAACAACTGAAACGGCGCTTTCTAAAACCGGAAGAGGCAGAGAAGCTTCTTTTGAAATGGAAACAAGGGCATTAATAATGGATACGCATAAACCCTATGCTTTTAAAAAGGCCGTTATGGGTTCATTTCGTGATGAAGTGCCTGATGAATATCAACTGGGATACTTAATGGTTGCCTATAACAGAGCTAAATATGGTACCAAAATTTGGGAAAATGTGCTTGATTATGATGGAAAATACGCATTTACTTTGTTCCCGTTTTACTTTTCATTGAAAAAATCAACTGGTTTATCAAGGACAAAATTGTATGAGAATACCTTACATGATTTAGATAGTGCTTGGCAATTTAACAGCAGGACAGTGCAATATTCTCAAATCGATACGCTAAGCAAGAGAACTTCGAATGTTTTCACTTCTTATCGCAATCCTTGTATATATAATGATTCCATAATAATTGCCGAAAAATCCAGCTTGGATGATGTTAAGAAATTTGTCAAAATAAATATCCGCGATAGAAAAGAGCAAGCATTTTTTGTTCCGGGAATTATTCCATCAGATAATCTGAGTTTGGGAGGAAAATACTTGGTTTGGGCAGAGATAGTTCCTGATATCAGGTGGGGTAATAGATCATACTCAGTTATTAGAAAATTAAATTTGAATTCTGGGAAATCAGAATATTTGACCATTAGGACAAAATATTTTGCTCCGGTTATTTCTCCAAATGCAAAGACTATAGCAGTTGTTGAAACAAATATTAAAGGTCAAAACTTCATTGTTC
>Ga0265316_10004123_pt1 | contig 14551 bp, 8 predicted proteins | sample 4522metaG_FD_202092 | JGI IMG/M metagenome (GOLD analysis project Ga0265316, IMG submission 202092) | Rhizosphere microbial communities from Carex aquatilis grown in University of Washington, Seatle, WA, United States - 4-5-22 metaG | ecosystem: Host-associated > Plants > Roots > Rhizosphere >...
TCGTTGCGGGATAGATGAATACTTTTGCCATTTCAGGACTCCTGTGCATCGATCAGTTTTTTCAGTCTGGCGATGTCGATCGCCCGGTGTTCGAGCGGGTTTTCCGGTGCAGGGACGGTCGCCGCGTCACGCTTTTTGAGCTCTTCGAGCCCGTGGGAGACATACGGGATGACGGTCATCTCATATTCCATGCCATGGTATCCCGGGCGTGCCCCCCCGAGGTTTGCCCGGCAGCGCCGGGAATCTCCCGGCGGGAACCCCCGGTCCTTGACAAAGATATGGTCCGGGTCCACCTTGCGAAGCTCGGCGACGATCCGGTCGACCTCCTCCTCTTTCCCGTTCACGACGAGACCGAAACAGGTCTCCTTGATCATCGCCCCGTTCGAGATCTCGTAACCGCGTATCGCCAGATCGGCCGGCGTGACATCGAACGATTCCACGACCACGTATTTTGTCACGGTGCCCACATGGGTCGGCGTATAGTCGGTCACCGCTTCACCTCTCTGATATACACGGTTTCCCGCTCCTTCACTTTCTTCAGTTTCTGGGTATCGATCACGCGCCCGATGATATTGGTCCCTTCGAAAGGCTCAGATGTGGGACCGAACTCCTTGTTTGCCGATAACCGGACCCCGACGAGACCGGCACCTTTCCGGGAATCATTGGTAATGGCAAGTGCGGCCGCCGGTGCCTCGTCCACCGGCTGGTTTTCCGGTATGATCTTAGTCCCGGGAGTGATCGCCGGTTTAAAGAGAACCACATCGTCGAACCTGAAGAAGACCGGCATCATGCCGGCATCGTGCTCCACGAGGCCTGTGGAGCGCCGGAATACGTCGCAGCTCATGGGAGCCGCTGCATCGTTGAGCTCGATGTCGATCACCCTGTCGATCGGAGCCGTGGTCACTGTCACGAGCCGTTCGTTGAGGACATCGAGGGTCGTCCCCGGATCCTGCGAAACGACGATCCTGTCACCCTCCTCCTTGTCGACCTTCAGCGTCACACCGGCCGTTGCTGCGATCTCTTTTGCGGTCGCGAGCGGCCGGCCGAGCAGGTCGATCCGTCCGGGCCGGACGGTGACGGAGAGGACGTCGTGCTCCTTTGCCAGTTTTACCAGTTCGATCCCGTGGACAACCTGCCCGGCGATATTATGGTCGGGGCTGCTCGGGACATCCGCCCGGTAGATATAGATCCCGCCGGCCCCTTTCCCGGTATTCCTCACGGTGACGATACCCTCCCGCCGGGGGTGACGGTATTCCCGAGATATGTCCTCCGTGCCGGCAAGGTGCGGGTCGAGCACGTGCGTGGTCGCTGCACGCCCGACAGTAAATCGCCCGGACTGGAGAGCGAGGAGCAGGTGTTCGACACTGGCCGCGGCTTCCGTTGTGATCCGGTCCGGGGTATACCCCTGTGCGGCAATTTCGACCCGGGTCACGACCTGCATGCCGTCTTCGAGCACAAGATCCGGATCCGTGGTGGTGAACGACCTGCTGGTATCCGCCCAGCTGACCACCGGCTCGATCCGGGTAATCCTGTCACCGGACGTGAAGCGGTCCAGCACACCCCTGCCGCTGACAACCTTTCCCAGCACGCCCCCGCTCTCATCAGCCCCATGGTCCGCCAGGTGCCGGGTCTTCGCGAAGATCAGGTACGACCGCTGCGGGTCGTACCCGCCACACCCGAGGATCACATCGGCCCGCTCGTAGAGGTGGGCATTGCGCAACGGGCGGATGGCGGTGGGAAACGGCCCGAAGGCCGCAGCATACCGGTCGCTCCAGTGGAGGGCAAGCCTGCCAATTAGATCCGGTGATTCGGGGAAACCGATCTCCCCTCCGCCCATCTCGAGAGTAATTTCACCGGCTGTCGTACCCAGGGCGAGGTTCGCCGTCTTTGTCTGCTCCTGCGTCGCCGGCCGGATGATGCCGACCGCGCAACCGGTGGGGTGACCGGAAAGGACCGACGAGAGCCTGCTCCCCTCGATGAGCTCCAGCCTCTTCCCGTCGAGGTGGATGGTGATCATGCATCACCTCATGCCGGTGGCTGGCTCATGACTTTCTTCTCTTCCTCGGTAAGTATGGCAAGGACCTCGGCAGTCTTGCCGATCTGGATGATCTTGCCGCCCCGCATGAGGGCAAGCCGGTCGCAGACATCCCGCACGAATTCCATGTCATGGGATACGACGATAAAGGTCTCGTCCATCTCCTCGCGGGAATGCATGATGGAATGCTTTACGTCGATCTTCGTGATGGGGTCCATAGTACCTGTCGGCTCATCGAGGATCACGATACGCGGCTCCCGGATCAGCACCTGTGCGAGTGCCACGCGGTGGCGCTCTCCTTCGGAGAGCTGGGCGGGCATCCGGTTGAGAATCTCCTGACTCTTCTCATCGGTGAACCCGGCCATCTTCAGGGTCACGAGAGCCTTCCTCATGGCCAGCTCCTTGGGGAACTCGAGGCCGATCGCATCCGTCAGGTTGTCGAGTACCGTCCTGTGGGGGAAGAGGTCATACTCCTGGTGGAGGAGTCCGATATACCCGGTGGCCCGGCCCCGCTGCTCGATACCCGGCTTCGTCATATCGACCCACTCATCGCCGATGCGGACATTGATCTCCCCGCTTGTCGGCTCGACGAGGCCAACGATGATACCGGAGAGCGTGGTCTTTCCGGCCCCGCTTTTACCTATGATCCCGAAGATCTCCTTCGCGTAGACTTCAAACGAGACGCCGTTGACGGCCTTCACGACACCTCGGTCAACGGAGATGTAGCGCTTGACCAGGTCCCGGGCGACGACGATTTTGTCGCCGAGTTCTGCCTCCTCGAACTTCTCGGTGTCATCGCAGCCTTTCATGAACTCCTGGATCACATCTTTGGGCGTCCCGATCTTCGCGATATTACCCTCGACGAGCAGCATGGCACGGTTGGCGACATCCTCGATCACCTGCGAGAAATGGGAGGTGACCACGATACCCATGTTATTGGTCTTTGCTGCGTCGATGAGCATCGCATGCACGATCTTCGCGGTCCCCGGGTCGAGCGTACCGGTCGGCTCATCGGCGAACAGCATGAAGGGCTCCTTTGCCAGCTGCCGGGCGAGGACGACCCGCTGCTTCTCCCCGCCGGAGAGATCGCGGGCGATATGCATCATCCGGTGGGAGAGTTTCACCTCGTCGATAAGATCCGCGGCCCGGCTGATTGCCTTCTCCTGCGGATAATCGATATCGTCAAGCGCGTGAAGGACATTCTCAATAACACGGTCGTCGCCGTACAGGGCAAAAGTGCGCTGGAACATAATCGCGGTCCTGCGCATAAGGCGCCGCTTTAAATCCTCGTTCTTCTCGTTCCAGAGATCCACGTCAAGCGCTGAGAGGATGGCGCCGCAGTGGGGGCAGGGTTTTCCCACGGAACTGCCCACGTCCATGTACTCGCACCCGCCGCATGCCGCCACATGGTAAATGATGCGCCCGCTGGTCGGTGGCTGCTCGACCCCGCGGATGAGGTGCATCAGGACCGTCTTACCGGCACCGCTCCTGCCGATAATGCCGAGGATCTCACCCTCGCCAATCTCAAAAGAAATATTCTTGAGAATCCTCTTGCCGTCAAAATCCATGCAGAGGTTGTCGACCGTGATCAATGGAGCCTTCATAGTACCCTTGTATCTAATGTGACAGAGGTATGATATTACCTTTTATGTGACGCATCACAGCCGTCACGATCGCAAATTTTTCCGGACCCGAGCAGCTCCTGCACGATAGGCACGACATCGCTGACGTTTTTCACCACATGATCCGCTGCCTTGTACAGCTCCTCTGGCCTGTCGCCCGGCTGCTGGAGGGTGAGGATCGCGATATCGGCATTCCGCATGGCGAAGAGGTCGTTGATCCCGTCCCCCACCATCAGGACCCGGTCGTACTCCTGCCGGAGGTCGTTGACGATCTGCGCCTTGACCGTGGGGGTGGCGACCCCGTACACCCGGTCACGGGGGATACCGAAGTGATCGGCCATCTTCTCGAGCTTGGTGACCCGATCACCCGAGGCGATGAACGTGGGAACCCCCATCCGGTGCAGGGCGGTAATGGTATCTTTTGCGCCCTTAAACGGCCAGCCCCCGGCCGTGATTGTGAACTCCACGGCCTTGTGTGCCATGTTGATGATCGCCCCGCTGTTCAGGGTAACCATATATTCCTGCTTGCAGACCGACCAGACGTTACGGATGCATTCCTGGAGGTCTCCCGTCTGAGCACGGCGGTCCGTGTAGAGCACATCTCCGATATCTTCGGCAGTAACAATTTTCCGGGTGCAGCTGACGCCAAAAGCAACGTTCCTGCCTATCAGGTATTCGGACAGGAGCTGATCCGCCGGAGCCGCCAGGAGGTCCTTGGAATGCACGGGGAGGACGATGAGTACCCGGTCCGGGGAACTGAATGTGAGGGTTGTCGTCTCGATGCCGGGGAGCAGTTTCTTGTGGCAGATATCCTTTGCGACCCGGTAGGTGTTCATGAGCGTTCCGGCACTGTCAAAGACCACGGCAACCGACATCTGGAGCACCCTTTCAATAACTCTATGTATTTCCCTGATACATGGGATTAATGAAGCTGATGTCCGTATCTGAAACCGCAAAGAAGATAAAGAGCATGGAGATCCGGGGCGCAGGCAGGATTGCCCGGGCGGCGGCAGAAGTCCTCCGGGACCATGCCCTGGCCGTCAGGGCACCGACCAGAGCCGCATTCCGGCAGGAGATGGAGCGGGCAGCAGACCTGCTGGTTGCAACCCGCCCGACCGCCGTCTCGCTCCCGAATGCTGTCCATTTTGTCATGGCAGGCCTCGATGCAGCGAAGACCGCGGATGAGGCGCAGATCGGGATAGTCCGTCGCGCAGAACAGTTCATCCAGTCCTCGCAGCATGCCGTGGAGAAGATCGCGGAGTTCGGCGCCCGTCATATCCGTGACGGGGACGTGATCCTTACGCACTGCAATTCGGAGGTGGCGCTCGGGTGCATGATCGAGGCCCACCGGCAGGGAAAGGAGATCGAGGTCTTCGCAACGGAAGTGCGGCCGCGGAACCAGGGGCACATCACAATCCGGACCCTGAACGACGCCGGCATCAAAACAAACTTTATCGTTGATTCCGCGGTCCGTTCTTTCATCCATGATGTCGATCTCGTGATCGTCGGGGCGGATGCAGTGACGGTCAACGGGGCCGTGGTGAACAAGATCGGGACCTCCCAGGTTGCCCACACGGCAGCCGAGGCCCGCGTGAACGTGATCGTGGCTGCCGAGACCTACAAGTTTGCACCACGGACGGTTGTCGGGGAGCTGATCCGGATCGAGGAACGCCCGCCCGGAGAGGTGCTGGCCGATGAGATCGCAAAGACCCTCCCGCATGTCACGGTTCGCAACCCTGCGTTCGATGTGACCCCCGCGGAATATATCGATCTCATCGTCACGGAACAGGGTGCGATTCCGCCGCAGATGGCGTACGTAATCATCCGGGAGTACCTGGGCTGGGATATCGGGGAGTTCCATAAACCCTTCGGCCTGAATGCGGGCCACGAAGAGTGATCGCCCGCACGCCCGGGCCCCGGGATCCTTATCTCTGTTACGGATGAAAGGATACCGATGGATTTATGGAACGGCAGAACTCTTGAGCTGTATACAACGACAGCATTCCGCTCATTGGGCGTGTGCAGAAACAAAAAGCAACCTCAGGGGATATTAGATGGAGATACATTTTACCAAACTGCACGGTAACGGCAATGACTTCATCGTGATCGATGAATTTAAGCACGTTGTCGTCCCGGATGAGATGAAGGGGCAGTTCGCCGCGAGCTTCTGTGACCGGCGCTTTGGCATCGGGGCAGACGGAGTCATTTTCCTGTCACGGTCAGAGAAAAGCAATTTTAAAATGCGCATCCTGCAGCCGGACGAGAGCGAAGCCGAGATGTGTGGTAACGGCATCCGCTGCCTGGCCAAGTACGCCCTCGACGCCGGGTATGTGAAAGGTTCCTGTACCGTCGAGACTCCTGCCGGCGAGATCGGGGTTGCAATGGGGTACAAAGAGGACGAGTTCACCGCGACCATCACGATGACCACGCCGAAGTTCGAACGGAAAGAGATCCCGGCGACCGGCACGGGCGAATATAAGGAGCGGATCGGGGAGTATGATGTCTATGCAGTAAATACCGGTGTGCCCCATGCGGTGATCATTGTCGATGTGGTGGATGCAGTAGACGTGGAAGCGGTTGCCCCCGCAATACGCCGCCATGCCACGTTTGAAAAAGGCGCGAACGTGAACTTCGTGGAGATGACCGGCGAGAACAGCATCCGGATCCGGACTTTCGAGCGGGGTGTCGAGGAGGAGACGCTGTCGTGTGGAACCGGGGCAACGGCATCCGCAGCGATCGTGCACAAACTCGGCCTCGCGGGCGACGTCGTGAACGTGGAAACCCGCGGGGGGCCGCTCGTCATTTACTTAAAAGACGGAGGGGCGAAGATGGAAGGCCCGGCGACCACGGTATTTACCGGGATTATCCCGTTCTGATCCTCCTTTTTTTGCCCACACGCTCTCCGTCGGCCCCTTCCTCCGGTGCTTTTTCCCGCATCCTGCCGGTGATGTCCCGGGAAATGCTCAGGAACTCCTTGATCTGCCCTGTCTCGTCCCGGATGATCCGGGTCGTCGACTCAAACCAGAGGTAATGCCCCTCCTTATGCCGGAACCGGAAGACCGACGTGACGCTCTCAAGGCTGCTGTTCGTGATCACGCCGATATCCCTCAGTACTTTGGGCAGATCGTCGGGATGCACCATCGCAAGGACCGATGTGCCCAGCACTTCCTGCTCCGTATATCCGAGCAGCGTGGTGATGGAAGGGGACACGTACGTGCAGATGCACTCCGGTGTCTGCCGGTTGATTATATCCACGGAATGTTCAGCAATGAAACGATATTTCTGCTCGTTCTCCCGGAACTCATGCTCTGTATTGATGCGTTCTGTGATGTCCCGCGATACGCCGAGCACGGAAGTTACCTGCCCCTCTGCATCCGGGATCGGCACCAGCGCATGATCGAACCACCGGATCTCATCCCTGATCTTCATCGACCCCTCGCTCCTCACCGGCTGGCCGGTCCTGAACACCTGCTGGAGCGCCCCGTACTGCCGGGAGGAGACATTGGCGGGGAATAACCCGCTACGGGGATTGCCGATGACCGATTCTGCCGGTATCCGGAGGAACTCTGCCGCTTTGTGGTTGATATATAGCACCCTGTCATCCCTGTCGACAACGAAGATCAGGTCCTGCGAGGCTTCGGCCAGGGAACGGTACCGGGCCTCGCTCTCGCGCAGCGCCTCCTCCTTTACCTTCCGTTCAGTGATATCGTTGAGGGCGACGAGGACAGCAGGGCTCCCGCCAATGGATGTTGACACTCCCCGGCCCTCAACAATGACCGGCATACCGTCAATCCGCAGCATCTGTAACTCTATTGATGGTGTGCTCTCACCGGTAAGATCTTTTTTGATATTGGTCCTGACCGCATCACGGTCGTCAGGGTGGATGAAGTCAAGAATATTTTTACCCAGAATATCACTATCCTGACTGACACCTAAAAGCCGGAGGGCTGTCAGATTTGCGTAGATGATCTTCCTGTCCCGGTGCAGGAACACGGCATCAGGGGAAATCTCCACCAGTTTACGAAACCGCTCCTCGCTCTCGCGCAGGGCGTTCTCGGCCTGCCGGCGCTCGGTGATATCCAGTGCTGTGAACGTGACCCCGGCTCCCGGATCTGCGGGATTCAGGGGTGTTGAACTGAGCAGCACATCGATAATCACCCCGTCTTTCCTCTTCCACTGCGTCTCAATGGAGCCGGATCCCGTCATCTGGATCTGCCCGTACTTGATCTTCCCGACACGATCGTACTCTTCCTGCACCGGGTACAGTTTCCGGGCCGGATAGCCGACCAGTTCGCCGGCCTCGTAGCCGGTCATCCTGCAGACCTTGTCATTCACTTCGAGAAGGATGCGGTCCGAAACGACTCCGATTCCTACCGGTGCAACGCGGATGATACCGCGCAACCGCGCCTCGCTCTCCCGTATGCGGGCTTCGTTGCGTCTCCTCCGGGTGATGTCCTCGAACAGGACCGAGACGCCTTTCTGGCCATTGTTGGAGACCGTGGGTGCGATCCGGCAGAAAAAGATCAGATCCTGCCGGGGGACATCCAGCTCCCCCTTGAACTCCGTACCCGCAAGCCCCCCCCTGATCCATACGAGAAGCCGGGGAAAAACCTCGTCGAAAAAAGGAGGGACCGGCGAAAATTCAATATTTTTTCCCAGGCATTCCTTCTCGCCCGTCCCCAGCAGCTCGATGAACGGCTGGTTGAGAAAGACGATGCGGAGACCGCTGTCGAGCTGCATCACCAGCTCGGACGACATGGCAAGGACGGAGGAGGCCGGCAGGCGCTGGGAGAGGGTGTAGATCTTTGCCATCCCGAAATGGCGCATCTCCACCTGGCCTGAGACCAGGAGGTTATCCAGGTACCGCCCGGCAGTGTTCCGGTTGATGCCACCGCTCCTGACGATCTCGGTTATGCTGAGCCCCTGAGGGTTTTTCCTCAGGAGGTCAGTGATCTGCGCGGTGATCTCTCTCCTCAGTGCCATAAAACAAGGAAATATTCCGTTTATGAAGATATAATGGTTGCAATTTTCCACCCTGTATGAAAAAAATGAGTCCCTGCCGGAACTGTGCTCCGGGCGGGAATCAACGGGCTCTGATGCTGTCTCCGGTAATCTCGTACTCGAAGGAGGCACCTTCAGGCCGGGAACGGTGCTTGACCAGTCGCGCTCTCCGGATTCCCGGAGTTTCCGTCTTCTCCAGCCGGACGATCACCTTGGAGATGTGTTCAAGGGCGGTACCGCCCAGTCCGAAATAGGTGTTCTTCACGGTGTCCATGTAGACCTGATTGGTGACGATGACCGGTATATCGTACCGCTTCGCGTAGCCGAGCAGGTGGATCATCTGCCGGGTGAGTGCCTGCATCGCGTCCCGTCCTTTTTCCAGGTCGGTGCGGTAGAGGGCGGTGGCGGAGTCCATGACCAGCAGGCCCGGCTTATGCGCCTTGAGCACCTTCTCTGCCTCGAGGATCATCGTGCCCTGGTGCTCGAAATCGATCGGCTCGAAAAGGAAGAGCCGGTCCGCGATCTTTTCGGTATCGGCTCCCGCGATCTGCCGGAACCGCTCGATAGAAAATCCTTCCGAGTCGATATAGACCGCCGCATGACCGGCACGCAGGCAGGAAACTGCCGCGATCATGCATAAGGTGCTCTTGCCGCTTGCCGGCTCCCCGTAAAACTGGGTGATCGTCCGGAGTTCGAGACCGCCGCCGAGGAGGGCGTCAAGGGCCGCGTTTCCGCTGGTCAGTCTTTCCGTTTTCACGAATTCACCCTCAGGTTTCAGTATTGATCAGAATCGTCAGGTACTTACGGATACGTGTTCTCTGCCATTCTCTCCTTTCAAATAGTATCCGGTATGTGATAAAGCCCGAATACCGGGAAAAGCCGGTATGGGTAGAGAAGCAATTCCGCGATTCTGGGCAGATACATGGGGATTTTGGTGCATTTTGCCCGGAAAAAAGATGAAAAATGGTTCAAATGACTTTTTTTGACAATACATGCACATATATATACGTACAAAAAAAAGTAGGTAGTTATTCAATGATGCATCGATAGTCAGGATTCGAAGCAGGGGTTATGGTTGAAATGGGATTGTTGTCTGTCCGAAAATATTTTGCCGATCGTGTTCGTAATGGGGAAACCGGTAATGGGACCACTTTTTCAATCGTTCAGGAGCCGGTTTTATGAAATCCCTTCATCACGATCCACTAAAGATCCGCTTCGTTCTCGCCATTCTTGTGATAAGTGCGTTATTTTTCGGGATGTGCGTATCTGCTGTACCGAATGCGCTGGTTTCTGAAAATAGTACAAACCCGTCCATACACCCTTCCCTGGCCCCGGTCAACCCGGCCTTTCTTGAATACCAGAACCGCACGACCAGTTCGAAGAGTGAAACGAGTACCGCAAGTCTGAAGACTGCTGCGGTGAGGAGTGTGGATAGCAGCACCGGTATATCGGGCTCCCATATCTTTGTCGAGGGGGAGGTGCCGTCCCCGGTTGATCTCTCAATGAATGCCGGTCAGCACATAGCAACAGAAACCGCACCGGGTTCAATATCTGGTTCCGGTTCCTCCCTTGGTTTCGACAGCTATGCATCCTCCTTCGATCTCCGGAGTACAGGGAAAGTGTCGTCAGTAAAAAACCAGGGAAATGCCGGTGTCTGCTGGGCATTTGCAACCTATGGATCCCTCGAATCCACGCTCCTTCCCGGAGAATCCTGGGATTTCTCCGAGAATAATATGAAAAACGTCCTTGCCGAGACATTCCCGAACGGAACCGCCAACCCCAATGGTTTCAACAGGACGTGGGATGCTGCCGGGAATGAGTATGAGTCGACAGCTTACCTTGCACGATGGAGCGGCGCGATCAGGGAATCGGATGATCCCTACAATGATGCATCCGGTGTCTCTCCTGACGGGCTGACTCCCGTGAAGCATGTCCAGAATGTCTATTTCCTTCCGGCACGCGCCTCGTCAACGGATAATGATAACATAAAATATGCATTGACGACCTGGGGTGCGGTCAAGGCTTCCATTAACTGGGCGGATTCGTATTACAATTCCGGCACGCATGCATTCTATAACGGAGTTACAACGGGTACGAACCATGCGATCACCATCGTGGGGTGGGATGACTCGTACAGCAAGGCAAACTTTGCATCCACTCCTGCGGGAAATGGCGCCTTCATCGTGAAAAATTCATGGGGATCAGGCTGGGGCGATGGAGGCTACTTCTATATCTCATATTATGATCTGACCATAGGAAACAAGTGTGTTGTTTTCATAGGCGAACCGACCACCAACTATGACCGTGTCTATAGTTATGATCCGCTGGGATGGACGACAAGTTTCGGTTATTCCATGACAACGACAGACCAGTATGCGAATGTTTTTACTGCCCGGTCCGCTGAAACCCTGAGGGCAGTCGGGTTTTACGCCCCCGTCAGCAACACCACCTATATCGTGAAAATTTACCGCACCCCCGACAGCGGGCCGATCAATACCGGGGGGTATGTGTCTACTGCGTCCGGAACGTTTTCATCCCCCGGGTACCATACGGTGACCGTACCGAATGTGGCTCTGGCGTCAGGACAAAAATATTCCATCGTTGTTTCAGAAACTACACCCGGGTATACGTATCCGATCGCGATTGAATATCCCTTCAATAGCTATTCCGATCATGCAACTGCCCATGCCGGTGAGAGCTATGTCAGCAGTGATGGTACGGCATGGACCGATCTGACCACTCTCTATGCCAATACCAACGTCTGCCTGAAGGGGTATACAACTCTTGATGCAACGATCAACTTCACGGCGAATGTCACATCGGGCACCGTTCCGCTGGCGGTCAAGTTTACCGATACCTCGACAGTCACTTCCCCCACCCGCTGGAACTGGAGCTTTGGCGACGGGAACTCATTCGATACAACCACGACCTCCCTGAAAAGTCCGACCCATATCTACTTCGCGCCGGGCAATTACACGGTGAACCTGACCGTTACCCACGCATCAGTGACTACTACCGTGTCAAAACCTGTCTATGTCAACGTGTCCCCGACAACCTCGCCCGTAAGGCCTCCCGAAAACACGACCAAACTGATCTTCATCCACCACTCGACCGGACAGAACTGGCTGGCCGATGCGAACGGGGGGCTCGGTACCGCCCTGATGAACAACAACTACTTCGTGAGCGACACGAACTATGGCTGGGGTCCGGACGCGATCGGCGACCGCACGGATATCGGGAACTGGTGGAACTGGTTCCGCAGCTCTGAATCCCCTACGTACCTGTCGGCCCTGTACAATGAATCCGCCCAAGCGTCATCCTATACCCGGATCGCATCGGACGCCCGCGGAGAGAACCAGATCGTCATGATCAAGTCGTGCTTCCCGAATTCCAACCTGGGAGGCAATGCCTCTGATCCTGTCCCGCCGATCGAAGAGAACCTGCTGAAAGGGAACGATTCCACCTCCGCCTACCATACAGTGGCGAATGCCAAGGGGATCTATTTCGATCTCCTCGAGTATTTCGGCTCGCATCCCGACACGCTCTTCATCGTTGTTACCGCCCCCCCGCTCTCTGACAACGGCAATGCCGCAAATACCCGGGCGCTGAACGAGTGGCTGGTCAATGACTGGTTAAAGGATTACCCGGTCAACAACGTCTTTGTCTTCGACTTCTACAACGTTCTCACGACAAATGGCGGGAGTACCACCGTCAATGACCTGAACTCTGTCACCGGCAACCATCACCGCTGGTGGAGCAACGACATCCAGCACCAGGTCGATCTCACCCATAACACCAGTGCGTACCCCTCCTCGGCCAGCGACGACCATCCGGCCAAGGCGGGCAACCTGAAGGCAACCGCGGAGTATGTCCCTCTCCTCAATTACGCGTACAACCGTTGGATGGAGAACAGGACTCCGTATGTTGTGGATTTCTCTGCAAACGCCAGTTCCGGCATTGTCCCGCATGCCGTACAGTTCAGTGACTTATCGACCGTCATTTCACCCACACAATGGAACTGGAGTTTTGGCGATGGTCAGTGGATTGTTATTACCGAAGCAGCACAGAAGAATGCGAACCATACTTACCTTACACCGGGTACTTATCGGGTCAAGCTGGAAGTGACCAATACCTCCGGCACTTATAACCGGTCCCGATCAGCGTACATTACAGCACTACCCTGGTATGCCAACTTCACCGCGAACGCCACGTACGGGACTGCCCACATGGATGTCCGGTTCACGGATACATCAACCGACTCGGTCACCGCATGGAACTGGAGTTTCGGAGACGGGGAATATTCCGAGCTCCAGAACCCCGTCCACACCTATCTTGGCGGCGGCAACTTCACGGTTACGCTGAATGCATCGAATTACTTCAGCTACGACATTGTAACAAAACCGGATTATATCAATATAAACCCGGAGCCTTCAACAGTACCAAAGCGGGTGATTCCCCCGGCAGGGACGGTATATATGGGGGAATCATCGCTCAATATCACCAGGGGAATAGGTACGAATACCACGATCGCGTGGTTTGAGCCCGGTGCACCGGACACGTCGACTGTTCCGAACCTCACCATCGACGTGACCGGACAGGAACATGACTTTGCGATCGATCATACTGTCTTTGCAGGGCGTACCGGCACCTGGTACAGCTGGGCAGGAGGTAGTACCCTGGGCGGCTCGCCGGCAGTGTTCCAGGTTGTTGATCCGGCAATCGATATTACCCTCACTGATGTCACAACGGGAACCGATGTGGATGGCAGGACGATCCCGGTCGGGGACGAAATATCGTTCCGTATCGACAGCAACCTGGCGAACATGACCGAGCGCGGGATACCGGGCGCCCCGATCAGGATTCAGATAACCAGAGCCGATGGCATGGGTTATACAACCCTGACCAACAAGTCCGGGGGCATCATCTCCCTTCAGATCCCGGTATCAGGGCCCGCGTATTCCACCGGGCCGATCTGGTATACCGAGAACAGCCTCTACCCGACAGGAAGATACAACATCACGGCGCGATGCAACATCAACCAGATGTATGATAACTATCCTGATGTCGGTAAAACGACATCCGCGTACCGGACGATCAACCTGTCCTCATCCGCACCTGCGCCAATCCAGCCGGCCCCGTCAGTAAAAACAGTGACAACAACGGCCACGGGATTCTCCGCAAGCACGATCAATTTCACGCTGACGGGAACGGACTTCCAGCCCGGGCCTGGCAACACCATCGTACAGTTCCGGAACCAGACCGATATCCTTGTCCCGACGCTCACGAATGTCACGGCGACCCGTATTGATGGTATGCTTGCGATCCCGGTGGATGCAACGATCGGGCCCTGGAATATCCGGGTTGTCACTGGCGGGGGAGAGAATACCCTGGTCAACAAGTTTGCCGTTACCCTGCTGATGAAACCGACTATCACAGGGGCGATCTCCCCTGCAACGGGGGTACGGACAGACATCGTCAGGTTCACGCTGAGTGGCACCAACTTCCAGCCAGGTGCGGGGAACACCAATGTCACGTTCTACAACGAGACGTATTTCCATGACCACCATGAAAACGTGACCGCAAGACTCACGAGCGTGACAGCCACCTCCATTACCGGCAACTTCACAATACCTGCCAATGCAACGTTCGGGAAATGGTTTGTCAACGTCACCACGGTCAGCGGCGGTACCAGCACGACGAACTGCCCGTTCACGGTGGTCCAGCAGACCACGCCGAAAGTTACGTTAATCAATCCGGCCAGCGGGTACCGGAACCGGACCCTTACGGTCACGCTGACCGGCAGTGGTTTCCAGGTTGGTACCGGTTCGAACGTCTCGTTCTACAACCAGTCGGCCGATACCCACATATACGCGAATATTACGAGCGTGACACC
>Ga0265316_10004124_pt1 | contig 14548 bp, 16 predicted proteins | sample 4522metaG_FD_202092 | JGI IMG/M metagenome (GOLD analysis project Ga0265316, IMG submission 202092) | Rhizosphere microbial communities from Carex aquatilis grown in University of Washington, Seatle, WA, United States - 4-5-22 metaG | ecosystem: Host-associated > Plants > Roots > Rhizosphere >...
GGGTTGGCTGAGGCCGCCCCGGAGTGCGCCCGTCCTCGGGCGCAGCCACCGGCTTCTTTTGAGCCACAGAATAGTTTCCAACAGCTTACTCATCCCACGTTGCTGCGGCCGGGACGGCCGCACCCCGCTAACGCAGAAATTTAACTTCGTTTTTCGGGTTTATTTCCGCTCGGAAGCGCCCGTCATTCCCGGTCACAACCTCCGCCAGATTGGACTTTGCGCACTTTCATCTGCACGCCGGCAGCCAGCCGTGGGTTACCAGTCCTTGATGGGTTGCTGATCGTTCTGCGGTTTCCCCTGCGGTTTCAGTTGCAGAAACTGTTCGTCGCCCTTCTGCGCGTCCAGCAACCGCTTCGCGGCTTCCGGTGTCATTTGACCGGCTGCCACCGGCTGACCTTGCCCGTTTTGATTCTCCGGTTTTTGGCCGTCCGGCTTTTCGGTTGCCGGTTTTGGTGGCTCATCATTTTTCTGGCCGGACGGATTCGGTTGATGCTGGTTTTGCGGTTGGGAATTTTGTTGGGATGCCTGCGGGTTCTGCTGCGGGCTGTTCGATTTCTGCGGTTGCGATGGATTCGACTGCGATTGCGGGTTCTGATTTTGCGATGACTGATTGTTTTGCGATGATTGCTGGCTCTGTTGCTTCAATAGCTCGTACAACTTTTTCAGCTTCACATCATCGGGATATTGTTTCAGCCCGGTATTCACCGAGGCCAACGCCTGCGGAATGTTGTTGGAAATGTAGGCCTGCGCGCCGCCGTTGAAATAATCATCGGCGGACGACTGGGCGCGGGCCGTTGGCGAGGCCAGCCCGAGCAGGCTAACGCTGAACAGGAGTAACAATCGCATCGATGTCCTTCAGTTTTTTGATGTAATCCTGGAATTTTTTGGCGGCAATCGGATTGTTCAGGCTTTCCATGATTTCCAACGCGCGGTGATATTCATTGCGGCGCACCGCGTCGTCCGCGGCGGTTTTGGCCCGGCGCATCGCTTCGCGCAGTTCGGCGATCAAGCCAATCTGTTGCTTCACAAAACCCAGGTTGTAGGCGGCATCCGTATCGTTCGTTTTTAATTCCGCCGCGTGCGCATAACTCTGGACCGCTTGCCGCCATGTTTCCTCCATCGCGTCCAGGCTTTCCGTATCGGGCTCGAACCGGAGTTCGCCCTGGCGATACAACGTGTTCCCCAGATTGTAATAGGCCTGCTGTTGCAGGTTCAAATCCGGCGACAGCGTCACCGTCTGAAAATCGGCCGCCGCCGCCTCAAAATTGGTTGCGCGATACGCCGCCGCGCCCGCGTTGAAGACCAGGCGCAAATCGTTCGTGTTCACCTGCGCCAGCCGCTCAAATTCCTGCAGGGCATTCGTGTAATCGCCCGCGTTGTATTCGTGCAGCGCCGACGCTGGCGACGCCTGGGCGGCCATGGACAGGAGCAGAATTCCAACCAGCGCCACAACCACTGGCGCTTTGACTCCGGACGGTGGACCTTGGACGGTGGATTTTTTTCGTTCCGGCAAAAACATTTCCGCGAGCAACAACAAAACCGCCGCCGCCAGCGGCCATTTAAATTGCTCGTGATACCGGCGCACCAGCCGTTCCTCGCCTTCGGACTTGGGCAGCGGGGCCACGCCTTGTGCGTAAAGTGTTTCCACGGTGTTCGCCCCGCGCAACGGCAGATAAAAACCCCCGGTTGCGGCGGCGATTTGCTGGAGCAACGCCCCGTTCAAATGGGATTTCACGACATTGCCGTCCGCATCGCGGATGTAATCGCTGTTGCCATTGGCGTCCGTGATCCGCAACAGATCGCCCTCAACCGTCCCCAGACCGATGGTGAAAATTTTCAAACCCGCCTTGCCCGCCGTCTGCGCGGCCGCCAACGCGCCGCCGTCGTTATCCTCGCCGTCGGTGAACAGCACCAGCACCTTGAAATGGTCGTTTTCCTTGAAGGCCGTCTGCGCGGTCTGGATGGCGGCGGCGATGGCGGTGCCGCCTTGCGGCAGCGTGTTTACGTTCAAGGCCCGAACGCACTGTTGAAAGGCCGTGTTGTCGAACGTCAATGGACATTCCAAAAATGCGTCGCCGGCAAACGCCACCAGGCCGAGCCGGTCCGGCTTCGCCTGTTGCATCAGATCCAGCGCGGCCAGTTTGGCGCGTTCGAGCCGGTCCGGCGCGATGTCCCCGGCCAGCATGCTTTTGGAAGTGTCCACGGCCACCACGATGTCCAGGCCGCGCCGTTCGATCTTTTGCAAATCAAACCCATATTGCGGCCGCGCCAGCGCCACGAGCAACAGCGCCACGGCCAAAACCAGGCAACCGGACCGGATTTTCCGGCGTGCCGGTGAGATCCCGACCGTCAGCGCCGACAACAACCGCACTTGAATGAATTGGGCCAGCAATTGTTGCCGCCGGCGCGACGCCCACCAGAAGAACAGCGCCAGCGCCGGTGGAATCACCAGCAGCAGCCAGAGAATTTGAGGATGCGCGAATCTCATCTTGCAATTGCCGATTGCCGATTGCCGATTGCCGATTGGATTTGTAGTTTCACGCCATGAACCCGATTGAACTCAAAGCTCGTACCAAGACCTTTGCGCTGCGAATCATCAAATTGACCCGCGCGATTCCAAAAATTGACGATGCCGGCCGGGTCATTGCCAAGCAAATCGTTCGCAGCGGAATCTCGGTGGCCGCGAATTATCGCGCGTCGTGTCGCGCGCGAAGCCGGGCGGAATTCATCTCCAAAATCGGTACGGTTGAAGAAGAAGCCGACGAAACGGCATTGTGGCTCGAATTGTTGATTGAGTCCAAAATCATACCCGCAAAGCAATTGGCCACCTTGCTCGAAGAAGCCAACGGCCTGATTGCCATCATGGCAGCCTCGCGCAAGACGGCATCCGGCAAATGATCCGTTAATCGGCAATCGGCAATCGGCAATCGGCAATATCTTCATGGCAGCCTCCGCAACAGGGTCTGGCCTAAAGCGATCTCGGCCAGCAATAACACCAGCCCGAGGGATAACGCCCACGGAAACAATTCCGTGTATTGCGCGAATTTGTTGACGACTTCCTCCGTCTTTTCGAGCTTGTTGATTTCCGCGTAAATGTGTTGGAACCGGTCGGCATTGTCGGCGCGGTAGTATTGGCCACCCGTGGTCTGGGCGATTTGTTTCAACGTGGTTTCATCCACGTCCACCGGTTCCATTTGATAAACCGTTTCGCCGGTGAACGGGTTTTTGCCAACCGGCATCGGAGCCATGCCGTTCTGGCTGACGCCAATGGTATAAACCTTCACCCCCAGCGCCTGCGCCGCCTGCGCCGCCGTGAGCGGGTCCACCTTGCCCGAATTGTTCTGGCCGTCGGTCATCAGAATGACAATTTTGCTCTTCGCCGGCACCGCCCGCAGTTGATTCAGCGCCGTGCTCAAGCCGTCGCCAATGGCCGTCGCGTTCGGGTTGATGGCGTCAATCTCCAGACGATCCAGATCCTCCCTTAAAAAATCGTGGTCCAGCGTCAACGGTGTGGCAATGAACGCCTGCGTCGCAAAAACGACCAGCCCGATCCGATCGTTCGGTCGCTGGTCAATGAACCCTTCCAACACCGACCGCGCCATGTGGAACCGATTCACCCGTTTGCCGTCCACGACGAAATCCTCCGAGACCATGCTGCCCGACATATCGAGCGCCACCATGATGTCAATGCCGCTGGCCTTGACCGTGGTCAGGCTTCGCAGCAAACGCGGCTGGGCCAGCGCGATGATGAAGAGCGCCAGCACCAGCCAGCGCAACGCCGCCAGGAACGCACCCGACCGCGACCGGCGCACCCGGGTCAATCCTTCCACCAGCCGCACGGACGAATACAGAAATGCCGGTGGTGAACCGCGCCGTCCTTTCAACCACGCCAGCAGCGGCAGCAGCAACAGCAACAGCAAAATATAGGGATGAGCGAAGGTCATGCGGGCGCCATTTGATTTTGGACTTTGGGCTCCGGACTTTGGACTTCCGCTGGTTCCGTCTCATCCACCAATCGGACGGCGGAATGGTGCAGCTCCTGCAACTCCGGCTCGCCCGGTTCGTAGCGGGCGAACTTCACCAGATCGCAACTCTCCAGAAACCGGCCCAGGCTTTCCTTCTGTTCCGGCAACAACAAATCCGTGGTCTGCAACTCGTGCAAAAATTCCTCGGTGGTGCGTTCCGGCGCGCGGAAATCAAATTGTTCCTCGAGGTAGGAGCGAATGGTGTCGGAGACCAGGATGCAAAACGGTTTCGGCTGGGTCAGGAAGGCGAGCGCTTCCTGGAGCTTTAGTCTCGCGCGCACATGCGCCGGGATCGGGGGCACCACGGGCGCATTCGCCTGCCGGTATCGCCACAATTTCCACAGCGCAATCAAAAGTGCCGCTCCCGCGAGGATGCCGAGCGCCAGCCAGAGCCATTCCCAGCCGTTCGGAATGGCCACCGGCGGCTTGATGTCACGGATGTCGTTGGCAGCCGCAAGAGCGTTGTTGGTCGCGGCAATCATACTGGATCAAAATTCCAAAAGGCAATTGGTGGCACCCGCCGCCAGCGAGTCGTCACTGGGAGCATCGGCATCTTGCCGGCACGTCCCACCACGTTAATTTGAAGAACTCGCCGGCAGGATGCCGGCGCTCCCGGTAATCCTACCCGGTCCATGGTGTCGCTGCACCATTTCAGAATCGTGGAAAGTATCCGCAAATCCATAAACTTTGGACCTTGGACTTTGGACTTTGGACTTCTATTCATCCCCGCAACCTCCGCTTTTCGCGATTCTCAAAAAACCGGCCGAGCGCCGCCGAGTATGGTTCGGCGGTGTGAAGTTGAATGGTGTCGATGCCCGACGAACGCAGTTGTCGTGCAACCTCGGCGTGTTGTTTTTCCTGGCGTAGCGCAAACGCGTCACGGCTCGCGGCGTGGGCGGTGTTGACCTCCACAATTTCGCCCGTTTCGGCGTCCTCCAACATCAACCGGCCCAGGGCGGGCAGCTCCATTTCGTAGCGGTCCGCCACGTGCACCGCCACGACGTCGTGGCGGCGATTCGCCTGGCGCAAGGCGGTTTGAATCGGCAGCGGCAGCAACCCGCCGCCGGCATTGGAGATGAAATCTGAAATCACCGCCACAATGGCTTTGTGCGGCAAAACCCGGCCCATGAATTCCAGCGCGTGCGCCAGGTCCGTCCCGCGCCGTTTCGGTTCGAAATACAAAACCTCACGGATGACGCGCAGCACATGGCTGCGGCCTTTCCGCGGCGGAATGAAGTGTTCGACCTCGTCGGTGAACAGCAGCAGGCCCACCTTGTCGTTGTTGCGGATGGCAGAGAAGGCGAGCACGGACGCAATCTCGGCTGCCAGTTCGCGCTTGGATTGTTCACGCGAACCGAACAGGCCGGAACCGCTCACGTCCACCACCAGCATCACCGTCAATTCGCGTTCCTCGACGAATTTCTTGATGAACGGATGATTCATCCGCGCCGTGACGTTCCAGTCAATCGCGCGCACGTCATCGCCAGGTTGGTATTCGCGCACCTCATCGAAATTCATACCCTGGCCCTTGAAGACGCTGTGGTACTGGCCCGCGAGCGTTTCGGTCACGAGCCGGTTCGTGCGCAGCTCGATCTGCCGGATTTTTTTAAGAATCTCGCGGGGAATCATGCGGGGAAAAGCGTTGAACACTGAATGTAGAAAGATGAATTCGCGCGGGCAAAGTTCGCAGCCACCAGCGAATCCCAACGGGATTCAGGCAGACAGCCCAGGGTTGCGACGCAGGAGCTACCCTGGGTGAACAAAATTAAATCATTATCAACCCCAAAGGGGTTGTGGCAAATCCCAGGCGTGGCCGATGAAAGCGGAAGCGCCACAACCGCGTTGCGGTTGGGGGTATTTGTAGGGCGATGCCCCAGGGTAGCTCGTTCCTCGCAACCCCGGGCTTTGGGACGGAATCCCGTTGGGATTCGCACACAGCCGCGCTCCGCCAATTCGGTTACGAGCCGGTTCGTGCGCAACTCGATCTGCCGGATTTTTTTGAGAATTTCGCGGGGAATCATTTCAGAAAATCTGTTTTGCTTCCGGCGTGCCGACGAACCGCCAGTGCCAGGGTTCGTAATGAACGCCGCGCGGATTATTTCGCGGATAGGACAATTCAAAACCAAACCCGGCGGCGTTCGCTTGCAGCCATTGGGACGCGTGCGTTTCTTCAAATGGCGGTTCAACATCGCAGGCAGGCTCGTTCCCATCACCCAGATCCACCGCCAAACCGGTGTGATGTTCCGAATTTCCCGGACGCGCCACCCAGCAAACCGCCGCATTTTCCGAACCGTATTTCGCCACCGCTTTCTGAAAAAGCGATTCCTGGTACGCGATGGTGCGAAAGCCGGAAATGGGAATGATGGCCACGCCGTCGGCGCGGGCTTGAGTCATTAAATTCTGCAAGGCAGCAGCGGCATCCGCACGCAGCCTGACCTCGCGGCTGGTTTGCCGATATCTGCCCACGACAACCAATTCGTTTTCTGCAGCTTCAATCATCACGGCACCGGCAGTTCGTCGAAGATTTTCTGGATGATGATTTCGCTGGTTTTTTCCTCAGCCTCAGCCTCGTAGGTGATGGCCACGCGATGACGCAACACGTCCATGCCGATGCTCTTCACATCCTGCGGCGTCACGTAACCGCGGCCTTTGAGAAACGCGTAAGCCTTGGCCGCCAGCGTCAGGTTGATGGTCGCGCGCGGCGACGCACCCAGTTGGATGAAGTCGCGGACCGGAATCTTGTACTTGTCCGGCTCGCGCGTGGCGCAGACCAGGTCCACGATGTAATCTTTCACCTTGTCGTCCACGTAAATGTCGTTGATGACTTCGCGCGCCTTGAGGATGTCCTTCGGCTCCACCACCACGCCCGCAGTGGGCGTGCCGGAGGTTTTGGCCATCATATCCAAAATCTTCCGCTCCTCGTCGCGCGTCGGATAACCAATTTTCAATTTCAACATGAACCGGTCCACCTGCGCTTCCGGCAGCGGATAGGTGCCCTCCTGCTCAATCGGATTTTGCGTCGCCAGCACGAGAAATGGCTCCTCCAGTTTGAACGTCTGATCGCCGATGGTGACCTGTTTTTCCTGCATCGCTTCCAGCAACGCGCTTTGCACCTTGGCGGGCGCGCGATTGATTTCGTCCGCCAGGATCAGGTTCGCAAAAATGGGCCCTTTGCGCGTGCTGAACCCGCCCGATTGCGGATTGTAAATCTGCGTGCCGATGACGTCGGCCGGCAGCATGTCGGGCGTGAATTGCAGCCGCGAGAATTTGACATGGATGCAGGCGGCGAGCGATTTCACGGCGAGGGTTTTGGCCAGGCCGGGCACGCCTTCGAGCAGCACGTGGCCGTTCGCCAGCAGGCCGATGACCAGCCGTTCGGTCAGATAATTCTGGCCGACGATGACCTTGCCGAGTTCATTGAACAGTGGATGCGTGAAGGCGCTGGCCTCCTTGACCGCATCGTTGATGGCTGAGATTCCCGTATTCATTTTTTATCAAGTGATTGGTTACCGATGGACACAAAACCGTGGACAGTGTTCAAGCAAAATTCCTGTTATGCCCCGGGCAGAATTTCAACCTGGCTGGCCGGCAGCCAGCCGATGCGGCCGGAACCATCGGTCACCTGCAGCCAGTTATCACGGCGATCGAGCACGGCCAGTTCCTCGCCGTCATGCGCCGGGAACGCGTCCTGGGCCTCGGTAAACGGCCCGCTGCGCGCCGTCGCCGCCGGTTCGATGACCACCGCGGTGGTTTTTGAAAAATGCATCGCCGCCACCGCGCCCAGACCGGCAAAGAACAGAATGGTGAGCGCAACCACGCCGAAAGTCAGGCCGCGCAACCGGGGACGCCAGGCGGGCTGAAGCTGCCGCATGGCGAACAGGAGGCAGACCAGCCAGAAGCCACCGGCGGCGAGCACCGTCCATTCGTTGAGCGTCAGGGTGCCCAGCCAGCCTTGCCAGCGGCTTTCGCGCAACGTCGGACCTTCCACCTGTTTGCGGGCAAAATCCAGATTCGCGCGCACTTCCGCGTCGCGCGGCGCCAGCAGCTCCGCTCGCCGATACGCGGCGATGGCGCGGCCCGGTTGGCCCAGTTTGAATTCCGCGTTGCCATAGTTGAACCACAGCGCCGGCGACACGGCGCCGGATTGCAGGATTTTTTCGTAAGCCCCGGCCGCGCCGGCAAATTTGCCTTCCGCGTAGAGTTTGTTTGCCGCGTTGAAATCGATGGCGGCTTCCGCCGCGAAAAGGTTTCCGGCGCAAATCAAAGCAAACCACAAACCTAAAATCCAGCAGGAGCGGGGGTAATGAGGCTTAAGATAATATTGGCAACGATTCAGAGACTCCTTACGTCGTCTCCTACACGGTGAAAGTGGAGAAAGTTCTTTCATACCTTCAACTCCCGGAGCTGGCGGATGACCCTTTCAAATTGCCCGACGACCGAATTCAATTCCGCGCTCCCGCGGATCGGCGCATAGCGCGCCTGGTTGCAAAGCTGAAACAGCTCGCGCAGACCGTTCAGCTCCGGTTCCGTCGCGCCCAGCCGCGCCACCCGTTCATCAATCACCGCTTCCGTGATGGACGACGCCGGGGAGTCGAGCCGTTCACCCAGTTGCTCCTGCAACAGGCGAAACAGGGTGGCGAAAAATTCGTTGGAATTGTTTTCCGCCGCCAACCGGCGCAAATCGCCCAGCCCGTCGCGGATCCGTAGCGCCACCTGCCGCTGGCGTCGCAGGCGCGGATTGTTCGCCAGATGATCCGTGCGTTGGCGCCAGACGAAGGCGGCAAGCCAGGCCAGCACCGGCACGGCTTGCAGAGCGATCAACATCGGGCGGGTCACCAGCGGCGGCCCGGCCGACACCAACACGCCCAGTTCATCCTTGATTGGCAAAATGTCCGCCGGCCGGGCCGGGTTTTCCGTGTTGGGGGTCTGCGTGGCGGCAATGGTCGGCACCGGCGTCGCTCCGGCGGAGCGCACGGCCAGCGGCACGGACGGTTCCGTGAGTGTCCGATAACTGCCGGCGTCCGGGTCAAAATAGCTGAACGAAAAGGGCGGCAATTCGTGCACGTCGGCGTTTTGCGGCGCGACAATTTGTTCGAACGTCTTCGCGCCCTGCAACCCGAGCGGGTCGGTCGTCGTCACCTTGGCAGTAGGCGGATAAACCGTAAAGTCATGCCAAGCAGGTTGTTCCGGCAGAGTGAGTGAGCCCAGATCACCGCGGCCGGAAATCTGGATGCGCACGGTGATGGGATCGCCAACGGTGACGTTCGTCGGCCCGGCGGTGACACTCATCGTGTATTCGCCAATCGCACCATTAAAATTCGGCGGCAGATTTTCCGCCGGCAGCGGCAGCGATTGGACAGTCAGAGTTTCGGTGGCCAGCGAAACCTGCTTTTGCTGATAATCAAAATTTCCCAAGGGGTCGCGCATGCCAAACTGCCGGAAGAACGAGTCGTTGGCACGATTGTTGGACGGCATCGCCAGCACCAGATTAACGGTAACGGGGCCGGCGTTGAGCTGACCGGTCCTGGTCGCGGTCAGCGGAATTTTTGCGTTGATGACGTTGTAGCTGGTGTTGCCAATTTGCGCCTGGCTTTGCCCGCTGGCGGCAATTTTCCCGACCGTAAAACCATCGGCATTCACACCCGTGAGTTGGGGTTGCTGCGTGAGCTGGGTGTCCTGGCGGTAGTAAAGCTGCAAATCGGCGGTGACTACTTCTCCATTATACACCTTGTCTCCGGGCAACGTCAGTTTCGCGAACGCCAACTGCGAACCGGAATTGATTTGGGCCGCTGACGCCGCGCCGGGTTGCACCACCTTCAACGACAAGGGGGGGCAGGTCAGCTGTTGGCCGTCCACGTCAACCGACATGGCCGGGATGGCGAATTCACCCGTGCGCTGCGGCGTGACGGAGAAGGCCACCGTGACGGTTGAACTCATCGAGCCGTTCACCCAACTGACATTCTGTGAGGTGCCCGCCTGGCTGAATTGCAGACCCGGGACGCCCGGCGTCGGCACGTTTCTGGGCTGGCCGCCTTCGAAGGTGAGTGACAGCGTTGCGCTCTGGCCGAGTGTCAGCGTGTCGTTGTCCAGCGAAGCGGTAAAACTTGCCGCCGGCGCCGGCGTCACCGCCAGCCACAGCAGGAGCAGGCAAAACCCGGCGGTGACCGGTACCCAACTCAATTTACGGTCGCGCCGGCGGAGAAAACATTTCCCTCGTAACCGTTCCATTCCAAACATCTTACGTTCCAAAACCATCTGTTCTCGTTTTGCAAACTGTCATCCAAACATCTCGTCCCGGGCAGTAAACAGACAATCCCGGGGCCAAAATGTTCATGATTTGAGCGCCGCCGCGTCAACGGGCGCCGGGGATTTCGCCGGTATTGGCGGCCCATGCTGAACCGGCAGTGTGCCGGTTGCAACGCCGCTCGACAAAGCTTTTTTCCCGCGCCATCCTGCGGGCGATGGCATTTGAATCCGATGCACCGCTGGACCGCCTCTGGCAGGAATATGGCCGGCTGTTTCAGGAATGGGACGATCTCACCCTGGCCCGCTGGCTGGCGCAAACCCTTGGCCAGCTCGAGGGCAAGGCATGGCGGCTGTCGCATCCGCTCGTGGGCGCGTACCGCTTGGGGGCGCAACAGGCGCACAACCGCCAAATCTGGTTCAAACGGCTGGCCACGCCGCCGGCGGCCTACGCGGAATCACCCTGCTGCCGCGCCCCGTTTCTGCCGTTGCTGACCCGCGACGTGCGCGAATCCGGCCTCATCTGCCAGCACTGCAACGAAACCCTCGTGCCGTTCGACGACGTCGCCGCCGACGTGCGCACCGAACTCGACACTTGGGCGAAACAATACGAACCCGTCCACGCCGTCGCGCATTGGGACGACCGCCAGCGCCGCCGCGTCGGCAACTATGACGCCGCCTATGAGAACGCGGCGAAGGAAGCCGAGGGTTTTCTCTCGCGGGCCGGTCACGAACTCGCGCCGAAACTGCTGAATCTCTATCCGACCATCATCTGGGAGGACCAGGACGAATGCCTGGAAGTACGGCCCGAAGACGTGGCATTGTGATTTACGATTTTGGATTTACGATTTACGATTTGATACGTCATTCGATACGGCTCGAAAATCGCATATCGTAAATGTTTAAATTCACCATCAAATGGCTGTTCCGGCTGGTCATCCTGACGGTGGCCCTCGTGGTCATCCTGTTGCTGGCGCGCAATGCGATTTTGCGGGTCTATCTCGAACACCAGATTCGCGCCCAGACCGGCATGGACGCGGAGATTGGAAGCTTTTCCATCGGCCTGGCGGAACCGACCGTAACGATTCAAAATCTCCGGCTCTATAATCCGCCGGATTTCGCCGGCACCCCGTTCCTGAACATCCGGGAACTCCACGCGGAATACGACCCCGCCGCGCTCGCCCGACACGAATTACACATCACGCTGATGCGATTCAATCTCGGCGAGGTTGACGTGGTGAAAAATCAGGCCGGACGTACGAATATCTTCTCCCTCGGCCTGGCGGTGCCTTTGAAAAAAACCGGCGCCCATGCCGGTCCGTCATTCACCAAACAAACCGGCCTCGCGTTCACCGGCATTGACGTGCTGAACGTATCCATCGGCACGGCCAAATACATTGATTTGAACAACCAACGGAACAATCACACCCAAATCATCGGCATCCAGAATTGCGTGCTCAAAAACGTGAAATCCCAGACCGACCTCCTGGGCCTGTCCGCTTTTGTGGCCTTGCGCAGCGGTGATTTTTTCCAATCCTTGCTGGGCCCGCAAAATCAGGGTCCGGGGGTTCTGCAATTGATTTCGCATTGAAGCCTCCGCCATTTTTGCGTTTTCTGCGCGCCCCTTCTGCTTTAACCTCGGCGCGTGCATCGTGACCCGCTCAAAGCCGCCGCCCGCCTCGTCGTGAAATTCGGCACGGGTGTGCTCACGGACAGCCGCAAGCAGCCCGACCCGGCGCAGTTGGAACAGCTCGTGGCGCAAATCGCCGCACAGCGCCAGGCCGGCCGCGAAATCGTGATCGTCACCTCCGGTGCCGTCGGCGCAGGCATGGGTGCCCTCGGCCTGGAAAAGCGACCGACCGAACTGGCCGCGCTTTCGGCCTGTGCGGCCGTTGGCCAGTCGCAGCTGATGGCCACGTACGCGGAGCTGTTCACCCGGCACGGCCTGCGGGTCGCCCAGGTGCTGCTCACGCACGACGACCTCGAACATCACGAACGCCATCTCAACGCCCGCAATACGCTCATCACGCTGCTGAACCGCGGCGTCGTGCCCATCATCAACGAAAACGACGCCGTCTCCTTCGATGAACTCAAGTTTGGCGACAACGACAAGCTGTCCGCACTGGTCGCGTCGCTGTTGCCGGCCGATCTGCTCGTGATTCTGACGACCGTGGACGGCGTCCTCGAAAATTTCGGCAAGGCCAATCCCCGGACCCTTTCCGTGATTGAACACGTGGATGCGGCGATCGAAAAGCTCGCCGGCGGCACGAAGAGCGAAACCGCCGTCGGCGGCATGGCCTCAAAAATCCAGGCGGCCAAGATTGTCATGCGTTCCGGCATCCCGCTCGTCATCGCCTCGGGCAAAAAAAAGCAGGTGCTCGCCAAAATTCTCGGCGGCGAAGAGGAAGGCACGCTGTTCGTGCCGCAACCGACGAAGTTGCAGGGACGCAAGCGGTGGATTGCGTTTTTCCATCACCCCAAAGGGGCGTTGATCGTGGATGACGGCGCGAAACTGGCGTTGCGCGAGAAGGGCAAGAGCCTGTTGCCGCCGGGGGTGGCGCGTTGCGAAGGCGATTTCGCCGCCGGCGACGTGGTACGGATCTGCGATTTGAACGGAACGGAATTCGCGCGCGGCATCGCACGGTTCGATTCCGCCGCCGTCCGCGCCCGCAAACTGCCGAAAGAGGAACTCGTCCACCGGGATGATCTGGTGATCCTTTAATTTACGATATTCGATTTTGGATTTACGCTCTGATTGTCAGTGCGCTCGTAAATCGTATATCGTAAATCGTAAATGAAGCGAAATTCCGCAGTTGAAGAACTGCTCAAAATCATGGCCCGGCTGCGCTCGCCCAGGGGTTGTCCGTGGGACCGCGAGCAAAGCCATATGACGTTGCGTCGCCATGCCATCGAGGAGGTCTATGAATTGATCGACGCCATCGAGGCCAGGGACGACCACGAGATGGCTGAGGAACTCGGCGACCTGCTGTTGCAGGTGGTCTTCCATTGCCAGCTGGCGCGCGAACGCGGCGCGTTTGATTTTGAAAAGGTCTGCCGGTTGATTGTGGAAAAACTGGTGCGCCGGCATCCGCACGTTTTTGGCCGGACCAAGGTCAAGGGCGTCGATGAAGTCTGGGCGAACTGGGAAAAGATCAAACGCGCTGAAAAAAAGGGGACGCGGCACGAACGCGCCTCGGCCTTCGACGGCATCCCCAAACATCTGCCCGCGTTGTTGCGCGCCGAAAAGCTGGTGAAGAAAGCCCGCAAAGTCTTTGCCGATGGCCATCCCGTGGCAGGGCTGCGCTGCCGCGCAGCCGGACGCGCAGCAACTCGTCCCTACCGGAAAAAAACAAACAAAACCACTCTGGCCGCGGAGCTCTTTGACCTGACGGAATGGGCACAGCGCCACGGCTGGTCAGCGGAGGAATTGTTGAGCGACGAAATCAAGCGGCGCGAACGCGGGTTCCGCCGGCTGGAAAAGGGCTGAACCGGATCGTGGATGGATTTGACAGCCAGTGCAACTCATACCACCTTCCGGTGTTGAACCTATTGGCTGGTTCCGGTGTCAAAACCTTATCGATTCTATGAAAACTCGAAACTTTCAAAAGCCGCTCCTGACGATCATCACCCTTGCGACCCTGGCTTTGGCGGCGAACAGCGCCACAGCGCAAAATTCCACCACCGCCCAACCGGTGGCGGCCACCCAGGCAGCTGTGCCACAATTATCCTACGGCGTGCCGGAAATCTTGCAGCTTTCGCAGGCGAAAATCGGCGACAGCACCATCATCGCCTACGTCCAGAATTCAGGAAACAATTACGGACTCAACGCGGCCCAGATCATTTACCTGCGGCAACAGGGCGTTTCCGACGCCGTCGTCAACGCCATGCTGGCCCAGCGCTCGCAATCGGCACCGACCGCGCCCGTGGCCACAGCTTCCTCGTCGGACAGCTCGGCGGCTTACAGTTCCCAGACTTCAAGCGCCGACACACAGTCCTCGACAACTTATGCGCAGTCCGTCCCGACCTCGACGGTCTATGTCGTTCCCGACACACAGACCTATTACTATAATGACTGGCTTTACAACCGTGGTCCGTACTACGGCTATTATCCGTATTACGGCTATTACTACCCTTATCCGGCGGTGTCGGTTTCGTTCGGTTGGGGTGGTGGCTGGGGTGGTTGGCATGGCGGCGGATGGCACGGTGGCGGTGGCTGGCATGGGGGTGGCGGTTTCCATGGTGGTAGCGGTTTCCACGGTGGTGGCGGTTTCCACGGCGGC
>Ga0265316_10004127_pt1 | contig 14539 bp, 11 predicted proteins | sample 4522metaG_FD_202092 | JGI IMG/M metagenome (GOLD analysis project Ga0265316, IMG submission 202092) | Rhizosphere microbial communities from Carex aquatilis grown in University of Washington, Seatle, WA, United States - 4-5-22 metaG | ecosystem: Host-associated > Plants > Roots > Rhizosphere >...
CTCGATGATCCCGCGGCTCAGGTGTACCGCGCCGCGCACGTGGCCCTTGGCCCACTCGTTGTCCTCGCGCGTATCCACCAGCACGTGCGGCTCCCCGGCCGCCACCATCTTCTTATAGCCTTCGATCTCGATTTGCGCCACGCGCGACTTGGCGTCGTCCACCAGCTTCAGAAATCCCGCACTGTGTTGCATGTTCCTCTACTCCACGCGCTCGATTTTCGCCCCCGCGCGCGCCAGCTTCGCCTCGATTTTCTCATAGCCTCGGTCAATGTGGTACACCCGGTCGATCACCGTCTCGCCGCGCGCCACCAGCGCGGCTAGCACCAGCGATGCGCTGGCTCGCAGGTCCGACGCGATCACCCCGGCGCCGGTCAGCTCGCGCGGACCCGCCACAATCGCCTGCTTCCCGTCGGTGCGGATGTTCGCCCCCATGCGCGCCAGTTCCTGGGCGTGCATGAAGCGGTTCTCGAAGATGGTCTCGACCACAATGGCGATGCCCTCGGCCTGCGTCATCAGCGCCATGTACTGCGCCTGCAGGTCGGTGGCGAAGCCGGGATATTCCTCGGTGGTCATGTCCACGGAGCGCAGCCGCCCGCCGCCCCGCACGCGCAGGCTGGTTGCGTCGGGCTGTGTCACGTCCGCCCCCGCCTGTTGCAGCTTGGACACGAGCGCTCCCAGGTGCTCGGGAATGCAATCCGTGACGGTGAGGTCGCCGCCCGTAATTGCGCCGGCGATGAGAAATGTGCCGGCCTCGATGCGGTCCGCAATGATGCTGTGTTCCGCCCCGTGCAGCCGCTCCACGCCTTGAATTCGTATCAGCGAACTGCCCGCGCCTTCAATGCGCGCGCCCATGCGGATCAAAAGCGCGGCCAGGTCCGCCACCTCCGGCTCGCGCGCCGCGTTGCGCAGCATCGTCTCGCCTTTGGCCAGCACCGCGGCCATCATCAGGTCTTCCGTGCCGGTGACGGTGACGCGATCGAAATCCACCACCGCGCCGCGCAGCCCGTCCGGCGCGACAGCTTCGATATAGCCGTGCGTCTGGTGGATCTGCGCGCCCAATTGTTCCAGCCCCAGGATGTGCAGGTTGATGGGCCGCGCGCCAATGGCGCAGCCGCCCGGCAGCGACACGCGCGCGCGCCCGCACCGCGCCACCAACGGTCCCAGCACCAGGCTGGAGGCGCGCATGGTCTTCACCAGTTCGTAAGGCGCCTCGGGGCACACGATGCGCGCCGTTTCCAGGCGCACCGTCTCGCCCTCCGCATCCACCTTCGACCCGATATCCACCAGCAGCCGCTCCATCGTGCGGATGTCGCGCACCCGCGGAATCCGGCGCAGCGTGACCGGCTCCTCGGTGAGCAGCGCCGCCGCCAGCGCCGGCAGCGCCGAGTTCTTCGATCCGTTAGTGGGGATCTCCCCTTTGAGGGCCGTTCCGCCCGTGACTACGAACTTATCCATGAGTTAGTATCCTGTCTACACCTTCGCGCGCCGCCCTCTTCCGACTTCCCTCTTCCGACTTCCCTCTTCAATACCCCTCAAGGGCGCTCTTTCGCCATCTCAATCGCCCTGCGCACATTATCGCCCGCTTCCACCAGCAGCTCTCCCGCACGCTCATAAGATACGCCGGCCGCCTGGGCGATGATGCGCCGCGCGCGGTCGACGAGCTTGCGGTTCTTCGGCTGCACATTCACCATCAGGTTCCCGTAAACATATCCCAACCGCACGAACGCCTCTGTGGAAAGCATGTTGAGTACCAGCTTTTGCGCCGTGCCGGCCTTCATCCGCGTCGATCCGGCAACCACCTCGGGCCCCACCAGCGGTGTGATGGCGATCTCCACCGCGCGCGCCAATTCGGACTCCGGCGTGCAACTGATGCCCACCGTCACCGCTCCCAGGCGGCGCGCCTCCGCCACCGCGCCCAGCACATAAGGCGTGCGCCCGCTGGCGGCGATGCCCACCAGCACGTCGCTCGCGGTGAAGCCGCGGGCCGCGAGATCTTGCACTCCGATCTCGGGATCGTCTTCCGTGGTTTCCGTAGCGCGCGCGAGCGCCGCTTCGCCGCCCGCCATGATCCCCTGCACCATCCCGGCGGGTGCGCCGAAGGTGGGCGGAATTTCCGCGGCGTCCAACACGCCCAGCCGGCCGCTCGTGCCCGCGCCGATGTAGAACAGCCGCCCGCCGCGCCCGAAGGCCGCCACGATGGCGTCCACGGCGCGCGCGATGGCGGGAATCTCGCGTTCCACGGCTTCCGCCACCTTTCGGTCTTCGGCGTTGACGATGCGCAGCGCTTCTTCCGTGGGCAGAGAATCGAGGGACGCCGACGCCGGATTCCGTTGTTCGGTGAGCAGGTTTTCGAGCACGCGCTTACTCATCAGGCTAACACCACGCTATATTCAAAGAAGTGCGCTATGTTCTCACCGGCCGGCAGCCTGAGGCCACGGCCATCCTGTTGGTGGAAAGCGGTTCGCGCGGCATCCTGGAACGCATGCTGCCGCCCCTGCGCCAATCCTGGGGCAAAGGCGTGCCCATCGACCTGGTGACCTGCTATGCCACCTTGCCCGAGGGCTTCCCGCCGGAGACGCGCCTCTACCGCGTGGCCGACTATCGCGGGTCCGAGGGCCGCGGCAAGCTCTACCGCGAGCTGGCACGCAACGGCTATTCGCACGCCGGCATCGTCTGTTCCGCCGAACCTCTCATGACCAAATGGAAATGGATGCTCGCGGCGCGCCTCCCGGCCAAGGTTTTTGTCATCAACGAAAACGCCGACTACTTCTGGCTCGACCGTCTGCATTTGGACAATATCTGGGACTTTGTGCTCCTGCGCACGGGTCTGGCCGGCGCCGGTGCGGTGCGTATCCTGGCGCGCCTGTTTTCGTTCCCGTTCACCTTTCTTTACCTGCTACTCTATGCAACAGCGGTTCATGCCCGAAGAGCTCTACGCAGAAGTTGAGGACCGACGCGGCTGGAACGAGGCGGCTTTCCGAGCCGTGCATGGGCGCTCCGTCGTGGGGCGGACCCCCCGGACCGGGGTGCCCTCTGGGCCCGACCCCCTGGTCGCGCCGTGGCACGCGAAAGTTTTCCGGCCCGGGGGCTGGCCGCGGACCGGGGCGGGCGCGCCGCTGGATGCGAAAGTTTTCCGGCCAGGGTGTCGGCCGCGGATCCGGGGCCGCGCCGTGGCACGCGAAAGCCGGCCGGCCACGGGCTGGCTGCGGATTCGGGGCCGCGCCGTGGCACGCGAAAGCCGGCCAGTCACGGGCTGGCTGCGGATCCGGGGCCGCGCCGTGGCACGCGGAAGCCGACCAGTCACGGGCTGGCTGCGGATTCGGGGCCGCGCCGTGGCACGCGAAAGGTGGCCGGCCAGGGGGCCGGCCGCGGACCGGGGGGTCCGCCCCACCGGCGGGCGGCGCATGGGCTGACTCGCCCGTGGTTAGTAGCACTAAGTTCGAAATAGGAGGCACTAAGTTATGAAATGCATCCAAGTGAAAGTGACCGGCGGCCCAGAGAACATGCAGTTGGTGGACGCGCCAACGCCTGTGCCCGGTCCTAAACAGGCCCTGGTGCGGATCGCTGCCGCGGGCGTCAATTTCATCGACGTCTATTTCCGCACGGGGCTGTATAAAGCCGAGGTCCCGATCGCGCTCGGCAATGAGGGCGCAGGCACGGTGGAAGCCGTGGGCGCGGAGGTTACCGAGGTCGCGCCCGGCGACCGCGTGGCCTATGCCATGGCGCGCGGCTCGTATGCGGAGTACGCCGTGGTCCCGGCGGCGCAGTTGGTGAAGATTCCCGGACACGTCGACTTCAATACCGCGGCGGCGGCCATGCTGCAAGGGATGACGGCGCACTATCTCACGCACTCCACCTTTCCGCTCAAGAGCGGCGATGTGTGCCTGGTGCACGCCGCGGCGGGCGGAGCCGGCGGGCTCATCGTGCAGATGGCCAAGATGCTGGGGGCGCGCGTGTTCGGAACCGTCTCCACCGAAGAGAAGGCGCAGATCGCCCGTCAGCACGGCGCCGATGAAGTCATCCTTTATACCGAGCAGGATTTCGAAGCCGAAGTGAAGCGGTCGACCGGCGGGCGCGGCGTCGATGTGGTGTACGATTCGGTGGGCCGCACCACTTTCGACAAGAGCCTGAACTCGCTGCGGCCGCGCGGAATGCTGGCGCTGTTCGGCCAATCGAGCGGCCCCGTCGCGCCCTTCGACCCCAACATTCTCAACGCCAAAGGCTCGCTCTTCCTCACGCGTCCCAGCCTGGGCCATTACCTGCTGACGCGCGAGGAGCTGCTGTGGCGCGCCGGCGACATCCTCGGCTGGATCGAAGCCGGCAAGCTCAAGCTGCGCATCGAGCGCACCTACCCGTTGGCCGACGCCGCCGCGGCGCATCGCGCCCTGGAGGGCCGCCACACGGCCGGCAAGCTGCTGCTCACGGTTCCCTAAACCCGCATGACCCTGCAGGCCAAGCTGACGCTGGGAACCGTGCTGCTGGCTACCGTGATCGTAGTGGTGATCTCGGTGGCATACTTGCGCAACATCATGGACCTGCAGTTTGAGTCCGCGCTTCTGCGGGCCGACATGGCGGGGGATAGAGTTGTCAGCGACGTTCGCGATACCTTCAACAGCCACCCGGAATTGCCGCTGCCCGAGGCTCTGGCCAGCGGCCGGCTGTCGGAACAGCTCAAGACGGAGGTGACTTACTCCAAAGAGATTTTCGAAGTGGCCGTGGTCGATCCGGACAACACGATTCTGGCGGACAGCGACGCTGAGCGGCGCGGGGAACGCTGCGCGCGATATAGCAATCTCGATCCGCTGGTGAACCAGGCCGGCTGGTATCAAAAGTTGCAAGTGCTGCTGCCGCGCGGCGACGCCAGCTACTACCAGGTGGAACGGAAAATGGGACCGCCCGAGATCTTCGTGCGGGTGATCGTGGCGCCGGCGTTCATCCGCGAGTACATGATGCAGCCTCTCGCGGGGAGCGCCAACATCGCGCTGCTTTCGGTGATCGGCGCCATCGCGCTCACGTTTCTGTTTTCCGCTTTCGCGTTTCGCCCGCTGGGCCGCCTGCGCCGGCAGCTCGACCTGCTGGCCAGGGGCGAGTACGAACCGGAGCAGCCCGCCCGCAAACCCGCCAACGACGAAGTCTCCATCATGTCCTCCAAGGTGAGCCTGCTGGGGGAACGGCTGCGCGGCGCGCAGTTCGAAGTGTCCGACCTGCGCGGCAATATCGACCGCCTGATGCAGGATCTGGAAGACGCCGTGCTGATTTTCAACCGCGACAGCCGCCTGCTGTTCGCTTCGGGATCGGTGGCCCGCTTTCTGGGCCGCGAGCGCGCCGCTCTCTCCGGCGAATCCATCGCCGATATCTTTCCGCCGTCCACCAACCTGGGGTTCCTGATTGCGCAGGCATCCCAGACCGGCATGGTCATCCGCAACCGAAGGATTCCGCTGGAGCCGGCGGCGGACGGCGCCGAGCCCGGCGGCGCCGTACTGCTTTCCGTGGATCTATTGGAGGCTCCGGCCGGAAGCCGATCGGGCGTGCTGGTGCGCCTGCGCGATCCCGAAGCGCAACGCCAGATCGGCCGCCAATTGCAGACCGCCGACCGGCTGGCCGCCATCAGCCGCATCTCCGGCGGCGTGGCCCACGAGGTGAAGAATCCGCTCAACGCCATGCTGCTGCACGTGGAGGTGGCGCGCACCCGCCTGGCGCGCGGCGAAGCCGACGTCACGCCGCAAATGGAAGTGATCTCGCGCGAGATCCTGCGCCTGGACCGCGTGGTAAAAACCTTCCTCGATTTCACCCGCCCGGTGGAGCTGAAGTACCGCGTGGTTCCGCTGCGCGATGTTCTGAGCGAGATTGCGGAGCTGGCCCGGCCGCAGGCGGACGCCGGCAAAATCCGCCTGCTGGCGGGCGAAGACACCGGTGGCGTGGAGGTGCGCATCGACCGCGACCTGTTCAAGCAGGCCGTGCTCAATGTGGTGGTCAACGCCATCCAGGCCATGCCTGAGGGCGGCGAGCTGCGCATCGAATCTTCCACTGCCGAGGACAATGTCGAGATCCGCGTCTCCGACACCGGCGCCGGAATTCCGCCCGAATTGCGCGAGAAAATCTTCCGCCTGTACTTCACTACGAAACAGGGGGGAAGCGGCATCGGCCTGGCCATGACGTTCCGGATCGTGCAATTACACGATGGTACAATCGACTTCAATAGCGAACCCGGAAAAGGCACCACGTTTGTAATCCGCCTGCCGATTGCCGTGTGAGCGAGGCTCCTGGAATGAGACGCGTGGAAGTCATTCTCGTGGCCGCCATGGCCTTCTCCCTGGCAGGCTGCGTGTTAGGCCGGAAACCGAAGACCGTGGCGGCAGTGCCGGCGGCGCCCCAACCGGCGGCGGCCGAGCCGGCTCCGCAACCGCTCTCCATTCCGCAGACGCGCGTGAATCTTCCCGCTCCGCAGCCCGTGGACCCCGCGGCGCTGGCCACCGCGCCCCCGCCGGAGCCGCCCCCGCCGGTGCCCGCAAAACCGGCTCCCACGCCGGTGCGCCGCGCGCCGGCGCCACAACCGAAAGCCGATCCAGCGCCGGCCGAGCCTTCGCCACCGCGCCAGCCTATTCAGGAGATCCTGCCGGCCGATGAGGAGAAGCGGTTTCAGGCGCGTGCCCAGGGGCACAAGGCGGAGATTCGCACGCTGCTGGCGCAAGCCCAGCGCCGGCGGCTGACCGCGGAGGAGCGGAGCACGGTGGCGCACATCAATCAATTCGTCAAACTCTCCGACGACGCCGAGAAGAGCGGCGACATGCGCTCCGCCGACGAGCTTGCGGACCGCGCCTACATACTCGCCAAGGAGCTGCAAAGTGGCCATTAACGAATTCGAGCAACGCAGAGAGACCGTGGCCGGCGGGCTCGCCGGGCGCAAGTTGGACGGCCTGCTGGTTTCCTTCGGACCGAACCTGCGCTACCTTTCCGGCTTCACGGGGAGCAACGGCCTGCTGCTGATGACGCCGGGCAAGGCGATCCTGTTGACCGATCCGCGCTACACCCTTCAGGCAGCTCAAGAGTCCACCTGCCAGGTGAGGATCGCCAAGGGGCCGCTGGTGGAAGAAGTGGTGGACGCCATCGCCAAACTGGGCTTGAAGCGCGTCGGGTACGATCCCGCGCTGATGAGCTGCGACGCCTACCAATCGCTCGAAGCGAAGCTGCCAGTGAAGACGTCGCTGGTGGCCGTGCGGGGCTGGATCGAGGAGTTGCGGATGGTGAAATCGCCGCTCGAAATCGAGCGCATCCGCCGCTCGGTCCACACGAATTCGCGGGCCTTCGAGCAAGCCGTGCGGCGCGTCCGCCCCGGCATGAAGGAGCAGGACCTGGCGGCCGAACTGGAATACCGCATGCGCCGCCTGGGCGCCGAAAAGCCGGCGTTCGAGACCATTGTGGCGGGCGGCGCCCGCTCGGCGCTGCCGCACGCCCAGCCCACCGCGGCGCCCTTCCGGACGGGCGAGCTGATTGTGGTGGATATGGGCGCGATAGAAGAAGGTTACTGCAGCGACATGACGCGCATGTTATTCCTCGGCTCGCCCAACGCCAAGGTAAAGCGCACTTACAAAGCCGTGCTGGAGGCGCAGCTTGCCGGCATTGACGCGGTGCGCGCGGGCGCCCGCACGGCGGCCGTGGACGCCGCCGCTCGCAAGGTGCTGAAGGGTTACGGGCTCGACCGGGCCTTCATTCACTCCACGGGGCACGGCCTGGGTCTGGAGATCCACGAGCCGCCGCGCCTGGGCAAGCGCGACAAGGGCCGTCTGAAAGCCGGGATGGCCATCACCATCGAACCGGGCGTTTACATCGAAGGCTTCGGCGGCATAAGAATAGAAGATACCGTGGTGGTGACGGAAACGGGCTGCGAGATACTTACAGAGACGGGTAAGGAGCTAAGGGTGAGTTAGGCGGGATAGTGTTCAGTTTGGTGCGGTGCGGGGGGACGGGACCCTCGGGCTAAGTGGGTTTAGCTTTGCGATTGGGCAGTAGGACTGAGTCTGAGCGATAGGTTGAAGCGACGTTTGGCCAAGGCACTGGGCAGAGGGCGAGTTGCGGGGGAGTAATCCGATCGTATAGGGCAGGCTGCGCCGCTAGACGCCGCTATGGACTTGTTTTCGGCACCTCGTCGGGCTCGTTGGCGTTGCGAGTGCGTTGTGCCCTACAAGGGTTCTTGTCCTGTGTAGAGGCAGCGAACATCTCCGATAATGAAATCCGCCCCAAGGCCAAGTCTTCTGCTACTCGCTTTTCGATGCGCCACCCTTTGTCGTCCTGGAAAATTCCGTAACCACCGTCAGTGCACGTGCCGACCGCTTTGAAGGGAATTCCCTCACGCCTCAGTCTTTGAACCAGCACGGTGGAGATAATCGAGGCCATATCCACTCGGTCATTGTCGTCGTATAGCTCACTAGCGTCAATGGTCGCTTGGCGGGTGCTTTCCCGTACGCGCTGCAGAATCTCGGTGGTGATCTCGACGATGTGTTCGATTGGGTCTTTGGGGCCTCCTGGCCTTGGGGCCTGTTTGGGTATTCTATCGAGACTTGCTTCAAGCTGAGGCCACCAAATTCCACATGCCCTTATCAACCGTTCATGAGAGAGTTTTCCGTCGGTCAATCGACCATTCAGCGCCATTAGCAGTCTCTTCGTATCGTCTTTCGTTGCGACGGTGTGTTGGAACTCTGATAAAGGGTCCTTGACGTCCGTAGGACTAAGGCCAAATAGATAGGTCCAAACCCGGGACTCGTCGTGCTTCGCGACTGCTCCTGCCTCGAACAAGAGCCAAGGCGAATCTAGATTGTCCGGCGTCAAACAGATGATTGCCATGTCCGCAGTGTTGAGCGCGCTGGATATGACCTGTCTCCATTTTGCCCCTTTCTCAATATCTTCTGCGGACAGAAATGCATCTACCAGGGGCAAGATGTCCGGGAGCCAATCCCTTAGCGCCTCGGCGACTTTCCGGCTCCGCTCGCCGGACCAGCTTATAAACACCTTCCTATTCTCGATCGCCACATCTTGGATTCTGCCTTGTGGCGCTCCTGTTGGAAACCGTCCGCCGTCCGAGGGCGCGACCGGCGCCCCGAGGTGGCATGGAGCCGAAGCCGCGGCGTCAGCAAATGGCAATCGGGGCCCGGCGGACCGGAATCGGAGTTGCTGAGGGCTAAAATCAACATGTGGGAGGCTGGCCGGTTTAGCCCGACTACGGCCGATAGGCACCCAAGCATGCCCGGCGGAAAGGGTCCCGACCGAACGTTCCTGCACAAAAATGGCGGCATGCCCAGGAACAAAACGCAAGTGGACGCTACGGCTGCCCGAGCTCGAGCAGTCGAAATCAGAGGTTCTGAATAGCGTCGCATCCCAGAGTTCGCAACGCTCATATGACCACGCCATCCGGGAATTCACAGAGTGGTACTGTTTCGATCTCCGACTGGCGTTCAACAAGACACCTGTCACCCGATATCGGGTCTTCCTCGATCAGGCTCATTATGCCTCGTCCACCATCAATCTCCGGCGGGCAGTCTGTCGCCGCCTGGCGTATGCCCGCCGGAATCAGGGAGCGGGACCCTCCGGCCGCGTGGGTGTACGTTTACGATTGGGCAATAGGTCTAGCGATGGGTTGAACCGACGCTTGGCCGGGCCACGGGCAGAAGGCGAGCTGTGGGGACCGATGCACCACACAATCGATGGCTCGTGCCGTATCATAAACGTATGCCTGAACTGGTGTTCGAGGTTGTCCAGGAGGCTGATGGCGGGTATTGCGCCGAATGCCTAACCGAAGACATCTTCACTGAAGGGAATACATGGGAGCAGTTGCGGGAGAATGTGCTTGAGGCGACGACTGCTTTCTTCTTCGACCGGCCACGGCCCGAGCGGATACGCCTCCACCTGGTCCGCGACGAAATCCTGTCAGTCGCATGAAGGTCCCACGCGACGTCTCCGGCACACATCTGGCGGAGACCCTTTGCCGGCGATGGCGGTACACGAAGGTGCATCAGGTGGGCAGCCACATCATCCTTGAGACATCGGAACCGACTCACAAGCGCATCGCGACTCCGGACCACGATTCCCTGCGGCTCGGCACGCTCATCTCAATCGTTCGGGCCGTCGCTCAGCACAAAGGTGTGCCGCGTGACGCGATCGTCGCGACCCTGTAGGGCAGCACTGGCTCGAACTGCTTGTGCACTTCTTACGCGGCAAAGCGAATCTCACGGTCAGCGCTGTTGAAGGACGCGGGGATGGTTGGCCCGGCCCGGTCCGGCAACTGGGGCAAGTTACTTCCTCAGATAGGCGTCGTCGTTTGACAGCCAGTCATGGCGGATGGGACTGAAGATATCCAGGTCCAGCGTGTCTTCGAGCGCCACGGCCTTGTGCGGCACGTTGGAGGGGATGCGCAGCACCTGGCCCGCGTAGACCACGATCTGGCGGCCTTCGAGGTGGAACTCGAGCGCGCCTTCCAGGATGTAAGTAATCTGTTCGCTCTCATGATGGTGCTCCGGCACCACCGCGCCCTTGGCCAGAAAGACCTGGGAGACCATGGCTTTTTCGCCTGTAATGATTTTGCGAGCGATGGTGGGGCTCAGAACCTCTTTTTCCATTTCATTCCAGGTGTAGTGTTCCATGCCCGGCCATTATATAACGGCCACAGGGGAGAAATGGCTGGTGGGCGGGTCGGCGGCTCGGTTCAAGTCCGGTCGCGTTTGGGAGCGCGGGCGCGTGCGGGGCGCGGGCCGATCTGCTGCACCTTTCGGTGTGCGGCGCGCCGCTCGGCTCCTTGCGCCCTCAGAGTTAGCCGGTTAAGTGCTTAACCGTTTTGGGAATTACTGGTCGAAACCGCTCCCTGACGGTCGCGGCTCGGATGCGGGCGCGTTGATTTCGCAGGGGTTACCGAGCGGAGGCATTCCCCAAAACGGTTAAGCGCCGGCGTCAGGTGGGTGTGTCGCCGGCGCTCAGGAAGCTCTCGGTCGCGGCGCGGAAATCGTGGCATTGGTGGGTGAGCTGCGGTAGCAGGTCGCGCACACCGTCGAGGTCGCCGGCTTTGCCTAGCAGTTCGGCCCGCTTGGCAGTGGCACTCACCTGCACGCCGCCCACGTTGGCCGCCGAGCCTTTCAGGGAGTGGGCGGCCAGCCGTGCCGCCGCGGCATCGGACCGGTTCAAAGCATCGGCCAGCGCCGCCAGTTGCCGCGGCGCGTCGGACAGGAAACTGCTCACGACGCGGGTCGCCAGCTCTTGATTCCCCATCATTCGCTCCAGTAGGTCCTCTTCGTCAAATGCCGCGCCAAGTGTCGCCGCCTCCTGCGGGGCTTCGGCTGGCTCGGCATGCGGCACTGCGGCGACCGGCGGCGCCGGACGCGCGGCCAGCCATTTCTCCAACGCCTTCTTCAGCGCGGCCGGTTGCAATGGTTTGGTGAGGTAGTCGTCCATGCCGCTCGCCAGGCACTTGTCGCGGTCGCCAGACATGGCATGGGCGGTCATGGCGATGACCGGGATCTGGTGATTTCGCACCTGGCTCGCGGGCTCACGGATTATCCGGGTGGCTTGGTAGCCATCCACTTCCGGCAACTGGCAGTCCATTAGCACCAGGTCGTAATCTTTTTCCGCCAGAGCCTGGAGAGCGATGCGGCCGTCGGCTGCCACATCGGCCCGGTATCCCAACGTCCCGAGAATGCCCAGCGCCACCTCCTGGTTGACGGGATTGTCCTCTACCACCAGCAGCCGGCAGGCCGCGCGCGGGGCGCCTTGCTCCGGCGATATTCGCGCCGCCTTCCAGACCGGCAGCACCGGCCTCTCGGCAAAACCTAGAACGTTGGCAAGGCAGGTACCCAATTCCCCCTGCTTGATCGGTTTGGCGACTCGCGCCGCGAAGCCCAGGCTGCGCCAGTGGGCGTCCTCACCCACGCCGGCGAGCGGTGCCAAGGCGATCAGCGGGATACCGTCCCACGCCGGACCGCGGAGGCGGGCGGCGATGTCCGCGGCTTCGCCCTCCGTTCCACGGATGTCCACCAGCACGGCTTCGAACCGCTTTCCCGCGTCGCTTCGCAGGATTGCGAGCGCCGCCTCGCAATCCGAGACTTCTTCAAACCCGCACTTCCAGAACTCGAGCAACCTGCCCAAAATGTGGCGCACGGAGGGGTTGGAGCTGAGGACCAGCACGGCATGCCCGCTCAGCGAGAGGGGCTTCGAACGGGGAGAGGCCTCCTGCCTGTCGAACGGAACGGAAAACCAGAATGTCGAACCGCGGCCCTCCTCGCTTTCGAGGGCCACCCGGCCTCCCATCAGGGAGACGATGCGATGCACGATGGACAGACCCAGACCGGTGCCGCCAAAGCGGCGCGTGGTGGAGGAATCGGCCTGGGAGAAGGGCTGGAAGAGCAGATTCCGGCTGGCCGGGCTTATGCCCACGCCGGTATCGCGGACCTCGAACCGGAGGGTGCTTCCATTGTCTTCCGGACTGACCGCCATGGAAACCTCGCCCTTCGCGGTGAACTTTACGGCGTTTCCCACGAGGTTGGCGATTGCCTGGCGCAGACGCACCGGGTCGCCCCGCAGGCTGGTGGGCACGGCGGGATCGATGAAGCAGACCAGTTCCAGGCCTTTTTGTTGCGCTTTCAACGCGAATAAGTCCGCGATGCCTTCGAATAGGCCGCGGAGATCGAACTCCACCTTTTCCAGGACCAGCTTGCCGGCCTCGATCTTCGAATAATCCAGGATGTCGTTCAGGACGCCGAGCAGGGAATCGGCGCAGTCCCGCATGGTGGCCGCGTAGTGCTGCTGGCGCGGGTCGAGCGTGGTGTGCAGCAGCAACTCGTTCATACCCAGAATGCCGTTCATGGGGGTGCGGATCTCGTGGCTCATGTTGGCCAGAAACGCGCTTGTGGAGCGGCTGGCCCGCTCGGCCGCTTCTTTGAGCGCTGCCTCCTGGTCGAGTTTCCCGCGGATTACCTGGGTCTGAATCCTCACCTGCCGCCGCAAGAACGTGACCCAAAAAAGCGTCGCAACAACCAGCGCCCCGAGCGACACCAGCAGGAACGCCAGGTGTGCGGGGGTCCACCAGGTGGCGGACTTGATCACTGCGATGTCGTCTTTGCTCCTCATCAGCAGCGTCAGCGATTTTGCCGCCATCAGCCCAAACTGTTCCTGGGTTTCGAGCGAACAAATGCCGGCGACCCTGACGACGCTGCCCCGCTCGATGGAGGGGCGATCGATCCCCTGGGGCCAGGCCGCGTGGAAGAGTTGCCCGCCCGCCCGCAAAACCAACACCTGGCCGGCGCCCATGTTGAGCTGTTCCACCAGAACCGCCTCGACCTCTACCAGGTGAGCTTCGAAACCAGTTTCCAGGATTTCTTCCACCGTGACGCGCAAGGGAACCGGCGGCCTACCCCCCGAGACCCGCCGAATCCCGGCATCGCGCAACTCGGGACCATCGCGGGCAGCTTGCGGGAACCCCACCGCTTCCACCACGTCTCCGGGCACAAGCCGCATTTCGCCATGGTTGCGGATGGGAAGGCCCCCACTCGTATCGGCAATGTAGGTAGGGCCTCTAGGCCGGGACAGCGTGACGATCCCGCGAACTCGCACGCGGTGTTCCGCCTTCTCCCCTCCGGTGAAGCGCAGGAGATCCCTGATGGGCTGCGGCGGCGAAGCGGCGGCGTCCGGCGGCCGTTCCACGACTTCGACGAACTGCGGACCGGGAACGTATAGTTGGACCCCGAGGATTTGGCGGCGGGAGTTGAAAATAGCGGCGGAAACCCCGCATACGCGCACTTTGTCGTCGGCTTTTGCGGTGAGGCGATGGGCAGGGTCGGAGACATGGGCATTGAAGGTGTGACCATGGCTCAGCGTCATGACCACAAATGCGCCCGATCTTTCGACGCTCTGGACGATGTCCTCGGTGGCTACCCAGTTGCTGTCTTGCGCTCCGGTGATCAGGTCGTCGTACTCCGCTACGGCCGGACGAGGCATGGGACCCGCCGCAACCCGTTCCACGCGCGCGGCCGATACGACAGGGGCGAAGCCACCCGGATCGCTGACACCAACCGCATCCACGACGTCACCCGGAGCGACGCGGCAGGTATTGAGCTTCCGGCAAAACACGAAGATGCCCATGGTTTCGTCCTGAACGAACATGAGACGTACAACCGGGTCGAAATAGGTCACCGTGGCGTGGATGTGCACGGGCAGGGACGCGGCCGCCTCTTCGGCGCTCAGGGAATGCACCTGCTCTACCGTGGTCAATAACCTGGTCTCGCCGGAGGGGTGGCTGGCCGGGGCGGGCTGGTTCACCATGGCATCCGCCAGTTGCACAACCCCGTTGACCGCAGTGGCGTAGCCGAACACGTCGAGATCATCCCCGGTCCGCGGAGCGACTCCGGGCGCCGTGACCAGCGGCAGGGATCCGGTCCGATCGCTGAACAGCAGGCTGGTGTTTCGGGAATCGGAGCGTACGGATCCATGGAGGTGGATTCGCCGTTCCGGCAATGCCTTGGCCGGAAGAGCCGCCAGCGCCGCGGCCGATGCAACGGGAATC
>Ga0265316_10004128_pt1 | contig 14537 bp, 12 predicted proteins | sample 4522metaG_FD_202092 | JGI IMG/M metagenome (GOLD analysis project Ga0265316, IMG submission 202092) | Rhizosphere microbial communities from Carex aquatilis grown in University of Washington, Seatle, WA, United States - 4-5-22 metaG | ecosystem: Host-associated > Plants > Roots > Rhizosphere >...
ACACTACGCCCCCTGCGGGGCCAACTGCCGAGCTAGCCGTTTGCGGTGTTGGTAGAGATTGACTAAAGCGAAGGCCGTCAGCAGCCACTCGTGATTCTTCACGATGCCGCGATAGCGTACCTTCGTAGCGATGTTCTTGTTTTCCCAGATATTATGGCAATATTGACTTGATCCGAGTATTGACTGGCACGACATCTATCTCGTTAATGTTTCGACCTTGGAGTGCTCGGTGCCTTTTGTACCAGTAGGATGTGAGAGAAACTGGTATGGAAGGAGCTTGGGATGGTGCGAGGCAGGAAACAGACACCGTGCAGATTGTTGAGTTGTTACCAAGTCGGCGATGCGCTCATCGAGGGCAGATCGGTCCTGTTAAGTCGGCCTAGCGCCAGAAATATGACGAGAGATCCGATCGAAATTTGAGTGGATCTAGCGACATCTGTGTCCACAACATCACGAATAGGCTCGAAACCATTTGGCTGCATCGGGCCAAACCTAAATGGACGCCTTCGGGACACTAAAAACGATCAGGGCGCCAGCCCATGTACGACTCAATAAACTCTAAGTTATTTAGATTCTAAAATATGGCGGAGCACTGAGTCTCCTGCGAACTGTTCCCTGGATTCAACGGGAAAACCAGTGCGAGCGGATAGCGAGCGGCTATTGGCGCATATCTCAGGAATGGTGGAACTATGCGATAAGCGATGGTTCTGGGACAAAGGCGAAATTGAAGGATCATGCTGCTTGGAAAATAGTCGAAAGTTATACAGCAGAGAGGTGAAAGAGCCCGGTTGAATGCATCTGACTTGAAAGAGTTTTATCCATCCTGTACTGCCCCGCAATCCTCTGCAACATGTCTTATACAACTTTATATTTCAGCCGTGGAAAGAGCGCTATTCGCACTCAGACACAACTAATTAGGGAGAGAGGGGCACGTCGAGGATGTACAAATCCACATACTCGTTTACGGTCATGGATTCAAGCCTCCGCTGGTCAAGTGAGACAGCAAGAATCTGCTCCTGTCGTTGATTGGTGAAGTGCCGCCGCAGGTTAGTCCTGAACTTCTCAATCAGCAATGGCAATCCTTCATCGCGGCGGCGACGGTGGCCAATGGGATATTCGACAGTCTCTTCAAGCATCGTGCCGTCGTTCAACTCCACGCGTAGTGAATTTGCTATCGACCGTTTCTCCGGGTCGTGATAATCCACCGTAAATTGCTTCTCCTCGACACATTCTGTCAGACTGCGCAGGTAGTCGATGCGTTTGCCCCAAACGGGGTCAAGGGCGATTGCGTCTTCATAGTCCGCGGCAGTGAGCCGGCCAAAGAGCAGTGGTATTGCAATCATGTACTGCACGCAATGGTCGCGATCGGCTGGATTGGCCAGCGGCCCCTTCTTATCGATAATGCGCAGGCAGGCCTCGTTGGTGCGGACGGTGATAGAGCGAATAAAAGACGCATTTTGTCCACGCGCAGCCATCAGGCGGTGCAACTTTATCGCCGCCTCTACCGCGGTCTGCGCGTGGAACTCGGCGGGGTAACTAACCTTGAACAGCACATTCTCCATCACGTAAGAGCCATAAGGCCGCTGAAAGCTGAACTCGCGACCGCGAAACGAAACATCATAGAAGCCCCACGTCTTTGCGGTCAGCGCGGAAGGATAGCCCATCTCGCCAGCGCGCGCCATCAAAGCTAATCGAACAGCCCGGCTGGTGGCGTCGCCCGCTGCCCAGCTCTTGCGCGATCCGGTGTTGGGCGCGTGACGGTAAGTGCGCAGACTCTGTCCGTCAACCCACGCTAGAGAGAGAGCTGCGATGGTTTGATCGCGTGTCAGACCAAGCAATTGACTAACAACGGCCGTCGAAGCCACCTTCACCAGTACGACGTGGTCCAGGCCCACTTTGTTGAATGAGTTTTCGAGAGCGATGCAACCCTGAATCTCATGGGCTTTGATCATCGCCGTAAGAACATCCCGCATTCGCAGAGAGGGTCTGCCCTCTGCAAGTGCGGTACGCGAAAGCCAGTCGGCGGTAGCCAGGATCCCACCTAGATTGTCTGATGGATGCCCCCAATCGGCAGCTAGCCAAGTATCGTTGAAGTCGAGCCAGCGAATCATCGCGCCGATATTGAAGGCTGCCTGCACCGGATCGAGCTGGAAGCCGGTTCCCGGAACACGCGCGCCATGCGGAACAATCGTATCGGGCACGATAGGTCCCAGTAGTTTGGTGCAAGCTGGATACTCCAGGGCCTCAAGCCCGCATCCCAATGTATCGATCAGGCAATAGCGCGCTGTGGTGTAAGCCAGATTGCTTTCAACCTTATAACTCAATGCATAGTCGGCGATATCGGTAAGTACCTTGTCCGGTAAAGGGCGCTCATTATTGATATGCGAGGACACGCGATCTCCTTATTGAATAAGCAGGCTTCGAATCCAAGGTCTAGCTACGAATACCTCGGATTCGGCAAGCCTCACTGCCGTTCGGCAAGCGGAATAAACTTCAAATTCTCCGGCCCGGTGTAATGGGCAGACGGACGGATAATCTTGCCGTCTTGTCGCTGTTCGATAACGTGAGCGCACCACCCCGCCGTCCGGGCCATAACAAACAACGGCGTAAACAATTCGACTGGGACGCCCATCAGGGAATACGCTACCGCACTGTACCAGTCGAGATTGGGAAACATGCGCTTGACGTCATTCATAGTGGCTTCAATTCGTTCGGCGGTATTGAAGAGCCGCACACCATCTGCGTCTACCGCCAGCTCGAGTGCAACCTTCTTAATAATGTCGCTGCGCGGGTCGCTGAGCGTGTAAACCGGATGGCCGAAGCCGATGATCACTTCATGATTGGCCACGCGGCGACGAATATCTGCCTCAGCATTCTCTGGAGATGAATAGCGAGTCTGAATCTCCAGCGCCACCTCGTTGGCGCCGCCATGTTTGGGCCCCTTCAGCGCACCTATGGCGCCAGTGATCGACGAGTAAAGATCGGAACCGGTGCCAGTAATAACCCGCGCCGTGAAAGTGGAAGCGTTAAACTCGTGCTCCGCGTACAGAATCAGCGAAGCCTCCATAGCCGCCGTCCACTTTGCCCCAGGAGCTTCTCCGTGCAGAAGATGAAGAAAGTTAGCGGCGATTGAGTCGTCGGTGGTCTCGACGTCAGTGCGCTTCCCATGGCGCGCAAAATGATGCCAATAGAGCAGCACCGACGGGATCGACGCAAGCAGTGAATCGGCGATCTCTCGCGCTCCGGCATTGCTGTGGCCGCTGCCCTCGGGCCTGAGGCAACTTAAGACTGAAACTCCTGTCTGTAGCACGTCCATCGGGTTTGCGGTGGACGGCAACAGTTCCAGGACCTGCTTAACTTCCTTGGGTAGTCCGCGCAGAGAGACCAGACGTGCTTTGTAAGCGGCAAGCTCGGACGCATTGGGCAGTTTCCCATAGACCAACAAATGGGCTACTTCTTCAAATGTGCAGTTTGCGGCAAGATCCTTGATGTCGTAGCCGCGATAATGCAGATCGTTGCCGCGTTGGCCCACTGTGCAGATAGCCGTTTCGCCCGCCGTCGTCCCCGAAAGAGCTACGGACTTCTTGGGCTTGAAGGCCGTGGGCGCAAGGCTGAGTTTTTCTGTGTTCATCGATACCTCCGGGGAACATCAATCGAATAGATTGATTATGTGGGTATCTATTCCACGCGCTTATTCCTTGCGAACAACCTATTCAGCTTCTCTTCATATGCGTGGTAATCAAGATACCGGTAAAGCTCATCGCGTGTTTGCATCAGGGGAACCACGCTTCGCTGCGTACCTTCTGTGCGGATAGTCTCATACACTTTGAGAGCCGCGGCATTCATTGCTCGATATGCCGCACAACAGTACAAAATCATATCCACGCCCGCGGCGGCAAGCTCTTCGCGCGTATAGAGCGGCGTCTGGCCAAACTCAGTGATATTGGCCAGGATGGGCACGTCTGCCGCTTTACGAAATTCAGCGTAATTAGCCGTGTCCGTCACTGCCTCAACAAAGATCATGTCGGCCCCGGCGGCTACGTAGGCCTGCGCGCGTTCTATGGCCGCAGCGAGTCCCTCGCCGGCAATCGCATCGGTTCGCGCCATCACCACAAACTGCTCGTCATTGCGGGCGTCGACGGCTGCCTTGATACGGTCTGCCATCTCCTCAGCTGCCACCAGTTCCTTGCCCGGACGGTGGCCGCAGCGTTTTGCGCTCACCTGGTCCTCGATATGAACCGCAGCCGCGCCTGTCTTGATCATCGACCGGATGGTGCGCGCAATGTTAAAAGCGCCGCCCCAGCCGGTATCGATGTCTACCAAAAGCGGCAGATTGGTCGCATCGGTAATTCGGCGAAGATCGGTAAGCACGTCTTCCATTGTGCTGATCCCCAGGTCCGGAACCCCCAGCGAATTCGCTGCGACGCCACCCCCCGAGAGATACAATGCGCGAAACCCGGTAGTTTCAGCCATGCGCGCGGTATAGGCGTTGATGGCGCCAACGATCTGCAGTGGCTTTTCCGCGTGGAGCGCGGCGCGAAATCGTGCGCCTGGCGAATGATGAGTATGATTCGTTTTCATCCAGTTTCCTTGCTCCGCACTTTAATTTGCGGCAGGCCGGTTTCAAGTCGACTTGGAACGGTGTTCCTGCAAATACCCGCTACCCATCTTGCAGCACCAGCTTGGCGATTGCAGCAAGTTGCATGAATGAGGTGCCCTCGTAAATCTTTCCAATCTTGGCGTCGCGATAGAGCTTCTCTACCGGATAGTCCTTAATGAATCCGGGGCCGCCGAAGACCTCAACCGCTAGGCTCGCCACGCGCTCTGCCGTGTTTGATGCGAAATACTTGCACATCGCTGCTTCTTTACGGAAGGCTAGTTGCGCGTCCTTGAGCCGCGCAGCGTTGTAAACCAGCAGCTTTGCGGCCTCTATCTCCGTCGCCATCTCGGCAAGCTGAAATTGCATTGCCTGAAACTCCACTATCGCTCGGCCGAATTGCTTGCGTTCCCTGGCGTATTTCACGGCATGGCCAAACGCCCCCTCGGCCAGCCCAAGCATTTGCGCCCCGATCCCTATGCGCCCCTCGTTCAGCGTCTCAATCGCAATCTTGTAGCCCTTGCCTACATCGCCCAGCACCTGTGCCGCCGGCACGGCGCACTCATCGAAAACCAGCTCGCAGGTGCTCGATGCGCGGATACCCAGTTTGTCTTCCTTCCTGCCGATCGAGAATCCTGCTGTTTCTTTCTCCACAATAAATGCCGTGATGCCCTTGTAACCCGCATTCGCATTGAGGGTGGCAAATACAATGAATAACCCAGCTTCGTTCGCGTTGGAGATCCAGAGCTTGCGCCCGTTTAATACATAAGTGTCGCCGCGTTTCTCGGCGCGTGTTTGCAGCGCAAATGCATCGGAGCCCGAGCCCGCTTCGCTCAGCGCATATGCGCCGACGGTATCTGATGCCAGCCTGGGAAGGTATCGTTTCTTCTGCTCCGCGGTTGCCCAATGCAGTAATGCGTTGATAACGAGCGTGTTCTGTACATCCACCAACAGGCCGACTGCGGGGTCAACGGTCGAGATTGCCTCTACGGCCAGGGCTGTATCGAAGAATGCGCCGCCGCTGCCGCCAAACTCCTCCGGAATCTCTATCCCCATCAGGCCCAGTTCAAAGAGCTTGTGTATCAGCCCGGAGTCCATCTGCTGGCTTTCATCCATACGGCGCACATGCGGTGCGATTTCGTCCTGGGCAAATTGCCGCACTGTATCAAGAAAGAGCAGTTCTTCTTCGCTCAAGTGGGTAATCGGCATGCTCGAAGAAAGGGCATTCACTTGCATTTGCCTCCGGGTAACTCTTCAATCCTGATGTATTATCACAGATAGTCTGGGCGTTGTTTGCTTTACTCAGGCCGTAATTGCTCATTGTCAAGGAACAGTCAAATGCAAATTAAGGATCATGTATTCCTTGTCACTGGCGCAGCATCGGGATTAGGCGCCGCCGTGGCGCGCCTTCTTGTAAAGGAAGGAGGCTTCGCCGTCCTGGCCGATCTCAATCGCGAATCCGGAGAGGCTCTAGCCTTCCAATTGGGTAAATCTGCCTGTTTTGTTGAAACCGACGTAACAAGCGATAACGATGGGAAGGCCTCCGTAGATCGCGCGCTGGATGTCTTTGGCCACTTGCACGGGCTGGTAAACTGCGCCGGCATTGCGCCAGCCGAGAAGGTTATTGGCCGTGAGGGACCACATCTTTTAGACACCTTTTCCAAGGCCATCAGCATCAATCTAGTGGGGACGTTCAACATGATCCGGCTGGCTGCTCAAGCCATCGCGGCAGAAAGCCCTGGTAAGGACGGTGAGCGTGGGGTAATCGTCAATACAGCATCTATCGCCGCATTCGACGGCCAAATCGGACAAGCCGCGTATGCCGCTTCCAAAGGCGGAGTCGTGTCACTGACTCTGCCTATCGCGCGTGAACTTGCGCGTTTCGGCATCCGGGTTGTCACCATTGCGCCCGGGATCTTTGAGACGCCCATGATGGCGGGGTTCCCAGACGATATACGTGAATCACTCGGAAAGAGCGTTCCGTTTCCTTCTCGATTGGGCCACCCTGACGAATATGCGGCGCTGGTCAAGCACATTTGCGAGAACACCATGCTGAACGGCGAAGTAATCCGGCTCGACGGCGCGCTGCGCATGGCTCCGCGCTGATAGTACGTTCGAGGATGAGTGAATGCCAGCTCGCGATCCCATAGTCATCGTCGGCTCCGCTCGCACGCCCATCGGTGCGTTTCAGGGAGATCTCAAGAATCTTGCCGCTCCTGAGCTTGGATCAATCGCTATCCGCGCCTCCATCAACCGCGCCGGCCTCCCTTTCGATTCCGTTGATGAAATTTTGTTCGGTTGTGTGTTGTCTGCCGGCCAAGGTCAGGCACCGGCACGGCAAGCCGCGCTTGGTGCCGGGCTGACTCATTCCACAGGGGCGACAACGGTCAATAAGATGTGCGGCTCGGGCATGAAGGCCGCTATGCTTGCGCATGATCTGATCCTTGCTGGAAGCGCCAGAATTGCTGTGGCGGGAGGCATGGAGAGTATGACCAACGCTCCATATCTCCTGGATCGCGCTCGCGCTGGTTATCGCATGGGGCATCATCGGGTCATCGATCACATATTTCTCGACGGGCTCGAGGATGCATACGACCGGGGCAGACTTATGGGCACGTTTGCGGAGGATTGCGCGCAAAGTTTTTCATTTACAAGGGTGGCACAAGACGAATTCGCCCTAACCTCATTGAGACGGGCGCAGAAAGCTGCTGCCGATGGAACATTTGCGGCAGAGATCGTCCCAGTAACGGTGAAATCCGGAAAGCTCGACCGCGAAGTGAACCTGGATGAACTGCCGCAAAAAGCAAATATGGACAAGATATCGACCCTCAAACCGGCATTTCGTGAGGGCGGCTCTGTGACAGCCGCGAACTCCAGTTCGATCTCCGATGGTGCAGCTGCGTTGGTGCTCATGCGCCGCTCAGAGGCAGATAAGCGCGGTATAAAACCCCTTGCAGCCATTGTGGGTCATGCTACGTACGCGCAGGCTCCCGCTCTTTTTCCTATAGCACCCATTGGCGCGATTCGAATGCTCGCAGAGCGTACCGGTTGGACGACCAGCGAGGTTGAATTATTCGAGATTAACGAGGCGTTTGCGGTGGTAGTTATGGCTGCAATGCGCGATCTTGGCCTTCCCCATGATAAGGTCAACGTCCACGGAGGCGCCTGTGCTCTGGGACATCCGATCGGCGCGTCGGGCGCCCGCATTCTCGTCACCTTGCTTTCGGCGCTGGCCAAATACGGACTCAAACGCGGAATAGCTTCACTTTGTATTGGTGGCGGTGAAGCCACCGCCATGGCTTTGGAGCGGATCGAGTAAGCCGAAAATAGTTGTTGAGCCGCTGCCTTACTGCCCCTTTAATAGCTGAATCCAGGAAAGACGGGTTATGGCGAAGGATATTGGATTTACAAACCAGTTGCGGTCCGTGCTGGATCCCCAGTCCACACGGGCGAAGGCGAACCGCGAGGCGCTGCTGACGCTCAGGGAGGGGCTGCGCGCGGAGGAAGAAGCAATCCGGCTGGGGGGCGGCGCAAAGGCGGCAATGGCGCAGCACGTAAAAGGTCGCCTTACTGTGAGGGAGCGCCTGAAACTGCTGCTCGATGATGGAACGGAGTTGCTGGAACTGGGACTCTGGGCGGCGCACGGAATGTACTCGGAGTATGGAGGCGCGCCCTGTGCCGGCGTAGTTACGGGGCTGGGGAGGGTAAGCGGACGCTTGTGCATGATCGTCGCCAACGACGCGACGGTGAAGGCCGGGGCTTTCTTTCCGATGACGGCAAAGAAAGTGCTCCGCGCGCAGGCCATCGCGCTGGAAAACCGCATCCCCGCGCTATACCTTGTAGACTCCGCCGGTGTCTTCCTGCCCTTGCAGGAGGATGTGTTTCCGGATACCGACGATTTTGGACGGGTCTTCCGCAACAACGCGGTGATGAGTTCGCTGGGTATTCCGCAGATCACGGCAATTATGGGTATGTGCGTGGCCGGCGGAGCCTATCTTCCCGTCATGACAGACACAGTGCTGATGACAGAAGGGTCTGGGTTGTTTCTGGCCGGGCCGTCGCTGGTGCAAGCTGCGATTGGACAAAAGACGGGAGCAGAGGAGTTGGGCGGGGCGGCAATGCATGCCGAGATCTCGGGTACGGTAGATTTCAAGGAGCCGAACGATCAACTGTGCCTGGAAAGATTGCGGTCGCTGGTGGCAAAGATGGGCGGGCGCCAGGCGGCCCCGGAGATCTTTCGCCGCCGGGAGTTCGACGCAGCGCAGGATGCGCCGCTCTACTCCGCCGAGGACATGTATGGATTGCTCAATCCCGAACCGGGCTCCAGCAACATTTATGACATGCGCGAAGTGATCGCGCGCATCGCCGACCGCAGCGAGTTCGATGAGTACAAGGCGGAGTTTGGCAGGACGATTCTCTGCGGGTACGCCTGGATTGGCGGCCGCGCGGTGGGCATTGTCGCCAATCAGAAGACCAACCAGAGCCAGACGCTCGGGATAGGTCCGGCCGCTGGTACAACGCGAACTGAAGTGGGAGGCGTCATCTACACAGAGAGCGCGCAAAAGGCGGCGCGCTTCATCATGGACTGCAATCAAAGCCTGGTGCCGCTGGTGTTTCTGCACGATGTAAACGGATTTATGGTTGGCAAGGACGCAGAGTGGTCGGGGATCATTCGCGCCGGTGCGAAGATGGTGTCGGCAGTCAGCACGAGCGTGGTCCCAAAGATCACGGTGATCGTGGGTGGCAGCTTTGGCGCCGGGCACTATGCAATGTGCGGAAAGGCCTACGATCCGCGTTTTCTCTTTGCATGGCCAACGGCGCGCTATGCGGTGATGAGCGGCGCCGCGGCGGCAAGCACGCTGGCCGAGGTTCGCGCCAAACAGTTGGAGCGCGACGGAAAGACGCTGTCCGATGTGGAGAGAACTGCTCTCCGTGACGAGATTCGGGGGGACTTCGATGCGCAGGCCGATCCACGTTATGGCGCGGCTCGGCTTTGGATCGACGCCATTATCGATCCTGCTCGAACCAGAGAGGTGTTAATCGCGGCGCTGGAGGCCTGTGCCTTGAATCCAGAGGCGCCGAGATTTAATCCGGGTATCTTGCAGACCTGAGCCGATGCTCAATTTGCCTTGATGAATCCACAGGAAAACGATGGCATCTTACCAAGTAATAAATGATGTAGTGTATTGAAGTTGTGCCGGGTAAGGAGTTCGAAAATGAAGGTTAACCTGGAGCCGGTGGAGACGCTGTACCCGTTTGTGCTTACGGAAGATCAGGAGCAACTCAGGCGCGAAATCCGGGCCTTCGCGGCGCGGGAGATCGCACCGAACGTGATGGCCTGGGATGAGGTGAGTGAGTTCCCGCTGGAAGCGGTAAAGAAGATGGGCGCAATGGGCCTGCTGGGCATCATCTTTCCCTCGGAGTACGGCGGCGCGGGGCTGGGCTATGTGGACTACGTATTGGCTATCGAAGAACTATCCGCGGTCGACGGCTCATTGGGAATCACGGTAGCGGCGCATAACTCGCTGGGAACAAATCATATCTTTCTGGCCGGCAATGAAGCACAGAAGAGAAAGTACGTGCCGCGGCTGGCCGCAGGCGAGTGGCTGGCAGCCTGGGGGCTCACCGAACCAGGCTCAGGGTCGGATGCGAGCGGCGCTCGCACCACGGCGGTAAAAAAGGGCGACGGCTACGTATTGAACGGAAACAAGACCTTCATCACGAATGGACGCTACGCGGATATCGCGGTGGTGATCGCCGTAACCGATAAGAGCAAGGGAACACACGGACTTTCAGCCTTTGTGGTGGAGAAGGGAACCAAGGGATTCCGGCCCGGCAAGAAAGAAAACAAGCTGGGGCTGCGAGCCAGCGATACCAGTGAGCTGATCTTTGAAGATTGCGAGATTCCCGCGGAGAATCTGATCGGAATCGAGGGCGAGGGGTTCATCGACGCAATGCGCGTGCTCGATGGCGGGAGAATCTCGATTGCTGCGCTGGCCCTTGGAATTGCGCGCGGCGCTCTCGATGCGGCATTGAAATATGTGAAAGAGCGGCGGCAGTTCGGGAAGGCGATCGCCGAGTTTCAGGGCATCCAATGGAAGCTGGCGGATATGGCCACGGAGCTGGACGCGGCGCGCCTGCTTACTCAGCGCGCCGCTGTGCTCAAGGACGCGGGCCGCAAGGTAACGTGCGAGTCTTCCATGGCCAAGCTGTTTGCCAGCGAAGTTGCGGTGCGGATCTGCGACGAGGCGGTGCAGTTGTTTGGCGGCTACGGCTTCATAAAGGATTACCCCGTCGAGAAGTTTTACCGGGACGTAAAACTTTGCACCATAGGCGAAGGAACAAGCGAGATTCAACGCATGGTCATTGCTAGAGAAATTCTAAAGGTCAGCCCGTCGCGCGGGTGATTGCAAATGGCTGCGAATGCGAGTTGAAGAAACGATGGGCGATCTGGTCAAGATCGTGGAGTGTCCAAGGGATGCCTGGCAAGGGCTGTCGGGGTTAATTTCGCCGGCGGCAAAGGCGGGTTATCTGCGCAAACTGGTGGATGCGGGCTTCACGCATATCGATGCTGTCAGTTTCGTTTCTCCCTCGGCTGTTCCCCAGATGGCGGATTCGGAATTAGTGCTCGAATACCTGGCGCCTCCGGAACAAGTGGAGATCATTGGGATCGTGGTAAATCGCAAAGGAGCGGAACGGGCGGTCCGCACCGGCGCTGTTCAGACGCTGGGTTTTCCCTACTCGCTCTCACTCCAGTTCCTTAGCCGCAATCAACATCAGACGCCGGCGGAAGCGCTGCTGGAGTTGAAGCTGATCGTCGCTTTGGCCCGCGGCGCAGGGCTGGATGTGGTGGCCTATCTCTCTATGGCCTTCGGGAACCCCTATGGCGACTTGTGGGGCATCCGCGATGTGCTGGATGCGTGCAATCTGCTGATCGGCTCAGGGGTGTTGCAGGTCTCACTTGCTGATACCGTTGGGCTGGCGTCACCCGAACAAATCTCTGAGACGGTAGCGGCGGTGCAGGCCGCGCATCGCGAGATTGAGTTTGGCGTGCATCTTCACGCGAGACGAGATAAAGCGGCAGAACGCATTCGCGCGGCATTCGAAGCGGGTTGCAGGCGATTCGACGCGGCCCTCGGCGGACTCGGCGGCTGTCCCTTTGCACAGGATGCGCTGGTCGAGAATATCCCCACCGAAACATTGATCGCGGTTTTGACGGAGTGCGGAGCACGGCTTCCGAGACTGGAGCCTTTGGACGAACTGGTTCGCGCCGGGGCGGATCTTGTTGCCCGCGCCGCAGCACGCATGCCTTAGCGGTAATCCTGACAAATGGATTTAAAGTCGGGGCATCAGTCTGGAGGATAGTTTGAGCTACACAACAATTGTGGTTGAGGTCAATGGCCCGGTTCAGTCGATTACATTGCATCGCCCCGAACGTCGCAACGCGATGTCTCCCGAGATGCAGGAGGAGTTGATTGCCGCGCTGGCAGAGGCCGCGGAAAGCGGCTGTCGCGTGCTCATATTGGCCGGAGCTGGGGAGGCGTTTTGCTCGGGCCTCGATCTGTCGTCATTGAAGGCCACGCAAGGCCAGGCTCCGGCCGAATCTCGCGCCGATGCGGTGCGGATTGCCAGGCTCTTCAGCGATTTGTATGAGTTGCCTATTCCAACCATTGCTGCGGTGCACGGCGCGGCGATTGCAGGTGGAACAGGTCTGGCAATGATCTGCGACTTTACCCTGGCCACGCCTGCGGCTAAATTCGGGTTCACCGAGGTGCGGATCGGTTTTGTGCCTTCACTGGTGTCGGCCTATCTTGCGCTGCAAATCGGAGACAAGCGGAGTCGCGATCTCCTGTTGACGGGCCGTCTCTTCGATGCCGCGGAGGCCTATCGACTGGGGTTGGTCCATGAGGTAGTGCCGCCCGTGGACTTGGCGGGCCATGTGCAGGCGTTGGCCGAGATCCTGATCGCGAATAGCCCGCGGGCTCTGACAGCCACCAAGCGCTTGATGGCCGCGCAGAACAGGGCTTGGTTGGATGCTGCAATCGGAGAAGCGTTGAAGGCGAGCGCCCTGGCTCGTGATACAGAGGATTTTCGCGAAGGGGTCACGGCGTTTCTCGAAAAGCGGAAGCCGGCGTGGCCTAGGTGAGTTCCAAGATCAACCCCCGATTGCGGCATCGCTGAAACGCACGGTAGCCTCGGTTTGCTGCTCCACTTCACTTCGCGTAACGCCCTCCGCAAGTTCGATTGCTTCGAAGCCACATGGCGTGACATTGAGCACGCAAAGATCGGTGATCACGCGATTCACGACGCTGGCCCCGGTAAGTGGCAGCGAACAATTGCGCAGCAGCTTGGCGCTGCCATCTGCCGCTGTATGCTCCATCAGCACCAGTACGCGCCGAACCCCGGAAACTATGTCCATGGCGCCGCCCATCCCCTTTACCCTCTTCCCCGGAATCATCCAATTGGCCAGATCGCCGCGCTCAGAGACCTGCATGGCGCCCAGTATTGCCAGGTCGATATGTCCGCCACGAATCATGGCAAATGAGTCGGCGCTAGAGAATGTCGATGCGCCGGGAACGAAGGTTACCGTCTCCTTTCCTGCGTTGATCAGATCGGCGTCCACCTCCGCTTCGCGCGGAAAAGGCCCCATGCCCAGCAGGCCGTTCTCTGACTGCAAGGTCACGGTCATTCCTGCGGGAATTTGGTTGGCGACGAGCGTGGGAATGCCGATGCCCAGGTTGACATAGAAGCCATCCTGCAACTCCCTGGCGGCGCGCGCGGCCATCTGATGACGGCTCCATGCCATGCACTTACTCCTCGCGAGTGGTTCTCTTTTCAATCCGCTTTTCTGGGTGGGGATGATGGACGATACGGTGGACGTAGATTCCCGGCGTGTGAATCTCGTCTGGATCGAGTTCGCCCGGCTGGACAACAATTTCAGCTTCCGCGATCGTAATCTCGCCGCAAGCGGCCGCATGAGGATTGAAGTTGCGCGCGGTTCGGCGGTAAACAAGATTCCCATGGAGGTCGGCCTTCCAGGCCTTCACCAAGGACACATCTGCCTGAATGCCGCGTTCCAGGATGTAGGTCGTTCCGTCAAACTCCTTATGCTCTTTGCCGTCAGCTACCACGGTGCCGACCCCGGTACGCGTATAGAAACCGGCAATCCCGGCGCCTCCTGCTCTCATCCGTTCCGCCAGCGTTCCTTGAGGGCAGAATTCCACCTCCAGCTCCCCGGCCAGATACTGCCGTTCAAATTCGACATTTTCGCCTACGTAACTGGAGATCATCTTCCTCACCTGACGCTTCTCCAGTAGGATTCCGAGCCCCCAGCCATCCACGCCCGCGTTGTTGCTGGCGATGGTCAGATTGCGAACGCCTGTGTCGCGTAAAGCAAGAATCAGAGCCTCGGGAATTCCGCACAAGCCAAAGCCGCCTATCGCCAGCAACATCCCATCCCGCACGATGCCGTCCAATGAGGCGCGTGCGTCGGGCCATAGCTTGTTCATGCCCGATGCGTGCTCGATTCGATGATCCATTCCCGCTCATGCTCCACTTCGTAACCTGGAACCTGTCGTATGCTAACTCCAATTAGACTTTCTGCGCCAGGCGCCAGTTTTTAGGAAGCATCGACCTGGGAACTCTCAGGAGGATCCTTAAAGAAACCGGACCTTCGTTGATCCTGTCAGAGAAAAGACCTATTCGGGGGCTGGATTCCGTGCGCAGAATCGATTCTCCGGTGGATGAAACTCGAAGAAAAGGATCGAAAACATAGGGTTAATCTCGACTTAAATTACACATTATAAACAGCATATACTGCGTGGCGGAGAGAGGGGGATTCGAACCCCCGATAGAGCTTTTGACCCTATAACGGTTTAGCAAACCGCCGCCTTCAGCCGCTCGGCCATCTCTCCGGGTCCCACAGGGATTATACCGAAAT
>Ga0265316_10004130_pt1 | contig 14536 bp, 10 predicted proteins | sample 4522metaG_FD_202092 | JGI IMG/M metagenome (GOLD analysis project Ga0265316, IMG submission 202092) | Rhizosphere microbial communities from Carex aquatilis grown in University of Washington, Seatle, WA, United States - 4-5-22 metaG | ecosystem: Host-associated > Plants > Roots > Rhizosphere >...
CCTTCTTCAGTTTTTCGGGGTGAATTATTTCTATTTTGTGAATAGGAAGGCAGAATAAAAAGAGACAAAATAAGTGCCAGCAGAATATGGGGTTTCATAGTCTTTGAATTTAATAACAGAATGAGTTAGGAATATTCGATAATCCTGATTAAAAAAAACGCTAAGCTAGAAAAAATATGGAGAAATGAAAGTTATTTATAGCAATTTGAAATTTATGCCAGGTTTTTTTGAAGGAATGTCTGTTTAGCCACAAAGATCACAATGAATTCACAAAGTTAAAACCTTAAGTATCAGCTTTATGTGTTTTTTGTGACAAGCCACTCCTGCTGGCTGGCCTCTTCACTAAAATAGCCCACCGGGCTCTTTTTTAACACTCGGGCCACTTTGTGGTTAATAGATTATATTATTATTTTTTTGTCTGCAATCAGGTTGACCGAATGATCGATCTATAAAAACACCTCTTTGCCTGACCTGATTATCCACATTCCTCATAGTGAGGTTATTAGATCATTCAGGAATAGTCACTTTTCATCGATATGACTGCTAATATCTTCAACACTAAAACTTGGTATAATATTTGCCATTATAACTTCAGGATTATATTAAGAGTACTGCCAGGTTTTAATTGATAATTTGACTTATTCTTTTAAGCAATGAAAAGCAATTATAAACACGCAACCAGAACAATTATAGCAATAATCGCTGTTTCTTTGATATTAATGTGCAGGAATACAAATGCCCAGTCAGGTTATTCTCCCTGGATGCGTATGCCACCTTACCGTCCAGTCGTTGTTCCGTATCCGCCCACACAAAATTACCGGCAAGATTATAACCCAAATATCCAAACTGGCGGCTTTCAGCCTTTTATAAGCTTCAGCATTCATTTTGATCCTTTAATCAGCTGGTTTTCAACTGACAGTTATGATACCCGCAGCGACGGGGTGGTTCCCGGATTTAATTTCGGCATTTCATATAACAGGTATTTTAGTCCCAACTATTCCTTTTCTTCAGGGATAGATATTATTAATGCCGGCGGAAGAATTATCAACAATGGGACCACCCATTTCGAGCTGAAAAATTACAGCAGCGCAATTCTTACGGTCCAGCCCGGAGAAGCAATTACATATAAAATAACCTATCTCTCCGTACCCCTGGGCTTAAAACTCCAGACAACCCAAATCGGTTTCGGGAGATTTTTTACAGATATTGGATTAGATCCAAGAATCGTTGTCGGAGGCAGGGCAGATATACCATCACTCAATATTAAAGGAGGTAATGCTTTGCCGGAACTGAACACATTCAACCTTTCATTCCATATAATGGCGGGAATGGAATATCCTCTCGCAGGAAATAATAGCTTTATTGTTGGTATTGGATTTGACAAAAACTTATTTGACATTACCAGGGATAACGGAGATCAGCCATCGAATGTGGTTTCTCAGAAATTGTTATCATTCCGCATAGGGATGACCTTTTAACCTGCTTTAAATGATATAAAGAATTAAGATATTTTTTAAAGCAAGAAATCCTGGGGATTTAATGTTTATTTGTAATAAGGTCATATGAATGATCAATCCACGAAAACACCTCCTTTTCTGGAACTGATCCGTTAAGCATGATGGTATTCCAGTGTTTTTTATTCATGTGGTAACCTGCAGTCACAGAGGAGTATCTTTCCCTGAGATCTATGGCAAGAGCCGGATCACATTTAAGGTTAATACTCAGGTCGCCATCAAGATTGACCAGTGCGAATATTTTTCCCTTTACCTTAAAGACAAGAGTATCGTCTCCGAATGGGAAACTTTCTGCTGAGCCTTTTTTTGAGATACAGTATTCTCTTAAGATTTCTATATCCATAAGTACACGAATGTTATTGAATTATTAAGTGCCTAAAGTGCCTAGAGTGCCTAATCCAAACTTTAGCTCACTCCAAACTTCTTATCTTAACGTCGGATAAAATGCACCTTCTATATGATCGATCTGGTATGAATCAATAGTTTTAATTACGGTTACTATGTCAAACCGGCCCTCTTTATCTACATTGAATTTTTGCAGATAGCCGTTGGCCGCCCGGATTATGGATTTTTGTTTTTCTTTGTTAACAGCTGTAAGCGGATGCATTTGAAAATCATCATTACGGGTTTTGACCTCAACGAATATGATAAAATCGTGGTTTTCAGCAATTATATCAATTTCGTTCCTTCCCCATTTCCAGTTCCGGAAGAGTATCTTATAACCTGTTTTTTTCAGATGTTCCTCTGCGAGTCCTTCTCCTTTCTGACCAAGATTATGTGATTCAGCCATACTTTAGTCACTCCATACTTTAGTCACTCCAAACTTCTTAAATCTCTATTAATTTATTCCTTATTGCAAATAAAATGAGGCTCGCTGTGTTTTTAGAGTTTGTTTTTCCGAGAAGGTTTGCTCTGTGCTTATCCACGGTTCTTTTACTTATAAAGAGAGTCTCAGCGATCTCCTGGTTAGAGAGTCCTTCACAGATTTTAAAGAGTATTTCTTTTTCTCTTTTAGAAAGATTTGCCGATTTACTTTCCTGTTCCCGGTATTTGATTTTTTGAATGACGTGATAAAGCAGCTCCTGTGAGAAATAATTGCCGCCTTTTCTTACAGTAAGTATTGCTTCTTTAACTTCCGAGATATCGGAATCTTTAAGCAGGAATCCTTTGGCGCCGGCGTCAACCATCTTATAATAATATTCTTCCTCTCCATACATTGAAAGAGCGATAATATCTATTCCCGGACAAATCTTAAGGCCCTTTCTTGTAGCTTCTATTCCGTCCATTTCAGGCATATTAATATCCATAAGGGCAATATCTGCCTGTGTATTCTTCAGAATTTTCAGAAATTCTTCGCCGTTTGAAGCTTCGGCTGTAACTTCAAATTCAGGGAAAGCATTCAGAAGTATCTTTAATCCGTTGCGAAAGAGCTGGTGATCATCTGCAATGATTATGCGTATTTTTTCCATTATAGGCAATTTCGAATTAATAAGAATCATTCAATTAGTTTGATAAGAGCACTTGTTCCTTTACCCGGGGTGCTTTCCAGGATAAATACTCCTTCAACTGTTTTAACGCGGGTTTCAATGTTTGATAATCCCATTCCTTTCGTGTCTTCTTTGCTCAATGAGGATGTATCAAAACCACGTCCGTTATCATAAAACTGCAAGGTAATAAATTTTTCATGTTTGTTTAATTCTATCTCAATCCTGGAAGCTCCTGAATGCAGAATTGAATTATTAATAAGCTCACAAACAGCACGGTAGACTACTACTTCCTTTTCATTGTCGAGCCTCTGGGTCTCCATGTTTGACTTAAAATCAATTTCTACTGCTTTGGTCTGATTAATTTTAGTTGTAAATGCACTGATGGCGCTCGCAAGACCAAAATTTGACAAAACATGCGGACTCAGGTTATTGGAAATGTCTTTGATGGTATTGATAGCTTCATTTACGAGATGGTTGGTATTACTAAGGATTACAGATCCGGATGGATCTTTGATTCTGTCAGTTAGTGCTGATAGTGACATTTTTACGGTTGAAAGAATCGGTCCAAGACCATCGTGCAGATCTTTTGCAAACCTTTTTCTCTCATTTTCCTCGGTGTTTATTATCGCATTTATTACTCTTTTTTCAGAACGGATCCGATCTGTTTCAGCACGTTTTAGAGAGTAAAACAGTTCACGGATAAGGATAACACCACCAATAATCATAACTGAAACAAGAACTCCAGTCCATTCATCTATCATTCTCCATGTATAAGAAGGTGTTCCCCTGAAATATTCAAAAAGCTGGATTATCGAACGCACTGTCATGAACACAAAAGAAAGCGAGAGCAGTATCCATGATAGTCTGTATTTAGTAAGCTTCATGAAACCCAATGCAATAGATGCAGCAATAATCTGCAAAATAATTGAGATAATTAAAGCTATGAGTCGTACCATACGAATGGATTTATAATTGTACAAAAATAGGAGTTAATTTATCTATAACATCAACAGAATATCATAAAATAGAGGGATGACATTTTTGATTCCCATAACCACCAAGGGTGGCTAATTCCATAATATTAATAGAATTACTTTTATACTATTGGATTAAGGGGCTGTTGAAAAAGTCTTTTTTAACCACTAAGAACACTAAGAAGGCACAAAGTGCACAAAGTTAAAATACTATAATTAAGCTCTTTGTGTTCTTTGTGTTATCCCGATAGCTATCGGGACTTTGCGATCTTTGTGGTCAATGGATTTCATCTTTTTCAACACATCCCATGGGGGCCATTACCATTGTGCCTTTGCACCATTTTTATTACCTTTGGAAACTCGAATTATATATTTATGAAAGTTCTGTACAACCTGGGAATCTATGTTTTCTCCGCATTAGCCTATCTGGCGTCTCCATTTAACTCAAGAGCATCGTTATGGGTGAAAGGAAGGAAAAAGTGGGCAGAAAAAATTGCTGAAAAGATAAAACATGGAGACAGGGTTATTTGGATACATTGTGCATCACTCGGTGAATTTGAACAGGGAAGACCTGTAATTGAAGCGATTAAAAGAGAAATGCCTGTCTTTAAGATTGTGCTGACATTTTTTTCTCCATCAGGATATGAAATCAGAAAGAATTATAACAATGCCGATTGTATTAGCTATCTCCCTGCAGATACTCCCGGCAATGCTGCAGAATTCATAGAAATAGTCAACCCGGAATTCGTAATATTTGTAAAATATGAATTCTGGAATAATTATATATCAGCACTTTACAGGAATAAGATACCCTTATATCTGATATCCGGAATATTTCGTCCCGGGCAACATTTTTTCAAATGGTATGGATCGTTTTTCAGAAGTATGCTAAAGAAATTCAAAAAGATATTTGTCCAGGATCAACGGTCATACGACCTTCTTACCGGTATCGGGATCTTGAATGTTTCTCTTGCCGGAGATACAAGATTTGACAGAGTAATTCAGATAGCTGGTACGGCAAGAGATATTACTAAGCTTGAACAGTTCAGGGTTAATGAAAAACTGTTTTTGGCCGGAAGCAGCTGGAGGCAGGATGAGGAGATAATTGCAGAGTATATAAATAGTTTCCCAACGGTGATGAAATGGGTCTTCGCACCGCATGAAATTGACAAGTCAAATATCGAGCGACTCGAAAAGCTTTTTAAGGTTAAGTGTGTAAGATTCTCAGAATACAGTGAAATTTCAGCTGATGCACGTGTACTTATTATTGATAACATAGGAATGCTTTCTTCAGCTTACAGATATGCATATATTGCCGCAATTGGTGGTGGATTCGGAAAAGGGATCCACAATATTCTTGAACCTGCATGCTGGGGAATTCCGGTAGTTTTCGGACCCAGGTATGAAAATTTCAAAGAAGCTGTTGATCTCCTGAGCATCGGAAGTGCAAAGTCATTTCAAACTTTTGATGATTTTAAAAGAATTTTAGATTTATGGTTGTCGGATGAGAAAATTTATACTAATTCTGCTGAAATGGCATCAAAATATGTAAAAGAAAACGCCGGCGCTTCCGGAATTATTATCAAAGAGATTTTCGATAAAGATATTAACAAGGCCTATTCATAATTTGTTAAAAACTAATCTTTTCTTAATTGTTTAGGTTCATTTAAAGAGCCGTAAATTGATCGTCCGGATTTAACATTTTTGTAATTCCGCCGTAACCAATTAATCAAGTATTTACGATAACCTTGTTGAAAATTTATTAATCCTTAATCCTAATTTTATGATGAAACAATTAAAACGTTTGTTTTCATTGTTGACCTTTCTGTTTATCACTGTTGTGATGTTCGGACAGGCAACAACAACCTCAGGAATAAATGGTAAGATAGTTGATCCAAGCGGGAAACCGTTAGCCGGAGCTACAATTGTTGCTGTTCATATTCCATCAGGATCACAGTATGGAGCCATTACCAATGGTGACGGCTTATTCTCAATTCAGGGTATGCGTCCGGGTGGACCTTACAAAATTGAAGTAACTTTTATCGGATATTCGAAAAAGTCTATTCCAGAAATATCCTTAAATCTGGGCGAATCTTTCGTAATTAATGCTTCCCTCGAAGAGTCAAGTACTCAGCTGACCGAAGTAGTGGTTGTTGGTGCGAAGGCTCCTGTTTTCAATTCAGAAAAAAACGGGTCATCCATCAATATCAGCAACCGTCAGCTGACTACAATACCTACAATAAACAGGAGCATTAATGACCTCACTCGTCTTACTCCGCAGGCAAATGGCAACCAGATAGGTGGAGGTAATTATCGTCAGAATTTCATCACTGTTGACGGTGCCCAGTTTAACAATGCTTTTGGTATTGGGACGAATCTTCCGGGAAACGGTTCTCCGATTTCTCTAGATGCTATTGATCAGATATCGGTAAATATAACTCCTTATGATGTTCGCCAGAGTGGATTTATAGGAGCTTCGGTGAATGCAGTTACACGTTCAGGCAGTAACGAATTCTCAGGATCTGTATATACTTATATGAAAAATGAAAAATATGCCGGTAACCATGTAGGAGATGCAACTTTTATCAAAAACAAATCAAGCTATCAGATGGAAGGTATACGCCTGGGTGGACCGATTATCAAAAACAAGTTATTCTTCTTTTTTAACTATGAAATGGAGAAAACAGTTGTCCCCGGTCCGCAACGTGTAGCCTCCACACCAGATTCTCCTCCTGATTACCCCAATAATATAGCACGTCCTACCGTTGCAGATATGGATATGATCAGCCAGTATCTGAAAGATACCTACGGATATGAAACCGGTCCTTACCAGGGATATTCATTCGAGAGTCCGGCCACTAAATTACTTGCACGAGTTGACTGGAATATCAATAATAATCACAAGTTCAATATCCGTTACAGTGCTTCGACAAGGAAAGATCCTTACGCCCCAAGTACTTCCGTTTCTCCATTCTCGGGGATTTATACAAATAACCGTGCCAGCCTTGATGCCATGTGGTACAAGAACTCCGGCTACTACCAGGAAAGTAATTTCAGCTCTCTTTCAGCCGAATTAAACTCTTCACTCGGAGGAGGCAGGTTTATGAATACGCTTCGTGGTACCTATTCCTACCAGAACGAACCCCGCACAACCGATGGAAATCTATTCCCGTTTGTCGATATTCTACAGGGAGGAAGTCCTTATGTATCTTTCGGGACAGAACTCTTTTCTTATGGAAACCTGCGACAAGTATCCACTATAACAGTTAATGATGATTTTACCTGGTCAATGGGGATAAATAATTTCACTGCTGGATTACAATATGAAACAGATAAAACCAAAAATGGCTTCATGCGTTTTGGCTCCAGCTTTTATGTATTTAATTCCTGGAGCGATTTCGTAAATGGAGTCAATCCAAAGAATTTTGGGATCACCTTCTCAAATACCCCCGGATACTCTCAGGCTTTTCCATCCTTTAATTACGCACAGTCCTCAGCGTATCTGCAGGATGAGGTAAATTTAAATGCAAATATTAAGGTTGTGGCAGGTATCAGGTTAGATCTTCCTACATATCCTGATCCACTACCGGAACATCCTATCATTGCTGATCTTACATTTGGAAATAACACTTATAGCACTTCTACTCTTCCAAAGACCAGGGCAATGATGTCTCCAAGAATAGGCTTTAACTATGACATCAATGGTGACCGGAAATATGTCTTGCGCGGAGGAACAGGTATCTTCACAGGACGTGTTCCATTTGTATGGATTGTAAGTCAGGTTGGAGATGCAGGTATGCTTCAGACTACCCAGACTTATTCGGCAGGTGTTGGTACTGGTGTTCCAGGTCCATTCAACCCTGCAATAAATGCATATTATCCGGCAACTCAGCCTGCTGCTGGTACAATTGTGCCGGGTACTTTTACAATTATAGATAAAAACTTTAAGATGCCTCAATCATGGAAGAGCAGCATGGCATTTGATGCAAAACTCCCATGGGGTCTGAAGGGAACTGTTGAAGGTATCTACAATAAAGATATTAATACTGCATTTTTTGTAAACGAAGGGCTTCAGGCACCATCGAATATGGATGCTAGTGGTTCTCCTGATGACCGTTTGATTTACCCGAATGCTAATGTCAGCAAGTATTATAATACTCAGACAAATGGTATTATTACACCGGGTGCAGGATCAGGTGTATCCCCAATTGTACTTGAAAACAGAAAAGGTGGTTATTACTGGTCTGCTACTGTAAAACTTGAGAAATTTTTCACTAAAGGATTTTCCGGAATGATCGCATACACTCACAGTGAAGCTAAAAACCTGGTTGATGGTAGCGGTGATCAGGCATCTTCAGCATGGAACGGTAATGCAAATATAAATGGGGCGAATAATCCCGAATTGAGTTACACAAGTTATGTGACACCTGACAAACTGATCTCCTCAGTATCCTACAGAATAGAGTATCTCAAACATGGCGCTACTTCAATTTCAGTATTTTATGAAGGCGGTTCCCAGGGACGTTTTTCTTATGTTTATTCGAGCAATATAGTTCGTGATGGCGCCGGATCAAACAACCTTATCTATGTTCCAAAAGATCCGTCCGAGATCAATTTTGTTAATCAGACGGTTAATGGAGTTGTATGGACTGCACAGGAGCAGAGTGATGCTTTCTTCGCATATGTCAATCAGGACAAATACCTCAAGACAAGAAAAGGAAAGTATGCTGAACGTAATGGAGCTTTATTACCATGGAGAAACGATTTTGACATAAAAATCATGCAGGATCTTTTTGTAAAGGTCGGTGGGAAACGCAATACCCTTCAATTCAGTCTTGACATATTAAATGTTGGTAACCTTCTTAACAAGAAATGGGGATTAGCCACATTATATAATCAGGCTAATATACTTACTCCTACTAACGTGGCAGCCATTGTTGCCGGCGGTGCTGTAGTTCCTACATACAGGCTTAACCCATTCAACAATGCTATGTTGACAAATACCTTCAGCAACAACGTAAGTTATTCTTCAACCTATTCAATGCAATTGGGAATACGATATATCTTTAACTAAAAAAAGATTTATCATACAATCAGAGGCTGCCAGATTCTGGCAGCCTCTTTTTTGTTATGTTTTTTAAAAAAACGGGAACAGATATTATATAAGCCGACAGTGCATTAAATCTTGATATTAGCTTGAACTTTTGCCTTTAGAAATTGTTTGTATGGAGGGCAAATATTTATTAACAAATTTATAATCAAGCACATATATAATAGTTAATAACTATGTCATCAAATGTTAATAAACTTAAATTTTTACTCTTGCATCACGAGATACGCTTGATTAATTTAGCAATTACCCGCTTAAAATATCAGTGGCCGTTTAATCTCATTAAAATCAGAGAATAACAAAAATATATGGAAGAGCTATTTGTCCAGGAATCAGCTATTGCAACTGAAAAAGCAAAAGACCAAAATTCAGCACCCGAGGTGCAGAAACCGGAGAAAGGGAAAAATATTGAAATGTCTAAGAACCGAGGACACGAAAAAGTTGTTTATTCTCACGAAGAAGCTGTTGAAGAAAGCATTCAGTATTTCAAAGGCGATGAATTAGCCGCAAGGGTTTGGGCAAACAAATATGCTTTAAAAGATTCATTCGGGAACCTGTATGAAAAGTCACCCGACGACATGCATCGCAGACTTGCCCATGAAATCCATCGGGTAGAGATGAAATACAAAAACCCGCTTTCCGAAGAGCTGATCTATAATGTTCTCAAAGATTTCAAATATATTGTTCCCCAGGGAGGCCCAATGACAGGCATTGGAAATGATTATCAGATTGCTTCATTATCGAATTGTTTTGTGATTGGTAACGATGGATCATCTGATTCCTACGGAGGAATTATGAAAATCGACCAGGAGCAGGTACAACTTATGAAACGACGGGGAGGTGTAGGGCACGACCTGTCGCATATAAGGCCCAAAGGCACTCCGGTGCTTAACAGCGCTCTTACATCAACAGGCGTGGTACCTTTCATGGAAAGATATTCCAACTCAACACGCGAAGTAGCACAGGATGGAAGACGGGGTGCACTTATGCTCTCTATCTCTATCAAACACCCCGACTCAGGGAAATTCATTGATGCCAAGCTTGAGAGCGGAAAAGTTACCGGAGCGAACGTGTCAGTTAAACTGACCGACGATTTTATGAAAGCCGTAGAAAATAAAACGCTTTTCAGACAACAATATCCAATTAATTCCGATAACCCGAAATTTGCAAAAGATATTGATGCCGTTCAGCTTTGGAGCAAGATAATCCATAACGCATGGAAATCAGCTGAACCCGGGGTTTTATTCTGGGATACAATAATCAGGGAAAGTGTTCCCGATTGCTATGGCGATCTGGGATATGCAACCGTTTCAACAAATCCCTGCGGTGAAATTCCTTTATGCCCGTACGATAGCTGTCGTCTGCTGGCAATTAACCTGTATAGTTATGTCAACAACCCATTTACCGACAAAGCTGAATTTGACTTTGATTTGTATAAAGAACATGTTGGATTGGCTCAGCGCATGATGGATGACATTATTGATCTTGAACTTGAAAAGATCGATGTGATTCTTGCGAAAATAAATGCTGACCCGGAAATTGAAGAGATAAAACATGTCGAGGAAAACCTCTGGAGCAACATAAGGAAGAAATCGGAGGAGGGACGAAGGACCGGAATCGGAATAACAGCTGAGGGAGATATGCTTGCGGGCCTTGGGCTGAGATATGGCAGCGATGATGCCACAAATTTTTCTGTTGATGTTCATAAAACACTGGCTCTTGAAGCTTATAAAGCATCGACATACCTGGCAAAAGAGAGGGGAGCCTTCGCTATTTATGATGCCGAACGGGAAAAGAATAATCCGTTCATTTTAAGAATGAAAGAGGCTGACCCTGTTATGTATAATAACATGGTTAAATACGGACGCAGAAATATTGCCCTTCTTACAATAGCCCCTACAGGCACCACGAGCCTGATGACCCAGACAACTTCCGGAATTGAACCTATATTTTCTACGTTCTATAAAAGAAGAAGAAAAGTTAATCCTAACGATCTTGATGTAAAGGTAACATTCAAAGATGAAGTTGGCGATTCATGGGAGGAGTTTAATGTTTTCCATCATAAGTTTGTCGACTGGCTTAAACTTAATGGTTATGATGCCGATGAAGTAACAAGGATGGGTGACGAGGAGATTGAGAAGATAATAGCTAAATCACCTTATTATAAAGCCACGGCAAATGATGTCGACTGGATAGCTAAAGTTAAGATGCAGGGTGCAATTCAAAAATGGGTCGATCATTCAATAAGTGTTACAATCAACCTTCCTGCCGACGCAAAAGAAGAACTTGTGAGTGAATTATATCTTACAGCCTGGAAATCGGGGTGTAAAGGAGCTACAGTATACCGTGACGGATCAAGAAATGGAGTCCTTATCGCGGGAAAAACCGAAGCAAGGCCTGAACGACCAAAACGTCCAAAGGTGCTCGATTGTGATGTTATCAGGTTTAATATAAGTGAAGAGAAATGGGTTGCTTTTGTCGGACTTAAAGAGAGTCGTCCTTATGAAATATTTACAGGTATAGCAGATGAAGAGATATTCCCTATTCCAAAAAGCATCGTGAAAGGGAAAATAATAAAAATAAAGGATGAGGATGGGAATACCAGATATGATTTCCAGTATACCGACAAATATGGCTATAAGAAAACAATGGGAGGTTTATCTCACATGTTTAAGCCCGAATTCTGGAACTACGCAAAACTGATCTCTGGTGTTTTGAGACATGAAATGCCAATTCAGGATGTTGTTAATCTGGTCACTTCTTTGAAGCTTGACAGCGAGTCGATTAATAACTGGAAAAACGGAGTTGAAAGAGCATTGAAAAAATACATACCAAACGGAACAAAAGCAAAAGGCAAATGCGGAGAATGTGGTTCAGATAACCTTGTCTACGAAGAGGGGTGCCTGATCTGCAAAGATTGCGGATCCTCCAAGTGTGGTTAAATTTTAGATATGGGGTTTCAGGTTTTAGGGATTATGATAAATCAGCAGGGTGCTTTTCGGAGCGCCCTTTTTTTTTAAAACTTATTCAAAGATCAATAAGTGCCTGAGGTTGAGAAGGAGCCCTTAACCTTAACCTTAACCTTTATAATCTTACAGCTCTGATCAACCCTCTTCTCAGAAACGGAGCTTTCATTTTTTTGTCGTAATAATGGATCATATAACCTTTGGAAGGGGTTATTCCGAACCCATAATCCTTTAGCAACACCGTAAAATCCTTCTCATCATTATTCTTATGATAAGTACACAGAGCGATCTTAAAAGGTTTTTGCGCTATGAATACTTTATTACAACTGTTTAAAACGACCGATTCAGCCCCGTCAACATCTATTTTCAGAAAGGTTATATCCTTGTTATTTTCATAAAAAGTATCAAACCTGATATGTGATGCATCATTGTGATCAGACACATATTTATTGATTATCTCAACTTTCTCTGACCAGGGAGCAAATGTGGCCTTAAGCGCTTCGATCCACTCATGGTCGTATTCAAATAAACAGACCTTTCTGATCTTTTCAATTACAGCCAGCGAAAAGTTACCCTCAGCAGCCCCGATATCAGCCAGAACATCATCATTTCCTATCGTAAATGAATCAGTCAGATACCTGTGAGGACTATCCGGATCCTGCTCCCTCATCAGATCGCTGTACGCCCTTTTTATCCTTTTCTCATTCCATCGTTTTTTAAAATATAAACGTTTCCCCTCCTGCAGAACGTATCGCATTCCATTTTCGTGGTCATATATCACCTCAATTTTATCAGGAGAATAATTGCCTTGAAAAGGATAAGGGAAGATGGTTACTTTATTTTTCTCAAGGTATTGAAGTACCTCCTTTTGCTCATCATTAACCTCCTTTTCCGGTAATGAGGCAAAATAATTCAGTATTTTATAGCGAAGATTTTTTTTCAGAATAATCGTCCTCAATGGTTTTGGAACCAATATCCTGTAAATTTGGAAGAAGTATTTATTCATTTCCAAAGAGATATAAACACAAACGATTTTCAATCAGCATTAATCAGCGAAATCTGCAGGGAAACCATTTAGATTTTTTCCCGCTGATCACGCGGATTTTCGCAGATGATTTATTTTATAACACCAAGTTCCTTGCCGATCTTTTCGAAGGCTTTAATAGCTTTATCAAGATGTTCCTTTTCGTGGCCTGCAGAAAGCTGAACCCTTATTCTTGCCTGTCCTTTTGGCACTACTGGGAAATAAAATCCGATAACATAAATACCCTCTTTGAGAAGTCTTGCTGCAAAGTCCTGAGATAATCTTGCATCATAAAGCATTACTGCACAAATTGCTGATTTGGTAGGTTTTATATCAAAACCAAGTTTTTTCATGCATGTAATGAAGTAATTAGAATTGAAGTGAAGCTTATCCTGGAGCACATTAGTTTCAGTCATCATCTCAATCATCCTGATACCCGCTGCCGCGACCATAGGAGGGATGGAATTTGAAAACAGATAAGGGCGTGATCTTTGTCTCAGAATCTCAATAATCTCTTTCTTCCCGGTAGTAAAACCACCAATTGCGCCACCGAAGGCTTTCCCAAGTGTCCCTGTAATGATTTCAACTTTTCCTGCAATATTATAAAGTTCAGTGACTCCTCTTCCGGTCTTTCCTACTACACCGGCCGAATGTGATTCATCGACCATTAACATGGCATTGTATTTATTGGCAAGATCTGCAATTTTATCAAGCGGCGCTACATTCCCGTCCATTGAGAATACTCCGTCGGTTACAATTAGTCTGAATCTCTGATTCTGAGCCAGCTTAAGTTGTTTTTCGAGATCTGCAATATCAGCGTTTTCATATCTGTAACGCTGGGCTTTGCAAAGACGGACGCCATCAATAATCGAAGCATGATTCAGCGAATCGGAAATAATTGCATCCTCTTCAGTAAGAAGTGGTTCAAAAACTCCGCCATTTGCATCAAAGCAGGCTGCATAAAGAATAGTATCTTCTGTGCTGAAAAATTCCGCAATTTTTTTTTCAAGCTCCTTATGGAGATCAGTAGTACCGCAGATAAATCTCACTGACGACATTCCGTAACCATGATTATCAAGAGATGCTTTTGCTGCCTCAATAAGCGATGTGTCGTTAGAGAGACCAAGGTAATTATTTGCACAGAAATTCAGGACTTTTTGTCCGGTACTAAGTTCTATTTCAGCTCCCTGGGGTGATACGATTATGCGTTCATCCTTATATAACCCGGCTTCTTTAATTTCATTAAGAAGTGAATCAAGGTGTTTTTTATAATTTGTATACATAGTAATACTTTAAAAAGACCAAAGACATAAATAACTAATAAAAAAGTCTTCTTGGTGTTACTTGGAGTCTTTGTGTCTTGGTGGCTTTTTTTTCTGCCACCAAGGCTCCAAGACACTAAGTTTCACCAGGAGTTAATCAATCAATCCCAGTTTAAGATAACCTTTCCGCAGTTTCCTT
>Ga0265316_10004132_pt1 | contig 14526 bp, 10 predicted proteins | sample 4522metaG_FD_202092 | JGI IMG/M metagenome (GOLD analysis project Ga0265316, IMG submission 202092) | Rhizosphere microbial communities from Carex aquatilis grown in University of Washington, Seatle, WA, United States - 4-5-22 metaG | ecosystem: Host-associated > Plants > Roots > Rhizosphere >...
CCCTGACTGATGCATTCCCTGCTTGGTTCAATAGGTTTTCCAACGCTTGTTTGAATTGCGCTCGCGAGTTCTCGTCATAGGTGCCACAACCCACCAAGACGAGTCGGGAAACCCGTTCAGGATATCGTGCGGCGAAGGACAAGCCGAGCATCGCTCCCCATGACCAGCCAACCATGGCGGATCGCTCGGGTGCCACCGCGGCCAAGTCTTCGACATGCCGGGCGACCGTCAGCGGGACAAACCCGGAACGGCGCTGTAGCGGTTCTAGGACCTTGAAATGAGGCGCGAGCAATCGGGCAAGGCCGACTGCCGAACCCGGCGCCCCTGGCCCGCCATGGAGCACGACGACATCCGCGCCTCGGAAACCATGGCGGCGGGCTTGGATGGGTTCTAGCGAGTTCAATTTTCGTTTTTCCGGGTATTCAGAACCGGCAATGACGGCGGGCCAAGCAACGCTTGCCCGCCCTGCGTTTCAACGCCCACGCCAAAACCCTTGGACGGTTTCCGCCCAAGGGTTTTCGGCCATTGGTTGGCTTGTCGGTGGAATCTTATTTGTCCGTCGGCGGAATCAGCCCCAGTTCCAGGGCTTGCGGGTACAGCCCGCCCATGTTCCATTGCTGCTTCCACACCCCCGGCCCCAAATCGCGCGAGCCGCCGATGGACTCGGCCAGAATCTGCAACCTGGCCCCTTCCTCCAGGATCAGGATGTACTCGGCCAGCTCGCGCAAGCCCTTCTTGCCCCACACGGTGGAGCCGCCGTTGGCTTCGAGGATGGCCTGGGTGTGCGGGTTTTCCTGGATGCGGTCGAGGATGAAATCGACTTCCTGCTGGCGGCGGTCGATGTAGATCGGCACTTCCTTGAACAGCTTGAAGCGGATAACCGGCACATAGCGGATCGGCAGGCTGCGGTGGGTCTGCGCCCACGCGCCCAGGTGCGGCGTGTGGACATGCGAGATCGTCGTGACATCGGCGTGTTGCTGGAACAGCTTCAAATACCGGCCCGCGCCCGCGCCGCTCTTGCCCTGGTAGACAGTCCCGTCGAAGCCGATGACGGTCGCGGTGACTTCCTTGTCGGGGTTGAACGGCCCGGGATAATTGACGGTGACGAGCTTGTCTTCGTTCGGCACGCGCTGCACGAAGCCGACGGTGCCTTGGGCGGTCGTGGTGCCGGTTTCACGGAACACCCGGAACGCCAGCTTGGCCTCCTCGACGGTCTGGTCGATGAAGGCGCGGGTTTCCGGGGATAGGACGGGAAGATTGCTGACGGGGACTGACATAATGTTCGCCTAAACGTTAATTGAATCAAAAAGCCCCTCTCCCCGCGGGGAGAGGGGTTGGGGTGAGGGTCAGCCGACCGCGCGCAGCGCCGCCGAGCCCGAAGGCCGCCCGCGCACCAGCGGCAGCACCTCTTCGCCGACGCGGTAGGCTTCCTCCAGATGCGGCGTGCTGGCCAGGATGAACGCGTCCGCGCCCAGCCGCACCAGGTCGTCCAGCCGCTCGGCGACTTGCTCGTAGCTGCCGACGATGCCCTGGGTCTGGCCGCCGCGCAGCAGGCTGAAGCCCGAGAAGATGTTCGGCGCGGTGATCAGGTCTTTGTAGCTGCTGATGGTCTTCGGTCTGAAATCACGCTGGCGGGCCGCGCCGACGGATTCGCTGGGTTCGCCGGTGCCTTGGAAGCGGGCCAGAGCTTCGGGAGAGACATTCTCAAAGCCCCGGCGGATTTCCGCCCAAGCCTCCTCCTCGGTGGGCCGGGCCAAGATGTCCACGCGCACGGCGGTCTTGATCTTGCGGCCCAACTGGTCGGTGCGCTCCTTTACGCGGTTGAACTTGTCGCGCAGCGCGTCGAACGGCTCCAGCCAGGACAGGTAGTAGTCAGCATGCTTGGACGCCGAGGCCAGGGCCGCATCCGACGAGCCGGAGAAATAGATTTCCGGGAAGTCTTCTTCGGACAGCGGGTCGGGAAGCCCGGCGTCTTCCACCTGGTAGAACTTGCCTTGGTAAGTGAACGGGCCGCCCTTCCAAACGCCGCGGATGATGTCGAGAAACTCGGTGGTGCGGGTGTAGCGGTCGTCATGCGGCACGGAATCGCCCCACCACAACTGCTGCGGCCCGCCGCCGCCGGTGATGATGTTGTACAGCGCCCGCCCGCCGGTCGCCCGTTGCAAGCTGGCGGTTTGGCGGGCCGCGACGACCGGATTCAAAAAACCCGGCTGGAACGGGATCATGAAGCGGAAGGTCTTGGTCTCCCGCGCCAGGAACGAGGAAATCACCCAAGGCTCATCCGTGCTGGGGAAAGACGGGATCAGCCCGCCCTGGAAGCCTGAGATTTCCGCCGCGCGGGCGATTTCGGCCAGATAGTCGATATAGCTCGTGTCGTCCTCGCCGCCGCTCAGGCCCGGCTTGGTCAAATTGTCGTTGCCGGGGAACCAGTCGCCGCGCCAGGGTTTGCGGCTGCGGTGGGAACTCGGTTCGCCATGGGTGGGGATGCGCCAGAAAACGTCGATGGTCATGGTTGTTGCTCCTGCGAATGTGGCAAGTATTTGTTAATGGAAACTCTGATTTAAGTTGATTCCGTCCATGCTTCGATTAACTCAGCACCGACGGGTTCGACAGGGCTCTCCTGAGCGTAGTCGAAGGGCTCACCACGAACGGAATCAACTACCTACCGTTCGCCCTGAGCTTGTCGAAGGGCTTATTTAGAGACTCATTAAGCGGCTTTGGACAAACGGGCGGCGAGGCGCGAACGGACGACCGGCAAGACTTGCTCGCCAATGCGGTAGGCTTCCTCGAAATGCGGGATCGCGGCCAGCACGAAGCTGGAAATGCCGGCCTCGGCATATTTAGCCAGCCGTTCCGCCACCGTCCCGTAACTGCCGACCAGGGACGCGGCGGCCCCGGTGCGCTCGGTGGCAAAGCCGGCCCACAGGCCCGGCGCGATGACCGGGTCGGCGGAACCCACCGCCCGGCCCGATTGCGCCAGGAAGCGCTGGGCGTCATGCACGGCCTCGCCCTCGGTTTCACGCGCCAGCACGTCGATGCGCAGGCCAAACGACAGGCTGCGCCCCTGTTCGGCGGCCAAGGCTTGCAGCGTGGCAATGGACTCCTTGAGTTCTTCCACCGGGGCCGCGTCCAGCACATGCACGTCCGCCCAGCGCGCCGACAACTGCAAAGCCTCGGGGCTGTTGCCGGACAGGTAAACCGGCGGCACCGGCTTGTTGGCCAGCGGCCCGTTGAAGCCGCCGTCCAGCACTTCAAAATACTGGCCCTTGAAGCTGAACGGCGACTGGGTCAGCACGCCTTTGGCGACCTGGACGAACTCGCCGATGCGCGGCAGGATGTCGCTGTCTTTGGCGTAATCGCCGTGCTGGCGGCGCGATGCCACATCGCCCCCGGCGCTGATCTGCCAGGCGAAGCGGCCGCCGGTGAAGCGCTGGAAACTGGCCGCGTTCTTCGCCGCGTAAACCGCCGAGCCGCGCGAGGCTTCAAACTCGGTCAGCAGTTTCAGCTTGCGCGAACTGCGCGCCAGATAGCCGGCGACAATCCAGGACTCGTCGCCTTGCAAATCATTTTGGATCTGGATGCCGTCAAAGCCGGCCAAGTCCGCCGCGCGGGCGATCTGGTGCAAATGGTCGAGGAAATTGAAGCGGTCGCCGCGCGGGTCGCTGACCCCGTCGGTGAACGGCGGCCGCGCGTTTCCGCCGCGCTCGCCGCGGCGGGTTTGGCTGGCGTCGCCATAGCGCCCGTCGCCGCTGGTCGGCAATTGCCAAATAAATTCAATCGTCATGGTTTGTCCCCCTTAGGTTGTGGTTTTGACATGGAACTTGAAAGGCCCGTGAGAACGGCTTACCAAAAGCGCGCGTTCAACTGCAAACCGATGGTGCGCGGCTGGCCGTAGATTTGCGTGCCGGCGTTTAACGTGGCCGCCGACGGGGTGCCGCTATGGTTCAGATAGGTCTCGTTCAAGGCGTTGTTCAGATAGCCGGTCAAGCTATATTTTTCATCGTTGCTCGCCACCGTGAAGCGGAAGTTGAGGATGGAATAAGCGCCCTGCCACAGGCCGCTGTTGACCTGCGTCTTGTTCTGGAAATTCACGTAGTAATACTGCGGCGAGGTGAAGCGCCAATCGCTGCTGGCCACCATATGGGTGTTGAACGGCAGCTGGTAGGGAATGCGGTAGTCGGTTTGCAGGAAACTGGTGAAATGCGGCGCGCGCACCATTTCATTGCCGACCTGGATTTGCGTCTGCTGCGGCACCCCGGTCTGGTTGATATTGCCGACATCGTCGAAGCGCGTATCCAGCAAGCCGATGTTGCCGATGACATGCAAATCTTGCAGGGGCAGCGCCTCGATTTCAAACTCCGCGCCTTGGGAATGCGCGGCGCTGACGTTGTAGATATAACCGGTCGAGGTGTTCACCGTCGCGCTGGGCACCGCGGTGATGTTCAACTGGTCGTTCTTGTAGTTGTAATAAAACAGCGAGGCGTTGGCTTTCAAGCGCCCCTCAAACCAGCCGGTTTTCGCGCCCAACTCATACGAAATCAAGGTCTCCGGCTGAATGATCGAATTCAGCACCGCCAGCGTCGTCGCCGAGGTGTTGAAGCCGCCGGACTTGGCCCCGCGGGCATGCTTGAAATACACCAAGTCGGTGGCGTTGATCCGCCATTGCGGGGTCACATCATAAGTCCACAAATCCCAGGCCACGCTTTTGCTGCCGGTGAAACTGGTGGCCGCGCCGCTGGTTTGCGCGGTCAGCGGAGTCAGCGGCACCTGGGCCGGGAGATAACTGGGATTGACCGAATACCACCAGTTGTTGACATCGTAAAACAGCGGATTGCTGGTGGTCGCGCCGGCGCCAATCACGCCGCCGCTGGTCGCGGCGTTGTTATAGTTCAGCGTGCCGCCCGCCGCCGCCACCGCCTGGCGCCGGCTTAAATCCACATTCTTGGTTTCGTGGGTGTAGCGCAGGCCGAAGGTGGTCAGCAACTCCTCAGTCCAATTCACCGTGTGGCTGGTGAACAGCGCGACGCTTTCGTCCTGGTGGTTGAAGGTGTTGGTGGAATATGCCTGCTGGCCCAGGCTGGAGAGGCATCCGCCGCCATTGGGCAGCGCCGCGATCTGCTTGGTGGTCAGGCCGACGCCGCAAGGCAGCGTTGATGAGTAAGTCGTCGAGTCGATGTTCTCGTAGAAATAATGCAAGCCGGTGATCCAGTTCCAGCGGTCTTCGCGCGGCGAAGCCAGGCGGAATTCCTGGGAAATCTGCCAGGAGCTTTGCGGCGACGGGGCGCTGCCGGTGGTCGAAGACGTCCAGTCTTCGTAGCCGGTGATGCCGGTCAGCGCGTAGTTGCCGAACTTCTGCGTCAGGTTCAGCAGCGCACCCTTCTGGTAGACCTGGTTGTCAGTGATCGGCGTGCGCCGGGCCGAGCTGATGACGTTAGGGTCCAGGTTCGGGCTGTTGGTGTAGCCGGTCAGCGGGTCTTTGTACAACACGCCGGTGCCCGTGTTGACCGCGTTCAAGTTCAAGGTGCTGACAGTGCCCTGCGTGTAGTAGTCGCGGTAATGCACATTGAACAGCGCTTCGAGGTCAGGCGTGATCTTGTCGAGGAAGGACACCCGGAACATCGCGTCGTCATAGCCGCCTTGCCGCTGGCCGGTTATCAGGTTGGTGACCGGGTCTTGGGTCTGGTAGCGGCCGTCCTGGTGCTCATAATGGAACGCGCCGCGCACGGCGATATTGTCGGCCAGCTTGGCCCCGTAGCCGCCTTCGGCAATCGCGTCGTTGTAGGTGCCATAGGTCAACTTCACATAGCTTTCCTGGTTTTGCGACAGGCTGGGCTTGCGCGATTCCACGTCGATGGCCCCGCCGGTGGTGTTCTTGCCCCACAGCGTGCCTTGCGGGCCGCGCAGCACCTCCACCCGCTCCAGGTCGAACAGCGGGAAGCCGGTGGACGTGGAGTTGCTCATATAGACCTGGTCTTGATAGAAGCCGACCGGGTTGGTGAGATCCAATTGTTGCTGCCCGGTGCCGACGCCGCGTATCCACCAGCGCGGCCGGCCATGGAACTGGGTGCCCGCCGAAGCGTTGGGCACATAGTTGAGGACTTCGCCGGCCGTCTTGCCAATGTTCTGGTCGATCAGCCGACGGCCGCTGAGCACGGTGATCGCGCTGGGCACCCTCTGCGCCGACTCCTTGCGCTTTTGCGCCGTGACCGTCACCTCGCCGAGCTGCTTGGGGTTGGACTCCGCCAGTTCCGCGGCTCTTTCTTCCGAGCCATAGTCAGGCGTGGCCGCCTGGCCCGCCGCCGCGCCTTCCCCGCCGACCGCCGCCCCGGCGGCCGGCCCGCCGTCTTTTCTCGGCCCGCGCGCCCATTCCTCGCGGCTGATGTTGCCGTCCCCGTCCCAGTCATAGGCGGCAAAGCCGTCCGCCGGCGCGGCTTCCGCGGCGGCACCGACCACTGGCGCAGGCGGCGGTGCCTGGCGCGCGGCGCGGCGCGACTTGGGCTTGGCCGCGCCCTTGCCCGACGCGGTGGCCGCCTTGGACGGCGCGCTCGTCCGGGCCTCCGTCGCGGGATCGACCGCGTCCTCGGCCCAGGCGGCCCCCGTCGCCAGGCACAAATAAGCGACCGCCCCGGACACCAAAGACCGATCCAGACGTTTGAAATTGGGCTGCTTTTTCAACTTAACTCGATTCATCGCAAACTCTGCCAGTAAGATTTTTTTATGGGTTGGCGCGCGACATCGCGCAAAGCGCGGCACCGCGGCGGCTAAATTTTTTTCAAAAGGTATGGATGGGCATCGCAAAAAACTTGCCAAACCCTGTCAGAGCGCAGCAAAACCTAAGATTCATAGCAAAAAGACCACGCCTAGCGGGGGTTTGCCAGGAACCGCCATCGGTCGGCGGACAGGCCGGCGCAAGCCGCCAGGCGCGGTTTTGTGAAATCCGGTGGCGGCGGGATTGCTGGAGGCAAAACAGATCTGCTGACCGGCTGTTGCCAGGGAATCAAATTTGCCCGGCGATAAGTCAATAACATTGCCTGTGGCGATCAACCCTGCGCGGGTCGATACCTGGCACAACTCATGCTGACCGACTAGTTCTACCCATCCTTGTCAACAGAGGCGACACATGAGCAACACGCTGGAAACACTTTGGTATACCCGCTGCCCCGTCCCCACCGGGCTAGGCATCGCCGTGCAGAAAGGCTGGCTGGAGGAAAGCTTCACCGCCCAATCCACGGCCATCCAGTCATTGCGCGAATCCAATGACAAAGCCGTGCGGGAATCCCATTTCGACCACACCTTGGAAAACTCCGTCCGCCACGGCGGCAACATCCCGGCGATTTGGGCGCGTTCGGTGGGCCGGGAAACCCGTTTGCTGGGCCTGTCCTGGTCGGACGAAACCCAACGGATATTGAGTTTGCCGGACAGCGGAATCCAAAATGTCAAGGATTTGAAAGGCCGCAAGGTCGGCCTGCCGAAATGGGCCAATGTGCAAATCGACTTTTCCAGGGCGCAGGCGATCCGGGGTTTGGAGAACGCGCTGAAAACCGAAGGGCTGACGGTGGACGATGTGGAAATCGTCGATTTGTTGATCGGCGCGGGCCATAGCGACGAGCCCGCCCAGCGCGTGGCCGGGACGCAGTTGTTCGGCGGCCGCCGCGCCGGCGGGCAGAACGCGGAACTGGTCGCGCTGATCCGCGGCGAAGTGGACGCGATATTCTTGAAAGGCGCGCACGCGGCGGCGGCGGCCAGCCAGTTTGGCTTGGTGACGGTGATCGACACCGGTGTTCATCCCGACCCATTGATCCGCGCCAACAACGGCACGCCGCGCACCTTGACGGTGGATTTAAACTTGATCGAAAACCATTTCGACTCGGCGGTGCTGATTGTCGAAAACGTGCTGCGGGCGCAACAGTGGGCCAGATCCCACCCCGACGAAACCCGCCGCTTCCTCGCCAAGGAAACCAATAGCAGCGAGTATTGGGTGACGGTGGCTTACGGCGACAACGCCCACCAGCGCCTGGACACGGATCTGTCGGAGCAGAACATCAAAGGCTTGCAGGACTTCACCGATTTTCTGCATCGCTGGAAATTCCTGCCCAACCCGGTCGATGTGAACCAATGGATCGACGCGCGGCCGTTTGACGCGGCGTTGGCGAAGGTTAAAGCGGCGGCTTGATAAGCGGCACGGATAACATCCCTCGCAGGGATGTTATCCGTTGTCAATTTGCGAAGTCGTGTTCAGTCACGTAGTCGTTATCTGCCTCAATGAATGGCCACAAGTTGCCCATGTAAAAATTGTTTTTGTTTATCAGTGAAAATTCAGGGTGATGATGGTTGCCGTCTTCATTCTCTCCGAACTTGAATGCTTCTATATATGTTGTCAGGTTTTCTGACGATCCTGAAATCAAAATCCCTTTGCCCTCGCCGAATTGAACGCTGACTTTGCCTTGTGATTTTATCAACTCTAAATATGGGAGAAATTCAGCATATGATTCAGGGTTTTCCTGGGTGACTGCTTCAATCCGTATGCTTGCCTTGCTTGATGCCAAAAACCTGCTCAATTTGTCGTATACTGCATTTAAATTGCCAATAGAGTCAAGAATCATTGGATCTGAACCATTTGAATAGAAAATTCGGATCATGATGGGTGTGATTATTTTTTGTGGTCAACGCTTTTTTTAAGCTACTCGTTCCTACGTGCTGTGTCAATGCCAGCAAGCCCGTAGGATGCGCTGAGGAACGAAGCGCATCTATCGCGAACAAATTTCGTGGAATATAGTCTTGCATTGCATCGTTCCCACGCTCCGCGTGGGAATGCCGCCTTGGCCGCTCTGCGGCCCGTGAGTGATAGTTACGCGACGCGGAGCGTCCGTGGGAGGCATTCCCACGCGGAGCGTGGGAATGATGAATCTAGGGCTTTTTCGGCGTCCAATAGGTTTCCAACTGTAATTCCTTCAACGCCGCGTCCAGAAACCGGGTATCAAACAAGTCTTTCACGTCAAGCTTTCTGCCAATCAGTTTCTGCGCGAATGTGAATTCCGCCGCGTCCCGGTAATGCGCCACAGTGACCGGGTCGAACAACGGCGAAAAGCGGTCTTTCCAAGCGCCCTCGTCCCCATCATAATCGCGCAATACCACACTCTCCGGCGTTCCGAGCAAAGTGGCGAGACGGATCACTTCTTTGCGGTTTTCCTCTTGCGCTTCCCAATAGGCCGCTTTGACATAGGCGGTGGCGACGATTTGCGTCACGTCCGGGTATTGGTCGGCGAAGGCTTTGCGGACGAACAATTCGGCCCGCCATTTCCACGGCGTCCCTTTGGAAGTCCAGATGATTTTGCCGACTTTATTGTCTTCCAATGGGAACGCGTCGGCGCCTGTGAACAGCGCGTCCACGTCGCCCGCGGCCAGGGCCGCCGCGCCGGCCTGGGCATTGACGTTATACAGTTTGAAATCCTTGTATTTAAGCCCATTCGTGCTGACCAGCTTGCTGAACGCCAATTCCAAAGGCCGCCCGCGGTGGATGGCGATGCGCTTGCCTTGTAAATCCTTGATGGATTGCGCGGGCGAATTGGCCGGTGTCACCAGATAGGAATTGGTGCCGCGGCCGGCGGGCACGATCAGCTTGATGTCGATGCCGCCGGCCTTGGCGATCAAGGCGGGGAAGTCGCCGTAGCTGGCAAAGTCGGCGGTGCGGTTCGCCAGCGCCTCGTTGAACAGCGGGCCGCCGACCGCCGCGGGCACCGGAATCCATTCCAATTTGACGCCGATTTTCTTCAATTCGTCCTCCAGCCAGCCTTGGCTCGACAGCACGGCGGACTGGCCGCCGCTGATGACGCTCTTGCCGTCGCGGTTGGCGGCGATGCTGGCGATCCTGACGGTTTCGGGTTTCTCGAACGCAAACCCGAGGCTGGGCAGCAACAGGCTCAAGGACATTATCCAGGCCATGGCCCGGCGATTGCGGTGGAGGATGTTGTTAATCATGCGTTGGGGTCGATTCGTCAAGCAGTTATGGCTCCCGAGCTCCAGCGCGGAGGCCAGGAAAAGCCCCTCCCCCCGCGGGGGAGGGGTTGGGGAGAGGGGCTCAGCTTGCCTTGGCCAAGGCGTACTCGCCAAACAGGCTTTCCTCATAGGCGCGGTAGAGCTTGGCATAATCCCCGCCGGCTTTTATCAAAGTCCGGTGGTGGCCGATTTCGACCAAAGCCCCGTGCTTGATGACGGCGATGCGGTCGGCGTCGCGGATCGTCGCCAGCCGGTGGGCGATGATGATGGCGGTGCGGCCCTGGCACAGCCGCCGCAAGGCTTTTTGGATGCGCCGCTCGGTGTGGATGTCCACCGCCGAGGTGGCCTCGTCCAACACCAGCACGCCGGGGTCGGCCAGATAGGCCCGCACCAGGCAGACCAGCTGCCTTTGCCCGTGGCTCAGGTGCGCGCCCAAGGGGCCGACTTCGGTGCGGTAGCCGTGGGGCAGGCGCTCCAAGACTTCGTCCGCGCCCAACTCCCGCGCCGCCGCGACGAGCGCGTCATCGCTGGCCGCAGGGGCCGCCAGCCTGAGGTTGTCGAGGATGCTGCCGGAGAACAGCACATTGTCTTGCAACACCACGCCGACATGGCGGCGCAAATTGCGCTGGGCCAGCTCGCGCACGTCCAGGCCGTCGATGCTGACCGAGCCGTGATGCACCTCGTAGAAGCGGGTCAGCAATTGCACCAGCGTGCTTTTGCCATGGCCGGTCGGGCCGACGATGGCCAGCACCTGCCCGGCCGGCACATGCAGATCCAAGTCGCGGATCACCGGTTTCAACGCCGCCGGGTCGTAGGCGAAGCGCACCTGGCTGAACGACACCTCGCCACGCACGGAAGGCAAATGCACCGCGCCGTCCTTGTCGACGATTTCCGCCTCGGTGTCGAGCAGCAGGAAAATGCGCTGCGCCGAGGCGGCCCCGGTGGCGTAGCGCTCGAACAAATCGTTCAACTCCTGCAACGGCCCCAGGAACATGAACACGTAAAACAGGCTCTCGGCCATCTGGCCGAACGTGATTTCGCCCAGCGCGATGCCGCGGCCGCCGACCAGCAGCAGCAAGGCCATGCCCAGCGTGGTCAGCAGCCCGGTGAACGGCAAAAACCAGCCGGAGCGGATGTTGCCGCGCACCAGGGAATAATTGAACTCGTTCACCAGCCCGCGATAATATTTCCGGTTCGGCTCTTCCTGCACGGTTTGTTGCAGCAGCCTGACGCCGGAGACGGTTTCGACCAGGTGCGCGGTGAAGCGGCTGCGGTTTTCGGCGACGACGGCCCAGTTGCGCTGGGAGATGCGTTTGAACGCCCAGGTGCCGGCCAGCAAAAACGGCACGACGCTGGCCAGGCTCAAAAACAGCAGCGGCGAAATCCGCCACATCAGCACGGCGGAGACGATGCTGCGCAGCAGCGCCGACAGCAGCTCGGGCGGGCCTTGGATCAGCAAGGGCTCCAGGCTGTCGACGTCGCGGTCGGCGCGGGAGATGATCCGGCCCGCCTTGGTGCGGTCGAAATAGCGCACGCTCAAAGACTGCACATGCGTGAACACGCGCACCCGCAAAGCGTTCAAGACCAGGATCGCCGCCGAGCCGGCCAGATATTGCGACACCCCGGCCAACACAAACCGCGCGCTCCAAGTCAAGGCCATCCCCAGCGCCAGCCACTGCACATACTCGTATTGCACGCGCCAGCCCGCGCCTTCACGGATCAAGCCTTGGTCGATCAGCAGCCGGATCAGCCAAGGGCGTAAAAAAATCGCCGTCACCAGCAAGATTTCAATGCCGATGACTGTGATAACCCGCTTGCGCACGGGTTTCAGCAGCGGCAGCAAGCGGGAGAACATGCCGCGGTTGAGGGACTTCTTGGCGAAGACCTCTTCCATTTCGATGTCGCTGAGGACTTTGGTGCGGAGATTTTCAGCCATTTTTGAACCCTGGTTCAGACAAGCTTGGTGGGAGCGCTTTCCAAGCGCGACTTCGGCATGGGTCGCGGTTGGAAACCGCTCCCACAGACACGCCGCTGTGATTAGCCATGGTCCAGCCCCAGCAAGTCGCGGTATTCCGCATTCGAGCGGGCCAAGGCCTCATGCGTCCCCTCGGCCACGATGCGGCCATCGCCCAACATCAGCACATGGTCGGCCAGCAGGATCGTCGACAATTTGCTGGCGATGATGACCAAGGTCGTGCCATGGCCGTCGGCGCGCTTCACATTGCGGACATTGTTTAAGACCGTGCGCTCGGTCACGGCGTCCAAGGCGCTGGTCGCGTCGTCCAAGACCAGAATGTCCGGCTTGCCCAGCAGCGCGCGGGCCAGGCAGACCCGTTGCCGCTGCCCGCCCGACAGGGTCACGCCGCGGTCGCCGAAGCGGGTGTCCAAGCCTTGCGGCAAGCCTTCGACGACTTCCTCGGCGGCGGCGAGTTGCAAGGCTTCGCGCAGCTCCGCCTCGGTGGCGCCGGGCTTCGCCAGCCTGAGGTTGGCGGCCAGGCTGTCGGAAAACAGGAAGCTTTCCTGCGGGGCCACATGCACGCGCCGACGCAGCTCGCCGAGGTCGACCCGGCGCACATCGCGCCAGCCGACCTGGTCGGAACCGATGGCCAGCAGCCCTTCGTCGACATCCAACAGCCTGGCGAACAAGCTGGCCAGCGTGCTTTTGCCGGAGCCGGTCACGCCGACGATGGCCACGACCTCCCCCGGCTGGATCGTCAACGAGCAACGCTGCAAGATGTCGCCGCCGCCGCCGGGCGTGGCGACGCTGACATCGGTCAGCTTCAAACCCAAAGGCGCTTTCGGCAAGGGCCGCTGGCCGCTCAAAAAGGCCGGCTGCGCGTCGAGCAATTCCCAGATGCGCCCCGCCGAGGAGCGGGCGTCGGCGAAGGTCTGCATGACCCGGCCGATGCCTTCGACCCGGAACACCAAGGTCGTCGCCACCAGCAGCGAGGCCACCAGCTCGCCGAGGTTGATCTTGCCTTCGGCCACCAATTCCGCGCCGTAAAACAACACCCAGACATGCCCCAGCGCGACCACCCATTGCGGAAACGGAATGCGCGAGGTCGAGTAAGCCAGCGCGATGCGCGCCTGCTCGGCGAACACCGCCACCTGCTCGCTGAAACGGTCGACGCGCGCCGGCTCGACGGCGAAGGCTTTGATGACCCGCACGCCGTTGATGCCCTCGGACAAATCCTGGTTGACCCGGTCGTAAGCCGCGCCCACCGAGCGGTCCAAGGCCACCAGCCGCTCGGTCTGCGCGACGAAAATGCCGATGCCGGTCAGCATCAGCGCCAGCGGCACCAGCCCCAGGTTGATGTTGTACCAGCACAGCAGGCCGATGGAGGCGACAATCACCAGCCCCGTGTCAAACACCTGCCGCCAAAAGCTCACCAGGGCGTCGCGGACTTTGTCGGCGTCGCGGGTGGTGCGCGTGACCATCTCGCCGACGCCGTGCTGCCAATGGAAGCCCAAGTCCAGGCGCTGCACCTGCGCCAGGATGCGCTCGCGCAGGATGGACAGCAGCTCCTGGCCGATAATCAGCGCCAGCAGCCCGGCGGCGTATTGCACCACGCCGCGCGCCAAGGCCACCGCGGCCAGCACCGCGAGCCAATGCAAAGCGACCGTGTAATCGAGGCTGCCGTCGGCCAGCTTCACCACCGCCCTGCCCTGCTCCACTTCATGCACGGCGCGGCCCACCAGCCATTGCTGGCCGGACAGGCTGAGATTGACCAGGGTGAACAAGAACGCGGTCAGGAAAAAACGCTTGGGCATTTCCCGGTAGATCCCCAGGCACCGCCACAATGGATGGGTGTTGTTCATCGGCCGGCCCCCGCCTCCGCCCGCGGCCTTCGGTAGGCCTCGGCTTGGGCGGCGTGGCCTTCCGCCCCGCCGCCGATCAGGTCGGCCAATATCTCGTCCTTGAGGCGGTGGAAGACCGGCGAGGCGCGGTCGCGGGGATGCTCCAGCGGCACGTCCACCACCCGCTTGACGCGCCCCGGGTTCGACTGCATCACGACGACGCGGTCGCCTAGGAACAGCGCCTCCTCGACGTCATGCGTGACCATGATCATGGTGCTGCGATGTTCGATCCAGATGCGCTGCAACTCCGCTTGCAGATAAAGCCGGGTCAAGGCGTCCAGCGCGCCCAAGGGCTCGTCCAGCAGCAGGATTTTCGGCTCGTTGACCAGCGCGCGGGCAATGGCGGCGCGCTGGGCCATGCCGCCGGACAACTGGTGGGGGTAGGCTTTTTCAAAGCCGGTCAAATTCACCCGCGCGATGTTGCGGGCGACGATGTCGTGTTTTTCCGCAGGCTGAAGGGTGGTGTTGATCAGCGCGAAGCCGATGTTGTCCTCGACCGTCATCCACGGGAACAAGCGGTGGTCCTGGAAGACGATGCCCCGGTCGGTGCTGGTCGAGGTGATGGGCTTTCCGTCCAGCACAATCCGGCCCTGGTAGTCCGCGTCCAGGCCGACGACCAGCCGCAGAATCGTGGACTTGCCGCAGCCGCTGGGGCCGACGATGCTGACAAAC
>Ga0265316_10004135_pt1 | contig 14520 bp, 8 predicted proteins | sample 4522metaG_FD_202092 | JGI IMG/M metagenome (GOLD analysis project Ga0265316, IMG submission 202092) | Rhizosphere microbial communities from Carex aquatilis grown in University of Washington, Seatle, WA, United States - 4-5-22 metaG | ecosystem: Host-associated > Plants > Roots > Rhizosphere >...
ACACTCCAGTCGATTCCATTTTTCTTAATAAGCTGCGCACCAAGTGTAGCCTCCCAGGTGTTGGATTGAGTTGTAGCAGCATTCCACCAGACATTTTGGAAACCGGTAACTGCGGGTAAATTTTTCTGAGCGAAAATACCAGAAGTAACTGCCAGGGAACTGATAAGATCAAAATTAAGAAAGTCTCGGTATTGACCATTAATCCCAAACTCAGTTTCGGTAGTATTTGCAGGTTTTAATTTTGAATTGGCGCTGGTTCCTGCATTGATAATAGCTGTATTCGGTATGATCGGGTAAGTCTCGTACTGGTAATAGAAACCGGGACGCTGACCGGCTGTGCCAATGGCTGCATGCAATTTTAATTCTTCAATGCCCTTCAGGTGAAGGTCTTCATTTAATTTATATGCTAACGATGCCCTGTAATAAGGATTCCATCTGCTATCGGCTCCAAAAAGTGATGAACCATCAATTCTGTAAAGAATAGAGGCAATATACTTATCCTTATAAACCATATCGATTATTCCAAAATAGTCTTTCGAAATTGTTTTTGCTTCTGCTGAACTGAGGAGAAGAGAACTGCTGAGATTTCCCATAGAAGTTATTCCATTGGCCAGCATCCTTGATCCAGAACCATAAAAATAATTCTGTTCCAGTTCTTCAAAAAGGTAACTGATTTTTCCTTTGGTAACAAGGTCGCCAAATTTTTTTTGCAGGTTCGAGGTAAATTGAATTGTTTGCGATAAATAATCGCTCGTTTCTTTATATTCGTATCCGTCTGTTTGGGTCGCCTCTATTTGAAACCCTCTTGGTTGAAGTAATGAAACGTTTGCATTTTGTTTCTCGAGACTGTAGCTTACATCGAAGTTTATAATGCTTGCAGGAGTCCAGTTCAAAGAAAAGTTTTGTAAAATATCATTGCGCTGCTGGGTGCGTTTTTCATAATAGAGTGCATGTTTTGGATTTTCGCTGTTAGACCATTGATCTGGTTGGTTATAATATTTATTTAATATTAATGAATCAGGCGGATTTAAATTGAGATTTATATCCGGGCTCATAAATAAGGCGCTAAAAAACGGACTTCCCTGGCCACCTGAGGATATGTCTTCATTTCCCTGTGTCTGAGAAGGCATGTCGATATAATTTTGAGTATACAAGGTACTGGAGGTGATCTTGATTTTGTCAGAGATTTTAAGGTCGATATTGATTTTAAAATTCTGTCTCGACGATCCGGAAGTATTAAAAACAATCCCGGTATTCCGGTTATTTTCACCTGAAACGAAAAATGCAATTTTATTACTGCTGCTATTTACAGATACATAATTGGTATAATAGTTGCCCTGTATGAAAATTTCTTTTTGCACATCATTTATGAACCGATAATTGTTGTCGGCATAATGATCGTAATCGAGGATACGGTTTCCCAGAATATTAGGGTCATGGCCACCTTTATAACCTGCAGGATAAATTACTCCTGCATATTTAGTATAATTAGGTTGTTGCAGGTAATCATCTGCAAGCAAATAAGGATGATGGGTAGCCAACTGTATTTCTTTAACAAGGCTGGAATTTCCATATTCGTTTCTGATTACCACATCAGTTGCAACGTCCTGGTTTAACTTTCCACGTCTGGTAGTAATAACCAATACGCCGCTTCCGGCCTGGGAACCATAAAGTGCGGAAGCAGCAGCGCCTTTAACGACTTCGTATGATTCTATGTCGTTTGCATTAATATCCGACAATTCCCCCTGGAACATTACACCATCGACAATAATTAAAGGCGACTGTCCTTCGAGCAGGGAGTTAGATCCTCTTAAACGAATGCCCGATGATTCACCAGGGTTACCATTACCGCTGACAATTACTACACCAGCCACTTTTCCCTGTAATGCCGATGAGGCAGAGGTTCCTGGAACATCTTCCAGTTCTTTGGAATCTACTTTAGCTACCGAAACACTCAGGTTTCTTTTAGGAGTGGCGCTGGCAACTCCTGCGACCACAACTTCATCCATCTTAAAAATATCAGATTTTAAAGTAATATCAATCGCTGTCTGGCTGGCGATAACCACTTCCTGTGATTTCATTCCAACAAAACTGAAAACGAGAGTAGCTCCCTGGGGAACATTAATTTTATATTTTCCGTCGATATCAGTTGTAGTCCCAGTAGTAGTCCCTTTGACAACAACGGCAGCGCCCGGAAGGCCTAAATTATCGTCGGCGCTGATTATCGTTCCTGTTATTGTAACCTGGGCAAAAGTAAATTGCTTCATCAATAAAATGATCAAAAGCAGCAGTCCGGTTTTTCTCATGATTTTTATTTTCGGTTTATTATTTTCATTCAGGTTCTTATTTACAATATTACGGATAATTTCTTTTTCATCAAAGCTCAATAATTAAATAAAGTATATTTAGATTAATCTTCTGAATTTTCTACTTTAGCACTTTATTCTAATGTTAGCTTTTATTATTACGAATAGGCACATTGGCAAAAAAATATTAACCTAATTCAACTTTATTAAAAAATATGACTGAAAAACATGTACAATTAATTTCACAACAATTAAACTTAAAAGCAGATCTGGTTCGAAATGCCATTGAATTAATTGAACATGGGGCAACTATTCCATTTATTAGCCGCTATCGGAAAGAATTGACCGGAAGCATGGATGAAGTGGCTATTGCGGCTATAAAAAATTTATTGGAAAAGTTTATCGAAGTTGACAAACGTCGTGAAACAATTATGCATTCTATCGAGGTACAGGAAAAAATGACTGATGATTTGCGCGGTAAGCTTGTATCAACTTATAACATGTCGGAGCTTGAAGATATTTATCTGCCTTACAAACCAAAACGCAGGACCAGGGCAGGTATTGCTAAGGAAAATGGCCTCGAACCTTTTGCAGCATTTATAATGAAACAACAGGATATTGATTTAGAAGTAAAAGCCAGGGAATTTCTGAATGAAAATGTAAAAACAATTGAAGATGCTTTTCAGGGAGCAACGGACATTATTGCAGAATGGATAAGCGAAAACCAGGAGGCCAGGAATTTGTTACGCCAAATCTTTTCAAAAAAAGCAAAAATTTATTCTAAAATTATAAAAGGAAAAGAACCTGATGGTATCAAGTATGGCGATTACTATGATTATAACGAACTTCTTAAACATTGTCCCTCTCATCGCTATCTTGCAATGAGGCGCGGTGAAGAAGAAGGATTTTTAAAGATAACTGTTGAACCTGATGAAGATAAGGCCATTCAGAGTCTTGAGGAAATTTTTGTAAAATCTCAGAATAAAAGCTCAGCACAAGTTAAAAAAGCAGTTTCAGATTCATATAAACGTCTTTTAGGTCCTTCTATAGAAAATGAATTTAAAGCCAGTGCCAAAGAAAAAGCAGACAATGAAGCCATTCGTGTTTTCGCAGAAAATCTGAAACAATTATTGTTGGCGCCTCCCTTAGGTCAGAAAAATGTACTTGGTATCGATCCGGGATTTCGGACAGGTTGTAAATTGGTTTGCCTGGATGCACAGGGCAATTTACTTCACAACGAAACCATTTATCCTCATCCACCTCAGAACGAAAGGGGGCATTCGGCAGCCAAAATAAATCAGCTGGTGAATGTTTATAAAATTGAAGCCATAGCCATTGGCAACGGAACAGCAAGCCGTGAAACTGAACATTTTATAAAAACTGTCCGTTTTGAAAAAGATGTAAAGGTTTTTATTGTTAATGAAAGTGGAGCATCTGTTTATTCTGCTTCACCTTTAGCCCGTGAAGAATTTCCTGAATTCGATGTTACCGTAAGGGGGGCAGTTTCTATCGGACGACGTTTAATGGACCCATTGGCTGAATTGGTGAAGATAGATCCTAAATCGATAGGAGTGGGGCAATATCAGCATGATGTTGATCAAAATAAGCTTAAAACCAGTCTCGACCAGGTTGTTGAAATTTGCGTAAACAAAGTAGGTGTAAATTTGAATACGGCAAGTAAACAATTACTGACTTATATTTCCGGTTTAGGCCCTTCATTGGCGCAAAAGATTGTTGATTTCCGTTCTGAAAATGGTCCGTTTAAATCCCGATTTGAATTAATGAATGTTCCCCGCATGGGTGATAAAGCATTTGAACAGAGCGCCGGATTTCTTCGGATCCCGGTTGCAAAATATCCTCTTGATAATAGCGCTGTGCATCCGGAGAGTTATTATGTAGTGGAAAAAATGGCATCCGATTTAGAAGTGGATATAGAAGCACTTTTAAAACAACCGGAGGTAAGAGAAAAGATTGATGTTAATAAATATGTATCTGAAAAGATTGGATTACCAACACTTCAGGATATATTGAAGGAACTTGCCAAACCCGGATTGGATCCGCGTTTATCAATTAAAATATTTGAATTTGACCCGGATATTCATAAGATAGAAGAATTAAAGCCAGGTATGTTGTTACCGGGTATAGTTACCAACATCACACGTTTTGGTTGTTTTGTAGATATAGGTGTACATCAGGATGGCCTGGTTCATATCAGCCAGATGGCAAACCGTTTTGTTTCCGATCCTTCCGAAGTTGTGAAATTGCACCAGCAATTAAAAGTCAGGGTTATTGAAGTGGATGTTGTCAGGAAACGCATACAGCTTTCATTAAAAGATATTGAATAGTTTTTAACTTTTAAGGTTGTTTAGACTATAGACTAATTGAGATTTAGAAAAATTCAAATCAATTTACGCACCAATTTTTATTTATCATAGAACAACTTAAAACTATTTTCTATAGCCTAATTCCGCCACGGCAGACTATAGTCTATTTTTCCTGAACAAATAATTTATTGTAAAGACTCATACTTGTCAATTTCTTAAGAATTCTTAACAGGCCATTCCAAATACTAATTTTTATTACTTTTGACGCTTTAATTGAACTATTAACTCCTATTTTACGTTTGTGATTAATAATTCCCGGAACTTTGAAATGAATAAAATAAAAATTTTAAGCTTCTTATTGTTTGCAATAATTATTGTTACTTCAAAAGCAATTGCCCAGGATACCCTGTTAAATATTATGTCAGATGAGCTGAACAGGGAATATTCCGAATTGAAGAACCAGCCTTTGTCCTCATATTATATTGAATACAGGGTCGATGATGTAAAAACTTATGTTCTTAATACATCTTTTGGCAGTCTTGTCAATCAGAATGAAGATAAAGCAAGGTTATTTTCTACCGTTGTAAGGGTTGGTAATTACGATTTCGATAATTCACATGAAATAGATGGGGCAAATGGAATTGGCGGGGCAGCCCAACCTTTTGCAGTAAAACTTCCTTATGACAATATTCCCGAAGCTCTTAAATTCGTTATGTGGCAGGCAACCCATTATGCTTATCGTAGTGCTGTAGATTCATATAACCAGGTCCAAAGCAGTAGCAAGAGTGATATGAAACAAAATAAAGCGGCTGATTTTTCAAATGAAAAACCTTCTGTTTATTTTGAAGGGCAGGTAAATGATTCTTTAAAAAATTTGAATGAGTGGATCAGTCGTTTGAAAAAATATTCAGAACCTTTTTTAGCAGATGATAAGATTATTTCTGCAGATGCTACCTTATCATATTATACCGACAGAAAATATTTTGTTTCCTCAGAAGGAAGTAAAATTGTTCAAAATAGCAGATATTGTCAACTAATGATCACAGCTGCGATAAAAACCGAAGAAGGAGGAATAGTGCCAGCTTACAGGTCTTATTATACTTTTACACCTGAAGAAATGCCATCGAATGACGAGATATTAGAAGAAATCCACGGGATGATGGTTCAATTGGAAAAATTAAAAGATGCACCTCTTGCAGAAGCATATTCCGGGCCTGCAATCTTATCACCAGGTGCAGCAGCCGTTTTTTTTCATGAGATATTTGGCCATCGTATAGAAGGCCATCGCTTAAAAAGCAATTTCGACAGTCAGACTTTCAAAACACAGATAGATGCAAGAGTTTTACCACCATATATGAACATTTATTCCGATCCGACAATATCGATGTTCGACAAGCAGGATATGTTCGGATATTATAAATACGACGACCAGGGAATAGAAAGCCATAAGGTGGTCATTGTAAAGGATGGTGTTTTAAAAAACTTTCTTATGTCGCGAAGCCCGATCGAAGGCTTCCCGAATTCCAATGGTCATGGTCGTGCCCAACCAGGCCTGGCTCCGGTAGCAAGGCAGTCCAATCTTATTGTTGAAACAAAAAAACCTGTTTCCGGCAAAGATTTACGTAAAAAATTAATTGCTGAATGTAAAAAACAAGATAAAGAATACGGTTTTCTTTTTGACCAGGTAGTTGGAGGTTTCACGGTGACGAACCGTTTTTCTCCAAATGTTTTTAATGTAAAACCAACTGTAGTTTATAAAATTTTTGTGGATGGACGACCTGATGAATTGGTTCGAGGAGTCGATTTTATTGGAACACCTTTGGCAATTTTTTCAGAAATTGCTGCCACAGGGGATAATCCGGGAGTTTTCACAGGATATTGTGGCGCTGAATCAGGCAGTATTCCTGTTACCGCATTATCGCCTGCCCTTTTCATTAAAAAGATTGAAACACAAAAACAACCTGAAGGTATCGGGCAGATGCCTATTCTGCCAAGACCGGATGTGGAAAAATTTCAAAATAATAATAAATGATGTGCTGATTAGCTAATTTGCTAATTTGCTGATTTGATAATTTGAAGATATGCAAATGAGAGAATATAGAATAAAAAAAAATTAATATGAAATAAAAGATTCAGATTAATTGATCTAATGAAAAACACACAAAAATATTTTAATTAAAATGATTATACGCAGGCTTTTATTCACAAATTATATATTAATAATAAGTGTTTTACTAATTTTTTCCCGGCCTTCATTTACCCAGGAAAATACAGAGACTGTTATGTTCAAAGCTATGAAAGATGAACTTGACAGAAATATGAAAAAACTTGTGTATAAGGATAACAAAGGCCCGTTCTATATAAGTTATACTATTGAAGATATTAAAACTCTTTTTGTAAGTGGTATACTTGGTGCATTAAGCAATTCATCAGAAAAGCATTTTCGTAATTGGATGAACAGGGTCCTTGCCGGGGATTACCAGTTAAATGATGAAAACTTTGTAGATGGTACCCGTCGAAAACCATCACGCGACGGGAACCTTGAAATGCCTTTGGATGACGATTATTATGGAATACGCCGTGCTCTCTGGATGATGACAAACAATACTTATAAATCCGCTGCAGAAAATTACAAAAATAAGCTTGAAGCCTTAAATGATAAAAACCTGGGTAAGAAAGACCTTCAGATTCCGGATTTTTGTATAACGCCTGTTGTAAAAATGAGTATACCCGATCCTGATTATAAATGGAATAAATCATATCTCGAAACACTTGTGAAATCTGTTTCCCAAACATTCAAAAATTATCCTGATATATTATACTCTGTAGCTTCGGCTTACCAAATTCATGCTGATTTGTATTTTTATAGTAGTGAAGAATGCCAGATCAAAACTCCCTTCGATCTCATTTTCTTTTCTGTATCGGCATATTGCCAGGCTGATGATGGTGAAAATATGAGTGATGAATTACGTTATTTTAGAAATTCTACAAATGGATTACCAATGCTCGATTCCCTTAAAGAAGATGCTAAAATACTGGCCCTAAACCTTATAAATAAAAAAAAATCCCCGGTCCTGACGGAAAATTATTCCGGTCCTGTTCTTTTTCTCGGACAAGCTGTCGCTGAAGTTTTTACACAGGGTCTGTTTAGTGGAACAGATAATTTGTTTGCATACAGGGAACCCCTGTACAATAGTTCACAAATGTCAATGTATTACGGGCAAAACGTTAATTCCCTCGAATCAAAAATTGGAAAATCTATTATGGCAAAAAATATTACTATAAAAGATTTATCAAGGTTAAAGGTTTATAATGGATCTGAGCTTATTGGAGCTTACGATGCCGATGCCGAAGGAGTAATACCAACAGATACAATTGAACTAATTGATAGAGGAATTCTCAAAAATTTGTACAACGGAAGGACACCAACTAGAAGTATGGGCGCATCTAATGGTCATCGGCGTTATACTGTTCAGGGTGGAGGTATAACAAGCGATCTCGGACCCGGTGTTTTATTTATTAATACTACAGATGGAAAATCAATCGAGGAATTAAAAAAAGATCTTATCAAAACAGCAAAAGAAGATGACTTGGATTATGCAATTATTGTAAGGCCTGTTAAACAGGGAGATTTCTATAACCCTCTGAATTTTTATAAAGTTTCAGTAAGCGATGGAAAGGAAGAACTTTTACGGTCAGCTTCCTTTAATCCAATAACCATTACTTCATTGAAAAAAATTATTGCAGCTTCATCAACTTCGATAGTCTATAATACACTTATAAAACCTGAACCAAATCCGGAAGATGACGAAGGAAATGTATTAAACAGTCAGGATGCTATACCCACCGGCATACCTGTATCGTATATTACTCCAAACGGATTGTTATTAAAAGAGGTTCAATTCGAGCATCAGACAAAACCACTTTCAACCGACAGGCCGATTGTTAAGAATCCGTTAATAAAATAAATAAGGAAACTATTTCAAAATATTTTCAATTTTGTCAAGTTCTTCTTTGGTAAAATCTAATTTTTTTAATGATTCCGAACAGTCGAACAGCTGACTTTCAGTACTCACACCAATCAGGACAGAAGTAAGTCCCGGATCCTTTAGAAGCCATGCAACTGCCATTTGAGCGAGGGTTTGATCACGCTTTTTAGCAAGTTCGTCCAATAATTTTACTTTCGCTATTTTTTCATCGGTAATATGTTGGGGCTGTAAAAATCCATGTTCTTTTGAAGCACGGGAATTTGCGGGAATCCCACTGATGTATTTGTCTGTCAGCAGGCCCTGGGCCAAAGGCGAAAAAGCAATGCATCCTGCGCCTTTATTTTCTAAAGTTTTTAATAATCCATTTTCAACCCACCGCTCGAACATGGAATATTTTGCCTGGTGGATGAGGCATGGCGTGCCAAGTTCATTTAGTATTTTAATTGCATTTTCGGTTTGTTCCGGATTATAATTTGAGATTCCTGCATATAATGCTTTTCCCTGGCGAACAATGGAATCAAGCGCTGCCATAGTTTCTTCAAGCGGCGTATCCGGGTCAGGCCGGTGCGAGTAAAAAATATCGACATAATCGAGTTTCATCCGTTTCAGGCTCTGGTTTATACTTGAAATAAGGTATTTTCTCGAACCCCATTCTCCATAAGGACCAGGCCACATATAATATCCGGCTTTTGTTGAAATGATAAGCTCATCGCGGTAGGGTTTCAAATCTTTTTCCAGGATTACACCAAATGTTTCTTCAGCCGACCCGGGAGGAGGCCCGTAATTGTTTGCAAGATCGAAATGTGTTATGCCCAAATCAAAAGCTTTTTGGATTATAGAACGGCAATTATTAAAAGTATCCACTCCACCAAAATTATGCCATAAACCAAGCGATAAAACAGGCAGTTTGATGCCGCTTTTCCCGCATCGCCTGTATAGCATTTTATCGTAACGATCAGCATTTGCAATATAATCCATAGTGCCTTATTAATTAAATTTTATTGTTTATATATATTTTAATTTATTAGCTTATTATTAATACGAATTCAGAATCTAAAATTACTTTAAGCTATATAATTCCCTCTTGGAGAATAGGGTAGGGAGATTGATGATTTGAATTCTGAAATTCAATCCTCCAACCCAATTTTTTAAAGGGGAATCAAATAATGCATTCATAATAATTCAATCCTAAATTCACATTATTTAAAAATAATATTATTTTACAACTTTGTAAATTTAACAATGTTTTATTTCATTACATGATGAAATCCAGATCAGAATTTCATAAAAGCCTGAACCTGTTCGATGCTACCGCTCTTGTAATGGGATCGATGATTGGCTCTGGAATTTTTATTGTTAGTGCCGATATAGCAAGGAATGTTGGTGCTCCCGGATGGCTATTTGTTGTATGGGTTATTTCCGGGATTATGACCTTATTTGCAGCAATAAGTTTTGGAGAACTGGCCGGCATGATGCCCCAGGCAGGTGGAATTTATGTTTATCTTCGCGAAGCTTATTCCCCTTTATTCGGTTTCCTGTACGGCTGGACGCTCTTTCTTGTGATCCAAAGCGGTACGATTGCAGCAGTTGCCATGGCCTTCGGTAAATATTCCGGGGTGCTTGTTCCATTCATTTCTGAAAAAAATATAATTATTCATTTAGGAGTTTTTGAAATAAACACGACCCAATTAATAGCTGTTTCATTAATCATTTTTCTCACTTTTGTCAATAGCCTAGGAATTGAGCAGGGTAAGCGTATTCAAAATATATTCACCTTTTCAAAAATATTTATTTTAATCCTGTTCATCATAGTCGGTTTTTCTTTTGCTCATTTTAAACCTGTCGATTTTTGGACTACATCACGTTGGGAAAGTACCGGTTCAACACCGATCAGCGGACTGCTGCTGGTAACTGCCATTGGAGTTGCAATGGTAGGATCGCTTTTTTCTTCAGACGCCTGGTACGATGTTACATTTACTTCCGGGGAAGTAATTAACCCCATGCGTAATATTCCCAGAGCCCTTATCATGGGAACTTTTATCGTTACAATTTTATACCTTCTTATTAATGTGGTTTATTTATTTATACTTCCGCTTCATGGGATGACAGATGGAAAAACAGTTATGGAAAGAGGAATTCAATTTGCAACCTCGGACAGGGTCGCTACTGCTGCCATGTTCCAGATACTGGGCAGTGGGGCTGCTGTTATTATGGCGATAATTGTGATGATTTCCACATTTGGTTGCGACAATGGGATTATTTTGTCCGGTGCGAGGGTTTATTATGCCATGGCAAATGATAATCTTTTCTTCAGAAAGGCAGCGCAATTAAATAATAAAGGTGTACCTGCTGTAGGACTTTGGGTACAAGCTGTCTGGTGTTCAATTTTGTGTCTTTCCGGCACATACGGTCAGTTGCTCGATTATGTAATATTTGCGGCCCTGATTTTCTTTATGCTTACTATCCTTGCTATTTTTGTGCTTAGAAAAAAAAGGCCGGAAACGGAAAGACCATATAGAGCCTTCGGATATCCTGTTATACCTGCGCTTTATATTTTGCTTTGCCTGGGTATTGAAATTATTTTGCTCATAAATAAACCCAAATTTACATGGCCGGGAATGATTATAGTTATCTCAGGAGTTCCGGTTTATTATGCCTGGAAATATTTTTCAGGTAAGAAGAGTTTTGAAGATTTTACTAATAATATGAATTGAGTGTTAAATTTCTTTGAAAGGTTTTCCAATTCCCTCTTGGAGAAGAGGGTAGGGAGATTGATTATTTGAATTCTTAAATTAAAAATACCATATTTGCGTAACAGTACCCCCTGGCAATAAACTCCTCCTAAAACATTGAAATGAAATATTTTGAATTATGGGAAAACGGGGTTACATATAATTTAAGAATGGTAGCTAAAAATTATTTCGTAAGTATTAATTGTTGTTATAAACCTTTTCAGTCGCGATTTAGAGACGTATTAAAATAATAAATTTTAAAAAATAGTTATCTTTGATTAAAATATGAAATATGATTCAAAAAACAGAAATATTGAACAAACTTAAGATTAGTAAAACTGAATTGAACAAATTTGGAGTTGTTCGTATCGGTTTGTTCGGTTCTGTGATCAGAAATGAATCAAACAATGACAGTGATATTGATATTTTGATTGATTTTAGTTCTGATTTGGAAACCTTTGAAAATTATATGAATACTTGTAATTTTCTGGAAAGTATCTTCAAGGGGTACAAATTGGATATTGTTACTGAGAAAGGATTAAGTCCATATATTGGTCCATATATTTTAAAAGAAGTTGAGGATGCCTAAAGAATCAATAGAATATTTAAAACATATTTTATTGGAATGCGATTATATTGTTTCTGTAATAAAACCGGAAACAACAAAAGATGAATTTCTCGCTAATGAAACAATAAAAAGGGCTGTTGTTCGAAGTTTAGAAATAATTGGCGAAGCAACCAAAAAGATACCGGCAGACGAAAAAATGGCATTGAAAAACATTTCCTGGAAAAATATGGCAGGTATGCGCGACAGGTTGATTCATGATTACATGGGAGTAAACTATTCTATTGTTTGGGATGTTATTAAAAATATCATTCCCGAAATCAGGTTAGAAATCCAGGAAATAATAATAAAAAACGGTAGCTAACTTCAGATCATATCCTTCGCTGGTTTATTATTCGCTAATCGCTAAATTATTTTGAAAGGTTTTTCGATTCCCTCTTGGAGAAGCAAGGCTATGTACACATCTCTTAATTCCTTATATTTCGCCCCTAATGGGGCTTTTAAAATTCGTTTATGTTTTTCTATAAATATATCATCACTACGTGACTTTTTTTGTTTAATCAGCCCCAGAGGGGCTATATATTTATAGAAACAAATATTCCCCTTGCCTCTGAAGTCCCGTAGGGACGAAATATTCAAAATGTATGCATAACCATGCTTGGAGAAGAGCTTGTCCCGATTTATCGGGAGGGTAGGGAAATTGATTATTTGAATTCTTAAATTACACCTACCCATGGTTGCCTAACAAAACCCCCTGGCAATAATCTCCACCTAAAATAGTGAGATAAAACATTTTTAATTCTTGGGAAATAGGGTTATAATTATTATAGGAATCGTAACTTTTATAGTGGCTCGGCTGTGCCGAGTGACAAATATTTATAATTGATTCAAACCAAAATTTGAAGTTTTACTCTTTCTTAGCAAATTCTTGGCAGTTGCACCCCAGCCGGCATGTCAACTAGTCTTTTTCCGCCGGCAATGGTTTTAAGCACGACTTTTCCGGGATGGTCATCGGTAAATTCCCCGATAATAGCCGCATCTTGTCCCAGTGGATCATTTCGTAAATTTTCTAAAACAGAACCTGCATATTCAGGAGGAACTGCCATAAGCACCTTTCCCTCGTTGGCGAGAATTAAAGGATCGAACCCGAAAATTTCACAGACAGCCTGCACACCTTCCTTAACAGGTATGTCGGCCTCGTTTAGCATAATTCCTTTTTTTATCATCGAGGCCAGTTCAACTGCAATAGTGGTCAAACCGCCACGGGTAATGTCGCGCATGAAAGTGATATGCGGGCAAACCGTCAATGATTTTTGGATTAAATGATTGAGGCTTGAACAATCCGATAAGATTTCAGTTTCAAATTTCAACGATTCGCGTGAAGCCAGAATTGCAATTGCATGGTCTCCCAATGTACCATTTACGACAAGTTTATCCCCGGTTTTTACCTTTGTTGCCAGGCCGATATTTTCAAATTCCTTTTTTAAAAATCCAATTCCGGAAGTGGAAATAAAAATTTTATCACATTTTCCTTTTGGCACAACTTTGGTATCGCCGGTAACTATTGCTACTCCTGCCATCGAAGCTTCTTCGGCTATAGATTTTATAATTTTTTCCAGGTCGGTTATTGAAAAACCTTCCTCAATAATAAAGGAAGCGCTTAAATATTTTGGAACTGCACCTGAAACAGCAAGATCGTTGACTGTTCCACAGACGGCCAATTTCCCGATGTTCCCGCCAGGGAAAAAAATGGGTTCAACCACGAATGCATCTGTTGTAAAGGAGAGCTTTTCTTCAAAAGAATCAATAACCGCTGAATCGGAAAGTCTGTTCAGAATTTTGTTATTAAAGTATTTCAAAAATAATCCTGAAATGAGGTCATGCGAAATTTTGCCCCCGCTGCCATGATTTAGTGTAATTATTTTTTCAGAATCCTTCATACCTGTAAAAAATATTACATGAACCTTCAGATGAAACCATGCACGCACCGACCGGATTTTCAAGATTACAGACTTTACCAAAAAGCCTGCAATCCGATGGCCGGTTTAATCCTTTTAAAATATCCCCACAAATACAACCGGCTGGTTCTTTTGATTTTTTGATTTTTATATCAAACATTTTTTCTGCATCGAATTTAGCAAAATTAGTCTTTAAATTTAAGCCGCTTTCAGGAATAATACCAAGTCCGCGCCAGGAATCATCAACAGGTTCAAAAACCATGTCGACAATTTCACGTGCTTTTTGATTTCCTTCCGGTTTAACAACACGGGAATATTGGATTTCGATTTTTGGTTTATTTTCTTCGATTTGTTTTACCAGCATGTAAATTGATTGCATTATATCCACAGGTTCGAAACCAGAAACGACAATTCCTTTTGAAAATTTTTCCGGGATAAACCTGTACATGTCTGTACCCGTAATTACACTTACATGGCCAGGTGCAAGAAAACCATCTACTTTAATTCCATTTTCAATTATGGCCTGCATTGGCGGCGGCATAATTTTATGGGAGCAAAGTATGGTGAAATTTTTAAGGCCGGTAGCCTCGGATTTTAAAATACCCGATGCTGTTGCAGGTGCAGTAGTTTCGAATCCAATTGCCAG
>Ga0265316_10004136_pt1 | contig 14519 bp, 12 predicted proteins | sample 4522metaG_FD_202092 | JGI IMG/M metagenome (GOLD analysis project Ga0265316, IMG submission 202092) | Rhizosphere microbial communities from Carex aquatilis grown in University of Washington, Seatle, WA, United States - 4-5-22 metaG | ecosystem: Host-associated > Plants > Roots > Rhizosphere >...
ATAATATCTTCCCGGACATCGATAAGCCTTATGCCGGCCAGATATTTGCCGCCCTTTCCCAGATTACAACGAATCACCTCGGCTTTAGCCTCATAATCGGCGGCTTTTGAAGGAAAACGCAGCAATATTTTCATGCTCGGCGGGATAAAAACAATGGTCTTAAACCCCATGGCTTTGCCGCTGGAAGAGATATCGCATATCGTCGCCGGCACATACGAAGAGGAGGCCAACGCCAAACGCTCATCGGCCAATTTAAATTCGGCTTCCAATTTAATGCTTAATCGGTCGGATTCGCGCCAGAAGGGCATGACCCCGATCGTCTGCGGATAGATAATTAGATCCTCCAAATCAAAAAAGCGGTCGTCGGGACCGAAAATAGCATCGATCGCCTTCTGGATCTCGCTGGGGCAGGCAAACATCGGAAATATCTGTGAGCTCGACTGCGCTTCAAGAATACTTATCAGGTTGGAATCGACCGGATTGGCCATACAGACATAAATCGTATCCTCGATCTTTAAAAGTGGCAAAAATAAATGTTCGCGGCAAGAGCTTTCGGGAAATACCTTGATCACCGCCGAATCAAGCTTATAATCGGCGATCCTCACAAAAGGGATCAGCGCTTGCTGGGAAAAAAATTCGTAAACGCGCTCTTCGGTCAAATACCCCATGCGGATCAAAGTCGAATAGAGCGACTTACCAGATTTGATCTGCTCGTCTTTGGCTTTCAGAAAATTAGCCGGGTTAACCCACGATTCTTTGATCAAACGCGATTCAAGTTTTTCTTCCGGCGGCATAAATAAACCTTCTTTTCAAAAAGTGGTACTCCCGTTAGAAAAACATCGCTTCAAAGTTTTCCTAACGGGGCCGACTCTTGTTTCCAGAAAACTATCTGGATTGATTAAGCTCGTAAAGGCTTAACGCTATCGAGAACAACAGGCACATCATCGCGAAGAAAAGCACTTCCTTGTAACTGATACCGAAAGCGATCTCGGAAATGCTCAAAATCCGTAAACCGATGCCGACCACAAAACTGATGAACGCCATGGCAATAAAAAAATCATCGCCCACACTATACACACTCTTCATCGCACACCTCCCCTTTTAAAAAGGCCTGGACCTCAAGCCTTTTGTGCTTAAATAAAGTCCCTATCCCTTTGTTCCATCGGGATAATATTTTTTCATAAAATCTTCTAGGATCTCGGATACATGCTTTTCACCGACGGCATAATCGGCGCTAGTCTTCATCTCGTCATTTAACACTTGAGGATGTTTTTCTTTTAAAGTGCTGATCCACTGTGCCTGCTGACGCAGGATCTTAAGCAACACGCGGTTTTCTTTTAATATCGCGTAATAATCAAACGATTGTTTTACCAAAATCTTAAGCTCCTCCACCTCAATCGGCTTTAAGATGTAACGCCAGATATGCGCGCGGTTGATCGCATCCATGGCGCTGTTTAAATCGGGATAACCGGTGATAAGGATACGGATCGTATCGGGATAAAGGCGTTTTACCTTGATGAGAAAATCGATACCCAGCATGCCGGGAAGTTTGTTATCGGAAATAACCAGTTCCATCTCGCCTTTTTCCTGCAAGAGGTTCCAGCCGCTCTCGGCGTCTTTGGCTGTGAAGATCTCTTTATCTTCCGATTCAAGGATACGCTTTAAGGAAGATAAAATATGCGGTTCATCATCGACGATAAGGATCCGGTGCTTTGTCATAACCTACTCCTTCGCAATATTGGGCCTCACCTTAGGAAGTTTCACGGTAAAGACGGCGCCCGACTTTTCACCATTGGCCGCCGTAACCGTACCACCGTGATTTTCCACGATATTCCTGCTCACGTAAAGCCCTAAGCCGGTACCGCCCGAAGTCGTATAGAACGCGTCGAAGATTTTAGGCATATCCTTTTTCGATATCCCGCAGCCGGTATCGGCAATTTTTATAATAACATATTTTTCGTCTTCCATGGTAGAAATAAAAATATTTCCTTTCTCGGAAGAAGTCAGCTTTTTCACCGCCTGGGCGGCATTGATGATAAGATTTAAAAAAACCTGGCTGATTTGATTGGAATCGACCCATATATTGGTCACCGCTTTGTAATCACGGACCAAGTCGGATTTATATTTTATCTCGTTCCACAGGATACGTACCGTCGCATCAAGAAGTTCATTAATATTAATGCTATTGATCTTCCCCTGCGAACTATGCGAAAAAGCCAAGAGGTCATGGACAATACGCTTGATCCGGTTGGCGCCGTCTAAACATTCCTGCACGCTTACAGTAATATCTTCCAGCCTTTTATTGGCCTCCTCGCTATCTTTTATCTCCCTAATCTTGCGGGTGTAATTGGAAATAAGGTCAAGATTGGTAATAACGAAGGTGAGCGGATTATTAATCTCGTGGGCGATGCCCGCCGAAAGCGTACCCAAAGAAGCCATTTTTTCCAGCTGGATGATCTGCATCTTATCGTCCTCCAAACGCTTTAAGTGCGCTTGCATCTTATTTTTGAAACGAAAATAAAGAAAAATAAAATAAGCCGCAAGAAAAACGATTAAAGAAAAAAATATTATATGGTCATACATATTATTGAGCGTTTTTCATCGCGCCGATCAAGCTCCACATCGGCAGAAATATCGCCAAGGCCATCCCCATGACCACGCTGCCTAAAACCGCGGTCATGATCGGTTCGATCAGCGCCGTCAAACCGTCCATGGCAACGCGCACCTCCTGCGTATAGTAATCGCAAAGCGAATCAAGCATACCGGTCAACGAACCCGATTTTTCGCCGATCGCGATCATATAACCTACCAGCTTAGGGAAAAGCTTTGACGACAAGATGCCGCCGGCGATACCTTTGCCATCGGCTACCTCTTTTTTGATCCCTTCGACTTCCTTAGCTAAAACCACATTACCGATCGTGATCTTCACAATATCCAGGATCTTTAAGATCGGCAAGCCGGCCTGATATAAAACATTAAGCATCGACGCAAAGCGCAGCATAACAATCTTGGTGTAGACTTGACCAAAAACCGGGGCCCTGAATTTAATATTATCCCAAACTTTACGCCCGGCCGGGGTATTAATCGCTAATTTTGCCAAAACCAGGATGCCGAATAGAGCCGGAAAACTGACAAACCAGTAATCTTTAAGCAGTTTACTTACGATAATCATGATTTGCGTAGGCAAAGGTAAGGCAAGGCCCATACCGCCGTAAATCTTGGCAAATTGCGGCACTACAGCTACCGACAAAACGAACGTCGCGATAAACAGGGCGCAAACGACCATGATCGGGTATTGCAATGCTTTAGCGATACTCTCTCTGGTCCGGCGCTCTTCTTCAAGGACTCCGGCCAAACGTAAAAGCACCTTGTCCAGAACGCCGCCGGCTTCGCCGGCCACTACTGTACTGACATAGAGATCGGAAAAGACCCCGGGGTGCTTGGCCATCGCCTCCGAAAGCTTTAACCCTTCTTCGATATCGTGAATAACCTGCCGCACTGCCGCCTGTAAGGCGTGGTCTTCGCTTTGTTCAGAGAGAACGCTTAAGCCTTCGATGATCGGCACGGCCGCTTTGATAATCGTAGCAAACTGACGGGTAAAAACAATAAGCGACTGTTGGTTGACCCGCGCGAATTTTCCGGTGCCTTTAGAAACGCGCTTATCGCCCTTAAATGCGATTGAGACCGGCATATAACCAAGCTTGGCCAATTGGGTCGAAACATCGCTCTCACTGGCAGCCTCGAGCGCTCCCTCAACTCGCTTGCCTTTAGAGTCTACCGCTTTGTAAGAATATAATCCCATATCAACTCAAATTAAACTCTTTGATGACCGCCTGAATAAATTTAGCGTCGATTTTGACCGCCTTTTTGGCAAACCCCGAGAGCAAAACCAAATCGCATAACGTATTAACGCGGCGCGGAATACCGCCGCTGTAAGCAAAAACTGCCTTGATCGTCTCGGCGTCGAAAACCGGTTTAAGCGTGCCGGGAGATTCTATTTCACCAGCGGCAACCTTGAGCCGGTGAGCAATATATTCGCCGACGCCCTGTTCATTAAAGGGTTCCAAATGACAGCGGATCGGCAATCTTTGCGCCAAGGGCTTTAAAGCCTCGATTTTATCTCTTAACTCGGGCTGGCCCAGGAGAAAAAGAGTAAGCAAAAACTTCTCTTCGGTCTGAAAGTTCAAAATAAGCCTTAATTGCTCAAAAACTCTCATATCCTCAATGGTATGAGCTTCGTCAATAATCACGATATTTTCTCTACCTTCACGCGTGTTATCCAATAAAATATTATATAATTTTTCCAAAAGAGGGTCAACGAGAAGCTCGGTTTTTTTCTCCGGCAGAGCTTGCGGATTGAACGAGCGCACGATCGCGCGCAAAAGTTCACCGGGCTCACTCATCACCGGATTATTGATATAGGCAGTAGAAAATTTCTGCACGCCCAGGTCGCGTAAAATTACTTTGGCCAACAAAGTCTTGCCGCAGCCGAATACCCCGGTAAGCATCGCGGCGCCTAAATTCTGCGCTACGGCATAGGTAAGCTTCATTAATGCGTCTTCGTGCTGGGAAGACAAAAAGAGAAACTTTGTGTCGGGAGTGTTTTGAAACGGTTTTTCTTTTAAACTCCAATACTGTTCGTACATATCTACCTGTTACCCAGCCATTTGGCAATGCGCTGCTGATAATCGCTGACAGCCTTCGAATCTACTTTAACTTCTTTAGGCTTAGAAAGCTCTTGTCTTAAACGTTCATTATCCATCGCGATAAACGGCTTGACCTCTTCGACCTTGGGTGCATTCGGTTTAAGTTCCGCCTGCTCTTCGCAGCAACGCGCCACCTCTTCGAAAGTAGTGATCCCTTTTAACACCTTTTCCCGGCCGTCTTCGAACAGAACCTTCATCCCCATCTCTTTAGCTCTATTGCGTAAAACAACCGCAGAAACGTTGGAGTTGATCAGCTCCTTTAATTCGTCATTAACCGACATCAACTCATAGAGGCCGCTTCGCCCCCTATACCCGGTGCCTTTACACTCTTCACAGCCTTTGCCGCGATAAACTTGTGTATCCGCAGACAAACCCCATTTTTTTGCAACCGATTCGGGGGGTTTGTAGGCTTCTTTGCATTTCGGGCAAATTACACGTATCAACCGCTGAGCCATAATGCCAATGATCGACGCCGCCGCCAAAAACGGTTCGATTCCCATATCGACCAAGCGCGCGATCGAGCTGGGCGCGTCGTTGGTGTGGAGCGTAGAAAACACCAAGTGTCCCGTAAGCGCCGCCTGCACCGCCATACGGGCGGTTTCCAGGTCGCGGATTTCACCGACCATGACCACATCCGGGTCCTGGCGCAAAATTGCCCGCAGACCGTTGGCAAAAGTAATCCCGGCCTTGGGATTTATCTGGACCTGGCGGATAAGCCCCAAACGGTACTCGACCGGATCTTCCAAAGTAATGATATTACGATCAAGCGTATTAATGCGCGTTAAGGCCGAATAAAGCGTGGTAGTCTTGCCGGAACCGGTCGGCCCGGTAGAAAGGATAATCCCGTAAGGGCGCGCGATCAACTCCTCATATTTTTTAAGATCATCGTAAGTAGTAAAACCTAAACGTTCCAACCCGATCGTGACCGAAGTCGAATCGAGCAAACGCGAAACCACATTCTCGCCGAAAATCGTCGGCAGGGTCGAGACACGAAAATCGATGACCTTATCGCCGACTTTCGATTGAAAGTGCCCATCCTGGGGAACACGCGATTCGGCAATATCCATTCCCGCCAAAACCTTAAACCGCGAGATAATCGCCGACTCCCAATCTTTAGGCGGTGATGGTATTTCATGCAAAATACCGTCGACGCGGAAACGGATACGTAAAATATCCTCTTCGGGTTCGATATGAATATCCGACGCGCGGTCCTTGACCGCCTGCTGTACAATCAAATCGACGATTTTAATGATTGAAGGAGTTTCGCTCAAAGACTTACCATCTTCGGCGACGGCTTTAAGCTGGCTGAAAATATCCGCGTTTTCTTTTTTATAGATCTTATCCAGCGCGGAGGCGATATCTTCTTTACCGCCCAGATAGACTTCGATGGGATAGTTGGTAAAAAGCTGGGTCTGGTCGATCAAAGAAACATCGGTCGGGTCTTCCATCACAATATGCAGGACTTCATCTTTAATAAAAAGCGGTACCGAACGGGTGGAACGCGCCAGGTCTTCCGGATATATTTTTAAAACGTCTTCAGAGACTATGAGGCCGTCGAGACTTTTATATTTTACGTTAAGGCGGTCGGCGATCAATTTATAAAAAGCCTCCTTCTCGACGATCTTCATGTCAAGAAGGACTTTCTCCAGGGGCTGATTGATCTTATGCTGTTCTTCCACCGCTTTTTCCAACTCTTCAGCGGTGGTCATGTTCGACTCTAAAAGCAATTCTCTTAATTCGTCTTCGGTCATTTAACCCCTTTTTTAAAGAGATTTAATTGGTTTGACGCTCTATGTATTTCAACCACTCTTTGACTTTGTCCGCTTCAGGCCGGGAAGAACCATATTTTAAAAATTGCCGGTAATAAGAGGCGGCCTGGTCGTAATCGGGCAGGAAACTTTCATAAATAACGCCAAGATTGTAGCAGGCATCGGTGTCGCGGGGATTACTCTTCACGATCTCCTTGAGCCAATGCGCGGCATTCTGATAATCATCGCTGTTTAAAAATGCCATAGCGATGTTATATTTCACGTTATTATCGTCTGGATATTCTTCAAGCGCTTGTTTATACAAACCGGCCGCGTCATTAAAACGCCCGGCAAGATAAGCCTCTTTACCGGAAACCGTAAAATCTTTGCGCGGCTTTGCTTCAGGAACGATCTCAGCTTTTGATGGGCTCTCCTGGACCGTGACAGCCGGCAGGGTAATCCCGGCATCCGCCGCATCGACCGCCGTTTCAGCCCTTTTAAACGCTGCGTTGGCCCCGATATAATCGCCACGGGCGTAAAGCGCCTGTCCCGCGCGATAATAATCTTCCGCGCTGGTTAAAGCGTCGGTCGACGGGTAAATGGCCCCGGCCGCGCCAAACGAAACAAAAAGAAGCAAAAATATTTTACTCAGCTTCATTATCCTGTACCTGGCCTTTTTCTTGTCCGGCAGCCACCGAATCAATCTCAACCTTGACTGCCTTATCCTGCCCGCCTGCCGGCGGCGTATCCGTATCAAAAGCTTTTGCGGCCCGGTCTAATGTTTCGCTGAAACGGGCATTAGTCTTATTAATCTCTAGGATTTCCTGCTTTAAGGCGCTAAAAGCTTTTTCCTTTTCAACTAAAGCCGCTTTAAGGCGCGTGTTATCGATTTTCACCTTGACCATCTTATCGCGCAAACCGGCTAATTCCTTAAAACGGGACTTCATATCTTCTTTAATCCTGGCCGTAGCCAAGGTCTTCTTCTTTAAAGAATCTTCCAGCGTGACGATGCGGTTGGCGCGCTGCGAAAGAGCACCTTCGTTCTCGTTGATCTTCTGCTCGATCTCTCCCTTTTGTCCTGAAATAGCCTCTTTTTCCTGCCTCAGCGAAGCGAGAGTACCGTTTAAACGCGTGACCTCCGCTTTCTGCTTATCCAATTCATCGGCTTCGCCCTTACGTTCTTTTTGTAACTTATCGATCTGCTGCTCGTAATCGGAAATTTGCTTTTCTTTGCCTTTCACCTGCAGCACATTATTTTCTTTTTCCTGCTCCAGGGAAACCAGCTTATCGTTAAGTTCTTTTGCCTGAGCCTGGTAAATCGTAATTTTTTCATTCAGCTGATAATTCTGCATGAGGATTTTCTGCGCCTCTTCGACCTTCTCCTTCAATAAACTTTCATGGCGGCGGGAGACTTCGCGGTAAAGCGGCTCATCCTTAGCGATGCGCGCGATATCCAGATCAAGCGAATTTACCTCTTCATAGATCGAACGCAGTAGATTATCCAGCTCTTCTTTGCGGCCGGAACTCAATTTTATACCGTCAAGCGAAGCCGTGATCGCCTTTACCCGCTCTTTGAGCGGGACTACCATATCGGCATTGATTTTAAACCGCTCCAACTCTACCTTAAGGCCGGCTGTTTCCTTCTTCAGATTAATATTTTCGCCTTCGAGGTTCTGCATATTACGGTTAAGTTCGACGATCTGGGATTTCAGGCTGCTGTTGATTTGGCTGGATTTATTCGCGATAGCCAACGACTTATTTAAAAGCTGCGTCATGCGCGAAACCTGAGATTCATAACCAGCTACGGCGACATCGGCCATTTTTAAGCCGTAGAAAAAATTTACCGCCAGAAGGAATAAAAGCACAATAATCGCTTCGACCAGGATGATTACAACTTTTCTATTCATTTGATCACCGGTTTAGCTTCCCGCGCCGGGCTTATCTCGCGTAAGTCGGTCTTAAACGGCCGCGGCGGCGAGGTAATAATACCGCTCTTAAACGCAGCGGCACCTTTTTCGCTCTCTTTGACGACCCGCGCCGTTACAAAAATTAAAAGTTCGTCTTTAGTCGGAGTAGATGCGCTGTGCGAAAAAAGCCTGCCCAGTACCGGGATATCGCCCAGTACGGGGATCTTCGTAGTCGCAACGTTGTTGTTGGTCTCAACGAGCCCGCCGATAACGATCGTCTGTCCGTCCTTGATAATGACCTCGGTCTGGGCGATACGTTTTTGAATAATTGCGATACTGTCGGCATCAGTCTTATCCGCGGAGGAAACTTCCGGTTGTAAAACCAAACGGATGTGTCCATCGGGAGTAACGTGCGGTAAAACGGTTAAAATAATACCGACATCTTCTTTGTCGTAAGTATACTGGGTAACGATGGAACCGCTAGCCTCGGCATTGTCGGTTTTACTGGTACGAATGCGGCGTGTTTCGCCCACTTGAATGCGCGCCTGTTTATTGTCAACCGTCACGATACGCGGAGAAGAGATCACCTTAGTATCGGTCTGTGTCTTTAAAAAATCAAGCGCCACCTGCAGCTGGCTAAAATCCATTGTGCCATAAGTAAAATTGTTGAGAGCGGCGGTGCTCGCGTCAACGTAGGGAAAGCTATTCGCCGCAGGGAATGTCGCATTGGAAGTAGAACCGGCGGCAGCGGCGCCGTTGACAACCTGAGGGCTCGCGGAAGGAACTATTTTACTTAACTGGTTTTCGAAGCTCTGGGTAAACGGGACCATGGTCGGGCCGGAAGAACCGCTCATCCTCATCATCGGTTTTGAAGAATCGCTCGGGCTCCAATCGACCCCGAGTTTTTCGGTAGTACCTACCGTAGCCTCGATAAACCGCGCTTCGATCAAGACCTGCGGAGTAGTACTGTCCAAACTATCCTTGATCATCTGAGCGACATCGTTAATGATACGCGGAACGTCGGTAACGATCAGCGAATTAGAACGGACATCGACATCGATCGAGCCATCGGCCGAGATCACCTTCTGCAAACTTACCTTAAGCGCGGCGGCGTCGGCGTTATTTAAACGGAATACCTTCGTTTGTTTACCTTCTTTGCCGGCCTCTTGAGCCGTGGTAACCTTTATTACCCCGTCTTTTTTAGTATAAACAAAACCGTTGATCGAGATGATCGCATCCAGCGCTTCATCGAGCGTCACATCTTTAAGCTGTACCGTAACGATACCGGAAACCGATTCGGAAAAAACAATATTCAAATCATATTGTTTGGCCAATTGGCGCAGAACGTCTTTAATGTCTACTTCTTTAAACTCAAGGATCTCGATCTTCTGAGAAGCTTCATCCAGTTTACCCATCTGTGGCTGGGAAGCATTAGAAGCTGCCGCAATAGCTTGCGAAGAACGCCCTTTGGCCGGCGGTTTGACCTGGGAAAAAACAAATGGTTCGTTAAAATAGACCAGCAACGTCAACAAAATATACCAAGCGTAAATTTTCTTCATCTTCATCATTATTATAACTTAAAAAACATAATAGTAAATATTTTACCCCGTAAAATATTACTGTTCGGGAAAAACAAGATAATAGCTCTCATCCCCGCGTTTAAGCAATACCCGCGTTTTATCGATCTCTTCCACGCGATAGCCAAAGGCCGAATCACCGGTCGTAACGATTTCGTCGTTAATTGTAGCGTAGCGGCGCCGGCCCTTGCCGATCGAAACCCCTTTAAGCGTCAGGCTTGAACCCTTGTATACCTCTTTGTCGACTAAGTGAAAAAACGGGTCCATCCCCCAATCCATCGCAGTCTTTTCCTGCTGGCTTTTAAGCTCTTCGGGGGTAGCTTTAGCCGCTCCGGTTTCGGCCCTGGGCGCCTCCGACGACGCAGGCTGCGGTAAATTTAAAAGCGGGCCGGCCGAAGTATTCGCCGCAGCCGCCATGCGCGACGATTTTTTCTTCGGCATAAAGGTAGTCACCAGAAAAAATATTAAAACCAGGGACAATCCCCCTAAAATAGCCAATTGTTGCTTTTGTTTATCCATAAATTATAAATGCCATACGGTATAATTGCTGATCAACATCGATGCGATAACTTCACCCGCGGGAGCGGCGCTTGTCCCTTCTTTTTTGCCCTCCCGGCCCTTTTCATTTTCCGGACCACTCGATCTTTCCAGGGTTATCCCTTCGATCGTAAATAAAATCGGCATCTCTTTGAGCGCTTTGAAATAATCGCCGATGGTCTTATAGGGCGCGCGCACTACCACTTCGATATACGCCTTACTTACCCCCTGAGGTAAACCGGTTTCGGTGAATTCGGGCTTTTCGATCGGTTTGATCGAAATAATATCGATCTTAAGTTCGCTGGTTTTTTTGGTCAATTGCTGGATAATTTTAGGCAGTTCTTTACTGGAAACCGACTTTTCTTTCAAAGCATCCATGCGCGTCAATATCTCTTTGGTACGCGTACGCGCATCGGGATAATCATGGACCAGTTTTTGCGTATCTTCGAGGTGCTTCTGGGCTTCGCTAAGGCGTTGGTGGGCCTTAGCTAAAGGCTTAAAGATAACCTCCCGGGCAACGAGATGCGCGCCGATAAAGAAAATGGCAACACCAAAAATATTTAAAGCTACACGAACCGTTCTGTCTTTAAACGATAATGCCATTTTAAACCTTCAATTCGCAGACGATCTGAAAGATCGCCTTAGGGACCGGCGAATAAACATCGCGTTCGCTCGATACCAGTTTAACGTCGGAAAAAAACGGCGATTCGCTCAGGCTCAAGGTATATTGCGAAAGCGCCAGGTCAAGATTAGTATATTCGCTCATCACTTCGCCGGTTACAACCAGCTGTTTTTTTATCGGGCCCGGCTTTACTTCGAGTTTATGCAGGCTTATCTCCTGCGGCGTAATGCGGCTTAACTCTTTTAAAACGCCCAGCCACAACGGCTGGCGGCCGATCGCGCGCGTCAACAGGCTCTCACGCTCTTCGAGTTTACGTTTGACTTCCAGATAATCATTAATATCACGCACCATCGGGCCGAATTGCTGGATTTGCGCGCCGGCGCGCGTGGTCATTGTATTCAAGACCAACATACGCCCGTAAGCTACAAAATAAAAGATACCGGCCATGGCTACCGCCACCGGAAAAATCAACCGGGTCAGGAACATGATGAAGACGGCCTTTTGCTCGATCTTCTCTTTTTGCGGAACAAGGTTGACCGAACCGCCTTTATCGATACATAAACCAAAAGCAACCGCTAAATGAGGCGCGGCCTCCTCCATCACCAACTCCTGGCGGAAGACGCCGACATCACGCCAGCCTTTGATCGCCTTGAGCGAATCGAGGCGCTCGATCCTTTTTACCGGTAAAGCGCTCAAATTAGCCAGAAGAAACTTATCGATATTTTTTATACGCGACGCGCCGCCGGTTAAGTAAAGCGCGTCCAGGCTCTCCACCTTGTAACTGCGAAAATAAAAAGTAGCGGTACGCGAGATCTCGGTGATCAGGCGTTCCAGCATGGGGCGCAGCGCGGTCGTGATCTGGTTGCCCTTGATCGCGCCATAATCGGTATAAAATTCGGATTCGGCCTCTTCCTGCATGGGGATCCCGCACTGTTTCTTAAATGCCTCGGCATCTTCGAAAGCGATCTCGGACGCGAGCGGCGAAAGGGCCTTAAGGATCGCCTGGGTCAAGTGCTCACCGCCTACGGGAATATCGCGGCCGAATTGCAGTTTAGTGTGTTTATAAAAATTAAAATAACTCTGCTTCGCGCCCATATCCAGGATTGCCGCATGCTCTACCCCCTCGATCGAACTCATCAGATTACCGATCGCGTCGGCGGCCGCATTGATCACGACCGGCCGTAAATTAAAACTCTTTAGAAAATCGAGATGTTTATCCAACACGCTGTTATCGACCGCGAGAGCCGTAACCATCATCAGCGGCGGCTCTTCTTCGAATTTATCGGTGATAAAATAATTAAAAGAAATGTTTTTAAAATCGAGCTGGAACGGCAAACGTTTTTTAAGTTCGATGGAAACCGTACCGCGCAGATCTTTATCGCCCACCGGCGGCACGTTTATCGAAAAAGTAAAGACACCGCTCCCTTTGATCGCCAAACGGCCAAGGGTAGTTTTTATCTTCGATTGCGATAAAAATTCGCCGACAAATTCCTTGATGAAACGGATACGCTCTTTAGGATTATTTTTAAGCTTATAAGGAATGGCGCGTACGCGGTAATCGGTTAAAAGATAGCCTTTGCCCGACTTTTGCAGCTGGACAATTTTGATATACGCTTCGCCGATGTCGATGCCGATCGTATTCTGCGTAGCGGCGAAAGAGTTTTTAAAGCCGGAAAAAAACTCTTTAAAATCGAACTTGAGCTTTTTTTCTGTATCCACTTATAAACTGCCCTCTTTAGGCTGTTTCATGCAAAAGATGCACCTTCCCCCGTGAGGGGGAAAGCGCAACATATAGAGCGAGCCGCCTCCCCAATAACAACATATAGAATCATTTTTATTTTAACCATACAAGGGGTCAAAGTCAAGAAAATGCGAAGTTAAGGCTTGAAGGAAGGATGTTAAACGTTACTGCTCCTGCCAGGAAGAGCCGCAAGAGCCGCCGGAACATGTCAGATATTTGCCGTTTTTGTTGATACGAGTAGAATTACTGTCGATATAAACATAATTAGCCATGGTCACATTCGCGCCCAAAATCGCCGCCCCCATATCGGAACTACCGGCAGGCGCACAAGAGGGGCCGCCGGCGCTGTCACCGGCACAAAGATCGTTAAAAGTAACATTACCAAAATTAGTATAAATCAAACCGCATACAGTCCGCCGCTGCGCTTCTTTAGAAGGATTACCGGTAGTCGACGGCTGTGTAGAATAAATATTCCCAAATTCGCTGGCCAAGACCGGCGCATTGGCATTGGAGGGCGCTTCTAAAACGATCCCGCCGGTACCCACAATACCAATATCTCTCTCAGTAGTAAAACCTCGATTATACAAAGAAAAGCTATTGTTCGGGTTATTCCCGCAATCAAAAACTAAACCGGCAGCAACATACCAATTTTGCGGAACAGGCTGCGTAGGTGAGATCAGCGGCCCGCTATCATCATTCAAATCGATATAGTGTGCCAACTGCACCTCGTCGGTATCCCGCCAATCTACGCTGCGGTCCAAAATCACCGCAAACTTATTGTCGGCGCCGTAACCCGGACTGAAAAAATTGATATCGGCATAATTTACGGCATAAGGGTTACCATTGATAAACGCCCATTCATTATCGTTCCAAGCGCCGGTAAGAGAACGGGCGGCATCGTAAGAATAATTTTTTAAAATCTCGCCGTTCATGCCGGTAAAAAACACGCTATCGCCGCTATTGCCGGAACCCGGCGTTTCGCCGGTCTGCAAAGTAACCTTAAAAAATACGTCCGGCTGACGCGAAGGAGCCCAAACTCCGCCGTTAGCACGGTAAGACACCCCGCCGTATTTATAGCCGGCGGCAGCTAAATTGTAGTAAACGCTGTTGGCCTGATTGGGCGCATCCCAAACGATCCAATATGTAACAGGTTTTAGCGCGGTATCATATTGCAATACCACCGGCGAAGGAAAGGCGGCAGTATAATTGGTAGGATTAGCCGGATTAGGCGCATTATAAGTAGTAGTGGCATTAGGCGCAACCAAATTACCGGAAGGCACGCCGTTATTGTCGGTCTCGATACGCACGGTAATCGATCCGGTAGGATAAGCGCCACCCACAACATTTAAATGGCGGGTAATCACATTCGTGATCGTGCTCGATGGCCACCATGGCCGGATCTTAAACGACTGGGCGCAATCGTATTCGGTGCCGCCGATGTCGCCTAAAATATAAGGCAGCGAACGGTTATAAACACGGCTGGCGTCGGTGCCGGCGCGTACCGCGGCATTCTGGCATACCTGAAAAAATAATTGGGGATCGGTCTGACGATTGCTGGTAGTACGGTTGTCGTTCCAAGCTAAATCAGGGTTTCGCTTCCGGAATAAAAGCCCCTGTGGCGATATCGCCGCAGAATAGCCGGCGCGCACACTGTAATGGCTTTCAGGATTTTCGGTAGTAT
>Ga0265316_10004137_pt1 | contig 14519 bp, 12 predicted proteins | sample 4522metaG_FD_202092 | JGI IMG/M metagenome (GOLD analysis project Ga0265316, IMG submission 202092) | Rhizosphere microbial communities from Carex aquatilis grown in University of Washington, Seatle, WA, United States - 4-5-22 metaG | ecosystem: Host-associated > Plants > Roots > Rhizosphere >...
GTCCGTGTTCTTGATGCCGAGAGCTTCGTCGACGGTCTTGCCCTTCACCCACTCCGTAGCCAGCGAAGACGACGCAATCGCGGAGCCGCAGCCGAATGTCTTGAACTTGGCGTCCTCGATGATGTTGGTGGTGGGATTGACCTTGATCTGCAGCTTCATGACGTCGCCGCACTCCGGCGCGCCTACCAGGCCGGTGCCCACTTCGGAGCTGTTCTTGTCCATCGAACCCACGTTGCGGGGATTCGTGTAGTGATCCAAAACCTTGTCACTGTATGCCATGCTGTTGTCTCCTAGACTACGAACTTTCCAGTCGAATTAGTGCGACGGCTCGGCCGCCCACTGTACCTTCGTCAAGTCGATTCCTTCTTTTGCCATCTCGTACAACGGCGACAGCTCGCGCAGACGCTTTACCGTGTCCACCACGCGCTCCGCTACGTAATCGACTTCGGCCTCGGTATTAAACCGTCCCAGGCCGAAGCGGATCGAGCTGTGTGCCAGGTCATCGCCGGCACCCAGCGCCTTCAATACATAAGATGGTTCCAACGTCGCCGAGGTGCACGCCGAACCGCTGGAAACCGCAATATCGTTGATGCCCATCAGCAGCGACTCGCCTTCCACGTAGGCAAAGCTGATGTTCAGGTTGCCGGGCAGACGATGCTCAACCGAGCCGTTGATGTAACATTCGTCGAGCTGGCCCATGATGGCGTCTTTCAGGCGATCGCGTAGAGCGGCGAGCTTCTTGGCTTCTTCCGCCATCCCGTTGGTCGCGATCTCGCACGCCTTGCCCAAGCCGACAATTCCCGGAACGTTCAGCGTACCCGAGCGCATGCCGCGCTCGTGACCGCCACCGTCAATCTGCGCCACCAGCTGCACGCGCGGATTCTTGCGCCGGACATAGAGGGCGCCAACACCCTTCGGGCCGTAAAGCTTGTGCGCCGTGATGGACGCGAGGTCCACGTTGTCCTGAATCACGTTGAACGGGACCTTGCCGATGGCCTGTACCGCGTCGGTGTGGAACAACACGCCGCGCTCATGACACAGGGCACCGATTTCGCGAATGGGCTGCAACGCGCCAATTTCATTGTTGGCGGCCATGATGGTGACCAGGATGGTCTTGTCGTCCATCGAGCGCTTCAGGTCGTCGAGATCGATGCGGCCGTCTTTCTGCACCGGCAGGTAGGTGACGCGGAAGCCGTATTTCTCCAGCCGCTTGCAGGTGTCGAGCACGGCTTTGTGCTCGATGGCCTGGGTAATAATGTGATTGCCTTTTTCCTTGTACATTTCGGCGACGCCCTTGATGGCAAGGTTGTCGCTCTCGGTCGCGCCCGAAGTAAAGATGATTTCCTTGGAAGTCGCGCCAATCAGCTTGGCGATGCGCTCGCGCGCCTGTTCCACCGCCTGCTCAGCGACCCAGCCGAACTCGTGGTTGCGGCTGGCCGCGTTGCCGAACTTCTCGCCGAAGTACGGCATCATCTCCTCGATGACGCGAGGATCAGGCCGCGTGGTCGCATGGTTGTCCATGTAAATGGGCAGCTTCACATCCTTACTAACGTTGTTGCCATTGCCCGGAATCACGTTTGTGCTCATTGCTTCTGCCATCTCCTAAACTTGTTCGGCCTTGTGCGACGTCCAGCCCAGGTTCACTAGCACGGGCGTGGCATCATGCTCAGGCTCGGTCATTTCCCAGATCGTCAACCGGTTCAGAACTTCCTCGATGCTGCGGCTCACCTTGCGCAGCGGTCCGCGGACGGTGCAGCGGTCGCTCTGGTCGCAATCGCTGTCGGCGCTGCAGCTGGTGATGAACAGCGGCCCGTCAATCGCCCGGATCACTTCAAAGGCGCTGATCAGCCGCGGGTCGCGCGCCAGGGTGTAGCCCCCGTTGGTGCCGTACTGCGAGACCAGCAGACCGGCTTTGGTCAGCCGTTGCAGAATCTTGGCCAAGGCTTCCTGCGGGATGCTGTACATCTCCGCCAAGTCCTTGGAACTGCACGCTCCCAAGTCGGCATGCTCGGCCAGGTGCCGCATGGCAATCAGTCCGTAGTCGGCCTTCTTGGTGAGCTTCAACATAATCGAGTGCTACCAGTTAGATGAATATGCGACCAAATCAGTCGCAGTTCAATTCTACGACGCGCGGAGGCCGGGCGCAAGCCTTTACAGCCAGATGGGAGTTCCTGCATTAGATGGCAAGCCGCAGAGGCTAAATGGGTTAACAAATGGCGATTAATTTTGTCGGATATTTGACAACTTGCTGGCCTGCGTCTGCTGGGTTCGCCTGGTATTTGAGGATAGGCTTGCCAGCAGAATTAACACTCCCTTCACCGGAAATGCTTGACAAGGCGGAATGCCGGTCTAAAATACCGGACAATTCGAGATTGCCCTTGCAGTTTGGGCGAAATTGCATGAACCTAAGCCACCCGGCAAACACAATTGCCCACCACATTCAGAGCCAGAGCGACGCAATGGACAAGCAGTGTCTCCATCCTCGTGTCCAGATAGTCTCGCGCGATGAAGACGCGGAGTACGTCGAGTGCCTCGACTGCCGCGAGATCTTCGAGTCGAGCGAGTTTCGCGACATGGACATCGAATCCAAGATTCCCACTGAAGAATAAGCATTAACGCCGCAAAGCATGAGACCTGGGCGACTGGGCGGAGGTGTGTTCGCAGAATGGACCGCAGCAGAGACTTTTTCTAGCGCAACCGCAACCCTGCATCCGCCGACAACTCCGCCTCGGCGAATTCGTCTGCCAGGAACCGAGGATAGGCAGCAGCAGCGATCATGGCAGCGTTGTCGGTGGAAAGCTTGCGCGATGGGAAATAGACCGGCAGACCTTCTTCTGCCGCGCGCTTCGCGAAAGTCTCTCTGAGTTCGCTATTGGCGGCGACGCCACCAGTCACCAGCAGCGTGGCAACGCTGTGTTCACGGGCAGCTAGCAGCGTCTTGCCCACCAGATCATCGACCACAGCGCGCTGGAAGGACGCCACCAGATCGAGCGTCTGCCGGTCGGAAACTGCAAGGTATTCCTCGCGCGACGGGGTCGCATTTCCGGTGAGCGCGCGACGGCGTTCCGCGATGGCCTCGCGCATATTGTGGGTTTCGACATACCGCAAAATCGCGGTCTTGATCCCGCTGTAGGAGAAATCGACGCGCCGCTCATCGTCGCTGTGCCGGTTTTGCGGATTGCGGTCACGATGCTTGATCTGCGCAAAGGGAAATTTCACTGCCTCGGGATTCCCATGTCGCGACAGAAAATCGACAGCCGGCCCGCCAGGGTAGCCAAGCTCCAGCAGCTTGGCAACCTTGTCGAAAGCCTCGCCGGCAGCGTCATCCCGGGTATGTCCCACATCGTGGTAGGTCCAGCTGTCCTGCTTTCGCTCGACCAGAAAAAGATGCGTGTGCCCGCCGCTGACCACCAGCGCCAGCACTGGAAACTGCAGTTCGCGATTGTCTTTCTGGCGCTCTTCCAGCAGCACGGCGTGAATGTGCCCTTCCAGGTGGTTGACGGCGATGAGCGGCTTCTCGACCGCATAGGCGAGCGCCTTGGCGTAGCTCAAGCCCACCAGCAAGGCGCCGGCAAGCCCGGGCCCTTGAGTGACGGCTACAGCGTCGATCGTCTGGTACGACTTGCCCGCGTCTTCCAGGGCCTTGCGCACCACAGGAACGATGGCCCGCAAATGCTCGCGCGAGGCCAATTCCGGCACTACCCCGCCAAAGGGCTGATGAGTGGCAATCTGCGAGTAAACAACATTCGAGATCAGTTGCTCGCCGGAGCGGACCACCGCTGCGGCGGTCTCATCGCACGAGCTCTCGATGCCGAGGATGAAAACGTCAGGCACGGAACTATTGTACGGGCGAAGGCGGGGCGCGAGCGCACAACGCCACAGCCGCCAGCCCCTTATGGTGTCATCCTGAGCGAAGCACGGGTCCGCGAAGCGGAGTCGTGCGCAGTCGAAGGACCTCTATCGCTTCCCATAATCCCGTCTAGAGAGGACAGCGAGACATATAGGCTGAAATTATGGGGGTCCTTCGACTCCTCGCTGCGCTCGTCGCTCAGGATGACAGCGTTCCATTTGCCAATGAGTCGACAGATGTCCCCAAGCTACAATCATCCCTGCATGAAGCAGCACGCCATCAACATCGTTCGCGAGCTGCGCAGTCGCGGCTTCCAGGCCTACTTCGCCGGAGGCTGTGTGCGCGACATGCTGCTCGGACTCGCCCCCGCCGACTATGACGTCGCCACCGACGCCAGACCGGCGGAGGTGATGCGCATCTTTCCCGAGACTTACGCTGTGGGCGCGCAGTTTGGTGTAGTGCTGGTTCCGCGGTCCCGTCCCACCCAAGCAAAAGAAGCTTGGATGGGGCACCCTGGCTTAGTGGACCATCCCGAGCCCGAGCCGGAACTGGCGCCATCCGAGCATCCTAACTACGTTGAGGTTGCCACGTTCCGGAACGATGGCACGTACTCCGATGGGCGGCACCCAGACCAGGTCAGCTACTCCAAGGATCCGCAGGAAGACGTGCAGCGGCGCGACTTTACCATCAATGGATTGCTCATGGACCCGCTGGATGGCGACCGCGTGCTCGATTTTGTTGGCGGCCGCGACGATCTGAAAGCAGGTGTCGTTCGCGCGATCGGCGATCCGGAGCGGCGCTTTGCTGAAGACAAGCTGCGCATGCTGCGCGCGGTGCGCTTTGCGGCACGCTTCGATTACCTCATTGAGCCCAGCACCTGCGCCGCCATCCGGCGGCTGGCGCCCCAGATCCAGCAGGTGAGCCGTGAGCGGGTGCGGGACGAGCTAACCAAGATGCTGACCGAAGGTCATGCGCGGCGGGCGTTCGAGCTGCTTGACAGCACCGGCCTGCTGAGGGAGGTATTGCCGGAGGTACAGCGGATGCACGGCGTCGAGCAGCCGCCCGAGTACCATCCCGAAGGCGATGTGTGGATCCATACCATGCTACTGCTGGAGAAGTTGCCGCCCAGGGTTTCGCGAACGCAGGCGTGGGGTGCTCTGCTGCACGACGTAGGCAAGCCCCCAACGTTCCGCATTGCGCCTGACCGCATTCGCTTCGACGGGCACGTCGAGGTGGGTACGCGCATGGCGGAGCAGATCGGTCATCGCCTGCATTTTTCCAACGACGACATCAAACAAATTGCAGCGCTCGTGGCCAATCACATGCGCTTCGCCGACGCCCAGCGCATGAAGGAGTCGACGCTGAAGAAGTTCATGCGGCTGCCGAAGTTTGACGAGCACCTCGAACTGCACCGCCTCGACTGCCTCAGCAGCCACCGCAATCTTGTGCTGTATGACTTCGTCCGCGAACGCCGGGAGCAAACACCGGAGGAAGAAATCAGGCCGAAGCCGCTGCTCAGCGGCGAAGATCTGATCGATCTCGGGTACAAGCCTGGTCCGCAGTTTCGCGAAATCCTGTCGGCTGTGGAGGATGCGCAACTGGAGGGGACCTTGCACTCTCGCGACGAAGCGCTTTCGTTCGTGCAACGCGAGTTTCCGCTGGCGGGCTGAAGGTAATCCTGCCGAACATCCGGTGCTAGAATCGACTTCAACTATGCAGCGCGCAGGCAGCACGCTAAAGAAGATTTTTGCCGATACTTTGCGGCCGGTGGGCGACGACGCTCCGCTGCTGGCGTGGCCGCTGGCTTGCGGCTCCAAGATCGCAGACAAGACAAGCGCTGTCAGCTATGGCGACGGCGTATTGACGGTCGCGGTCCCGGACCGCACCTGGCGCCAACAACTGCAAGGCCTGGAACGGCTCTATCTGGCGGCGCTCAATCAGATCACGAGCCAGCCGGTGAAGACCATCAAGTTTGTGGTGAACCAACCGCCATCATCGTCGCGCTAGAGACTGAAGATCATGGTCACAGAAAAAGATGTTTCGTATGTCGCCGAACTCGCCCACCTCGAACTTACGGACGAGGAGCGGGTTCGCATGTTGAGGGACCTGAACTCGATCCTTGGCTACATTGACCGGTTGAACCAGTTGGACACCAGCAACGCCGAGCCCATGGCGCAGGTCGCCAACCGTTACGGCAGCGGCGCCGAGACCAACGCCATGCGGCCGGATGAACCGCGTCCATCGCTGCCACATGACGAGGCGCTGCAAAATGCGCCTGTGTCGGACGGAACATTCTTCAAGGTGCCCAAAGTCATCGAGCGGTAACCAGCCATCATGAACATTGATCTCCTCACAGTGGATGCAGCCCGGACAGCGGTGCTGGAGAAGCAGACCACAGCCGCCGATCTGGTGGATGCGTTTTACGCGAAGATCGAAGCCGACGATCCGGCGATTGGCGCCTATCTGACGCTCTGCAAGGACCGCGCCTATCAGCAGGCCGAACGCATCGACGAAATGGCCGATCGAGGCGACCCGCTGCCGCCTCTGGCCGGCGTTCCCATCGCGGTCAAGGATGTCTTCACCACCAAAGGCGTTCGCACCACCGCGGGCTCGAAGATACTGGAGAACTTCATCGCGCCGTACGACGCGACCGTGGTTGCGCGTCTGGAAGACGCTGGCGCCATCGTGCTAGGCAAAACCAATTGCGACGAGTTCGCCATGGGCTCTTCGAACGAGAACTCCGGCTTCCGTCCAGTGCATAATCCGCATGATCATTCGCGCGTGCCCGGAGGCTCATCCGGCGGCTCGGCTGCGGCGGTTGCGGCGGGAATGGCCGCCGCGTCCCTGGGTTCCGACACCGGCGGCTCGATTCGGCAGCCCGCGGCTTTCTGCGGCGTCGTCGGCCTAATGCCGACCTACGGGCGAGTCTCCCGCTACGGTCTCATCGCTTTCGCGTCCTCGCTGGATCACGTGGGACCGTTTGGCAGGACCGTCAAGGACGTCGCCATCATGTTGCAGCAAATCGCCGGACGCGATCCCCTGGATTCGACTTCCGCCGAAGTCCCTGTTCCCAATTACCTGGAGCATGTTGGCCAGCCGGTCACGGGATTGAAAATCGGCATGCCGAAGGAATATTTCGGGGAAGGCCTCGATCCCGAAGTGTGGACTGCGGTGGAAGCTGCTCTCCACGAGTTGGCGAAGGCTGGATGTAAGATTGTTCCGATCTCGCTGCCGCACACGGCATACGCCATTCCCACCTACTACGTAGTCGCGACCGCGGAGGCTTCATCCAACCTGGCTCGCTACGACGGCGTGCGCTACGGCCTCCGCGCCGAAGGCAAGACTCTGGCGGAGATGTATCGCCGCACCCGCGATGCCGGCTTTGGAGCGGAGGTGAAACGGCGCATCATGCTGGGGACCTATGTGCTCAGTGCGGGATATTACGACGCCTACTATCTGAAGGCGCAGCGGGTGCGCTGCCTGCTAGCCAAAGATTTCGACGACGCTTTTGCGGCGGTTGACGTGATCGTCACTCCTACCACGCCGACACCGGCCTTCAAACTAGGAGAGAAAGCTGACGACCCGCTCGCCATGTACCTGGCGGACATCTTCACAGTGACGGCGGATCTGGTAGGTATTCCCGGCATTTCCATCCCCTGCGGGAAAAGCAAGGATGGCTTGCCCATCGGCTTGCAGATCCTGGGAAAGCACTTCGACGAACCCACGGTGTTGCGCGTGGCCCATGCCACCGAGCACGCCCTGGCGGTAACGCTGAATTGAAGATCAGAAACGCGAATGCCGGCTAGCTGATCGCGCGCTCCCGGTAGAAGTACAGCATGTCGAGCGCAGCTGTCTGAGCGCCGATCTGCCGCAGCATGGTCGTGGCCTGACCGCGATGATGGGTCCCGTGATTGACCAGGTGCTGCATCAGCTGCACCAGCGGCTCGGCACAAGGATTGCCGGCCATGTCCTCGAAGTTCAATGGGGCTTGTAGAACGGTCTCATCCAGCGAGGCCAGAAATTCCTGCCGCTCTCGCTCGATCGACGCCGCGAACTCTTTCAGCTCAGCCACAGTCGAAAGCTCCTCCACCGGTGGGACCCCGCCAGGTGACAGCGCGCCCCAGGTCGCAGGTGACACGTCGGGATCGGGCACGCTGGCTTGCGGCGAGGTGCCCTGCCACCGTTTCAGCCATAACCACTCCGCGAACAGGATGTGAAACACGGTCTCCCGCAACGAAGGGAAACTGCTCTGAATTTGGGCATTGAAGCGGTCGTCGCTGACGCTCTCGAGTACCGCGAACAGGCGGTCATTCGCCCAGCGGTTGTAGTCATAGAGAGTCCGGATGTCGGCGAGGTTCATGGTAGTGGATAGTGGCTAGCAAAGATCGCGCCTTGCTATCCACTGCCCACTATCGCAAGGCTGCCACCGCTTCTCCGCCTTCGCTGAAGCTGCCAATGTACGCACTACGGCGCTCATGCGCGGTCCATTGTGTCCCCAGCCCATCACCGTGAAATTCATCGGTCAACGCGACCGCCGAGGTGGCATGGTCCACGGTGGTCAGAGGAGGATAGAAATCGACTTCGTTTCCGCACATGTGATCGTGGTGGTTCAGCGGACGGGTCACGATGGTGGCCAGATGACCGGCGCGCAAAACCGCGTGCCCATCGTGTGGGTCTTGCGGCACATCGAGAATCACCGGCACGTACTCCACGCGCGCAACGTTCTCCAGCAACTTGCCGCCTTCGTGCTGCGCCAGCGCGATCAGGGCCTGCCGCTGTGCCGGATTCGCCGCATCGTCCACCATCAGCACCGCCTGCGCGGGGTACGGCTCACCATAGGGATCGCCCAGCGTAGCCCGCGCGCGTACCGCGGCGGCGATGGTCAGGCCATCGAGCTTCACCCCGTCCCATGAGCCTTGCTGAACGTGCCATGCCAGCAGCGCCTGGTTGCCGGTCAGCCCGACCTCGCCGTTGGCGAAGCATTGCGCGACGTACACGTCGGCCGAGCGCGACTCGATGTAGTCGCCGCGAATCTGCTGAGCTTGGATGGACGCGGCCAAAGAAAAAAGGGCAATGGCAAACAATACGGCTTTGCGCACGAGTGGAACTCCTCATCCCGGACTTACGGATATTTTAGATGAGATGTGCAGAACGGAAGAATCGGCATATTCGCTGATGGTGGCAACAGCATCCGCGAACTTCCGCAGCGGCCCGCAACCGCCTGGTAAACACCGCGCCTTGGGGATTGCCGTGACACCACCCCAGCCCCGTGATATCAATCCAATGCGGGATACTTTCACCGGTGTTCCGCTGCTCTGGACCGTTCTCCCAACCCGCTTCGTGTCCACGATCGCGCCACTGCTGATCGAGTGCACGTCATGCTGCGCCTTACGATAGCGGGCTCGCGGCCTCCTTTTCTCATGCTCATGTTCTTGCGCTCCGTGCCATTCGACCGGCACTGCGGATAGAAGGGACCAACGCGCCACGATATGACCGAACCGCAATATTCGCGCTCTGATGCAGCTGGCGACCCGGGCCAGCCAACCGGCGAGATCTGGCGGAAAGAGATCCACGCCCACGTCGACCGTTATCGCACCCGTCGTGGCCGCCGCATCGAGGGAGCCTATACCATGCGCTTCCCGTTTCCTCCCAGCGAAACGGTTGCGTCAGCTACGGTTGAGACCGAGGTTCCTGCACAGGTGCCCGAGTTGGAAGACCTTGTCGCCGCCGAAGTCCCGCTGCTCCTCGAAGCTGCTCCGGTTGCTGTGGAATTCAGCGAGGGACCTGCTGAAGTCGCGCAGGAACCCGTAGTGGCTACTGTCGAGGTGTCTCAAGCAACGCCGACCGAGCCGCAGATAGCACAGCCCATCCCGACCGAGCCGGAACTGGGTACCCTGGTTGAGCCCGAGCCGCCACCCGTTTCCCGTCCCCGGCCCCGGTCCAAACGCAAAGTCATCGCCTTCCCGCGTCCGCTGGAAGGCGCCGACGTGGTCCATCGGCTGGCCGATCCGGTGCTGCCGGAGCAGCCCCGAATCCTCGATGTGCCCGAGGAATTGGAGGCTTTCGCTGCCACCCCTTACCTGGACGGACTCCAGTTTGGGCCCAGTCCACACCGGGCGCCTGCGTCGCAGACCGATCACATCGAGCTGCCCTTCCGCGCCGCCGCGCTTTCCCAGCGGGTTTACGCGGCTTTCATCGACTGCGCGCTGGTGGGAGTCGCCACCGCCGCCTTCGGAGCGGTGGGCTACAAGATGCTGCCCAAGCTGATCGTCACCAAGCCGCTGCTGCTGACAGCAGCCACGGTCCCGGTGCTTTTCTGGGCCATTTACCAATACCTGCTCACGGTCTATGCCGGCACAACCGTTGGAATGCGGGTCGCCGGGATCCGCCTGAGCACATTCAAGGGCGCTCGTCCCAAGTGGCACACCCGCCGCACCCGCGTGCTGGCGCTGTATTTCTCGGCCGCATCGATGAGCATGGGCCTGTTGTGGGCTCTGGTGGACGTGGATAAGCTCTGCTGGCACGATCGCATCAGCCGGACCTATCTGGCCAAGCGGTAGATAACAAAGTCAACACCGCTACCGCCGGAACTCTCGCTGCTGACAAACCACCAGGGAAACGGGTACATTCATCGCTGGCTGCCTTTTTCGCTACCAGTCCGCGATGAGGCGCTCGTCCCGGAGGTCCGGGAACCATTCCATGTCCACCACGGCTCAGAACCTGCAGCGGCCTGCCGTCAAAGTCTTCGTCGCCACTTCGGTGATGTTGACGTTCATCTCCTTCTGGCGGGCCTCAGCCATCGTGCTCTCCGACCTAGCCTCGTCCGCCTATTACGTGGGCGGCGATGCGGAAAAGGTGATCGGCAAAAGCGCTCCCTGGTTCGTGCTGGCGGTCATGCTGTTCAGCTACGCGGTGCGGGCCATCTACATCGAGTCGAGCGCCATGTTCGTCCGTGGCGGCGTGTACCGGGTGGTGAAGCAGGCCATGGGCGGGACCCTGGCCAAGTTGTCGGTTTCCGCGTTGTTGTTCGATTACGTCCTGACCGGCCCGATCAGCTCGGTCGCCGCCGGCCAGTATCTTGCGGGATTTCTCACCGACACGTTGCACCACCTGGGCTACCACTACCACGTCCCCGACAACACCTTCGCCGCCTTCTTCGCCATCGCCGTGACTCTCTTCTTCTGGTGGCAGAACATCCAGGGGATCCACGAATCGAGCGAACGCGCTCTCCAGATCATGAAGATCACCACCGTGATGGTGGTGATACTGATTGGCTGGTGCCTGATCACGCTGTACAAGCATCCGGCCCCGCTGCCGCCACTGCCCTCGCCGGTCGACATGCATCACGACAAAGAATCGCTGGGCTGGCTGCTAGGCACCTGGGCGGCGCGCATTCCCCTCATCATGCTGGTGGTCGGCTTTGGCCATTCCGTGCTGGCCATGAGCGGCGAGGAGTCGCTGGCCCAGATCAACCGCGAGATTGAGCATCCCAAGCTGAAGAATCTGGAAAAGACTGGGCTGGTGATTTTCCTCTACAGCCTGTTCTTCACCTCGCTGGTTTCGTTCTTCGCGGTGATGATTATTCCCGACGGAGTGCGCAAGGAATACTTTGCCAACCTGATCAGCGGCCTGGCCATGAACGTGGTCGGCCCTTACACGCTGCGCCTGGTCTTCCAGGGATTCGTCGTCATCGTGGGCGTTCTCATTCTGGCGGGCGCGGTGAATACCGCCGTCGTGGGCGCCAACGGCGTGCTTAGCCGGATGGTGGAGGACGGCGTCCTGACCACCTGGTTCAAGAAGCCGCAGAAGCGGTTTGGCACCAGCTACCGTGTCATCAACACGATCGTGGGCCTGCAGATATTCACCATCGTAGCCAGCCGCGGAAATGTGTATCTCCTGGCCTCGCTGTATGCGTTTGGCGTGATCTGGAGCTTCTCCTTCATGTCCCTGGCGGTGGTGGTGCTGCGTTACAAGAGCCCGGCGAACCGGCAGTGGAAGGTGCCGGGGAACATCCGCATCAAGGGGGTGGAGGTTCCGCTCGGACTGATCCTGATCTCAATCGTCCTGTTTTCCACGGCCATCGTCAATCTGTTCACCAAGGAATTGGCCACGATCGCCGGAGTGTCGTTCAGCCTGGCGTTCTTCCTGATTCTCACCATCTCCGAGCACAAGACCGCCGCCCAGCATGCTTCCGGCGAGTCCGAGCTGGAGCAGTTCAACGTGGCCGATGACCGCGATCTCAGTGCCGAGGCCATGGATGTTCGTCCGGGCAACATCCTGGTCGCGGTGCGCGATCCTCACAGCCTGAATTACCTGCGCCGGGTGCTGGCCAAGACCGACACCACCAAGACCGACGTGGTGGTCATGACGGCCCGCGTCTATCACCGCGAGCACTCTTTCAGTGGCACCGAGGAAGTGGACACGGCCGAGGTCTTCAAGAGGTATGAGCGGGAGCTATTCAGTGCGGTGGTCTCCATCGCGGAAAAAGAAGGCAAGCATGTTTCGCTGCTGGTGGTGCCGACCAATGATGTCTTCGAGGCCATTGTAGCGACGGCGCAGCGGCTGCACTCCTCGGTCATCCTCTGTGGCCTCTCTAACAAGCTGACCGCCGATGAACAAGGCAAGCTTACCGGCGACGCCTGGGAGCGGCTGCCCGAGCCGCGTCCGCGGCTGAAACTTGTCGTCGTCGAGCCCAGCGGTACCAGGCACGAGTACACGCTGGGCCCGCACACCCCGCGCATGCGACAGGAAGAAGTGGACATGTTGCATGGCCTGTGGAAGGAAGCCACCACCGATCCCCGTTTTCGCGAGCTGCACCATTACCACGTGTTGAATGTCGCGCTTCAGGAAATGCAGGAGCGCATGCACAACAGCGCTTACCGCGACCAAGTCATGAAGGAAGTCCACGATGAGATGTGCCGCTCCAGCCAAGCGCCGGCCGAGGAAGACGACACCACGACTCCTCCAGCTACGTAGAAGCTTGGAGTCAAGATTCTCAGGGTACGGCGGCTGGAAAACCCTCCAGTCGATTTGGTTCTGAAGGGGCGCACCTTTAGGTGCGCCCTAAAGCCGTCCAACCCTGCTGGTTTTAGCCGCTGAGGGAGCTCGCCTTGTCGGCGAGAATCGAGTCTCTCTCGGGCAAAATGTCCGTCGCCTGGGGTCGCGGCGTTCGGCGTGGCTGAAGCGGGGCCCTTCAAACAAGATGTCCACCAGGTTTCTCTCATTCCAAAAATGATCCGTGAAAATCGGTGTGAATCCGTGGTTAGGGTTTCCCGAGACTCTTCTCTTGCTAACATCATGGGGTGAGCACAGCATCCCCTGTCCGCGTCCGCTTCGCGCCTTCCCCCACCGGCCAACTCCACGTCGGCAACGCCCGTACCGCGCTGTTCAACTGGCTGTTTGCGCGCCAGAAGGGCGGCATCATGGTGTTGCGTATCGAAGACACCGACGTCGCGCGCAGTGAGCAGCGCTACGAGGATCAGCTTCTCGACGACCTTAAATGGCTGGGGCTGGATTGGGATGAAGGCCCCGACGTCGGCGGCCCGTTTGCGCCCTATCGCCAAAGCGATCGCTTGGCGATTTATCGTGAGCATGCTGAGCGCCTGCTGAGCGAGGGCAAAGCCTATCTCTGCTTCTGTTCGCAGGGGGAGCTGGAACTGGAGCGCGAGCGCGCCCTCAAGAATCAGCAGCCGCCGATCTACTCCGGGAAGTGCCGCGCGCTCGATCCGGCGGAAGCGCAACGCCGCCGCGCCAGTGGCGAAGCTGCCGCGATCCGGCTGCGCATTCCGGAGCACCCCATCCGCTTCCACGACATCGTGCACGGGCCGGTCGAGTTCTCCAGCGAAGTGGTTAGCGATCCCATCATCCTGCGTTCCACTGGCATCCCGGTTTACAACTACGTCGTAGTAGTGGACGACGCGCTGATGGACATTACCCACGTCATTCGCGGCGACGATCACCTCTCCAACACGCCGAAGCAGGTGGCGCTGTACGAAGCGTTGGGCTGGCCGGTGCCGGAGTTTGCGCACCTGTCCACCATCCTGGGCAGCGATCGTGAGCGCTTGTCGAAGCGCCACGGGGCCACTTCCATCGCCAACTTCCGCGAGATGGGCGTGCTGCCGGAGGCGCTGATGAACTATCTGGCGCTGCTGGGCTGGGCACCAAGCGGCGGCACGCGCGAAATCTTTTCGCCCGAAGAGCTGAAGAAGGAATTCTCGCTGGAACGAGTCACGCCGTCGGCCGCCGTCTTCGACATGGAAAAGCTGTACTGGCTCAACCGGCATTACATCAAGGAAAGCCCGCCGGAGCGCATCGAGCGGCTCGCCGAGTCCTTCTTCATTCGTGCCGGGTTGTTGCCGGAAAATTCTGACGAGAAAAGCCGCGCCTGGTTCGGCAAAATGGTTGCTCTGCTCGGGCCATCCGTCGATCGACTGGAACAGCTGCCGGAGCGCGCCGGTTTGATATTCCGCTACGATGCCGCGGCTGCGGTGAGTCTGCCCGACAACGCCGAGGTCTTCGCCGCGCCGAAGAGCGGGGACGTGCTGGCCGCATTCGAGCAGCAGGTGGAAGGCGACTCGTCGCCCATGACGCCGGAGCGCTTCAAGGCGATCATGAATGAGGTGAAAGCGAAGATCGGCGCGAAGGGAAAAGACCTGTTTCATCCCGTGCG
>Ga0265316_10004138_pt1 | contig 14518 bp, 11 predicted proteins | sample 4522metaG_FD_202092 | JGI IMG/M metagenome (GOLD analysis project Ga0265316, IMG submission 202092) | Rhizosphere microbial communities from Carex aquatilis grown in University of Washington, Seatle, WA, United States - 4-5-22 metaG | ecosystem: Host-associated > Plants > Roots > Rhizosphere >...
ACAACGGCGCCGTGGAATGCTGGATCGTGGACGCGGGCGAGAAGTCCGTAACGGTGATCCGCCGCGAGGGCGCCGCGCGGTTTGCCGCGGGTGAGAGCATCTCTCTATCGGCCTTCGGCGGCGGCGAACTGAAGATTGACGAAATCTTCGGCTGAGAGAGCCGTTCCTACCTCCACGCTTTCACTTTGAGCGCGTCGACTTTTCTTTCGACCCCTGTGAGTCTGGCCTCTATGCCGAGCAGCCGGTCTTCCATGAGTCCCAGCCTGGCTGCTATGGCGTGGCAATTATCAAGGCCAGGGCTGGGGGTAGTATTAGCAGCCGTGCCAATTAGGCGCATGCACCCGGCGTTCAATGCGGGTAAAATAACAGCATGGCCGCCCTTCCGCAACTGGTCTCGGTGGAGCAATTCCGGCAACTGCCGGAGGGCGAGTTTCTCTATGAACTGCATCATGGCGAGGTGTTCGAGTTGACCCGGCCGAGGGCCCGTCACCTGGAACTGCAGCATCGTCTGCTGATGTTGTTGGGCCCGAGATTGGCGAGCTTCGGCGCGGTGAGGATGGAATACCCCTACCGGCCGCTGGCCGAGTTCGAGCTTCGGGCCGCCGACGTCGCGGCCATCTCGCGTGCGCGGTGGGACGCCATCGATCCCGACGACAACCTGCACGGCGCGCCGGAGCTGGTGATCGAGGTCAAGTCGCCCTCCAACACCGAGCGCCAGTTGCGCGAGCTGGTGGCGCTCTGTCTGAACAACGGCGCCGTGGAATGCTGGATCGTGGACGCGGGCGAGAAGTCCGTAACGGTGATCCGCCGCGAGGGCGCCGCGCGGTTTGCCGCGGGTGAGAGCATCTCTCTATCGGCCTTCGGCGGCGGCGAGCTGAAGGTCGACGAAATCTTCGGCTGACCTCACCACACCTGAAACTGCGCGCGGTGAACCGTCCGGTTCATCCCCTATAAACCGCGGGGTTCACGGCGCGCCGTCTTCGCGCGTGGCGAGAATCGCTTGCCACCGGTTTTCAATGGTTTGCGAGGCGCGGCGCGATTGGCCCGCGATTGGCCCGCGATTGGCCCGCCGCCTGCATTATAGGGCTGCGTAATCGGGAACGCGGCAGCGATCCCGAAGGAGGGTAAGAAAATGAAAAACTTGACGACGAAACTGACGATCGCGGCCGCCGTTATAGCGGTGGCAGCCGGCGCCGCCTCGGCGCAGACAATGAAAGCCGATGTCCCCTTCGCGTTCAGAACCGTGAACGGAACATTGGAGGCGGGAACCTACACGGTTTCCATTGACCGCTCCGCGGGGACCGTGCATATCCGGCAGGCACACGGGAACGAGAGCGCGTTTCTCTTGCCAACCTCACCCATCGGCGCCAACAAAGAATCCGAAGCCAAGCTGGTGTTTTCCTGCGGAGCCGGCCCTTGCACCCTGGTTCAAGTCTGGACCGGCCCCGACAGGCCGGCTTACCAATTCCGGCGTCCCAAACAGGACCGGAATGAAGAAGCTTCCCTGGTGGCGATTCCCCTGCAACGCGGCGCCAGGTGAGGGTTCCGGCCCGATTCCCGACGGGGCGCGCTACGCGGGCTCTGCGCGCCCCGTCTTGGACCGGTCCGAGGGAGCCGCCTTCCGCACTGGCCTGACCCGTACGGCGATCCATACGGGCCGATGGGAAATCCGCCGCGATGCCACCGGCGCCCGCCCGGAACCGGCCGCGACTCGCCGGTGTCCAACTTGACGTGCGGATACTTCGTTCGGCGGTGTGGCTGGCGGCCGCACTTGGCGTACAGGCCCAGGACGGCGTTGTCCGGCCCGAGTTTGCCGCCTACCAGATCGGCCCGACCCGCGGATGGCTGTGGCCGGGGCAGATGTTCACGATCTATGGAAAGAACCTGGGACCCGAACAGTCCTGCGTGCGGAACGCCGGCCCTTTCCTTCCGGACGGTCCGAATACTCCGGAGCAACTCGCGGAGGTGGAACGGGTACTTCCTCTACAACTGTGCGGCGTGCGGGTGCTGCTCGACGAAGAGCCTGTCCCGCTGATCTATGTGTCCGTGGGCCAGATCAATTTTGTGGTTTCGGGCTCCCGCCAGTTCGGTGAGAAGGTGATGATGCGGGTGGTGCGCACGGGCGCTTCCAGCATTCCGGTTTCGGTGAAGTTCGGACCCGAGCGCATGTGGCTCTACCAGGAACAGGCAACATACGCGGGCATGCCTGTGTGGGTGCGTCTCTACAACGTTTCCGCCGGGAAACGTCCGGTCGAACTCCCGTTCGGCATCCCGATGATGTGGCCGTGCCCGCACATCGAAGTCAAGTTCAACGACGCGCCTCTTCCTGAACTTACCATCAAGAGTCCGCCGCGCCAAATAAGTTACTCAGGCAATCCGTGTCCCAGCCCTCAGGTGCCCGATCGTCAGACATTAGCCGGGCGAATCCCGCTTCATCTGCGGTATCGCATGGATCGTCCCGGCACGTATTTCGCCCGATATGTGCCAGGGTCAGGTCTGTTCGGCGGCAAGCCTACAACCGCGGAAACACAGTGGACGACGGTTGAAGTGAAACCCGGGACCGAAGAACAGCGCCGGAAGTGGCTGCTGGCCCAAGCCGCTTCCGCGCCAACCGACCGCGAGGGGCTGTTGTACGATTTCCTGCCGTCCATCTTCGGCTATGGCGATTCCGCGACGCTTCCTATCGCACTGAAGTACTTATACCACCCGGATGCGTCGGTCTCTGCCGCCACTGCCGAATATCTCCGCGACTATTACGCCGCCTCCGAGCTGATCCCGGCTCTTCACCGGATCGAACAGCAAAGAGGCACGAACCGGAACGTGGATCGGCTCCTGAGCGACCTCGGCGAAAAACCGGCTAAGCGTTGAGAGGAGATGGGGGTCCGGTCGTCGCGCCGCTCAGGGCAGTGTGTCGCGCAGCTTCAGGTTGCGGATCAGCCGCCGCAGCGAATTGGGATGCAGGTTCAGGCGCTCGGCGGCTTGCCGATGGTCGCCGCCGGATTCCTGCCAGGCCGCCAGGATCGCCTGGCGTTTGGTGGCCGTGATGGAAGATTGCAGCGCGCCTGGGACCTCGGGGAGGGCCGCCGACTCCAGGACCGTCTCCGGCAGATCCTCCGCCAGAATCAGGTCCGATTGCCCCAGCACCACCGCGCGCTCGATCGCGTTTTCCAGTTCTCTGACGTTGCCGGGCCAGGAGTAAGTCAACAGGTATCGCTCGGCCTCCGGCGAGATCCCCGAGACGCGGCGCCGGCAGCGGGCGGCGGAGCGCGCCAGGAAGTGACGCGCCAGCGCGGAAATGTCGCCGGGACGGTCGCGCAGCGGCGGCACGTGGATCGCCACCACGTTGAGGCGATGGTACAGGTCCTCGCGAAAGGCCCCGCGCCGCACCTCGGCCGCCAGGTCGCGGTTGGTGGCCGCCAGCAGCCGGATGTCGAGCTTCAGAGTTTGTGTGCCACCCACGCGCTCAAACTCGCGCTCCTGCAGCACGCGAAGCAGTTTGGCTTGCAGCAGTATGGGCAACTCGCCAATCTCATCCAGGAATACCGTTCCGCCCTGGGCGATCTCCAGCTTCCCTTTTTTCTGCAGGATGGCGCCGGTGAAAGCGCCCTTTTCGTGGCCGAACAACTCGCTCTCCAGCAAGGCTTCCGAGAGCGCGGCGCAATTGATGGCCACAAAAGGCCGCGACGAGCGCCCGCTCAAGCCGTGCAAGCCCCGTGCCACCAGTTCCTTGCCCGTGCCGCTTTCGCCCAGGATCAGCACCGGGGTATCCTGCGGCGCCACTCGCGCCATGATCTGCTGCACCTTGCGCAGCGCGGGACTGTCCCCGGTCATGCCGGCGCTCCCGGTCCCCAGGCGCTCCAGCAGAAGCGTGTTCTCGGTCTGCAACCGTTCCACGTCGCGCGCGTTTTCGAGGGCCGCGGCGGCCAGGGTGCCGATGGCGCTCAAGGTGTCGCGATGGTCGGAGAGATTTGCGTCCTCCTCCGGCGGGAACCACGCCGCCAACATGCCGGCGACCGCACCGCGCACATAGAGCGCCAACCCGATGGCGCGCGCCGACGGTTCCACCACCGCGCCCTCCGCGCACACCCGCGCGATCAGCTCTGCGAGCGCCGGCGCTTCCGCCAGGCCCTCCGCATTGGCGCGCAATTCCTCCGCGTCGCGCCCCAGCAGGATGGCGCCGCCCGAACAGGGAACGATGTCGGCAATCAGCCGCACGATCTGCTGCGCGATGGCCGGCCGGTGTGCGGCGCTCTGCGACGTGGCCATGGCGCGAAACAGGAACAGTAGCGAGCAGGCGCGCAGCAGGGAGTGCTGGGGAGACTCGGGCGGCGCCACCGGCGGGTCCTCGCGGTATACCAGCACCGTATCGCAGATGCCGACCTGGTCGCCCGGCTCCAGGCAATGCTGCGCGATGCGCATGCCATTGACATAAGTTCCCATGCCGGTGCGGCAATCGGAGATGTGGTAGCGGCCGTCGCGCGCCCGTACGATCGAGTGTTCCCAGGCGGCATCCCGTTCCGTGAGCCGAATGTCCGACGAAGGGGCCCGGCCCACGCGCATCTCGCCGGCCGCGAGCGGGAATCGCTCACCCAGCAGAGGCCCACTTACCGCGATGAACTCCGCATCCATACCTTTGGTAGGCAGTTTACCAAGCGCGACGCCCCGGCGGCGAACCTTCGGGTTCATCCGCCGTGAACCGCGCGGTTCACGGAAGGCCTTCCCAACTGGCGCCGGGAGCGGCGTGCGGCCTGTTTTCAATGGTTTGCGCGGCGCGGCGCGATTGGCCCGCCGCCTGCATTATAGGGCTGCGTAATCGGGAACGCGGCAGCGATCCCGAAGGAGGAGAAGAAAATGAAGAACCTGACGACGAAACTGATGATCGCGGCCGCCCTGATGGCGGTGGCAGCCGGCGCCGCTGCGGCGCAGACGATGAAAGCCGATGTTCCCTTCGCGTTCCGAACGGCGACCGGAACATTCGAGGCGGGAACCTACACGGTTTCCTTGGACACCGTGAAAAGGATCGTGGAGTTCGAGGGCGCGCGCGGGACCAAGAGCGGGATGGTCTTGCCGACGGCACAACTCGCCGCCGACAATCGATCCGCGGCCAAGCTGGTGTTTTCCTGCGCCGCCGACCATTGCACGCTGGTTCAAATCTGGTCCGGCCCCTACAGCACGGCCTACTCGTTCCGCCGTCCCAAGACGGACCGGGATGACGAAGCTGCCCTGGTGGCGATCGCGGTTCGCCGCTAGCCTTCCGCCAAGTGTGTTGTCCACGAAATAACTGGACAGATTTTTGAGGTTCTGTGGGGCGGACCCCCTGGGGGGCACTCTGGGTCCGCCGGCCCCCTGGCCGGCCTGTCCGCGACCAAGCAAGCTCATCGCGTCATCATCGAGAAGGGCCGACGAGGGCGTCCGGGGTGCCCTCAGGGCCGGGACCTGGGGGTCCGCCCCACCAAAAGGCGCCGAACGCCTGTACAGTTATTTCGCAGACACTACGCTTGCCGGCGGGGCGCCTCGTCGGCAAGCGCCTTACCCAAACCCAAACCCAAACCCAAACCCAAACCGAAACCCCGCCTCCGCCAGCCCTATTAACTCGTCCTGACTGAACCCGAACCGCTCCGCTGCGAGCCGATACTCCCCCACCAGGGTGCAGCCGAACATCGCCGGGTCGTCGGTGTTCAATATGATCGGCACGCCTGCCTCGAACAACCTTCGCACTGGATGCTCTTCCAGCCGCTTCACCACGCCCGTCACCAGATTGCTGGTGATGCAAATCTCCAGCGGAATATCGCGCTCGTGCAAATGGAACATCAGGGCGTCATCCTCGGCCGCGGCGATGCCGTGCCCGATTCGCTCGGCCCCAATCGCCAGCGCGGCCCGGATCGATTCCGGCCCCATGCTCTCGCCTGCGTGCGCCGTCAGGTGCAGGCCGGCGCCGCGGGCGAAGGCGAAGACGTCGCCGAACCACTCGGCCGGGCCGCGCTCTTCGCTGCCGCCAATGCCGAACGCCACTACGCCGCGGTCCACACGCTCGGCTGCGAGCTTCGCTACCTGCATCGCCTGCTCCACGCCGAATTGCCGCACGGCGTCCAGAATCCAGCGCACCGCGACCGGCGAGCCTGCCGCGGCCTCGCTCACAGCGTCGAAAATCGGCGCGAATTCCTGCGCTTTCCACAACACTACGCCGGCTGCCAGGGTGATCTCGGCATATTGCACGTTCTCGGCGGCCAGGCGTTCCAACAGGCGCCGGGTGACGAGCGCATAGTCCCGCGGCGTGCGCAGCCGCTTGCCCACAGCGCCGAAGGCTCGCAGAAAGGTGTCGAAATCGGCATACTGGTAGAGCGCGCGGAACTCCTCAACCGGAGTGGCAGGGTCGAGCTCGTGCAGCGTTTCCGGCTCGACCGAGCCTTCCAGATGCAAATGCAGCTCGGCTTTCGGCATTTGCCGGATAAAATCGTCCATACTTGTCTATTAGGTTCTCATGACCGTTGAAGAAATCGAAGCAATCGTTGGCGGCTATCACGGCGACGCCTTTCGCATCCTGGGTCCGCACAGCGTCCGCAAGAAGGGCGCGCAAGACCGCTGGGAGGTTCGCGCCTTTCTCCCGCAGGCGGAGGCGGCCGAGGTGGTGGTGGCGGGCGACCGCATCAGGATGGGCCGCCAGCACCCGCAGGGCTTCTTCTGCGCCACCCTCTCCGGCGAACCGAAGCAGTACACGATCCGCGCGCGTCTGCGCGACGGCCGCGAAATCGATATCGACGACCCCTATCGCTTCGGGCCGCAGCTCTCCGATTCCGACCTCTACCTGCACACCGAGGGCACGCTGCACGAAGCCTGGCGCACCTTTGGCGCGCACCTCACCGAGTGCGATGGCGTCGCGGGCGTGCGCTTCGCCGTGTGGGCGCCCAACGCCATCTGCGTGACCGTGGCCGGCGAGTTCAACGATTGGGATATCCGCCGCCACCCCATGCGCCGGCGCTCCGGCGGCGTGTGGGAAATCTTCCTGCCCGGCCTGGGCGAAGGCGCCGCGTACAAGTACAACGTGCGCTCGCGTTTCGCCGGCTACCAGCAACTGAAGGCCGACCCTTACGCTTTCTATTGCGAGTTGCCGCCGAAATCCGCGTCACTGGTCTGGAACCCCGACAAGTACCAGTGGAACGACGCCGCCTGGATGGAGAATCGCCCCAAGGCCGAAGCGCTGCTGAAATCGCCCGTTTCGATCTACGAGGTGCACCTGGAATCCTGGCTGCGCGGCCCGCAAGGCCAGATGCTCACCTACCGCGACCTGGCGGTCAAGCTGGTGGAGTACGTGAAGCAGATGGGCTACACCCATATCGAGCTGCTGCCCATCATGGAGTACCCGTTCTCCGGCTCGTGGGGATACCAGGTGATCGGCTATTACGCGCCCACGTCGCGCTTCGGCACGCCGGACGATTTCCAGTTCTTCGTCGACGCCTGCCACCAGGGCGGCATCGGGGTGATTGTCGACTGGGTGCCGGCGCATTTCCCCAAGGACGCTCACGGCCTGGCGTATTTCGACGGCACCGCGCTCTACGAGCACGCCGACACGCGCAAGGGCGAGCAGCTCGACTGGGGCACGCTGGTTTTTAATTACGGCCGCAACGAAGTGCGCTCGTTTCTGATTTCCAACGCGCTCTTCTGGCTCAAGCAGTACCATATCGACGGCCTGCGCGTGGACGCGGTGGCTTCCATGCTCTACCTGGATTACTCGCGCAAGCCGGGCGAGTGGGTTCCCAACCAGTACGGCGGCAACGAAAACCTGGAGGCCATCGACTTTGTGCGCCGCTTCAACGAAGTGGCCCACACGGTTCCCGGCGCCTTCACCGTGGCCGAGGAATCCACCTCGTTTTCGGGCGTGTCGCGGCCGGTGTATCTCAACGGCCTGGGCTTCACCATGAAGTGGAACATGGGGTGGATGCACGACATGCTGGGGTATTTCGAAACCGACCCCATCTACCGCAAGTATCATCACAACAACATCACCTTCAGCCTGCTCTACGCCTTCACGGAGAATTTCGTGCTGCCCGTTTCGCATGACGAAGTGGTGCACGGCAAGAGTTCCCTGCTGAACAAAATGCCCGGCGACGAGTGGCGCCAGTTCGCCAACGTGCGCGCGTTCCTGGCCTACATGTGGGCGCATCCCGGCAAGAAACTTTTGTTCATGGGGCAGGAGATCGGCCAGCGCGAGGAGTGGAACCATAACACGAGCATCCGCTGGGAACTGCTGGAGTTCGAACCGCACCGCAAGCTGCAAACCCTGGCCCGCGAGCTAAACCGCCTCTACCGCGCCAACCCGGCCCTGTACCAGGTGGACTTCCACCACAGCGGTTTCGAGTGGGTGGACTTTCACGATTGGGAGAATTCCATCATTTGTTTCCTGCGCTACGCCGAAGACCGTCGGGACTACCTGCTCTTCTGCTGCAACTTCACTCCCGTGCCGCGCCAGGGCTACGAGGTGGGCGTGCCGGAGGAAGGTTTCTACGAAGAGATTCTCAATACCGACTCGGAGCTGTTCGGCGGCACCAACACCGGCAACGGCGGCCTGGTATCCTCGCGTCCCAAGCCCAAGCACAATCGCCCCAACAGCATCGCCGTCACGCTGCCGCCGCTCGCGGTGGTGGCGTTCCGGAGGCGGTGAGGCTACCGGTGATGGAACTGATTTCCGTGGAAGAGTACCTGTCGACGGACTACAGCCCCGACTGCGACTTCGTGGATGGCGTGCTGGAGGACCGTAACGTGGGAGAGAGGGACCATGGCTTGCTTCAGGCGGCCCTCGCATCCTGGCTCTATGCGCGGCGAAAAGAACTGGGGATCGAGGTTTTTATCGCACAGCGGATACGGGTCTCCGGATCCCGATACCGCGTTCCCGACATCTGCGTTACTATTGGCGAGCCGGACGAGCAGATCTTTACCACGCCTCCTTTTCTCTGCATCGAGATCCTTTCGCCTGAGGACCGCATGCCGAGAGAGCTGGCCAAGGTTGCCGACTTCCTGCAACTCGGCGTGCCTTTCGTCTGGGTGATCGATCCCCGGAAACGGACCGCTGCCGTGTACACCGCGACCGAAGTACTCTTGCCTGACGATGGCGTATTGCGCACCTGGAATCCCGATCTGGCGGTTCCGCTCTCCGACCTGTTCTAACGCAAACGCCCAGGGCTGCGTGCCATGACGTGCATCCCGGCGCCTGCTGGCCGCCCCAGCGGCCGCACTCGGGTATATACTCACGGGAGCAGGATGCGAAGGTCCGAATCCTGCCTGACTCGCGTCTGTTCCAAGGAGCCTGAGAATAGGAGTTACACCAGTGAAAACCAGGATGAGACTGTTAGCAGTGGCATCGGTCGAATTCTTCCTCTTCATAGGAGGTATGGCCGCGCAATCGTTGTCGAGCTATGTCCGCACCGACAAGCCCGATGCCGTCATCGAAATCCGCGCCGCGCAGCAGAGTTCGTTTCGAATTCCTCGCACGGTATACGGAATCTACACGGAAAACGTCGGCAACGAGATCTATGGAGGCGTGTCGGCCCAGCTTCTGGAAAACCCAAGCCTGGAGGACTATCACGCCAGCTTACAGGTGATGAGTACACGGTTTGCGGACCGGGCTTTCGTCGAGTCGCTGAACGAAGGATTGCCACTGCCGTGGCAGCCCTTGAGAAATGTCGGCAAGCGGTATGAGTCCATTTTCGGCGCTGGGGCGGCTAACTCGGATCGCTATATCTACATGATCGGCCTGCCGCACCCGGAGCCGAAGGGGATCAAGGGGCGGCCCACAATCACAACGGAAGAGCTCGGAATCCGCCAGGGCATCTACCTGCCGGTTCATCGGGAACTGGAGTATATGGGGTCCCTGTTCGCCTCGTCGTTGGAGGGGCCGGTGCGGTTGGTGGTGAGCTTCCGGACGCGGGACAATCCCGACAGGATTCTGGCGTCAACGGAAATCCAGGCGCCGGATGGCGGGAAATGGACCAAGCTCCCGTTCCGCCTGCGCCTTCCAGCCGGGGCGGTGAAGCCGCATGAGCTGGTGGATTTCGCGGTATCGATCACCGGCCCGCAGCGGTTCTCTCTCGATATGATCCGGCTCTATCCGGCCGACGCGGTCGAGGGGTACTTCGATCCGGAGGTGCTGAAGGCCACCAGGGAAATGAACTTCTCTCTGGTGCGCTGGGGCGGCAACTTCATGAGCACCTATCATTGGGAGGATGGCATAGGACCGCTGGACAAGCGCCGCACCCAGCTCAACCGGGCATGGGGAACCATGGAATACAACGAGTTCGGCACCGACGAATTCATGTCCTTCTGCCGGCTCGCGGGAGTGCAGCCGATGATCTGCATGAACCTGGGAAGCGGCACTAAGGAAGAAGCCCGGAAATGGGTGGAGTACGTCAACGGAGCGCCCACCACGCCCGAGGGCGTGCGGCGCTCGGCCAACGGGCATCGCGATCCGTATCCGGAGACGATCTGGGAACTGGGGAATGAGCTCTGGGGGGACGACCAGATGGGATGGCAGACGCCTGCCAGCAATGCCGCCCGTTATCTGGAGTTCTATCCCGTGGTGCGCAAGCAGGCCCTTCCTGGCGCGAAACTGGTTGCCTGCGGCCCCGGCGCGGACTTTGCCCCGGCCTGGACCGCGGCCCTCGTCAAGAATGCCGGCAAGGATCTAAGCTACCTCAGCGTGCACTACGTCGTGCGCCTCAATTCCATTGTGAATAAGTCGCCCGATGCCGACACGTCGGCGGCGATCCCTCTGGCCCTCCCGGTGGGGATGGCGAACCTGCTGAAGCCTATCCGGGCGCAGATCGACGGGGATCCGGCCACCAAGGGCCGGGTGGGGCTGGCCTACACGGAATGGAACTGGGGCGGCACCGGGCTATCCTCGCCCAACATCGGCGGAGCGGTGATGGGCGCGGGTTGGATGAATATGATGCTGTCTCAGGCCGATTTTGTACCCATATCCAGCATGTCGGGCCTGATGGGAGGCGGAGGCCTGCGCAAGTCGCAAGGCATGGTCTGGGCCACTCCCCAGTGCTGGGCGTTCTGGCTTTACTCGCATCGCGCCGGAGACGCGGTGGTGGCCACCCAAACCGAGGTTCGACACTATGACGTTCACGACGGCATGACCAGCATGCCCGAGATTCCGAATGTTCCCTATCTCGACGTGCTGGCGACCAGGAATTCGACCAACGGCGATCTGGTTCTATTCGTGGCCAACCGCGATTGGAAGAACGGCACTCCGGCGACGCTGCGGCTCGATGGCTTCTCCGCCGCGGCCCAGGCACAGGTGGACACGCTGGCGGCCGACTCGCCGCTTGCGGAAAATACGGGCGACCACCCGGACGCGATTCGACCTGTGACCACGTCCCTGGCCGTCGGCGGGAACGAGATTCGCTACGTGTTTCCCAAGCTCTCGGTGACAGTGATTACTCTGAAGCGCCGGTGACACCAGCGCACGGGAGGCGGCGCCGCGTCTGCGCGGCGTTATAGTCGTACTGAACAAGATGCCTCGATACGATGCCATCATCATCGGCGGCGGCCACAATGGGCTGGTGACCGCGGCCTATCTGGCGCGCGCCGGCCGCACGGTTCTGGTGCTCGAACGCCGCGGGCTGGTGGGCGGGTGCGCCGTCACCGAAGAGATCTGGCCCGGCTACCGCGTCTCCACCGGCGCCTATCTTACCAGCCTGCTGCAGGAGCGCATTGTCCGCGATCTGGAACTCACGCGGTTCGGCTACCGGGTGGATGCCAAGGATCCCGCCTTCTTCTCCGCGTTCCCCGACGGCCGCCATTTTTTCATGTGGCAGGACCGCGCCCGGACGCTGGCTGAAATCGCCCGGTTCTCGCCCCGCGACGCCGCGGTCTATCCCGCCTATGAAGAGCAGCTAGAGCGCATTTCGCAGGTGGTGGAGGGCCTGCTGCTGACCACTCCGCCGCAGTTTCCGCCGCAGGGTCCGGGCGATTTCATCGGCTACCTCAAGCTGGCCGCGCGCCTCCGCGGCTTGCGCTCGAAGGATATGGTGGCGCTGGTGAAGATCTTCACCCAGAGCGCGGCCGGCTTCCTGGACGAGTGGTTCGAATCCGAGCAGGTGAAGGTGACGCTGGCCACCGATGGCGTGATCGGCGCCAATGGCGGACCGCGTTCGCCGGGCACGGCTTACATTCTGCTCCACCACTGTATGGGCGGCGTAGCGGGGCACCGCGGGCTGTGGGGCTTCGTGCGCGGCGGGATGGGAGCGGTCTCGGAAGCCATGGCCGCGTCCGCGCGCGCGAGCGGCGCCACCATCCGCACCAACGCCCCGGTGACGCAGGTGCTGGTGCGCGGCGGGCGGGCCTACGGAGTGGTGCTGGCCAATGGCGAAGAGATCGAAGCCGGCATGGTGGCTTCCAATCTCGATCCCAAGATCACTTTCCTGAACCTCGTGGAAGAGTGCCAGCTTGACGGCGATTTCGTGGCCGCCATCCGCCGCTTCCGCATCGAAGGCACAAGCGCGAAGATCAACCTGGCGCTCGCCGGCCTGCCGGATTTCACGGCGTGCCGCGGGACGCCGGGTCCGCAGCACAAAGCCACCATGCACATCTGCCCCAGCGTGGACTACGTGGAGCGCGCGTGGGACGACGCCAAGTACGGCCGCCCCTCCGAGCGCCCGCTGCTGGAGTTGACCGTGCCCACCATGTACGATCCCTCGCTCGCGCCGCCCGGCAAACACATCATGGGGATCTTCCTGCAATACGCGCCGTACACCCTGCGCGAGGGGGCGTGGGACGAATTGCGCGAGCCTTTCGCAGACCGGGTGCTCGCGCTCGTCGAGGAATACGCGCCCGGCTTCCGGCAGCTTGTGGAGCATCGCCAGGTGCTGACGCCACTCGACCAGGAACGGCGGTTCGGCATCACCGGCGGGAACATTTTCCACGGCGAGATGAGCCTCGACCAGATGTTCGCCATGCGGCCGGTGGCCGGATGGGCGCGCTACCGGACGCCGATTCGCGGCCTGTATTTATGCGGCTCCGGCGCGCATCCCGGCGGCGGGGTGATGGGCGCGCCGGGGTACAACTGCGCGCGGGAGATGCTGCGGTAAGGGCGGCGGGCCTGAAGCCGGAAGAGGGAAGAGGGAAGGGAGAAGTCAGGAGCCGGAAGCGCGGCACCGCCGCCGCTCGCACCACCATTTGCCGCCGGCGAACAGGGCCACAAACAGCAAGGCCTCCACGATGTACTGCGCGGTCTTCGAGGGGTGCAGCAGGCGGTCCACGAAGGGGTCGGTGAGGATCATCGCGCCTCCTACGCGGCCCAGGATCCCGGCGCCCAGGTAAATGATCATGGGGTAGCGGTCCATCAGCGTGGCCAGCAGATTGGCGGAAAGGACCACAAACGGGATGCTCAGGCACAGGCCGAAAACAATCAGCTCGATGTGGCCGTTGGCGGTCGCCGCGACGGCCACCACGTTGTCGGTGGACATCGTGAGGTCCGCGAACACGATATACCAGACGGCCTGCAAGATCCGTTTGGGCGCGGGTGCGGAATCGGGCGGCTCCCCGGATTCCACCAGCACCTGCACCGCGATCCAGAGCACGAAGAGGCCGCCCGCCAGTTTTAGGAACTGGACGTTGAGCAGTTTGAGCGCTACGAAAGTGAGGCCCACGCGCAAAACCACCGCGCCGGCTGCTCCGAACATGGTCCCGATGCGCCGCTGGCGCGGCGGCAGGGAGCGCACCGCCATCGCGATGACCACGGCATTGTCGCCGGCCAGCACCAGGTCGACAAATACGATATTGAGAATGCCCCAGAGAAGCTGGCCGAACGGCATCGGTTATGCTCCTGGCCTGGCTTGCGCAACCCAGGCGCGGAGGCGCCGGAAGTAGCGCTCGGCCGCGCCCACATCGCGGAGGATCTGCTCTTTCAGCGCGGCCGCGGTTTCGAATTTGCGCTCGTCGCGGATGCGCCAGAGAAATTCCAGGCGGAGGCGCTGCGGCGGGTCGCCGTCGGGACCCAGGGCCAGCGGATCCAGCAGAAACGTCTCGATGGAAAGCTCATCGCTCGCGCCGAAGGTGGGGCGATAGCCGATGTTGGTGATCGCGTCCCACTGGCGCGCGCTTTCCGGATCGAGCGCCCGCGTGACGTAGACGCCGCACGGCGGCACCAGGCCGCCATCGGGCGCGAGGTTGAGGGTGGGGACCGTCTGCTTCGATCCCACACCACGCCCGGCCACCACGGCGCCTTCCAGGGCGTAAGGGTGCTGCAACAAGCGGGCCGCCAGCCCCACGCGCCCGGCTGCCAGCAGTCCGCGAATGCTGCTGCTGCTGACCATGCGGCCGCGGCAGGAGACGGCGTGCACGATCTCGGTTTCGAAGCCCATGCGCGGGCCGAGTTGCGCCAGCAGCGCAACGTTTCCAGACTGGCGATAGCCAAAACAGAAGTTGTCGCCCACCAGCACGGCGCGCGCGCCCAGGCGCTCCACCAGCAGTTGCCGCACGAATTCCTCGGGCGAAAGCCGCGCCAGCTCCGCGGTGA
>Ga0265316_10004141_pt1 | contig 14509 bp, 7 predicted proteins | sample 4522metaG_FD_202092 | JGI IMG/M metagenome (GOLD analysis project Ga0265316, IMG submission 202092) | Rhizosphere microbial communities from Carex aquatilis grown in University of Washington, Seatle, WA, United States - 4-5-22 metaG | ecosystem: Host-associated > Plants > Roots > Rhizosphere >...
ATGACGAGCGCAATGCTTGGGCACAGTTGGTCCAGGCCCTGCGGCGCAAAGGCAAGTAGCTGGAAAGCGAAAGACGCCTCGGGCTGAGCAGCGCCACAGCTTTGGTCGTGGCGAACATGGTGGGCACGGGTGTGTTCACCACGAGCGGTCTGCTCATCGCTGATCTGGGTTCGGCCTGGCTGGTGCTGCTGACCTGGCTCCTGGGGGGCGTGGTCGCCTTGCTCGGTGCCTTGTGCTACGGCGCCTTGGCTCGCCACATTCCCGAATCAGGCGGAGAGTATGTGTTCCTGTCGCGCACGCTGCATCCGGCGCTCGGCTACCTGGCCGGCTGGGTTTCGCTGCTGGTGGGGTTTGCCGTTCCCCTGGGCGCGGTGGCCTTTGCCTTCGGGCAGTACATGTCCGCACTGGGCGGCGTTGCCTCCGCATCCCCGCGCCTCACCGGGACTGTGATCATCTTGATTGCGACAGCCGTGCATGCGGTGTCTTTGACCGCCGGGGCGCGCGCGCAAGCGATCGCCGTGGCCGTCGAGCTGGTGGTGATCGCGCTGTTCATTGGGTTCGGCACCGGGCAACTGGTGCACGAAGGGTTGCACAACGTGGCGGCCCCGGGCCGAGTGGCGGGTTTGGGCGTGGCTCTGGTGATTGTCTCGTACAGCTACCAGGGCTGGAACGCGGCTGTGTACGTGGGCGGCGAGGTGGCGCAGCCGAAGCGGAACTTGCCGCGCGCCTTGGTGCTGGGGACTGTGCTGGTGACCGCGCTCTACCTCGGGCTGAATGCCGTGTTCGTGCTGGGCGCGCCGGCCGCCCTGCTTGCAGGAAAGGTCGACGTGGGCCGCATCGCTGCGCTGGTACTGGGTGGGCCGCGCCTGGCCACATTGGTCTCAGGCTTGATCGCCTTCGTGCTCGCGATCTGCGTTTCGTCGCTGGCCATGGCCGGGCCCCAGGTCGCGGCGCGCATGGCCGCCGACGGATTGCTGCCGCGGGTGCTGGCCGTGCGGCCGGGCCGGCCCCCGCGCCTTGCTCTCCTCGCGCAGACGGCGATCGCCATCGTGGCCCTGTGGACGACGGCCTTTGCCAGTTTGCTCACCTACGTCGGCTTCACCCTGAGCCTGATGACCGCAGCCACCGTGCTGGGTCTGGTGTGGCAGCGACACAGGCAGGGGCCGGCGCTGGAGGTACCGGGCTGGCCCTGGGTGCCCGCGCTGTTTCTGGCTTTCGTGATCGGCGCCACAGGCTTCACCATGGCGGAGCGGCCGCGGGAGAGCCTGGTGGGTTTGGCTACGTTGGCGGTTGGCCTGTTAGGATATTGGCTGCAAAAACGCAAGTAGCGGAACACCTGCACTCGACTTGACGGCCGGCGATTTTCGTCTGACCCTAGAAATGTTCGGGCAGTATTGGTGTTCTTGGTCTGACTTTTCAAAAGCTTCGTCGAATAGTAGCAAAGGCTGCCAGCGAGCCATGCCCACTCGTCCTGGGTGTCCAGTGTCAGTTGCGAGCCGTAAAGATAGTATTGATTCGACTGCACGGGCGGAATGGCCATTTGCGCCCCTTGCGCGGTTGTATCCAGCGTGATTGTGTGGGTGGTTGGGTCGAAGGCCAGGACCGGGCGCGAATCGCTCTGCCAGCGCTGCCCGGGAATCATGTAAACCAAGGCTCCTGTCCAATCGACGGCTGGAATATTGGGATCGACCAAAGTGGTTACACTGACGCCGTTCACAGTCTGCACTCCCGTGCCCAGCCCGGCGATGCCCCTGGGCGCGTCGAACAGCACGCCTGGTGTTCGATTGGGCCATTGACCCTCCCATACATGGTGCCGTTTGAGAACAGCTGCTCGATGCCATCTGTCACGGCGGCAACCCAGACGTTTCCCTGGTCGGGCGTGAAACTGGCCGCAAGCGGTTCCGTGCCAAGAACCGTCGCGCATTCCCCATCGGCGACTTCAAACCGAATTGGTTGCCCCGGTGTGCCGGAATTCACGGGGCTCACAGTTTCACGATACGTGCCTGCGTGCACGCGACAGACATCTCCCGCCTGGGCTACCTTCGCACAGGCAGAAATCGTCGACCAGGGATGTGCTTGCGTGCCGTCGTTCGCTCAACCGCTCTGTGTGTAGGGCAGAGTGGCATGTAGGTTCGATCACAGTCGGCGCATTTCGTCCGGTCCACGCTGGGGGGGCAGGGACTATAATGGTTGGGACTGCGCTTTCGCCATGGGGGGAACTATGAACTGTCTGGCTTCGCGACTTGGACTTGGCCTTATCGTTGTTCTTGCTCTTGGTTGCCGCTCATCCAGCCACGAACCCCTGTCGGCGCTACCGGATGCGGGAGGCGTTCAGAAAGACGCGGTCTCGGCAAGCGCCGATTATCAAGATGCTACTTGGGCGGTGGCCGATCAGCGCAGCGACGACGCGGCAGCAGTCGGACCCGACGCCACCCTGGTCACTGCAGATGCTCCGGCCGGCGACGTGCCCGCCGTGCTCCCCGATCCGGTGATTGTTTCGTTCACGGCCGATCCTGAATTGGTAGGTCCCGGGGGAGAAACGCTGCTCAAGCCCGTGTTCGCCAACGGGACCGGCGTCATCGACCATGGGGTCGACGCCGTGGTTTCCGGGCAAGGCTACACGACTGGACCGATCGACAGCACGAGCGTCTTCGTGCTGACGGTGACCAACTCCGTCGGCAAGACCGCGAGCCGATCCGTGACCGTGACCGTGACAGGGGCTGCGCCGACAGGCGGAATCAAGCCGGCCAATCTGGTCGTAGCCCCGGGCACCTCGATCGCCTTCACCACCTCCTTGGTCGACGGGGGCAGCGACACCGTCATTTGGAGCGCCAGCGCGGGAGCGATCGATCCGGTCTCGGGCGTGTGGACGGCCCCATCGGTAACCGTCCTGACCCAAGTGACCATTACCGCGACCCACAGCGGGACCAATCAAACGGAAACCACCCAGGTGACGATGCAACCGGTGGTTGCCATCAGCGCCATAAGCCCGGCCGCTCCCACCGTCGTCGCCGGTACCACGACCGTGTTCACGGCCACGGTAACAGGTGCGACGAATACGGCGATCACTTGGAGCGCCACCGCCGGCACGATGGATGTCGCCACGGGACAGTGGACAGCGCCCACGGCCAGCACGACCACGCAGGCAACCATCACCGCGGTGGCCAAGGCCGACAGTAGCAAGAGTGCCTCGACGGTGGTCACGGTGAGCCCTGCGACCGATCCCGTCGCTTCCGTAACGCTGGCTGCGTCGAGGACCAGCGCCTACATCAATGACATGGTCGAGGTCACCGCCACGGTGAGGACGGCCTCGGGAGCGTTCGCGCCAGACGGAACCGCGGTCACCTTCACCACATCGTCCGGCACCCTCCAGCCAGCGACCGCGGTGCTCACCGCGAAAGGGCTGGCCGTGGCTACGTTGACCGGAACCGCTGCGGGCACCAGCCGCGTCGTCGCGTCGGTAGGCGCGCTCACCTCTTCTGCGCTCAGCATCGCGTACGCGGCCGCTCCGGTCGGCTACGTGACCGGCGAGCAACGAATCGCGATTGTGCTGGTCTCGTTTCCCAGCGTGCCGCTGCTTAGTCAGGCCACACCGGAACTGTACCGCACGACCTATTTCGGCCCGGCGCCATCGGTCGATAGTTTCTTGCGCGAGGTTTCCTACGGGACGGTGTGGGCCAATGGACAGGTGTTCGGACCTTTCGTGCTCGATGCCGACTACTTCGATCAGCCGGTGTCGGCGCGCGACGCCGCTGTTCGCGCAGCCTCGTCCACGGTGGACTTGAGCAAGTACAACCGGCTCGTCCTCGTGGTGCCACAGTCGAGCGCGGGGCTCGAATCCGGGGGGCTTGGCTCCATTGGCTCCGAGACCATCAAGCTTTCACCCAGCGGGACCATGACGGCTTCCACGACTTGGCTGGGCGATGCGAGCGCCGGCAACGCCGACGATCTCCTCCACGCGGCCTGCCACGAGCTCGGACACAATATGGGCCTCGAGCACGCACGCGCTGCCGACTTCGGCGACGAGCCGTTGGGCCCGCCCGGACAGCTTCCCGCCCCGTGGGATCAAATGCGAGACTACGGCGACAGCTTCTCCAACATGGCGAGGGCCATGGGGCACTGGGCCGCTCCGCAAAAGGCAGCGCTGGGCTGGTTGCGCACGGGTACTGGCATAGAGCAAGTCGAAGCCAACGGCAGCTTCGTGCTCCATCCCTACGAGGTCGCCGACAGCTCGCTCAAGGCCCTGCGTATTCGCAGGGGCACTGGCAACGATGCCTGGCTGTGGGTCGAATTTCGTCAACCCCAGGCGACCAGTGTCGATGCCAATCTTCCGGCTTCCGCCGCCGGAGCCGCTCTCATTCACTACGAGGATGCCGCTTGGAAGGACACGCAGGCGCATACCAATCTCGTTCGCATGAACCCGGACGACAATCGGGCCATCTTCTTTGGCAACGCCCCACTGGCGGCGGGCGGCAGCTATACCGATCCCTACTCCAACCTTACCATCAGCATCGGCAAGGATGTCACCCAAGGGTTGAATGTGTCGGTTGCCTACGCGCCCGCGCCCACCAATCCGAGTGCGCTCACACCTTCGGTTGCGCAAGTCGCGGCGGCCGGCGGAACCGTCAGCATCGGGGTGACCGCGGCATCCGGCTATGACTGGACCGCGGCACCGTCGGCATCGTGGATCACCGTCACAGCCGGAGCCTCGGGAAGCGGTTCCGGCCAAGTCACCGCGACCGTCGCGCCGACGACGCTGACCGCGACTCGTTGGGGGAGAATCGCCATCGGAGCGGCCACCGCCCTCGTGGTGCAGGATGGGCTGGCCGGCAACGTCACGGTGACCCCCGCGTCGGCCGCGGCGCCCGCCGCCGGCGCGGTCGGCGAGATCGCGGTGTCCACCAATGCATCGGACTACCAGTGGAGCTACACCGTCAACGACTCGTGGATCCAGTCGGTGGCGTTTTCGCAGCTTTCCACCGTAGGGCCGGGAACCTTGCGCTACATCGTCGCCGAGAATACCGACACGGCAGCACGGACCGGGTCGATCTCCATCGGCGGGCTGACGTTCACCATCACCCAAGCGGCGGGCAATCCGTTGGTCAGCCAACTGGCATGGACGCGCTTGTCGCTCGCCGACGCGCCGATGTCGAGAATGGGCATGGACATGGCCGGCCCCACTTCGGCCGGGGAATCGATCCTCTATGGTGGCAACGCGGACACCACGATGTTCACCGACACATGGGCCTGGAACGGCTCGAAGTGGACGCAGAAGAGCCCGGGCCACAACCCCGGCACTCGCACGGATCACGCCATGGCCTACGACGCGGCTCATGACCAGGTGGTGGTATTCGGCGGTTTCTCCAGCGACCCCAACCCGTTGGATGACACCTGGGTTTGGGACGGCGTCGACTGGAAGCAGATGTCGCCGTCGACCAAACCATCAGGGCGTGCCAGGCACGCCATGGCCTACAATCCGGTGACCAAACGGGTCGTGATGTTCGGCGGTATCTACAACACCGATACTTGGGAATGGGATGGCGCCGAATGGACGAACAAGACCAGCGCCAGCGGATCTGCGCCAGAGCAGCGTGAAGGTCCCGCCATGGCCTACGATGCGGCCCGCAACGAGATCGTTCTATTCGGCGGCGCGAAGGATCTTTGGAGTGGCGCGATTCCGACGTTCTACAACGACACCTGGGCCTGGAATGGCAAGGAATGGCAACAACGGAAGACCAGCAACGCCCCGGCCGGGCGCACCGGCGCCAAAATGCAGTACGACCCGGATCTCGGTCAGATTGTGTTGATCGGTGGCTTTGGCGCCAAAGGCATCGGCCCGACGCCGCCCTACAACTATACCTATGATTATCGCGAAGAGACCTGGACGTGGGATGGGAGCAACTGGACCCAGCAGTTCCCGAACAAGTCGCCCGAGTTCTCGTACAACTACGGCATGGTGTATGACAGCACCAACAAACAGTTCATCGTCCACCTCGGGGACGACTTGCATTGCGCCGACCGCGGCCCGCGCACGTACGCGCTCAAGCCGGGCGCGGGCGCAGTGTTGCTCGACGCCTACCGGGCCGAGCTGCCTGCGGCGGGCGGTTCGGGGACGATTGCCGTGACCGCATCGGTGTCCTGGAAGGCCACCAGCGATGCGTGGATCACCCTCGGCGGGATGAGCTCGGGGACGAGCAGTGGCACGCTGACCTACCAGGTTTCTGCCAACACGTCGTCGTCGCCCCAGACTGGGAAGGTTGTCGTCAATGACAAGATCTTCGTGATCAGCCAGGCCATTGGCCAGTAACCGAACCGCGATCCGCCAACTCCCTTCCCCCTGTGCGCGCTTTGGGCTAGTTTCTGCTCCATGTTTCGTTCGACTCTGCTTCTCTCCTTTCTGTGTGCCGTCATCGGCGCTTCGGCTTGCGATTCCGAGCCGTCGCAGCCCGCGCGTCCCGAGTCCGCTCCGCAACAGCCGAAGGTTGCGCCTCCGGTGCCGTCTCCGCCGGCTTCCCAGATCCCCGCTCCGGAGTTGCATCGGCGCTGGGAGATCACGGTCAACGCCGGTGCGCGTGCCCGCGAGGCTCTCTTGGTCAGCGCCCGTCTTGACGGAACACCGACGGTCAAGTCCGCGCTGGTCCGCGCACCCAAAGGGGCGCTTGTGCCCTCGCAGATGCAGCCGGACGGGCAGGTGGTCTTCAGGATCAATTCCATGAAGGCGGGTGCGCAGGCGATCTTTCTGGCGGAAGAGGGCGAGGCCCCGGCTGCACACCAAAAAGGCGGTGTGCTGGCTGTGCAAGATCCTGACGGCGTCAAGCTAACCATCGACGGCAAGCCCATCCTCACTTATCAGACCCAGCGTCCGGCTGCGGGCAAGGACATCGCCCCGGAATACGGACGCACAGGCTATCTTCATCCTCTCTATTCGCCGGCGGGCGTGCTGGTCACGGATGACTATCCCCCGGACAAGCCTTATCAACACGGCATCTGGTCGGGCTGGGAGAAAGTGGAATCAGGAGGTGCCCATCAAGATTTCTGGGACACCGGCCGCAGGAAGGGCCGCGCAGCCATGGAATCGGTCGCGCCCCTGTGGGGTGGCCCACTGCAGGGCGGGTTCGGCTCGCATCAGATCTTCGCCGACATGGACAGCCGGCCGGGTGCCACCATATTGCGCGAAGGCTGGTCGGTGGTTGCGTTCCGCAACCCAGGCCGGGAGTCCCATTTTCTGGTCGACCTGGAGTCAACACAGGCTGTTTTGGCCAGTCCGGCCACGCTGGGCGAGAATCCGTTTGGCGGGATCACCATACGCGGCAACCGCGATTGGCAGGGAGCAAGCCGGTCGATCTTCCTGACGTCGGAGGGCCAATCGCGCGCCAAGGCCCAGGGCGCAGCGGCGCACTGGTGCTATCTGGGCGGCAAGAGCGGCGGCAAGATGGCTGGCGTGGCCATCTTGTCCCACCCGCAGAATTCCGCGAAGTCCGAGGCGGTCTTCATCGATCCGGAAGCGCCGGTCATGGGTTTCGCCCCCACCAAGAACGGATCCATCACGCTGCTCCCCGGCAAGCCGCTCAAGTTGAGATACCGGTTCGTGGTGCTCGACGGCAAGCCGGAGAAGAAGCTGCTGGACCATCTGTGGGATGATTTCGCGAATCCGCCGGCGGTCGAGGTGCGTTTGCTAGCGGGAAAGTAGATCTCGGACCCATCGACACGGCCGACGAGGCACGCCTGCTCATAAATGAGATGGATCGCGGCCCGCTGCAAGCCAGCCGTGCCGATCGCGAGAGTTCCGCTGCCGCTTTTTTGTGCCGGTGGCCGTCCCCGGACGCACATCCGCCAGCTCTAGCCGGTCCCCGGTCGGGCAATTCCGACCAGGATCTCGTGGAGCGTGATCCCGCAAAGCGGAAACGTCGTGTATCCTAGACATACTGCCGCATGTCACCCGGACCTCCTCCGAAGCCGCCCCAGGGGGGCGGACGCGCTGGATCGGGTGTGCCGACGTCCGGCGCACCACCAGCTCGGACGCCTGAGGCAGGCACGCGACCTGGTTCGGCGGGAACTGTTCCGGCGGCGCCCGCGGCCCCGGCGGTAAGACCCCCGCAGATTGGAGGCGGCACCCGCTCGGTGCAGACACCGACCCCGCGGTCCAATCCAGCGGCGTCGGCTGCAGTGCGCGCCCTGGCTGCTGCGCTGAAGTTGCCCACGGCCGGCGATGCCATGGGATCCGGGGGCAGCGCGGGCTCGATCCCAACCGCAAAGCCACCCGCATCGGGCGCCAGCGCCGGGCCGCCGCAACCCGCAGTCCTGCCATCGCGCAAACCTCCTACTTCGGGCGGAGATCCCGATCCTCGGGCCGGTGGCACGCTGGCCCAATCATTGGCCGCGCAGCGGCCGTCAGGCGGTGAACCAGCGCGAGACTCGGCCGCACCTTCGGCCCGTGCGCCCGTACCAGCGGGCCTGCCGGGCCCAGTGAAACCACCCGGGGTCACCTCTCTTGTGGCATCCGCACCCCCGGCAAGACCTGCGCAGCCCGCGGCTCCTCGGCCCAAGGTGGCGACTCCGCCTCCAGGCACGATGAAGAAACTGGCATCGTCTGTGGAGAGGCCAAGCGGAAACCTCGCAAGCGCAGCGCCCGCGCGCGCGCCGGCCGGGACGGCACCGGCTGCTGGCATTCTCGCGGCTGCTCCGGACTCGTCGCAGCCCGCGCACCCAACTCGACCTCGGGCTCGCCTCGTCCTGCTGGCAGGCATCGTGGTGGGTGCGTTGTTTGTGGCCGGCGGTGCGTTCTTCCTCGTCTACCGATCCGTCGAATCCTGGCGGCAAGAAACCATGGGGACGGACCCGAGCAGCCGAGTCAGGGCACACAAGTCGGGGTCCAATACTCTTGGGATCGAGTCCTACGCCGATGGGAACGCCTTGCGCGACAGCCTGCTGGTCGGCGATCGAATTGTCGCCCTGAGCGGCGCAGGGAACCTGCTGGCATTCGATCGCGCCAGTTTCAGTTTGCTCGGCGAACGAGACACACGACGCAGCTTCCGTTGCATCGGGCTCGGCGACGACAAGGCGATCTATGCCGGCCTTTCCAACGGTGCCATCGTCCAGGTCAATCCGGCCGACTTGTCGTTAACCCGGGTGGGTGAGGTTGACGGGCGACCAGAGTGGATCGGCCGACGAAAGGCCGGCGTCCTGGTGGCCATCAGCAATCCCAGTCGCGCATCCTACGGTGCAGGCGCGGGCCGAGGATTCGCGCACAAGCTCAAGGATCTGGGCACCGGGCGCGAATACCCGCTCGACGCGCCCACCAGATTCTTGCTCGACAGCAAGGACCGTCTGTGGGTGGGCAGCGAACACGAGGACCGTGTCACCAAGCTGCAGGTCATCGACCTGGCGGCGGGCACCATCAAGGAGATTCAGGCCAAGGGCGGATGGGACGGGCTGCTGGGCCTTGCCGAGCTGGGTGACGGGCAGATCTGGGCCTTTGGCGGCAGTACCCGGCCCGAAGCTCCAGCCAGTTTCATCGCCCGGGTCGATGCCAGCGGCAAAGCTGTTGCACTTTGGTCCGCAAGCGCCGACGGGGCGAAGCTTCCGTCAGGGGCTCCCGATGCGCCGATTACGCAGATCTTGACTGGGCCGGGCCGCGCCGGTTCCATCGTGGTGTCGACCCAGGACGTGGTGGAGGTCGACGCCCAGGTCAAGGAATGGAAACCCATGGGTTCCGTGGGCTTCAAGGTCCAGCACGGCGCGCGGGCCGACCTACACGCTGTGGGCCGGGCCCACCTCGACGGCGAGCGGGTCATCCTGACCCTGGCGAGCGGCGGGTTCATGGACATCACTGCCAACAGCACGCATCGCCACCTGCTCGACGGACAGGATTCCGTTTCCCTCCCTACCGAGATCGAGCGCATGGGCGACGGCTTGGCCTTCTACGGACATGGCGGTCCGCTGCTGTATGCGCGCGGGGGCTGGCGTGCCGTGCCCGAAACGGTGGCGCCGCCAGGCGATCTGATGGGCGCGGGACGCAACCCCGGCGAAGAGCGCGTGTGGGCCGCCCTGGTCAGCATTCCGCTCGACGACAAGACCAATGTCATCGTGGCCAAGGCCGGGTCGCCTCGCATCTACAACGGGCACATGCACGGGGTGAAGGACACCTTCGTCACCGGACAGTGGAAGGGCGGCAGCTTCAAGGTATTGAGCCAGGAGGACATCGCGCTGGAGCCCGACGACACCTTTGCCACGCCCGACAAGCAGTTGTGGAACGTCGACAACCAGGGGCTGTGGAATTTTTCGGCTGGCAAGTGGCGCATGGTGATGAGCCTGCCGTCGTCCAGTCACGGCGCTGTCGCGGACGTGGGCGGCGCGCCGGATACACAAACCGGGCGGAGAATCTTGTCGGTCAAGTCAGCGGTGGGTGAGCCCCTACGCTTCGTGGCGGGTGTGGGCCCGCCCTGGATCGGTTTGCCCTTTGGCTCGTTCGCCTGGGCCATGGCCCGTCTGGATCTCAACGAGGCGGGTGGCATTCCGTTGATTGACGATGTGCCGGTCGCCATCAATGGCGTGCGCGTGCAGATCCGCGATGCGCTGGCTTGGAGCAAAGGCCGGTTGCTTCTGGCCACCAATCAGGGCCTGTGCCTGTACGACCTGCGCTGGGGCAACTGCCAGGCGCTGGCACCCAGCGGTCTCGACGACGAGGTGGGAGTCCTCATGCGGGATCGATCCAAGCGCGTGTGGGTGGCTGGGCGAGGGCTGTGGTTGCTGGAAAGCGAAAGCGTGGCGCGGCCGCTGCACCCGGCGGTGCCGGCCCTGGCCGAGGCCGAGGTGGTGTCCATGTCGGAGGCGCCCGACGGCCGCCTGGCGCTCGGACTGGTGGGCCGCGGCGCAGTCTTCGTGGATGTGCCGCCCAAGTGGTTGCAGCGGGCGCCGAAATCGTCGCCACAATTCGAATCCTGGGACCTGTCCCGTTCGTTTGAAGGTCGCTATTCAGATCAAGCCGTCATGATTCGGACCTGTCGCGCGCCCATCGCCCGCGGGGCCGCTGACAGTCGAGAACTGGCATTTGAGGGACTCAGGGCGCAACTGGGCGCCGTGTTGGAAGCCAACCCGCGCGTGCATTTGGGCGAGGAATGCGCGCTGGGCCGGCATCCTGACATCGGGATCTACGGGACCGACGCTGACGCTCTGGAGGAGCCCGTCCTGGCGATACTGCGCAAGAGTCCGCTGTGGTCTGAGCTGGCCGTGGCCAAGCGCTACGGCCAGCCGGGCAGTCGCACGGTCGACGTGAAGACCTGCGAACCCGGCGGCGACAAGAAGTAGAACGGCGGCGCTTCCGGTCAAAATGAAAGACCATCTCCTTCAAATCGAAGGAGACGCACGTGGTTCGACCAACTGCCGTCTTCCCGCGCCCGACGGATGGCGCAGTTTGCGGCGGTTTCGTGGTATACGGACTTGACGCGGGTTCGTGACCAGGCATGGCCTAGGCCTTGCACCGCCCGAAGGGTCTTCCATTTATTGTCTGTGGATCGGGGCAGGCCATGCAGCTGTTGTTGATCAATCCGTCAAATCCGCTCGTCAGCATCGTGAATCTCGGCGAGAGCCGTTGGAACCAGTATCGCGTTTGGCAGCCGCTTAGCCTCATGGCGCTGGCTGGCCTGACCCCACCAGAGTGGGACATCACCATCGTCGACGAGAACCTGGGTGTGCCGGACTACGCGGCCATGCCCCGGCCGGACCTGGTGGGAATCACGGCCTTCACGTCCCAGGCAGGACGGGCGTACATCGTGGCGGCTCACTTTCGCCGCCTGGGTGTTCCCGTGGTCATGGGCGGCATTCACGCCACCATGTGCATCGACGAGGTCAGCGACCGGGTGGACTCGGTGGTCACGGGAGAAGCGGAGGGCATCTGGGCCGATGTTCTCGAGGACGCGCGACATGGCCGGCTGCAACGCCGCTACGACGGTGGGCTGGCCCGCATCGAAGACATGCGCCCAGCACGACACGATCAGCTGCCGCCGCGCTACGCGTTCGGCGCCATTCAGACCACGCGCGGTTGTCCCTTGAACTGCAGCTTCTGCAGCGTGACCTCGTTCAACGGCGCCTCGTACCGGCAGCGCCCCGTCGCGGACGTGGTGCGCGAGTTCCAGCGCATCCCGGAAAAGCGCGTCTTGCTGGTTGACGACAATCTCATCGGGACGCGCAGTGACCACATGGCAAGGGCCAAGGATCTCTTCCGCGCTATGGCTGCGGCGAATCTGCACAAGGAGTGGATTGGCCAGGTCACCATCAATTTCGCCGACGACGAGGAGTTGCTCACATTGGCCGCCCAGTCCGGGTGCAAGGGCGTATTCATCGGCTTCGAAACCCCGAGCGCCGAGGGCCTGCGCGAGCTGGGCAAGAAGTTCAATCTGGTGCGGGGCCGCGATTTTCGCGCCTCGGTGGCGCGCATCCACCGCCACGGCATGCTGGTGGTGGGCTCCTTCATCATCGGACTGGACGCGGACCAACCGGGCATCGGCGGGCGCATCGCCGAGACGGCGACCCACTACGGCGTCGACAACATCAATGCCCTCTTTCTCACGCCTTTGCCTGGAACGCAGCTGTGGGACAAGATGGCCGGGGAACAGCGCCTCGCGGTCGACGATTTTCCCCAGGACTGGCAGTACTACACCCTGACTTTTCCAGTGGCGCGCTATCGCAACCTGTCGCTCGACCAGGTCATCGCCGAAATGGATGACTGCGGCCGGAAATTCTACTCAATCCCCCGCATTCTTCGTCGTGCGGGGATCAGCCTGTGGCAGCGTCGCGGGCTGCTCATCAGTCTGGTCGCCAGCCTTTCCTACCGGAGCAACCTGCGCGTCGACCGCCACGCCTACGCCGAGTTCAAGCGCGCGCGGGGCAGTCGCTACGACGGCAGGTCGGCAGATTCCGAGCGCCGCCTGACAACCCCGGTTTCCGTCGACAACCAAACGAGCGAAGGTCTCCTTGCCCAAGACATGCTGGGCCTTGGCGGTGATGACGTCCGACCCCAAGGCGAGCCCACTTGAGCTTGCCCCCGATTTCAATCCGGTGAAGCCGCAACAGGCTGGACCAGGGCTTCTCGGCTCTCCCAAGCGGCCTGTGGCACCCTCAGAATCCGTTCACCAACACGGGCATGGGGCTTACGAGGTTCTTGCCACTCTTGCCATTGCCGATCTGCCCCAGCTCGTCGTCGCCCCAGCAGTAGACCGCACCGCCACTGGTCACCGCGCACGTGTAGAACTCGCCCGCGCACACGCTGGTCGCTGGCTGCGACAATGTAACGCTCACCGGGACGTCGCTGTCAGTCATCGAACCGCCGTTGCCTAGCTGCCCGTAGGCATTGTAGCCCCAGCACTCAATGGTTGAATCAACCATCACCGCACAGGAGTGGCTCCTGCCCAGGGCCAAGGCGGAGGCATTCTTCAAAACCAGGGCGTGAACCGCCGTGTACGCGTAGTCTGTGGTGCCACTCTTGTCGCCCAGTTGTCCATAGAAGTCGTCGCCCCAGCACTGCACGTTGAAGGGACTGACCGTTGCAGCGCCAACAGCACAGCTATGAACGCTTCCCACGCCTACAGCGGTCGCGGTGATATTCTTCACGTTCACCGCCACTGTGGTGGGGGCGTAGTTGCCATTCCCGAGCTGACCGGCGCCATTGTCTCCCCAACAATAGACGCTGCCTCCGGATCGAATGGCGCAGGTGTCGTCGTGCGACGCAACCAACACCGTCACGTTGGTCAGGGAAGTCGAAGGCGAGGAACTCATCAGAACGGACACGGGCGATACACTTGGAGTGTTGTTGCCGTTCCCTAGCTGGTAATAGTGGTTGTCGCCCCAGCACTTCACGGTCTTGTCCGCCAGCAAGGCACAGGAGTGGGTGTCACCGACCACGACGGACGAGACACCGGAAAGTGAGCTCTTATCCGCATTGCTAACGGTTGTTGGAATAATGCTACGTGTGTTGTAGCCCGATACCCCGTTACCCAATTGTCCATTTTCATTGTAGCCAAAGCATTGGGCCGTGCCGTCCGCGAGCGCTACGCATGTGTGATATGTCCCAGCTGCCACAGACACTGCCTGAGCCGCAAGCTTTGCCTGAACTGGCTTGGTTTCAACAATGATGGCGGTCCCGTCGATGTTGGGGTCTTCGTCGCCAAGCTCTCCGTCGCTATTGTTGCCCCAACACCAGACCGTGCCATCCTGGATCAGCGCACAGGAATGGTCATACCCGGCAGCCACCGCCGTGGCCACGAGTTTCGTAGTGCCACCCGTGCTCGTCGTTCCGCCCATGCCGGTGGTGCCGCCAAGGGGCTTCGAGCCGCCCGTGGTGGATGCGCCTCCTGTGCTGGTCGCGCCGCCGGTGCTTGATAGTCCCCCGGAAGTCGTAACACCGCCGCTGCTCACGCTTCCGCCGGCCGTGAACGCGCCGCCGGCACCGCCAGCGCTTCCTGCTGTGCTGGGCGGAGCGTCGATGTTTGAGCCCGCATCGAAAACGGGTGCC